>Ga0164295_10000463_pt1 | contig 34395 bp, 15 predicted proteins | sample GEODES006metaG_FD_111798 | JGI IMG/M metagenome (GOLD analysis project Ga0164295, IMG submission 111798) | Oligotrophic lake water microbial communities from Sparkling Lake, Wisconsin, USA - GEODES006 metaG | ecosystem: Environmental > Aquatic > Freshwater > Lake | place: USA: Sparkling Lake... | reverse complement strand
GTTATCGTAGGTGGCCACGTTGACTGCAGAGCCAGATTGGGTGGCCCCCGCGCTCATACGGATGACTGTCGGGCTAAGAATCGCTGACACGAAGGCCCCTGCTGGAATGCCGGTGCCAGTGACGGGCGACCCGATGATAACGTTGGTGGTGCTCGCGACCGTGATGTCGGGGCTGCCGGCGAAGGAGACGCCGTTGGTGATGCCGGTGACCGCTGCGGAGGGCGCGTGGTTAAGGGTGAGCTGGCCCTGATTCAGGTTGATGTTGCCGGTGAACGTGTTCTGACGCGCTTGCAAGATGAGCGTGCCGCTTCCGGATTTCGTGATGCTGCTGGCGGCAATCTGGCCAGAGGTCGTGGCGTTCGCGGTGTCGCCGATGGTGGTATTGTTGTTGTTGAAAATGAACAGCTCTTGGTTGCCGCCTGCGCCGGCTCGCAGGCCAGTGTTAATGATGCGGGCACCGTTGGTGATCAGGCCGCCGCTGCCCAGCACCAGACGGTTGGCGCTGGCGGTGTTGTTCGAGGCGGTGGCGAGCGTCAGGTCATTGTCCAGCCGGACCGCATACGCGTTGATATCAAAGCCGTTGCCAATCGTCGTGGTGGCGGTGTTGAACAGCACGCGGTCATTGGTCAGGTTCAGCGTAGCAGCGGTGGTGCCACCGGTCTGGATGTTGCTGAAGCCCGCCTTGGAGAAGCCGGTCAGGGCGTTGTAGGTGATGAACTCGGTGTTGGTGTTGCTGATCATCCAGGGCGCGACCATGCCGTTGGTCACGGCGGGCGCTGTGCCTGTGACGATGAGACGCTCGTCGCTGCCAAGGGTGTCACCATTGGTGTTGAAAGTCAGGCTGCCGTTACCCACGCGTGTGATGGAAGGCGTGCGCAGCTCGGTGATGCGACCGGGCACCCCACGCAAGATCTCGACAAAGGCACCGCCCTTGACGGAGAGGGCTCCGACCGTTTCGCTCACATCGACTGCGGCGTTGCCCTGCATACGCAACGTGGCGTTGTCGAGCACGACCGGCGCGGTGTCCTGCCAGCGGCCTTGGGTGGCTGTGACCGGCAGCACGCCGGCGGATGTGTTATCAAAGCGCAGTGTCGAGCCCGGGCGGAGGTTGACGGGAATATTTGCCCCGGTGCCGTTCAGCAGGAAGGTGCCGGTTTCACCCGCCACGTTCAAGCCGCCGAAAGTGTCGATGCCGCTGGTGCTGAGCGTGCCCCGAAAATCGAGCGTGCTGGTCCGGTTGATCACCGTGCTGCCCGTGTAGTTCTGGCTGGTGAGGAAGACCACATTGCCATTGCCGTTGCCGATGACGCCATTGTTCTGGATGGACATCGGGGCACCGATGACGAGGCTGGCCGTGGCACCCGAAGGCGCGTTGGTGATCACATTCGCGTTGCCGTTGGAGCCGAAGAACAGCGTCGCTCCGCCTCCGCCCAGGCGGTAGGTGTTGTTGAAGCCGGGCAGCAGCGTCGCGGCATCATAGGAGCCGTTCGCACCGATCGAGTTGTTGGTGGAGCCGAGGAACCAGGTGCCATCGCCCAGCGTGCTCATGTCCAGTGCCTGGGTGTAGATCGTGTTCAAGGCCAGCACGCCACCGCCAGGATTGGTGCTGGTCAGGTAGTAGTTGCTCGCGGTCGGCAGGGCTCCGCCCACGCCGGCCGTGCGCAGACGCACTTGGTCAAGCGTCAGGTCTGCGGCCAGACGCAGCACGCCGAAGTTGTCGAGATTGCTGCTGACGTAGATGTTCTGGCCGGTTTGCAGGTTGCCTGCGCCGTTGATCTGGAACTGGCCGCTCGCGTTGATGATCACGTGGCCCTGGCCGAGCTTGGCGGTGTCGCTGAGGCTGACGAGATTGCCATCCAGGCTGCCCAGAATCACCGGGCTGGCGGTGATGATGGTGCCGCCGTCGTAGCCAGTGGTGTTGTTGGCGTTGATGTAAACCGTGGCACCGAAGCGCTTCACGAAGGTGCCTTCACCGCTGATCAAACCGTTGAACGTCACTCCGATGGTGTCGTTCTGCATGTAGAAGTCACGGGCGAACGTCGTGGCATTCTCGATCCACAGGCTGTCGGAGTTGCCGCCATTGACATAGACATAGGGAGAGCCGAGCGCGCCTGCCGCTTCCAGGCTGTTGATGACCACGGTCTTGGTGGAGTTGTTGCCCAGCACACGGTCCACGTTGAGACGGCTGGCTCCGCTCATCACGAACTCGCTGCTGCTCACCGGCAGCTGCGAACCGAAGCGCACGCTGGTGTCCTGGAAAGTCGTGACGCGTTCAGACAATCCGGTGCCGTTGCCGTCGCTATTGAGGTTCAAATGATTGGTGCCCGTGGTGCCGCCGTTGAGTTCGACGGTCACGTTGCTGCCTAGCGGGTTGGAAGCACCATTGGCCACGCGTGGGTTCAGTGTGCCGCCGTAGACCTTCCACAAGCCAACTTGGTTCTGGCCACCGCCGCTCTCGGTGTGGGTCAGCACCAGATCCTGCGTGCCGATCTTGGTGATGGTCTTGCCCGCCGCTTGAATCTGGCCGCCGAGGAACAGTCGGCCGCCGTTGGTGTTGATGACCGTATCTGCTTGCGAGAAGGTCGTTGCGTTCTTCACGAACAGCAGGCTCAGATTGCCGCTGTTGCTGGCGAGACCGGCGATGTTCAACTGCGCTGCGTTGATGGTCAGTGTGCTGATCGCGGCATTGCCGGTCAGTGTGCCGGTGTTGCTGGAGTTCAGGTAAATCGTGCTGGTGCGGTTGTCAGGCAGAGCGATGCCGTTGCTCATACCCGTGCTGGCAATCGTGAGATCATAGCCCGAGCCGGGGCCAAAGGTGTTGAGATCAATGCCGTCCTCGACCTCCGCCAGAGCGACATTGTTGTTGAAGGCCAGGATACCGCCTTTCAGCGTGACACTTCCCGTGCCCAGCGCCTGTGGATGACGGGCGTCAATGCCCCCCAGGGACGCGAGCGCGAGGCCGGGAGACGTGTTGTTGTTGGGCAGGGGAATGGCAGCAACCACACGGCCCGCTTCAATGCTGGTGCCGCCGCTGTAAGAATTGAAACCGCTGAGCTGGAGCAGGCCGTTCCCGGTTTTCGTCAGGCTCAGCGTGCCGTTGAGGCTACCGCTGAAGGCCGTGTCCACCCCGAAGCCGTTCTTGCTGGTCAGCGCACCACTGCCCGAGACTGTGCCGTTGCCGGCGAGGCCAGCGATGGAGAGGGTCAGGCTGTTAAGGTCGAACACACCGGCTTCATTGACATTCAGCGTGAACAGGCCGGCTTCGTTGCCGCGCGCGCCGTTCTGGAACAGCGCTCCGGCATTGGCGAAGCGGAAGGTGCCTTCCTGCACGCTAAGCACGGGCAGGCGCGCAGCAGTGGCGGTCAGCAGATTGGTTGTGCCACTGACCTCCAGCGTGCCGGGACCGAACTTGGTGAAGTCCTGCGCGCTGATGTTGCCGGAGATCGTGGACGTGCCGGTCTGGCCATCGCGCACATAGACGAGGGCTTCAAGGTTGCTCGTGCCATTGTGGAAGCTGAGGTTGGCGCTGATGTTGGGGGCGGTCGCGCCATTCATGATCAGGCCGCCGTTCAGCAAGCGCACCAGCGTGGTGCCGTTGGTCGGCAACACATTGCCTTCCGTCCGCAGGGCCAGCACGGAGATGGTGCCCGCGCCCGCCGTGGTGCCGCCCGTTCCGATATTCGCCACGTTTGTGGCAGCGGCGGCGGCAAGCGTGCTCACCGTGGTGACATTGTGGGCCATGAAACCGTTGGTCGCGTCGTAGCGTGTGAAGTCCGCGTCGGCTCCGCTGCCTGGGAGCGCGGTGAGGATGGAAGGCACGGTCAAGATGCTGCCGCCTGTGCCTGTGGTGTTGGCCGGACGTGCCGCAGCATGGGTGATCAGCACTTTCTCCGTGCCGCCTAAGGCTCCGGCTGTGGATGGCTGAAGCACCAGGGTGCCATAGTTCACGGAATTGAACGTGTTGCCCCGCTGGAAGCCGCTGGTGGCGGCTTCGCTCGCGGTCAGCGTGGTCGTTGTCGTGCCCCGGTTCAGCGAGACGCGGCCCGCCGCGCCGTAGATCAAGCGGCCGATGCTCAAAGACTGGGCTGTGCCACCGCCGACCAGAGCCAGGGTGCCGCTGTTCAAGGTCACAGTGCCGGTAGTGCCTGCGACCAGGGGAGTGCCGCTGGTGGCGGTGGTGGAAACGGTGCCGCCGGTGTGGCCTGCGCGGCCGAGCGAGGGATTGAGTTGCGACTGGCCGCCCAGGATAAGGCCGGTTTGTTTGTTACCGCTGTTGTTCAGCGCCAGCGCGCCGTTGCCGGTCTTGATCAGGCTTGCTTCGCTCACCGCAATGCTGCCGGTTTGCAGAACTGTCGCGGAGGAAAGTGTCAAGGTCTGGCCTGCGGGCACATCAATGCCGCCCAGTGTCACGTTCGTGGTGCCACTGGTGGCGGTGGTGCCAAAGATCAGCGCACGAGCGGTGGTGAACCCACTGCTGACGGACAGCGTGCCGCCCATGACGCCGGAAGCGCTGCGAAGACGGATGTCGGCGGCGGTGCTGGCCGCATGATTGCCGCCAGCCGTGGCGATCAAGGTGTTGCCCAGGGCCGCATCGGCATTCACCCGCAGAATGCCAGCGTCCACGACCACGCCGCTGCCATAGTTCACATCGGTGGTGAGTAGGTTGCCGAAGGTATTGGTGCCGGTCAGGGTCAAAGTGCCGCTGCCAGTTTTGACCAAGGTGGAGCCGCCAGCCCCCGTGTTGGTCAAGTTGCCGCTGAAGGTGATGGGAGCCCAGGCGTTCTGCACGTTGAAGGTGCGGTTGCGCATGGTGGCCTCGGAGTTGATGTCCAAGTTGCGGGTGAAGGTCAGGGCGTTTCTGCCGCTGAAGGTCACGGTCGTGTTGGCGGCGGTGGCCATGGCTCCCAGAGCATTCACGATCGTGCGCGCGCCGCCCACGGCTTCCATGGTGCCGCCGCGATTGGACTCGCCCGAGCCGAAGGTCAGGGTGCCGGTGCCGAGCGGGCCGCTCAGGATGGTGGGGGCGGTGGCCGGGCCGGAGAAGTAGGTGTCTGACGCGATCTGCAAACGCGCGGAGTGCAGTGTGGTGCCGCCGCTGTAGGTGTTGGTGCCGTAGCCGTTGGCGGCGGCCGAGAGGCGGATGGTGCCACCGTTGTCCGGGGTGGAGCCGGTGGTGCCGACCAAGATCGAGCCCGCGCCGCTGATCACGCCTTGGATGTCCAGCAATCCGCCTCGGAAGTTGGCGATGTCGGCGGCGGCGTTGCGCAAGGTGAGCACGCCAGCAGAGACCAGGGAAATGGCCCCGGTGACGACGGCGGTTTCGTTGGTGCGTCCTTCGATCTGTGCCGAGCCCGTGCCGGTGCCCTGGCCGAGAATGATGTCGCGAGCGATGGTGTATTTGCCGGCGATGCCAAGGCCGCCGCCCGCGTTCGCCGCCGAGCTGGCCAACACGATGGGCGAGGTGCTGATGCCCAAGGGACCTGCTACGCCGGGCAGCACGTTGCCCTGCACGATGATCTCGCCCTGGCCGATCTGAGTGTAACCACGATAAGTGTTCGTGCCGCTGAAGACGATGAACTGGCCGCCGGTCTTGATCAGGTTGCTGCCGTCTTCCCCGCTGATGACACCATACACGCCCATGGTGCCGGACCCGCCCAGGTTCCAGGTGCGCGTGGCTCCCACGCTGTAGGCCGACTCATGCATCGCGACATCACCGAGGATGACGAAGTTGTTCCCGCCGCTGTTGCTGAAATCGCCGGTCAGCAGCACCTCATTGTTGATGGTGATGCTTTGCACCGAGTCGTAGCGGATATTGCCGCCGTTCATCACCAGACGTCCACTGCCGAGGGCGAAGTTGTTGCCGAGCTGGATGGAGCTGTTGGTGTTGACGCGGATGTCACCCGTCAGGTTCTGGTTGCGAGTCAGGAAGCCAATGCTGGCATTGCCATTGACGAATGAAGGTCCGTCGGCTGCGAGGTTGCCGGTCAGCGCACCGACTTCAATGCGGGTGACACCTGCCGTGCCACCGCTGAACACGTTTTCAAACAACAGTTGGCGTCCGGCGGAAACGAGCAATCCACCGAAGTAAGTGTGCGCTTGGTTGCCGCCCGCGCCGAGCTGATACTCGCCGTTGGCATTCGCGCCCAAGGTCTGATTGAAATAGTAGGCGTCGGCCTGAGTGGAGTTGCCCAGCCACAGCGTGCCGTCGCCGACAGCGGCCATGTTGAGCGGTTGCGAGTAATAGCCGTAGTCCAGCGTGATCGCTCCGCCATAAGCGCCGGTGGTCTCCAGCTTGATCTGGCCTGCGGTGGGCATGCCGCTGGTGATGATGGTGGGCAAGGGACCGTTGTGTGCGATGCCGATGCCGGCGAGGCCCAGGCCGTCGGATTTCATCGTCACCGCGTTGCTGGCAATGTTCGCGTTGTCGGCAACGCGCAGCACGCCACCGGGATTGACGGTGATGCTGCCAGTGCCGAAGGGCGTGCCAGCGCCTCGCGCGCCGGAGGCCACAGCGCTGGCGGCGGTGTTGGCCGTGGTGCCATGGACGATGACGCCGCCGCTGAAGGTGTTGCCTGCGTTCAGAAGCGTGACTGCGCCATTGCCAAATTTTTCAAAGACACCGCCGATGCCCACCACCGGGCCTTCCAGCGTGCTCTGGGACAAGCCGTTGAACGTGCTGTTGATCCGTGCCTGAGGCGAGAGGGTGGTCGTGCCAGTGACCCAGAGGCCGCTTTGCAAGGTCAACGTGATCGTGCTGTTGCCAGTCATGGCGGGCGCGTTGCTATCGTTAGCAATGGTCAGGTTGTTGATCTGGGCATACTGGCCTGCTCCGTTGTTGCCCAGTGTGGCATCGCCCCGCACAAAAACGCTGCTGCCGAGGTTGCCAGTAACAGCTGCGTTGCTGGCGATTTCCGTGGCGTTGCCTGCGGTGCTGGCCAGTTGCGGGGTGATCACCAGCGCACCGGCATTCAGGATGACGTCCTGGCCATTGAGGGCGGTGCCGATCGCGCTGCCGTTGGCCGCGACGGGCGCGCGCACAAGCAGGGTGCCTTCATTGATGACCACGGGCGCGCCGATGCCGGGATTGATCGAAAGCAGGTTGAGTTGGTTGGGACCCATCTTGGTCAGCCCTTGCGCGGCATTGACCTGGGCCTGGATGTTGGAGGTCCCCGTGCCAACGTAGATCAAGGCCTCGCCCGCGCCGCCCGACCCAAAGTTCAGGGTCATGGGGGCCATGGCTCCGGCGGTGACCGCGCCCAGCGGATTGATGGTGCCGCCGGTCATGATCAGGCCGCCGCTGGTCACGGTGATGGCGTTGAAGCTGGCGGTGGGACTGATGTTTTGATTGGTGCGCAGCGCGTAGAGCGAGGGGTTGTCCACCAGCGTCTTCGCGGCGGTCGTGAGATCGGCAATGTCGTTGCCAGACAGCAGGCCTGCCGTCAGCGCACCGGAGACGATGTCTGAATAGGCGATTTCCCCTGCGCCGGGTGCCGCGCTGAGCAATGGCTGGAAGCCTGCATCAGCGGCAGTGGTGCTGTAGCCCACAAAGGAATTCGTGAGGCGGTCAATGATCCAGGGGGCCACGATGCCGCCATTGGTCACACCAGAGCCATTGGTCGTGGTGCCGCCGACGGGGACTCCGCCTGAGACGACGATGCGTTCATAACTCTGCGGCGTGGTGTTGTTGATGCCCAGAAAGCCGGTGTTGTAGTTCAGAGTCAGCACGCCACGGTCCTGGCGTGTGAGGGAAGCAAGGTTCAACTGGGCACTCGACATGCCGGTGTTGCGAGCGATGCTCAGAGTGCTTCCCTTGCGGACGGTCACGGCACCGATGACTTCATTGGTTTGGAAGCCGGCCGCTCCTTCAAGACGAAACTGGCCGCCGTTCAGATCGACGGGCACGCTATCACCCCACTGCCCTTGCGCGGTGGTGGTGATGCCGGACTCACCCGTCAGACGGACGGTGCTGCCAGGGCGCATCAGCACGCTTTGCTGGCTATTGGTGGATGCATTCCACAGTGAGCCGAGAGGGCCGCGCACGCGCAGCTCGCCATAGACTTCCACCGCGCCGGTTCCCAGCGGTGTGTCGCCAATGGCCGAGCCACCGGTTTCGATCAGGAGATTGGAGGTGCGCGTGATCTGGGTGCCGCCCGTGAAGTTGTTAGAATTGCGGATGAACACGAAATTCCCACTGTTGGTGATGTTGTTGAGCACGTTGTTGATCTGCGGGCCCACTTGCAGGAAGGCATTGCCTGTCAGCGTGTTGTCAGCACCTTCGATGGTGAAGTTGTTCACGCCGCCGACTAGGCGATACACGCCCACGCCGGGGTTCCAGGCATCCTCCGCACCAGCGCCCAGGGTGGCGGCCATGTATTTGACTTCCTGGTTCATACCGCTGCCAAGGAAGGTGCGTCCGTCAGCGATGGCAGACAAATCCAGCGGCAGAGTCCAGTAAGGCTGGGCCAGCTGCAAGGTGGTGTTGTAAACGCTGCTGAAGTTGGAGGCGGTCAGAACGGTGGGATTGAAATTCTGATCCAGAGCTATCGCTCCGAGCGACGCCACGCCGCTGAGCACTTTCAGCTTCGTGCCATCCACACTGCCGTTGCCTGCCAGACGCAGGGTGCCCGTCGGGTAGACCCTCACATTGCCGCTGCCCAGAGGCGTGCCAGTGGTCGCGGTGACCTGGATTTCGCCGCCAATGATGTTGGTGCCACCGGAGTAAGTGTTGTTGGTGCCGTTGATGATGATGGCGCGCAGGGTGCCGTCCGTGAGCTTGTTGAGGGAGCCCGCGCCGACGATCTGTCCGGCCAGTTCCAGCAGGCCGCTGGGGCCGTCACTGTTGGTTTGGAAGCTGGCTTGAGCGCCCCCGATGGTGGTGGTGCCCGCAACACGAACACGATAGCCGTTGCCGCCTGACAAGGACAGGATGCTGTTGGTCATGTTGAGCGCGCCAATCTGCATGATGTTGCCCTGGCCAATCGCTGCCGTGCTCTGGTTGACATTGATCAGGCCGGGACCCTTGACATTCAGCGTGATGCCGTCGGTGCCCTCGGCTCCGACGCGCAGGGTGAGGTTGTTGTATTGCTGGCCATTCGTGTTGCCGGCCAGGCCATAGGTATTGGCCGTGCCGGAGTAACGCATGTCGATGCTGCCGCTGTAGAGATCGACGTTGCCTGGCGTGCTGCCGTTGGCCCCGCCGAAGGCATACGGCGCGTTGTCCAGCAGCACGCCGCCGGAAGTGCCGACCCCGTAGATGGTCGTGCCGCCGGTGTAGGTGTTGTTGCCGGAATCCGGGGTGCTGGCGCGGTAGCCGTCCAGCGTCAGCACGCCGGAGCCCGCTTTCTCCAGGCGTAGATTGCCGTTGAGGGTTCCGGTGTAAGTGGAGTTGACCGGGCTTGCCATGCCCAGCACGGCGGTCGTCATGGCGGTGTTGGTGATGCTGCCACCGAAGCTCACGCCGCCACCAGTGCCGGCGACCTGGCGGTTGTTGCTGCCGATGCTTTCGGCGGCGATGCTGCTGCCGTTCAAGTCCAGCGCGGCCCCTGAGCTGATGTTCAGCTCGCCGTTCATCCGGCTCAGCGGACTCGTAGTGCCGAGCTTGAGCGTGCCGTTCTGGACGCTGACCTCGCCGAAGATCGCGCCATTGCCGCCGAGGGTCAGCGTGCCTCGCCCGAATTTGGTGAAGGCATTGGCCAGGGTGCTGCCGTTGATCGTGGCGCTTTCGTTTTCCTTTACATAGACCAGGGCTTCTGCGGTCGTGCCAGTGCCAGGGGCGCTGGCCGAGGTGGGATCAAAGATGAGGTTGCTGCTGACGGTGTTGCTGCCGTTGAAGAGGATGCCGCCCATGTTGACGTTGTCGATGGCGCGGATGCTCAGCGTGCCGCCGGAGATGTGAGCCGTGGTGCGTAGCGCGTAGATGCTGTTCGTGCTGGTCAGCGTCTGCGGGCTGCTGATGCTGGCGATGCCGGTTGGATTGCTGCCGGAGAGCGAGGTCAGCGTGGCACCGGCATACGGAATGATACCCGTGGCGACGTCATTGGTCACGAAATTGCCAAGCCCGGTGGCGTCGGCAGTGACAAGGTGGGGTGCGAAGATGCCGTTCACCACGGCGGAGGCGCGGGCGAGGCTTGCGTTGCCGAGGTTGGTCGGAATGAGGCGCGCGGCATTGGTTGCTCCCGCGGCGCCCAAGGTGGTGCTGCCGGTGGTCTGGAGAACGAGGGTGCCCTGGTTTTGACGCAGCAAATTGTCAGCGGCGAACTCCACACTGAAGCCTGTGCCGCTCTCCATCTGCAAGGTCATGCCGCCGCCGTAGTTGTAGGTGGTCGTGCTGGCTTGATTTGTCAGGGCGATGTTGGCCCCGGCGTTAGCAGCTCGGATCGTGCCACTAATCCACTCCAGGATGGTGTTGTCGGCGGCCGTCGCGGTGCTGTTGGCCCACGGGGTGTTGGTGTTGAACTGGTAGGTGCCGTTGGTGAAGGCGGCCTGGCGGAAGGTGTTTGCCGCGGTGGCCAGAAGCGTTCCCTGGCCTGTCTTGAACCAGTAATCGAATTCGGAAGCTTGCGCGATGACGCCACCTGCGGTGAAGGTCTTGTTAGCGGTCACATCAATGCCACCGCTGTAGATGGTGGAACCGTTGTTGTTGAAGGTGATGCCGCGCAACGTGCTCATGTTTTCATTGATGCGCAGGGTGCCACCCGTGAAGCGTGTGACAGTGCCAGTGCCGCCGAGAGCGAAGTCCCCGCCGATCTGGATGTCGGTGCCACCCGTGCGCACTGGATCGCCGAGGGCAGCCTGATTGTTGACCTGGAGAACGCCATCCGCGACCAGCAGGCCAACCTGGGCGTTGCTGCCGTTGAGAACCACCGTGCCCAGACCGCGTTTCGTGATGATGTTCGCACCATCATACGTGGCGCTGGCATTCTGGGTGAGGGTCAGGCCCGCCTGCACGTCCAGCCAGCCATTGCCGCCGTTGAAGCTGAGATTGCGATCCAGCGTGAACGAGTTTTCCCACACGGCAAGACCGCCGCCCGACAGGATGATCTGTGAGGTGCTGGCAAGATCGGCATTTGAATTCACCACCAGGAGGCCGCCGGTCACGGTGGTCGTGCCCGTGTAGGTGTTGCCACCGGTTAAAAATACAGAGCCCACACCCGCCTTGATCAGATGGTTGGCCGTGCCGCCTGGTCCATTGCTTATCCCGCCGTCCAGGTAGAGCTGGCCTGCATTGTTGGCCGCGCCGCCCGCCTGGTCCACGCCTACGTTCAGCTGCCGCACCACACCGGTGGAGCCGGAGCCGAGATTCACCACGCCGGCCAGGCGGAAGTCCCCGGCGTTGTTCTGCATCTGGATGGTGCTGTCAGCCGTCATCTCGATCGTGTTGCTGATCGTCAGCGGCGCGAGCATTCGGAAATTGCTGTTCTGCGAGTCGCCTTGCAGGATGCCGCCGTTGAGCGTGATCGCGCCGATGCCAGTGGTGGCATTGGTGGCGCTGATGCGCAGGGCGGCGTTCAGATTGATCACCGTGGCACCGCCGTAAGTCATCGGCATGTCGTATTGCACCGTGCCGCCTGAGTTGTTGACGATCTGATCGGCTCGGCCTGCGTCGCCGGTCATGGAGATACCGATCTGCACACTGTTGCCCACACCGGTCAGCGGGCTACCAACGCGGATGGTGCCCTGGCCGGTGCCCAGGCGGAAGGTGGTGCCGTCCGGTGCGAGAGTGCCAGTGAAGATGCCATTGTCGCCCAGGGGAGCACCAAGATAAGAACCGCCGCCCCAGAGGGTGGCTTGATTGACATTCTGGCTGAAGCCGACGCCGCTGAGCGCCAGCGTCGCTTTCCACGGTGCGGTGGAGGTGACGCTCACGGCGGGCAGGGCCGCCGGATTGCCGTTGTAGCCCAGCGCAATGCCTGCGATGCCGCCGAGGTCGGAGGTGGCCGTGAGCTGGTTCGCATTGATGTTCGTCGCGGCGGCCAGACGAATGGTGCCGCCGGGTGTCAGCGTGATGGCTCCGGTGCCGAAGGGCTTGGCAGCCGGGGCTGCATTCAAGCTGTTGAGAAAGCCGGTGTAAATCGTCACTGGGCGGGAGTAGCCGCTGGAATCACCGGCGAGGAACAGACGTTCGTTGCCAAATTTTTCCAGCGCGCCGGTGCCTGAGATGGCACCATTGATCTGAAACACGTTGGTCACGTAGGCTTGTGCAGGTCCGTTGAGCGTGAGACCGCCAAAGGCAAACGTGGTGTTGTTGCCCGTTTGGTTGCGCAGATCGAGCACGATGGGTGCCGAGCTGCCTGTGCGAGCGGCGACCGTGAGATTGTTGAAGCCCGTATTGCCGACGTTGACGTTGCCGAAGCGGGCGTCGTTGTAGAACGTCACGTTGTTGTTGTAGCGCTGGGTCCCGGCTTCGAAGTAGACCGCGCCGCCCCAGAGATTGATCTCACGGGTCACACCTGTAACCGTGCCTGCGGCCGAGACATTGTTCAGGCGGGTTTCACCCGAGTTGTTGGTCAGGGGGCCGGTGAAGGTGTTCACACCGCTCAAGCGCAGGATGCCGTCGCCAAAGCGGGTGATGCCATTGGTCCCGGAGATCACGCCGCTGAGGGCGACCACGCCCGAGGTGCCGCCCGTGGTGGCTGCATAGATCAAGCCTTCCTGGGAGCCGAAGGCAATATTCACCTGGTGGGTCACCGTGTCATTGGCGGTGTGAATCAGCTGCAACCCCGCGCCCTGGTTCGCTGCTGCCGAAGCGCCGAGCGTGACGGTGAACGTCCCGCTATTCAGCACCTGCGAAGAGGCGGTCGTGCGCAGACGCAGGGCCTGCATGGTGGCATTGGCTGTGAGGGTGGTCGTGCCCGCGATGTTGTTGAAATCGACGATCTGGGTGGCCGTGGCGGCCTGTAGCGCGGTCGCTGTCGTGGGGGTCAATCCAAAAGCGGCGGCTTCCACGCCATGCGTGGCATTGTAGGTGGCGAAGCGTGTATCACCCGGATCGTTCACATTAGCTCCTGCCCAGATGGCAATGTTGGCTCCAATCATGCCATTCGTGACCGTGGGGTTGGCGGTGAGGATGAGCTTCTGCGTGCCTGCTGAGGTGCCGAGGGTGGAGAGCGTGTTTTGGGTGTTGCGTATGTTTAGCGTGCCGCGCTCGAAGCGGTTCAAGGATCCTGCCGTGAGCGTCGTTAAGCGTGCATTGGCGGCGGTGGCATCGGTGTCCAGGCTGATCGTGCTGCCACCGTAGTAGTCGATGGAAGCCACCGTTTGCGAAGAGACCGTCGCGGCACCGCCATCGCCGATCAAACGGAGGGTGGAACTCGTCAGGTCCAGGTTGGTCGTGTTCAACAGACGGCGGTCGGTGTTGGCCGTGGTCACCGCCGAGTTGTCAAGCAGCAGCGTGCTGCCGCCGTAGAGGCGGAAGTCCGTGTTGGCGAATTTGGCGTCTGTGGCGTTGTCCGTGCTGATGGTGCCGCCGAGCGCGGTGACAATGTTGCTGCCCACAGGCGAAGACACACCGGTGCCGTTGATGTTGAGAGTGACACCGCGATTCACCGTGACCGCGCCGAGGGTGGCACTGTTGTTGTTGGCGCGGATGGAAACGGTGCCGCCGTTGCCTTGAGTGATGTTTTGGCCGGAGAAAACCAGCGGGTTCGAGAGAGGCAGACCGACCACCAAGGCCGCATTCGAGCCTGCACCACCGAGGCCGTTGGCTCCGCTGATGATAAAATTGCCACTCGCTGAATGCAGGCGCAGCACGTTGTTAGAAGCTGATGTGATGGTCCCGCTTAAGGTGCGATCACCGTTGATGTTCGCGAGCGAGACGCGTGTGTTACCCGTGCCGCCGATTTGGCTCAAATTGACACTGGTGGCGTTTGCTTCGAGCCCCATGACCATCCCGTAGTAGGGCACGGTGACGTTGAGGGGATTGGCGGCGTCGATGGTGAAGTTGGTAGTGTTAAGGGCGACCACTGGCAAGATCGCCCTGGAAGTGCCGATCTGGGACACCAGATTCAGCCCGCCTGGGATCGTGGCCGCGCCGGTCTGATTGGCCGCGCTGAGGGTGAGCACGCCACCGTTCACAAAGACTTTTCCGGTGCCGAATTTCGCTCCGCTGTTGATGGTCAAAAAGCCATCCTTGATCACCGTCACGCCATCGTAGGCATTGCCACTGTTGGCGATGACTAGGCGGCCACTGCCTTCCTTGATCAAGGCCCGGGTGTTGGCTCCATCCGTGATCACGCCGCCCAAGGTCAAGGTGGCGCTGGTTGGGCTGAACACGCTGGTCTGTCCATTCAGCGTGGTCGTGCCGTTGAATCGCAATCCATAACTGTTGCTTCCGGTCACGGCCAGGATGCCGCCGTTCATCGTCAGATTATCAAGAATGATGGTGTTGCCTGTGTTCGCGCCTGCCACATGGTTTTGATTGACGTTGATGGTGGCACCTCCCTGGAAGATGACGTCATTGGTGCCGCTGTAGGTGATGTTGCCACTGCTTCCAGCACCGTTGTTTCCGATGGTGAGTGTGGAGAGCCCGGTGCTGCCGGTGCCGTTGAGGATAATGTTTCCCGCACCCGTGCCCAGCGTCGGCGTGGCCGAGGCCGCACCACCCAAAGCCAGCGTGCCCTGGTTCAGCACCCAGTTCCCGCCGAACGCGGTGGCGTCCATGTTCAGCCGCAGCGTGCCCGCGCCGTTTTTGACGAGGTCTGAGGCAGCGCTGGTGACCAACACCGAGGCATTGCTCACGCCATTGATGTCGAAAGTTCCGGCGAAAATGTTGGCATCCAGATGATCATTCAGCACCAGCGGGGCCTGCCACACATCCGTTGTCGAATTGTATTTCTTGATGAAGGCACGGCTTAGAGCCAGCGCATCAAAGGTCAGTGAGCTGGCTCCGGCAAAGGTCAGGGTTTGGGCACCGAGCCGGTCGCCCAAGAGCAACCCGCCGACCGTCTGTGGCGCATTCAGGGTGATGGTGCGGTTGCCGGTGTAATCAATCGCGTTGAAATTGGCCACTTCTCCAATGGCATTGGGCGCGCTGCCGCCGAGCCAGTTGCCGCCGTCAGCCCAGTTGCCGTTGTTGTCGAGCGTCCAGTTGATCGTCGCCCCGCGTGAGGACGTGCTCCACAGCGAGAAACTGGCAAGCAGAAGCGCCGTGACCGGTGTCTTGAGCCGTGACCGCATCCAGGACAGTGTCCGGGAGGCGCGCGGCTGGTTGCGGGTGGCTGCGGGTGGTTGTTTCATAAGTCGAAGAAATGAAAAAAAAGACCGCCTGCTGAGGCGATCGGGAGACAAGGCAGCAGTTCAACGTCGGGGGCCGTTGAAGCCAGAAAGGGATGAAAATAGCGGCGGCGTTCTAAGCTTCCGTGTCGATTGTTGGCAAGGCTGAAAAGCACCGGACAGGCAACAGATTCATGCCCTTGGTGAGACAAAAACAACCAGCTCTCCCCCTCTGTCCGCAAGGGGTGGACAGGGGGTGCAGCGAAGTTGTGCATGAGGCGCATGGAGATGGATTGGGACCGAATCCCGGGATTCATTGTCAATGACCATGCCTTGTATATGCAATCCAGAGTGAGAATGGCAGGAAAAAATGCGACAGCACTGCACAATTCCTCAAGTTTATTCCAGTAACTATGGAATACCGGATGCGAATCAGGGTCCGTTGGTTCTTGGCCGTCCGGCTTCAAGGACCCTGCGACATCACCTGATAAATGAACACAGCTCCAGGGGCGTCGTCCTCGTCCGCATTCTCATTTCCCTTAGCGTAGCTGCGCGGGGCTCCCACCGCGAGGAACCCATCGCCCAGCGCCAGGCTGTTGCCGAAGTCGTTGGCCCCAGTGGCGGCGCTGGCCGGCAGGGTGGCGGTCCACACCCAGTCCTCGGGGGCGGTGTTCCGGCGGTAAAAGTGGACAGCTCCCCTGTGCCGGGCATCCACGTGATGGTGGTCGGCTCCGACCGCAAGCCAGCCGTCCGCCTGCAGCACACTTTTCCCAAACTCGCTGGCCCCGCCTCCGGCATGGGGCGTTAGGTAGCCCAGGCTTTCGGCCTGCCCTTCGGGGCCGGTCTGCAGCACCCAGCCCAGACCTTCTTGTGCTTGCATCCGGTAAGCTCCCAGAAGGACATGGTCGCCACCTGCGGCAACCGCGAAAAAGGATGTCGCCAAGATCGCCGGGTCTGGCGGGCAGGGCAGAGTGCGGGTGTGCCAGACGCCGGCTTTTTGCCAGGCAATCAACAGGCCGCCGCACAAGCTGCCGTCGGACTCGCGCTCCACACTGGTCAGCGCGGAATAAACCCGGCCGTCGTTAGCGACCACGCAGCGTCCAGTGGGGATGCCGCTTTCGGGATAGATGGCCTGCTCTTTCCAGCTGCCGTCCGGCTGGCGGTCGAAAACGACCACGCAGCGCTGGTTGGAGGGGGAAATGCCGAGTGTGGCGAGCCTTTGGCCGTGAAGGGACAGACTGGTCATGCTCAGCCGGAATCCTCGCTCTGATTTAAGCGCAGGACTGGGCTTTGCCCGCCATTCCTGCCTGTCAGGATTCCATTCAAAAATCTCCAGCGCCGTGTCGCCCTGACGTTGCTGCGGGGCCGAGCCGACCACCAGCGTGCCGTTGTGCAGGGCTAGAGCGCTGCCGAAGTAGACCGCCAGACCGGGCTGGGGCGGTTGCAATTGCTGCCTTAACTGCCAGGTCCCGTCCGGCATCCTGTGATACATGAAAATCGCTCCCCGGGCGTTGGCAGAGGTGTGGGGAACATCATGCGCGGCGACAGCGAGCCAGGATTCCCACGCGGCGATCTGCCGGCCAAAGCCTGATCCCGGCGGCAGGTCGGCAGGTTGCAGCCGCACTTCGTTGGCGATGGTCAAGCCGCCGCCGAGGGACAGCCCTTGAAGGGTCCGTGAGGTGACGCCGTTGCCCGCAACCACGGGGCTTGCCAGGAGCGGCGGGCGGGAAGGCTTGAGCGGTCGTGGATCCAACCACTCCCGCGCATACCAGGCGCACATGATGCCTAGAAACAAAGCAACGGCGGTGGCCAGCAGCATTTCGCCGCGCCGCCGCCAGCGTGTGTCATACTGGGCGTCGTGCCGCTGGGCGATAAGCTGCGGGTCGATTTTTTTGCGCACCTTCCGCACATCGGCCTTCAACGTGGCGATGTCCTGGTAGCGCTGAGCCGGGTCTTCTTGCAGAGCCCGCACAATGATGCGGTCGATCTGCCGGCTGAGCTTTAGTTTTTGCGAGGGCGGCTTGAAAATGCCGCGCGGTAGCTCGCCCGTGAGCATCTCGTAAAGCATGACGCCGAGACTGTAAATGTCCGCGCGGTGGTCCTCATTGCCACGGCCACGCGCCTGCTCCGGGGCGATGTATTGCGGCGTGCCGACAGCATGGCCATGCTTGGTGATGGACAGGGTCGTGGGATCCAGCGGGCGTGCCAGCCGGGCAAGGCCGAAGTCGACGACCTTGATGTGGCCGCTCTTGTCGAGCAGCACGTTGCCGGGCTTCATGTCGCGATGAACGAACCCGGCCCGATGCGCGGCCTCCAGCGCGTCACACACATCGCTGACGATCGCAAGCGCTGTCGGCACTGACACCTGATGGCGGGCCATGGCCTGCGCCAGATCCATGCCGTCAATGAGCTCCATGACCATGTAGCAGTGGTTGGAACGCGTGCGGCCGAAGGTATAAAGCGTGACCACGTTCGGGTGGTTCAGCCGTGCCATGACCCGGGCCTCACGCGTGAAGCGCTCAACGAACACGGGATCATTGTCCACGTTGCGCAGCAGCTTGATGGCAACGTGGCGGTCTAGCAGCCGTTCGCGCGCGCGCCAAACCACGCCCATGCCGCCGCGCCCGATCTGCTCTTCCAGCTCGAAGCCAGGAAGCTCGGCGGCCAGCTCGTCGATTTCCAGGCTGTGGGCGCTGCTGTTTTTGCCGGTCGTGGGCGGCGTGGGCGCGGTGTCGTTCTCCGGCTCCACATCCATTTCATCCTCGTGAACGCCGAGCAATAGGCAGCGCGGACACTGCCCGCCGGGGGCGCTCCCGGCATCGTAGGCATAATCACATTTAACACAGGTGACCATGAAAGCGGGAGCGCTAGAGGAAGAGGGGACAGCGGAGGTTGAAGGGTGCCACGTGGGTGGCGCATCCAGGACTGGAAAGTGGAGAGTCGGTGAAACAAGGGATCATGTCGCCACCAGTTTCGGCAGCTGGTCTACAACGTTACCAAAGGTCATTATTTTTATGGATCAATCGCTGAGGGCTGACAGAAGCTCCCGTAGTTCGGAGTCAACATCCGCCGGGTTGCCGAGCGTCTCCGCCACTTCCCAGCGCAGCAGCTCGCGATACTTTTTCCTCATGCGGAAGACGGCCTGCTTCACGGCGTTTTCGTTCATGTTGATCGCGGCACCGGCCTGCGCGTAGGCGAAGTCCGCGCTGTTCCATTCCAAGGCACCGCGCAGGGAGAGGAAGACCTGCTCTTTGCCACGGCGCTTGTAGTCGCTGTGCAAGGCCTCCATCACTCGCCCCAGCAAGGTGAGCACCCAGCGCCGCTCGAACACACGCTCTGGCGTCAGGTTGTGGCTCATCTCCTTCAAGTAATGCAGCTCGGCCTTCTCCTGGTCGAGCGACAGGTGATGCTTGCCGCCGCCGCGTTTGGCCGCGGACCGCTTTTCCCACTGGTCGATCAGGTAGCGCTCGAAGGTGGACAGCAAGAAGGAGCGCAGTCTGCCGCGCTCCTGGCTCACACTTTGGATCGAGCCGCGTGTGATCAGCATCTCATAGTAGCCCTGGACGGCGTCTTCCACATCGGAGGGAGATTCGCCGCGCCGGCGCGCGTAGGCATACAATGGCTCCCAGTAAAGCTTCAGCAGCTCGCCCAGCGCAGCGACCGCTTTGCTATCATTGGTGGACTGGATGCGCCACACCAAGCTCCAGCGTGTCTCTGGCATCAGCCCGCCTTGCTGGGACGGGCGGCCGGGGGGCGTGGTGCTCTCGCTGGTGGTGGTGGCCTTGCCGACGGGTGCGGCGGCTTCAGAGGAAGACATGGCTCAGCGGGCGTAGGTGAGTGGAAACAAAATGAGACAGCGGGGCACGTTCCAAGTCGAGATACTTTTTCATCCAGGTCAAGGGTTGAGCAAATGATCACGAACCGTTGGACCACCACCGCCAGGCCGTGTAGTGGCAGGCTTGGCCTCGAGTCCGTGATGCCCCATGGAAGTCTCTCATTTTGAATCCTTAAGCCTCGCCTACTGGGTGGCGCTGGCGCTGCTGGCAGCGACTTTGCTTGTCGCCTGGTGGCGGCGGCGCGGCCAGCATCGTCCAGATTTGGACAATCCCTCGCTAACGGCGGGTTTCGGAGATGTTTTGCTGATCATCGGCCTAACACTTTTGAACGGACTGACCTACGTGGTGGGCGAGGGTGGTGCCAGCGCGGGCGAGGGCAAGGCCGCAGTCATCACCACGGCGCAGGTCGTGGGCAGCTCCATGATCCAGGTGCAGTTTGCCGTGCTGTTGGTGCTCTATCTGCGGCTGGTGCGTGGCCTTTCACCCGTGACTTTTCTGGGGCTCCGGAGCCGTTCTTTCCAGGCGGTGCTGGGCTGGTCTGTCGGCGGTTTGCTGGTGACGGGCCTGCTGATGAATGCCGCAATGCAGGGCTGGTGGCATGGGGTGCTCGGCACCTCGCCACCGGAGGACTCTGACCAGGTCATCGTCCAGGCGTTTCAGCAATCCAAGGACGTGGGCTTGCGTTTGTCCATCATCGTGGCCGCAGGGCTGGTGGCACCGGTGGTCGAGGAGCTGGTTTACCGGGGACTGATCTATGGCTTTGCCCGGTCCCTGATTGGACACTGGCCGGCCGCCTTGCTTTCGTCGGCCATCTTTGCGCTGGTGCATGTCGATGCCGTTGCCTCGCTGCCGCTGTTCGTCTTGGCGCTGGGGCTGGCGACGGCTTATGACCGCAGCCGCAGCCTGTGGGTGCCGGTGATCATGCACATGCTGTTCAATGCCTGGAATCTGGCGGCGATGTTGATGAAGCCGGTTTGACCGGAACTTTTCGACGAGGGCGCAGTTCATGGTTCATGCCTCGCCTTGCTCTTCTGTCCGCCGTTCTTCTAGTCGCCGTCGCACGTGCCGCCTTGCTGTTCAGCACCAGTTTGATGCCCGGGATGAACGGGGCCTACTACCTGGTGCAGGCGCGCTCGCTGCTGGAGAAGGGGACGCTGGCGATTCCCGACCTGCCGCTAGTGTTCTGCCTTCATGCCCTGCTAGCGCTGGTGATTGAGCTGGTGACTCCGCTGGCGCGCGACGAGGCGGTCTTCTGGGCAGTGAAGCTTGGCGACTCGCTGCTGCCAGCGCTGGGCGTGCTGCCGGTGATGGCACTGGCTTCGAGCTGGGCTCCCAAGGGACGTGTGAACCTCATGCTGGCGTTCCTGGCCGCGCTGCTGGTGCCCGCTAGCGGGATCGCGTTGATGATGGTGGGGGACTTCGAGAAGAACTCGCTGGGGGTGGCGCTGCTCTGCGCGCTTGCCTGGGCGCTGCATGAGTGGATGAATCATCATGGCCGGCGGCGGGCCATGATCGCGGTGGGGTTGCTGGGTCTGGTGGGTATCACCCACATCGGGGTCTTTGGCAGCGCGCTGATCTTTGTGGGCAGCACGCTGGCGGCGCTGGCGTTGACCCAGGGCCGTGAGGGCCTGCGCAAGGTGTTGCGGATCGCGGTGTTTGCCGTGCCGGTGGCGGTGGTGGCTGGTGCTGTGGTGTTTTGGAAGTTTGATCCCGAACGCGTGCAGCGGCTGGTGGGGGCGTTCTCAGAGCCCGCTGGGTTCCTCAGTGGAGGCGGCATGAAACCGCCAGGCATAGACGATGCGGGGTTGAACTGGTTTCCCTTTCTTGCCTTTGCTGTGCTCGCGCTTCCTGGGGCGGTGCTGGCAGTCTCCCGACGGCGGTCGCTGCCGCAAGGCACGGTGGCGTTGATCGTGGGCGCGGCGGTCACGGTCGTGGCGCTAACCGGGCCGTGGGTGCAGGGGGACAAGATGTTCCGCCTGCAGATGAATGCCGCGCCGCTGGCGGTGCTTTGCCTGCTGTTCGCGCTGTTGCAGATCCGGCGTGACTGGCTGCGCGGTGCGGCTAGTGCGCTGGTGCTGGGGTTGTTGCTGGTGCCTTCGGTTTTTCGGGTGCAGGCAGGCGGGCATCCGATCATCACGGTCGAAGCCCAGGCTGAGCTGCAAGAACTGGCGGCCTGCGTGGAAGAGCCCGCGCAGACCCTGGTGGTGGCCCGCCATGGCCTAGAGTGGTGGACGGCCTGGACGTTGCACACGCACATCGCCCAGGCGCAGGCGTTGAAGCCCGAGGACTGGCAGCGCTACAAATATGTGTGGTTCTTGGAGGAGAAGCGGGGCGGCATGGGCGGGGGACCGCCAGGGATGATGATGGGTGGACCGCCTGGCCGTCAAGATGACCGCTCTTGGCTGGGCTCCGTCATGCGCCTGCTCTCCGCAGGTGGCCCTGGGCCGGGCATGATGCGGCATGGGCGGGGGCCGAATGGACCGCCCCCTGGGATGAATGGTCCCGGCGGGCGAGGCGGCCGCCCCGGGGGCATGATGGGCGTGGCCATGCCTGAGGACGCCAGCCTGCTCCACGAGGGCGAGCACTTTCGCCTTGGCTGGGTCGTGGAGGTGCCGGAGTTCGTTCTCAACCCGAGGCCGGAGGGGCCGCGCCGCTGACCCACGAAATGCGGAGCGTGCCCGGATCATGGCTTGCGCGACGATGGGTCATTCGTCATTGGTCGGTGGTTCCACCCCATGCCGTCGATCACGCTCAGCCTCATTTCCCACACCAACGTGGGCAAGACCACGCTCGCTCGCACTCTGCTGCGGCAAGATGTGGGGGAGGTGCGCGACGCCCCGCATGTGACGGCGGAGAATGTGGGCTACACGATGATCGAGGCGGGTGATCATGCGCTGCGCCTGTGGGACACTCCGGGCTTTGGCGACACGGGCCGGCTCTTGAAACGCCTGAAGCGCGAGTCCAACCCCGTGCTTTGGTTTCTCTCGCAGGCCTGGGACCGGTTCCGTGAAAAGCCGCTATGGCACAGCCAGCAGGCGCTCAAGAACGTGCGCGAAGAGGCCGACGTGGTGCTCTACCTGGTCAACGCGGCCGAGTCGCCTGGGGCGGCGGCGTATGTGGATCAGGAAATGGAAATCCTCGGCTGGCTGCGCAAGCCAGTGCTGGTGCTGATCAACCAGGTGGGGCCGGCCCGCGGTGCCGTCGAGGAACTGGCCGAGGTGGAGGCTTGGAAAGCGGAGCTGTCGCGCTTCGAGATCGTCAAGGCCGTGCTGCCTCTCGATGCATTCGCCCGTTGCTGGGTGCAGGAGGACGCGTTGATGGAGACCATCGCCTCCGTGCTGCCGGAGGCCCGGCGCGAGACTTTCGCCGTGCTCGCGCAGGCCTGGCACAAGCGGCATGTGGAAGTTTTCGATCATTCCATGCGGTCGTTGGCCGAGATGCTCACTGCCTCAGTGCTGGACGGGGTGGAGGTGAAGCCGAACAATGTGCTTCAGACCACGGTCCGCCTGGTGGTGGAAAAAGTCAGCTCGATGCTCGGCATGGGCGATCGTGAACTGGACCCGGCGCTGGCGGCGGCGCGGCAGAAGATGGTCAAAGCGCTCGCTGAGCGCATGGAGACAGCGACGAACCTGCTCATCGCCTTGCACAGCCTGGAAGGGCGCGCCGGGCGGCAGCTGCTGGACGTTTCTCGCGAGCATTTTCAAACGCCTCTGAAAGTGTCTGAAAGCATCTGGGGCGCGCTGGGCGGCGTGGCCACGGGGGCCGCCGCAGGCTTATGGGCGGATCTGCACGCGGGCGGCTTCACCCTGGGCGGCGGCATGATCGCGGGCGCAATGGCAGGCGCGGTCGGCGGCTATGCCATCGCCCATGGCTACAACTTGGTGCGTGGCGATGACTCCCGCGTGCACTGGTCGCGCGATCATTTCCGCGAGCAGGTGCGGCTGGCGCTGCTGTGCTACACGGCGGTCGCGCACTTTGGCCGGGGCCGTGGTGAGTGGCAGAGCACCAGCATTCCGGACGTCTGGGACGAATCGGTGCGCACGGTCATCGAACACCGCGCCCATGCTTGGGAACGGGTTTGGAAGATGGCAGTTCAAGAGGCGGCCATGCCCGAGGTGGTGCACCGCGAGATGTCGCGCCTGCTGCATGAGTCGGCCACGGCGCTGCTGCGACGGCTTTATCCCTCGGTGAAACTGTGGATGTGAGCGTGGCTGCTCAGCTTGCGATCCATTGATTCAGCGCCTGATGAAACGGCGCATGATCGGTGGGATCATACTGGTAACTGACAAAGCCAAGGCGCTTGCCGGTGGCGATGTTGGCTGGCAGGTCATCGGCATAAAACGTCTGCGCCGGATCGAGCCCAAACCGGGCGATGGCTTGTTCATACATGCCGTCGGCAGGCTTCATGCACTTGGCCTCGTGCGAGTAGATGCCGCCGTCGAAGTGCTTGAAGATGGCGAAGCGCTCGAGCAGGTAACGCAGGTGCGGGCCGTTGGTGTTGGAGAACAGATACGCGGGCAGCTTCTGCGGCAGGGTGGCCAGCGTGAGCGCCATAGGCTCGTTGAGCGCGAAGATGTCGCACCAGATGTCGAGGAAGTCTTCCTTCGTGCCGTTGAAATCCATACTGTCCATGCTGCGGAAGACAAACTCGGCCTCGGACATGCGGCCGGATTCAAACGGCTCCTTCAGCGGCGTGATGACCTCGACAATGGCCTGCTGGGAAAGAGGGCTGCGCTCGGCTAGACGCGAAATGCCGCGCCGGAGGTCGAAGGTGACGAGGACGTTGCCGATGTCGAAGAGCAGGGCGCGCATGAAGAGATGGCAGAGGTTCAGGCGTTGATCGTTTGCAGGACAACGTCCGCGACTTTGAAGGCAGCCTTCGGTTCGCTGATCGGCCCGATGTTGCGTCGCATGGCCCGGGCCAGCGCGCCGCCATTTTCCAGCAGGCGACGGGCGCAGTCACCGGTCTCCTGCGGTGTGAGGGAACGCAGGGCGCACTCATGGCGCAGCAACAGCTCGGCATTGCCTTCCTCCTGGCCGGGCACCACGTAGTCAATCACGGTTGGGATGTGCGCGGCGAGGACTTCATGCAGGATGGCCCCGCCGGCTTTGCAGATCACGATGTCATGCGTTTGGAGCAGCTCCGGGATGCGGTTGGTCCAGCCGATGATTTCGATATCCGCTTGCGGGTTGGCATCGGTGAACCGGCGGATGTGATGATACAAACGCGGGCCGTGCTTGCCGACGGGGAGCGTCAGCTTGACCCCGGCGAGCAGCAGCGGCTTCAAGGCCTGCAAGGTCTGCGCGACATGCGTGGGCGGTGTGGAAGGTAAATAAAGAATTTGCTGCCCTTCATGCGTGCGCGCCTTTTGCTCGGTGAAGGCAAGGCTGACGGGAAAGCCGGTGACTTTGATTTGTTCGGGCTTCGGCCCCAGCGCCTTGACGGTGGCGCGGGTGTCTTCGTCGGCGACGCAAAACACATCGCTGGGAAAGGCCGTCCACACGGGATGGACGGAGATGGAATCGGTGATGACCGTGATCAGTGGAGGCACGGGCAGTCCTTTGTCTCGCAGCACTTTGAGGAGTCCCGCGTAGGCAGGGTAGGTGCTGACAATCGCACAGGGCTGATCCTTTTCGAGCCGCTGCTCCAGGACGCGGAGTGTGGGCTGGAACCATTCGGCGCTGTGGTTGATGCCGGGCTTTGCCAGCTGGGCGTAGGCCAGGCGCCAGAGCCAGGGGAAACGGATGATGGCGACCTGGTAGGCGCGCTGAAGCAGGCCGGCGAGCACCGGATGAGCGTCCTCGATCAGATCGCTGACGGCCACATCTTCCGACGGCAGGCGTTGGCACAAAGCCTCCGCCACACTGCGCGCTGCTGTATTGTGGCCATCACCGAAACCTGCCGTTAAAACCCAAATCACGCGCGCATGGGTGCTGAAAAAAAGGGGGCTGACAAACGAAATGGCTGGCAATCCCATAATTTTTCCCGATTATTAACGTATCCAAAGCATTTCCGCGCCCTTCATGCGCCCCTCGTCTTCCAGGCTGACTTCGCGAGTCCGAGCCTTTTTTCAATCGGACTGGGAGGATTGTGTGCCTCTGCGTTGGGCTGGGCAAATGGCCGCAGGAGCGTTGCCCGGGCTTTTGATTGTGTTCACTTTGATGCGCATGGCCGCGCAAACTTCGAGCCCGGGGCTCTCTGGCACGGCCGCGTCAATCATCCCGCTGCTGTCGACCAGTGGCATGGCCGACACTGCGGCCTTCCATCGTGTGACCTCCGCCGCGCCTGGAGCAGTTCAGGATCGAGTGCAGTTCCGCGCGCCCCGTGAACAAGAGCCAGCCAGAGCGCAACGCGTGCTGACCGTGATCAAGCGCTCGACGCCTTTGCGCGTAAATCTGAAAGCGCCGCGTCAGGAGTGGAAGCATCTGACGGCCGACGTGCGCGGTGACATTGATCGCGGGCTGAACGCGAGCAAGCAATGGCAGCGCGTGATCCTGCACGGCACCGGCAGCAGCCAGGGCACGCCGCGCCTGCTTCAGCGTTATCACGCAGATGTGCAAGGGGTGCCGGAGGGCCGGGCTTGGCATTTCATCATCGGCAACGGGCACGGCACGGGCGATGGCCGCGTTGAAGCCACCGAAGGCTGGAAGCGCGGCGTCCCTGCGGCCTCCGGGCGTGATCCTGGCACGCGTTACACTTCGATCAGTGTCTGCCTGGCTGGAGACTTCCAGGCCCACGGGCCGACCGTCGCGCAACTGGAGGCTTTGAAGGAGTTGATGGACTACCTTGGCATCAAGTTGGGGGACATCCGGCTGGGCGGTCATGAGGACGCGCGTGGAGGCATGGCTGGCTGCCTGGGCTTAAAATTTCCCCTGGCGGAAATTCAGGAGGCTTGGGACCAGCCTTCGGAGTCATCAGTTCTCGGTCACTAACGGCGGACTGGTGGAGATAAGGGGATTCGAACCCCTGACCTTCTCATTGCGAACGAGACGCTCTACCAACTGAGCTATATCCCCGACGTGCGTTGCTGTGACGCAGCTAGCGCAATGCGATGGTAATGAAGCCAACCAAGGTGTCCAGCAGAGATTTGCGGGCTTGCACGCGGGCTCAATGGTTGAGCTGGCTCCATTGAATCTCGCCTACCAGTCCACCTTCATGATCGATCAAGACCTTGGCCAGCCAGGCATCGTAGCCGAGGGTCATCGAGCGGGAGAGCACGCGCCCCAGGTCGGCGGTGCTCAGCTCAGGCACTGGCCCTGGCTCGAGGGCCGTCATGACATGAACGAAAAGATTTTCTTCCTCGCCACGGGCCTCGATGTCCATCGCACCATGGTGCGGCTTGCTGGCGGTGCAGTGGTAGCCGGTGGAACTGAGCCATGATTCCACATGGCGTTCACCAAAGCTGGCAATGTCGGCGGGAGTGAGCATAGGCTTGGTCGTGTGAGAATGCCCGAGGCAGGCTGGCCGCCCAGGTGAATTCATCCCGGCAAGACAGAACCTCCATGAATGCGATGCGTTTTATCGGATTGCCGCGACTCTGGCAATGCCAGTCTTTTGAATGGCGGAAAACGCCACAGCCGGACTTAGGGATTTGCCGATGCCAAAGGTTTCTTCTGGCCCGCAATGAAGGTGCTGGCGCGGCCTTGCGTGGTCAGCTTGGGCTTCACGGTGGTGAGCAGCATCTTGGTCGTGGGCTCCAAGGCCCGGTGCTCACGGCCATCGCCCTGGATGCGCGGCCAGCCTGTCAGCGTGATGATGTCGCTGCCGGGATCAAAGCTGGCTTCCCAGGACTGACCGGTGTAGCCGCCCTTGGGGTCGTCGCTGATCACCTCCACGCGGACGTTGCCGTTCGCCTGAAGGCGGCGCATGGCGTTCTTTTTCGGGTCGATGCTCACGGTCAGGCGGTCCGCCTTCACAAGGAAGCGTTTCGATTTCAAGAAGACGTTGCCGGTGAAGACGACGCGGTCATTCTTCAGGTCGAAGTTCGAGGCGTTGTCCGCAGCGATGTCGTAAGCGCCAGCCATCGTGTGGTCGGGCTTGGGAAAGGGATCTTCCAGCGGGATGGCGGGCGGCGGCTCTTCTTCCTGAAGTTCAGGCAGTGTGGCCGTCACGGCGGCGGGCTTGGTCTTTTCAAGCATGGCCACGGCAGCTGGGGCAGGCTTTGGCGACATGACCGCTGGCGCGGCAGGCCCGGTAGAGCGAATCACCGGCTGTGGTTTGCGCACTTCCTTTTGAGCTGCTCCCCAGTCGATCTGCAACAGCACGACCGACGTGGCAACGACGGCAGCCTGTGTGATGAGAAACGCGGACGGCGCGGGCATTGGAGCGAAGCAGGATCGGCCTTATTATCAAGATGTCCTAATGAATCGTCAACAACTAATCCTTTCCGTTCAGAATAGCTGCTTAACCTGCGTTCAGCATGGGTGCCCATGTCAGCAACTCTCCCTTGGCTTCGCGCCTTCACTCTCGTTTGGGTCCTCAGCAGTCACCACCTTTCAGCGGCAGACGTCACGGCCTCACGCTGGTATAAGGGCAACACGCACACCCACACGCTGTGGAGTGATGGCAATGACTTCCCTGAGATGGTCGCGGACTGGTATCGGTCCCAGGGCTACCACTTCCTGGCCCTGTCCGACCACAATGTGCTGCACGTCACCGAGACCTGGATGAGCGAGGCAGCGATTCAGAAGCGCAAGAAGAGCCTGGGCAAGACCACGCTCGAAAAGTATCGCGCTCGCTTCGGTGACGAATGGGTGACCACCCGCCAGATGGAAGGCCAAACGGAGGTCCGGCTCAAGAAGCTGGAGGAATATCGCGGGCTGCTGGAGAAGCAGGAACAGTTTCTCCTGATCCCGGCCGAGGAAGTCAGCGCGGGCTTTGAGGTGACGCCGACGAACAAGGCCCCCATACACATCAACGGCATCAACCTGGCGGAAGCCATCAAGCCGATCGAGGGCACCGGCTTCGTCGACGTGATGCGCAAGAATCTCGCCGCCATTCGCGCACAGGAACAGCGCTTCGGCCAGCCCACCATGGGGCATGTCAATCATCCGAACTTCCGCTGGGCGCTGACCCCGGAGAACCTCGCCGAGGCGGTGGAAGAGAACTACTTTGAAATCTGGAACGGCCACCCGGGCATCAATTACCTCGGCGATGCCACCCGCATCGGACACGAGAAAATGTGGGACATCGCCAACACCCTGCGCATCGCCAAGCTCAAGGCTCCGCCGCTCTACGGTATGGGCACCGACGACGCGCATCACTACCATGGCGAAAGCTCCAGCCCTGGCCGTGGCTGGGTCATGGTTCGTGCGGACAAGCTGGAAGCGGGCACCTTGATCAAGGCCATGCGGGCAGGGGATTTTTATGCTTCTTCCGGCGTCACGTTGGAAGACGTGAAGTTCATCGACGGCACCCTCTCCATCCGCATCCAAGCGAAGCCCGGTGTTAGCTACACCACCAAGATCATCGGCACTCCGGTCAACTACGATACCGCGACCACGGCGGTGCCTTCCGCGCCCGATGATCCGCAGCCCGTGCGCACCCTTTACTCCGATGACGTGGGCATGACCTATGCCACCATCGACGGCACCGAGTGCAGATACACCCTCACGGGCAAGGAACTGTATGTGCGCGCCGTCATCACCAGCAGCGAAGCCCCCGTGAATCCTGTGTGGGAAACGCAGAAGCAGATGGCCTGGACCCAGCCCGTGGGCTGGGAGCAACACATCGCTCAATGATTTGTCCGCCGTGTGCGGATTAAAGGGAAGCCGAAGCTATTTTCACCCCGCTCATCGGGTAGGTGGAGACCGCCTGCCAGGCGATCTCTTGCAGCAGCTTGTTCAGCGCCTCGGCCTGCGGGTTTGTCTTCAACGAGGCCGGCAGAGCAATGCCCACCGGGCTGCGTTGATAAATTGCGGCGAAGTGGCAATACGTCACCAGCAGCGCCATCACCTCGGTGGGGTGGCCCAGGTCATCGCGGAACAGCTCCGTCTGCTTCGTCAGCCCCGGGGCCGTGCCTTCCGCGATGCGTTCGCGCAGCGCATACACCGCCGTGCTGGCGGGGATGATGCAAACCGCTTCCTTGCCCACGGCCGTGTTCAAAGCTTTCACCTGCGCCTCCAGCTTGGTCTGCCAGCTTGTGTAATGAGTATCGCGCATCTGACGCACCTCTTCAGCCGTCACCGCGTCACGCATCGAGTTGGTAAAGTCGCTCATCTTCCCATCGCGCGGTGCCCAGGAGGCCTGCACATACACGCGCAGGTTCGGGTTCTTCTCCAGGCCCAGCTTGGTGAAGTTGTCGATGCCCTCGTCAGGCATCAGCAGGTGAGGGGAAAGCGTCAGCACATCCGCCATGCCTTCCTTCAGCGCCTTCTTCGCATGGTTCTGCTCGTCAGGCACCTTCCAGTGCTGGATCACCTGCGAGCCCCCGATCATCTGCTGCCCGGCGTTCAGGTGGGGAACATCCGCCGACTTGGCGATCGCGGGCAGCATGCCGGCGGTGTAAATCATGAAGCTATGCGCGCAGACGAAGACCTTTGTCCCCTCTGCCCCTGGTGCGAAGGTGGCGGGCTTCGAAGACACTTTGCTGCCTTGCTTCCCGCGCAGCTTGTCCTTCACCTCTGGGTGCAGCTCCATATACAGCAGCGCCTCATCCATGGACAGCGTGCCATCTTTGTTCGTATCCGCCTCCGGGAACAGCTTCAAAGCCTGTGCCAGACGGCTTTCCACGCCTGACTTCTTCGCCGTCGCCACCTGGGCTATCAACGACACCGCCCCCAAGGCGAGCAGGAGCAAGGTCAAACGTAGCAGATTGAATTTCATAGGCGTGAGAGAACAGTGAAGACGCGGCAAGACCCCGCCTTTATCCGTGAAAAGCCGGTGGGCGGCAAGCCCGCTGAGCACAGGCTTCCTTACTTTGTCCAGATCAAGACAGGCTTTGTTCCGGCGAGGATGGTCGAGTCGCCGGGCTTTGGCTGAGCGGCAGAGGCTTCACCCGCTCTGAGCGGCATGATCTCGGAACGCACAACCGTGGCACCTTGAAGGTCGAGCGGCACATCATCGCGCGTGGCATGCCAAGCAGCGAGAATCTTGGGGGCACCGGGCTTCTCGGGGATGAACTCAAACACATACCCGTCTTTCTCTGATTTTTGCAGGGCGCGGGAGAGACGATAATCAGCGAGGTGCCTGAGCATCCAGGCGATGGCGTGATAGGCGGGCTTGGGCTGGAAGTGACGCGTGATGCCGGAGCAGGCGTGGAAAGAAGGTTTGTCGTCGTCGTTGAAGAAGTAGATGAAGGCTTTGTCGATGCCCATCTCGGCGAAGAGGAAGTAACTGCGCACCAGCCACATGGCCTGTTCGTCATCCGTGCAGGTGATGAACTTGGCCATCTCGCCCTTCGGATCAGGCTTCTGCGTGCTGCAATCCCAGCCGAACTCGCTGACCCACATTTCGCGGCCTGCGGCGTGCTTGTCACGCCAGTCGATCATGTCCTGAATCTTGCTGAGATACGGCACGGTGGCGTCCTCGGGATAACTGCGTTTCCACGTGGGCCAGCCGTCTTTGAGGGCGTAGCGATGAATGCGCAGCACGTCGATGCTTTCGAGGTGCGGCTTGAAGATACTCGCGCCCTTCCAGTAGCGATCACTGCCACCAGCCTCGGTGTTGCAGGTGGCGATCTTGAGCTTGGAATTGCCTTCGCGTAGGCCGGTCGCCATCGACTTGAAAAGGCGCAGGTAAGTGGCGTCGTCGAGGTGGCCGGGCTTGTTGCCGATCTCCACGCAATCGACAAAGGGCCACCTGCCGCCCGGGCCGAAGTTCTCAGCGAAGCCTTTCGCGTAGGCGCGTGCATCTCGCTCGATGTCCTTCCAGTCCGCGGCCTTCATGTCATCGAACTGAAAGCACACGCTGATGCTCAAACCCTTGTCATGCCAGGAGCGATAGACCTTTTCCCAGGACACGTGGTTCTTCGCGAAGGGCCACTCGGGCATGACGCTGGTGTCGTCGGCCAGATCCCACTTCACGGGATGATAGTCGCGCACCACACGGCATACAGGTTGGTAGAGGTCGGGCTTGAACTGCACCGTGTGACCGCAGAGGCCGACGAAGTCGCGAAACAAGGGACGTTCCACCGGTTGTGCGAAGGTGCCAAGTGACAGCGTGAGAAAGCAGGCGGCGATGAGATGGCGGAGCATGAGACACGACTAACGCCGCTTGTGTGGGGGGCATTGCAATCACCGGAACAGCGGGAATCGAAGCTACACAGAAGCAGTGCCTGGGCGTGCAGCCTCATTTCCTCAACATCGGCTCCGCCCACACCGCGTAGTTGCTTTTGGGATCAAGGCCGCGTGAGGTGGCGGCGAGTTGGAGCAAGGCGACGCCTTTGATGTCGCACTCAAAGGCATGGGCAGGATCGGTGCCGTTGACGATGGTGGTAGCGAGGACCTTGCCATCGCCCAGCACCGTGAACTCCACACGGCCCTTGTCGCCCAGACCGGCTTGCAGGCCCGCCAGGACGGTGAAGCGTTGATAAATCTCCTTCGGCAAATGCCAGGTCAAAGGCTTGCCCATGCCTGTGCTGAGACCTTGGGGGAAGACCTTTTCCACAAGCCCGTCCTTGCCTTGGAGACGCAACTTGAGCGGCACTTCTTTGAGGCCGCCTTCCAGCGTGACGCCGCTGCGGGCATGCCCCCAGTAGGGCGAGCTGAAGAAGTGGGTCTGCGGGTAGTAGAGATGGAGGGCCTCGATGGGCCAGAAGGGGGAGATGCTGACGGTGCGAAGCGTGTGCTGTTCAACGGTCTCGAACTTGCCCGCGCTGAGGCAGAGGATCGTGTGCAAGGCATCGGCCACCACCTTGGCATCCATCGTGGCGGCTTTGAGTTGATACGTGGTCACTGCTTCGGCATCGTCTGCATAGAGCGACTGGATGATCGGAACAGTGGTGCTGCGGGCGTTGAGAATGCCTTCATGCACGCGATGCAGCAGCCGCCAGCTGGCTTCTTCCACAGTGACGCCGAGCAACTGCGGTTGATAATCAGCGATGCTGACCGCGAAGGTGCCGTTCTCAATCGGGCCATGCATCAGCTTGCCCTTCATGACTTCGGTCGGCGGCAGGAACTGCTGGAGCAGCGTGAACATGTTGTCGCCCGGCACCGTGTGGCTCGGACTGCCGAAGTCCTCCATCACATGGCAGATCGTGCCCATGTAGCGCGCGGCATCGCCGACTTGCCCTGCCTTCAGCGCGGTGACGGCCTTGTCCATGAAGTAGCGCAAGGTGTCCAGGTTCTCCGCCTGCTCGGCCACGGGCAGATGCAGCTTCTTCAAATACACCTCGCCGGGATGGCGGTCCATGGTGGCATACTTGGCGTTGTCTTTGTCGGTATAGACGTTGTCGGGGATGAGGCAGTAGTTGCTGCCCAGCTTCTCCAGTTCTGTGCCCAGCGTCTGCTTTTGCCAGTCGGGCAGCACTGCGAGCGCGGCCTTGGTGATGGCCAGATGCGGCTCTCCCCAGGCGAGGCTTTCACGCGGTAATAAGGCGAAGCTCATCAAAATGAAGAGCACGGTTGAAGGGATCAATTTCATGGGAGTGGTCAGTCAGAGAACAAGACGCTGGCAGAGGAAGAAGACTTTTTGCTTTCGCTCGCTCAGTGGTGAATGAAAACACATGAAGCTGGACCGCCTCATCGCCAAACACCGCTCTCTGGGCCGCCGGACGGCGCACCAGTTGATTGCGGCGGGACAGGTGCGGGTGAATGAAGCGGTCATCACCGACAGTCAAAATGAGGTGGATCGCTTCATGAGTGTGATGCTCGATGCTGAGACTGTGCAGCAGGCAGAGCGCGCGCTGTATCTCATGCTGCACAAGCCAGTGGGCATTCTCAGCGCGACCAAGGATGAGGTGCATCGCACCGTGCTGGACTTGATCGACGATCCTGGCAAGCAAACGCTGCATCTCGCAGGCCGACTGGATCGCGGTTCATCAGGCTTGGTCTTGCTGACCAATGATGGGCGCTGGTCGAAGCGCTTGATGGATGCCGAGCACAAGGTGAGCAAGGTCTATGTGGTGGACACGGCGGAGCCGATCGCGGCCGATGCTGTGGAGGCCTTTGCGCAAGGCTTTTACTTTCCGACCGAAGACATCACGACGCTGCCGTCAAAGCTGGAGATCATCGGCGAGTGCCGTGCGCGGGTCACGCTGCATGAAGGGCGTTACCACCAGATCAAGCGCATGTTTCATCGTGTCGGCAATCGGGTGGTGGCGTTGCATCGGTTGAGCATTGGCGGCGTGGTGTTGCCGGATGATCTCAAGCCCGGCGGCTGGCACGCTTTGACGAAGGAGGAGAAGGAAGCCGCGACACGGTCTTTTCCTTGAAGAATGAAGGATTTTTACTTGTTGCAGCTTCCAGGTGCCGCACCTTTGAAGATGTCTGAGTCCGCCGCCGCCCTCACTGAGAACCTGTCCCACCGAGCACCCCACGATGCCGCGGCTTTCCTAGCCGATGTGCCGGACGAGGCGGCGGCCACGGCCCTGCTGGCCATCAATCCCATGCTGGCGCAGCAGATCCTGGGCGAGATGCCAGACGATAAACGCTGCGCGGTGCTGGCGGCCGCGCCGATCGAGAAAGCGCACCAGTGGATGCACAATCAACAGTATCCCGAGGACAGTGTGGGTTGGCTGATGGAGCCGCCCGTGGCGGTGTTTCGTCCGAAGATGACCATTCGCGAGACCATCGAGGCGCTGCGGGTGCTGACCAAGAAAGCCTTCATCACTTACGGTTACGTGACGGATGATTCGAACAAGCTGCTAGGCGTGCTGGTGATGCGAGACCTGATGCTGGGCGATCCAGACAAACCCCTGAGCGAGGTGATGTGGACGCGTCTCTTCGCCCTGCAGCCGGACATGAGTTTGACGGAGGCCATGAAGGCTTCCGTGAACCGGCACTTTCCGGTGTATCCGGTGTGCGACCATGAGGGACGGCTCGTTGGCCTGGTGCGCGGGCAGAACTTGTTTGAAGCACGCGCGATCGAGATCAGCGCCCAGGCGAGCACGATGATGGGCGTCGAGAAGGAAGAGCGCTTGATGACACCGGTCTTTCGCAGCCTCACTCTGCGCCACCCATGGTTGCAGGTGAACCTGCTCACGGCCTTCGCCGCCGCAGCGGTGGTCGGCCTGTTCCAGGAGACGCTCGACCAAGTCATGATCTTGGCCGTGTTCCTGCCGGTGATGGCGGGTCAGTCCGGCAACACCGGCTGCCAGGCGCTGGCGGTGTCGTTGCGTGGGTTGACGCTGGGCGATGTGCAGGGGCGGGAGCGCCGCCTGGTCATGAAAGAAGGCGTGCTCGGGCTGCT
>Ga0164295_10000462_pt1 | contig 34449 bp, 31 predicted proteins | sample GEODES006metaG_FD_111798 | JGI IMG/M metagenome (GOLD analysis project Ga0164295, IMG submission 111798) | Oligotrophic lake water microbial communities from Sparkling Lake, Wisconsin, USA - GEODES006 metaG | ecosystem: Environmental > Aquatic > Freshwater > Lake | place: USA: Sparkling Lake... | reverse complement strand
GGTGTCGTATGCCTTTTTAGGTCAATGACATTGAAACCTTGTTTGGCTTGGTAGCTCAGTTGGTACGAGCGAACGACTGAAAATCGTTAGGTCGCCGGTTCGATCCCGGCCCAAGCCACAGTAGTTCTTGGAAATCCTATTGATAAGTATTTGCTGTTTTGCTCAATGCCTCAAAGGAATTTTCTAGGAAGTCAATTTCCCCAACATGACTGGCTTATACCAAATCTAGACGTTAATTCATTTTGGAATTTTTACTTATCTTGCAAATAAGACGTATTAATAGGAAACAATACGGAAAATCAACAAAATCAATATTCTATAACCCCATCAATTTTGCTTGACGATCGAAGTCGGGGATGGCAGTCCGTACTTCCTCGAAATTGCCAATGGCCAGAATTTTCCCTGCACTCATGTATACAACAATGTCAGCATTTCTGACTGTGGATAATCGGTGTGCAATCATTACAACGGTTGTGGATCCTCGCAAAGCTTGGATAGATTGAGAAATACTTGCTTCTGTTTCGCTATCAAGTGAGCTTGTCGCTTCATCAAGAACCAGCAAGTGAGGGCGAGTAAACATTGCGCGTGCGATACCCAATCTTTGTCGCTGTCCACCACTGATCTTGGCACCGCGTTCACCCACTTGGGTATCAATGCCTTGTGGAAGGCTTGCGACAAAACCATCTAAGTGAGCAACTCTCAATGCGCTCATCACTAATTCATCAGTTGCTTCTTCAGATGGATAACCAAGAGCAACATTTTCACGAATAGTTCCAGCTGCAATCAACACATCTTGCGGAACATAGGACACTGCACCCGGCCATTTGGCTACGGCTACTAATGGAGGTAATCCAGAAATAAAGACACTTCCCTCATCGGGATTTAACACACCCAGTAAAACATCAATCATTGTGGTTTTTCCTGCACCAGACGGACCAACAAATGCCACTGATGCTCCCGCAGGAATGTCTAAAGTTACATCTGATATGGCTTTGGCGAGTTTGTTTGGATAAGTGAGACTTGTACTTTTAATACTAATCTCTGAAAGAAATCCCTCGTGAGTTGTATCTACCTTGTCATCATTATTCACAACAGTTGGTGCATCTCCAAGAGAATCAATAAGGTCCAGAGTTGGTTTAGCTTGTCCGAGTGACCCTCGAATCAAGATTGCACCTTGTTGAATACGTAATACCGCGGGTGCAATACGTGTTCCAGCGGCCATAAATATTGCAATCGTAGCAACGGCTTGCGAAGCATCCTGAATAAGGAATTGAATTATTCCAATCAGCAATGCTCCTAAAACTATTGTCGTCTCGATTATGTACTTACTGATATAGGGCTGAAAATTTATCTCCGCAGTGTTCTCCGCCAAATCAAATCGTAGTTTACCAATTTCACGGGAGTAATAATCCCTGCGATTACGTACCGTTGATTCTCGATAAGATCCAAAAACCTCAACAATTTTTTCACTACTCTTAATGTTTAGCTCTGAATTTCTCAAACCGAGTGATCCTGCGCGTACATGCATGAATCGGTATAAAATGAATCCAATTAAGGAAAAGATTGAGAAGGTACCTAGCGCGGTAATTGGATCAACTATAAATAGTCCAACCGCCATAATAAGCAGAAGGAAAAAATCAGATACGAGCACAGCTCCCGTTGCTAGAATTTGTAACATGATAACAACCACACCACTAGTGACGGCGTATAAAGTCTCTTGGGTCGTCCTTGCTTGAACAGTAAGTAGGGGTTGGGATAGCAAATGCGAAATAAGATTTGAAGAAAGCTTTGCGCCACGACGACTTAGAAAAAATAAAATACGTCGTGTGAAAAAGATTGAGAGCATGGTTCGACTTACTAGGAGTATCACAGCGCTAGAAGCAATCACTATGACTTGTGTTTGAAAAGATTCCTGGGCGATATGAAAAAACTTGAGCACAGAATCTATGCGATCTCCGGGTTTATTAGACTGCAAACCCGATACTGAAAGTGCGCCTAATATACCTACGGCTACGACACCAAGTAGATCCAAAACTCCCATACAAATTTGCAAAATTGTAATGGCAATAACCTTGCGTAGATCGCTGCTAGAAAGCACGCTGAGCGACCTCACGAGCGAACTCTTACTCCATCGGGCTCGGAGATTATTCAATTTTCCAACACCTACCCTTAATGTCCGCCAGTTTTGTTACCTACCCTAGCAAACTCGGTGGGGTTTCCAGTTCTAAATCACTTGGCGCTACTCTTGTCACATGCTTATTTATGTAGCTGGAATCAAAGGTATGGCTGGCTCTGCAATCTCCCTTGAAGCCACTAACCAGGGTCATGAAGTAATTGGCAAAACATCCAGTGAATTGGATTTAACTGATCGCCAGGCAGTATTCAAGGAACTAATTGATACCAAACCTGATTCGTTAGTGATTGCGGCCGCCAAAGTAGGTGGAATAGGAGCTAATTCATCTCTCCCTACTAATTTTCTATCTATCAATCTTCAGATTCAAACTAATCTTTTGGATGCGGCCCATGCTGCAAAAATCAAAAGGGTTTTATTCCTTGGTTCCTCTTGTATCTATCCCAAACTCGCACCCCAGCCAATTCCAGAAACAGCATTACTTACTGGTGCACTAGAGCCGACAAATGAATTTTACGCGATCGCAAAAATTGCTGGTCTTAAACTTGTAGAGGGTTATAGGCGTCAATTTGGGCACCACTGGATAGCTGTAATGCCAACTAATTTATACGGCCCGCGAGATAACTTCGATCTGGAGACGGCTCATGTGCTGCCAGCTCTCATTCACCGTCTTCACAAAGCCAAAATCCAAGGTGCAGAAAATGTGAAGGTTTGGGGCGATGGAACCCCACTACGAGAATTTCTCCATGTTGATGATCTTGCTCGGGCTTGTCTTTTACTTCTGCGGAATTACGATGAATCTATAGCCATCAATATTGGAAGTGGCCAGGAATTATCAATTAAAAATCTTGCCCACCTCGTAGCAAAAATAGTTGGTTTCTCAGGAGAAATAATCTTTGACTTAGAACGTCCTAATGGCACGCCTCGGAAACTCTTGGATAGCAATCGAATTGAAGAGTTTGGATGGAAAGCGCAAATCAATATAGAAACTGGAATTGCAACAACCTACGATTGGTTTCTTGCAAACTACACAGAGGAGCCAAATCTATGAAGCGTGCCTTAATCACTGGAGTGACTGGACAGGATGGCTCCTATCTCGCTGAGCTTCTCCTTGGAAAAGGGTATGAAGTCCATGGGGTAATACGACGTAGTTCAACATTCAATACCGCACGGATAGAGCATTTATACAAAGACCCCCACGAAAAAGACAATTCTTTCCACCTTCATTATGGGGACATTACTGATGGTGTTGGAATTTCAAATCTAGTCCGTGATCTCGAGCCACATGAGATTTACAACTTGGCTGCTCAAAGTCATGTCAAGGTGTCGTTTGAGATGCCCGACTTCACCGCACAAGTTGATGCTGTTGGAACAATTCGCCTCCTTGAAGCGATTCGCGCCGCAAAGATTGATACAAAATTCTATCAAGCATCGACTTCAGAACTATATGGAAGCACTCCCCCACCTCAAACAGAGCTCTCACTTTTTGCACCACAAAGCCCTTATGCTGCAGCAAAACTCTATTCGTATTGGGTTGTGCGAAATTACCGTGATGCGTACGGACTTCATGCCACGAATGGAATTCTTTTTAACCACGAATCTCCAAGGAGAGGTGAAACTTTTGTGACTCGAAAGATAAGTTTGGCTGCAGCACGAATTAAACTTGGACTCCAATCTAAACTCTATTTAGGTAATCTAGATGCAGTGCGCGACTGGGGTTATGCCCCAGAGTATGTAGAAAGCATGTGGAGAATGCTTCAACAGGAAATTCCGGATGACTACGTCATTGCAACGGGAGTTGGTGCGACAGTTCGAGATTTCTGTGAAGCATCTTTTTCAACTCTTGGCTTAGATTACAGAGATTTTGTAGTTACGGAAGATCGATACAAGAGGCCAACTGAAGTTGATGCCTTGATTGGTGATTCTTCAAAGGCAGAGAGACTACTCGGTTGGAAGTCCAAGGTTCATTGGAAAGAACTCGCAGAAATAATGGTTAATAGCGATTGGGAAAGAGTTTCTAACAAACAGATTTAAAGGCTCATCCCGACCTTGAATCTATTGCTGCACAACTGTTCCAATTTACTACAAGTGGATCGAAAAATTCTCCTAACGCTATACTTCTCTCATGAATTATGCGCCGATAGCGATTTTTGCTTGTCGAAGACCCGATCATCTGAGGGACTTATTGAATTCTTTAAAAGAAAACCCAGAAGCAATCTTTTCCGACCTAACCATCTTCATAGGGGGGCCTAAATACGAAAAGGATTGGGACCTAGTTAAGGAATCAATTAGAGTAGCTGAACAAACCAATGGATTCAAAAGTATTGTTGTGGAAACAAAGTTTGAAACCACGACTGGTAGTGGCCTTATCCATGCGGGAGTTAATCAAATACTGAACTCACACCCTTCGATAATTGTACTGGAAGATGACCTAATCGTTCGTAGAGATTTCTTACTGTACATGAATCAGGGTTTAAATCAATTTAAAGATGATGATCGAGTGAGTCAAATCTCCGGTTGGAATTATGGAACAATCTCAGAGGTGAATCAATCCTCAACATATTTCTTTCCTGTCCCAACGCCGTGGGGTTGGGCTACTTGGAGACGCGCTTGGAATTACTCATCAAACTTGGCTGAAGAATTTGAATGGTTAACCGCAAAGAGTAAGCGAGTGCGCAATTTCAATTTCAAGGAAAACTATGATTGTCTTGGAATGATAGAGGCAGTCATAAAGGAAAACTATGATGCTTGGGATGCTGTTTGGTACTTGCATCTCTTTAGAAATAACAAATTGATACTTCACCCAAACAACTCACTGATAATTAATCGTGGATTTGATGGAAGTGGCTTAAATTTTAAACACAGCTTTCAATGGAAAGAGGACATCTTCGATGCGACTCAAATGACTTTCGCTCTTCCAGGTGAGATAGCAATCAGTCCAGAATTTGAAAAGTATTTGAGATATTTGAGGAAATGGATTAAAACCTCTGAGAGGCAAAGTGATGCGCGCCTGCTCATGCACAAAATTGTAAGGATGATTAAGCAACATATTCGTTACTACCGACGAGGTTACTATGCTGGAAACTAAGGAGGCTTCACTCTTGCGCTTAGACAGATTTTGATTTTTTAGGCGCATAGAGGTGGGCTCTTTGCTATTCGAGTTATGGTCTGTAATATTCCGAATTAGGCATGGATTAGGGGGAAAATTGAAAAGAGCATTGGTCTTTGGGGCTGGCGGTTTCATTGGAAGCCACATGGTGAGACGACTGAAGAGTGAAGGATTCTGGGTACGAGGCGTTGACTTAAAGCTTCCTGAATATTCATCATCACCGGCAGACGAATTCTTAATTATGGATTTAAGAGATCAACTGAGCTGTGCAAAAAGCCTTGCGCTTGGGCAAACACGAGATTACTTTAATCATGTCTACCAATTCGCTGCAGATATGGGAGGAGCTGGGTACATTTTTACCGGGAATAACGATGCTAATGTCATGCATAACTCCGCAACAATTAATCTGAATATTCTTCAAGCACAAGTTGACTTTAATTCTGCGAACTCCATCAACAAGACTAAATACTTCTACTCTAGTAGTGCATGTATCTATCCGGAACGCAACCAATTAGATGCGGACAATCCGCACTGTGAAGAATCTAGTGCCTACCCTGCAGACCCCGATAGTGAATATGGTTGGGAAAAATTGTTTAGCGAAAGGCTTTACTTCGCCTATCACCGAAATTATGAAATACCAATTGCCGTTGCTCGCTTTCACAATATTTTTGGTCCTGAGGGAACTTGGGATGGCGGAAGAGAGAAATCTCCCGCTGCAATCTGTCGGAAAATTGGGAAGTTACCGACTTCAGGGGGCGAAATCGAAATATGGGGTGATGGAAAGCAATCAAGATCTTTCCTTTATGTTGATGAATGCATCGAAGCAGTTAGGAGATTGATGGATTCGAATTTTAAGGGCCCAGTCAATATTGGATCTGAAGAAATGGTCACCATAAATCAATTGGTAGATATCGTCGGACAGATTGCAGGGAAAACCTTCTCGCGAAAATATTTGTTGGACGCACCTATGGGTGTAAGGGGACGGAATTCATCCAATGATCTCATTCGGAGAGAGTTGGGCTGGGATTACAACATGAGCCTCGCAGAAGGCTTGTCAAGGACATATGCTTGGATATATTCTCAGATTCAACTAACGAAGTGATTCGAGATAAAATTTCGGTCCACCTCTCAGGCGGACTCGGGAATCAAATGTTTCAGTATATGGCTGGCTATGCACTGAGCAAGAAGACAGATAAAAAGCTTTTACTGAATCAAAATTGGTTTTCTAACCCTTGGTTACTGCATAAGAATCATGCAGCCTACCTATCCAAGCGAAAAATGGATTCTCTACAATTTTCAACAGTATCTGATACGCCAAGAGATCGTTTTCCTACCCCCAGAGATGGGCGATTCGAAAGAGGAATTGCAAAACTGACTGAAAGAAAACTAAGAAGTTTAGGCATAGCAAGCGAGGAGAGTTTTACCTTTGGTGAGTGGAGCAATCCGAATAGTATTCATAGGTTGATGGGATATTTCATGTCTCCCAAATACTTTCTAGATTCAAATCCAACTGATGTGTTTAAGCATTTAGTAGTCCCACTTTCATCTTGGAGTTCAGACTTCTTGCCAAACTTGAATAACCATCGTTCTATTGGAGTACACATACGCTTAGGTGACTATATTTTTCTGGGAGATAAAGTAATTCCTCAAGAAGACTACTTCTTATCAGGAATAGATTTTTTAAAAGCGGAAATGGGTCTAAACACCAAAGTTTTCTTTTTTACGGATGAGCCCCTTAAGGTAAAACAGCTATTCCCAAAATTGCTTAAGTTGGGAGAAGTAGTTTCACCTCCCTCACATACAACATCAGCCGAAAATCTCATTCTGCTATCAAAATGCGCTGGTTTCGTCTGCTCCAACTCAACTTTCTCATGGTGGGCGGCAACATTGAGCAATGCTCCGGCAGAATGGATTGTTCGCCCTAGCTACTTCTTTACTGATATGCCCGACATTGATACACAGATAGATCTATGGCATCCTCAATCCTATAAAATTCATCCAATTCTAGGGGAACGGGTAGAGTGATTTTTGAATATAGCTCCAGCTTGTTAAATAAAGCCCATCAAACCAATCGTGTCACTTTTTAACATCGTGTTAACCATTTATATACCTACCTTTAACCGGGGTAGACGACTATCTGAAAATTTGAAGTTGGTTATGGATGAGATTGAGAAATTTGGATTGCAAGTGAAAGTTTCAATTCTCGTTGGGGACAATGCTTCCGAAGATGATACTCAATCGATTTGTGAGATGGTCGATAAAATTGCCAAGAGTAGAAATATTGAATTCAGTTACTTTAGAAATCCAAGTAACTTAGGATTCAGCGGAAATATTCAAGCTGGCTACCTCAAAGTAACTTCCGGATGGATTATGTTTCTTTCAGATGATGATGTGCTGTTTACAGGGGCACTTGATCGAATTTGCACTGATATCTTAAATGTACAACCAGATGTTTCCTTGTATAATTTTGACCAAGTACCTTATAGCCGACAAAATCCACTAGTTACTGAAAATTTCGTGCATACAGATAAAAAGGATTTCTCTAACTTAGCTTCACTCTTCTCTTGGCAAAAATTGACAGGCGTCGTACTGCGTTGTCGTAAACTTGAAGAATCAGATGACTTCTTTCGAGATTTGTTGTGGCCGGCGAAACACTTTCCTCATGTAATCTTAGCTATATTGTGCTATCACAGAGGCGATGTCCTCTACAAGTCTAATTTTTTCGTTGCTGGGCATGATCCAGACTTTCTTGATCACGTGAATTTTCTTTGGTACACCTCGGCCTCGTTTGTAGAAGAGTTAAAAAATTGTAAATCAGTACTAGGTATTGATGATGCCTCATTTGACGAACAAATTTCGAAGATTCCAATTGCAAATGTAATCGATTCAAGTGTCACACACTTAATTTACTACTACGCAGGAAAGGTCCGAATCTCTCGTTCAATTAAAAGAATTCTCTGGAGCAACATATTTCGCTTTATAACTCTCCGGCGAATCTCACAAGAGGGTTTCATTCTCAAGTCTCATTCTCTAAAATTTTACGCAAAATTAGGATTTCTAGCCCTTATTTTCCCTGCAAGCTTCATAATCCTTCCGATTATGGGCAAAAAGCGGAAACTTATGCATGAAGGATTCTAGGAAATAGGGGGTCAAATGCAACCCAAGATATTCTTATAGAAAATATATATAAGTCTATTCAATAGGTTTTAGTCAAAGATGCAACTCTCCCCAATTTACGCACCCAGGCTTTAAGATTTGATTTTGTTAGGGCTAGATACATCCACGCCCAACTTAAAGGTCTAAGCCAGCCAGACTTCGCAAAGAAGTGACTCCTAATTGCCAATTTCTCACGGTGCATTTGAACCAGTGAATTATCTGTCCTACCATTTGGTTCCATTAGAGCATATATCTCAGCACTCTTTGCAGCACCAGATGTCTTAAGGATCTTTAAGCACAAATCATAATCAGAGGCAAGACTAAACTTTGTATCAAAAAGTCCACTCTGTAGGACTGAAGCCCTTCTAAAAATCATTGCCTGATGGCATCCACCTCGACGAGTGAATGCAAATCTCAAGGGTGTAATCCGAGACGCGTTTTGTCTATAAAGGGCAGGTTGATTGGCAATTTTATATCCACCTACAATAAATCCGAAATTTGAATTGGAGAGCATCTCAACTCCGTGCCCAAGAGATTTTGAGTCCATGAAGGTGTCCCCAGAATTCATAAACCACAAAAGTGAAGATTTTGATTGGGTAATCCCTATATTCATCGCTTCATAAATTCCCGAATCTTCTTGTACTATGACGGTGATTCGTGAATCTGCTTGAGCGAATTCTTGAGCACGCGTAAGCGTAGAGTCTTTCGAAGCTCCAACAACTATTATTGAATCCCACTCCTTGAATACCTGTGATTTTAGACTTTCTATCGTTTTTAAGAGCCCAATCGAGTGATTCTTGACAACCGTAATGACAGTGACGCTCTCTAAATTTTTTGAAGCTTCTTGCATTTCCGGCGCCATTTGTATTCCTTCACCCAAACCTTGGTTGCCTGGTCTTCGACTGCGCTCCTTGAGTGAAAAACACTCTCAAATCAGAAGTGAAGTATATTAGGGGTATGGGCATATTAAAGGTATTGACTCCCAGTTTAAAGTCTCCTCAGAATTTTTATAGCGCAAAAATATGGAGCGGTTCAATTGAACATGAGGCTTGATCTTCCGCGTACCATGTTTGTTACAAACTCTCTTACAGGTGGCGGAGCAGAAAGAGCAACAAATATTTTGGTAAATGCCCTAACTGATGCAGGTGCTCTGGTGTCGCTAGTTGCTGTAAATTACAGTACAGCGGACCTGATCGTCCCTAGGTGTGAAATTTTTGAACTAAATCGCCCCTGGCAAGGAGGACTAAAGACTTTACTGTCCGCATATTTTCAATTGCATTTGATTATAAAGAAGTGGTCGCCTGAGGTAATTGTTCTTAATTGTGATGCACCAGAATTACTAGGGTCATTACTCTTGGGAAAACATACAACTGTTGTAGTTGAGCATGCCAGCCAACCCTGGGGTACAAGAAAAACTATGGGAAGAGTAGTTCGAAGAATTTTAAAGCTTCGGCGTGCAAATTGGGTAGCGGTATCTTCACATCTGCGAATTTGGCCCAATAATTCTGCTCCTGACTCTTGGATAAGTAATGCAACAATCCAAAAACAAGGGGACATTAGAACTAAAGTAGATAAAAAGCGAACGGTACGAGATCTTAGAATTAGCCGTTTGGTTTATGTTGGGAGATTAAGCAATGAAAAACAACCCGGTTGGGTATTAGAAATCGCCAAGCAAGCTGGATTGCCCACAATTTTTTTTGGAGAAGGTGGGCTCCGCGAATCCTTGTCAAAAAAATCCTCACAATCTGATGTAGTAGCAGAATTTCCTGGCTATGTTTCAGATCCATGGGGTTTAATCGCTTCTGGTGATTTATTAATCATGCCTTCTATGTTCGAAGGTGATGGGTTAGTTTTAGTAGAATCGTTGGCTAACCGAGTACCACTTCTAGTAAATGCCATACCTGATCTTCTACGTTTTTGCTTGCCTGAGCGAAACTACTGCGATTCTCCCTCTCAGTTTGTTCAGCGAATCACTGATTACTCCGAAAATTTGCTTGAACTGCGGGTCCCTGATGAGGCCTCCTTAAAAATATTGAATGAGAGGCTACCTGAGAAAATTGCCGGCAAGTGGATAGATTTTCTAATTACTCTAAAATAGCTTTATTTCATCGGAGGACAGCACATGGGTGGGTTGACTGGACGCAGTATCAGAGAGGTGAGGTTGATTTAATCGTTGATCAAAGGAGAAATAGTCTTGTCTATTGTCGACTAAAAAATAGACAATATGCTCTTCGAACTCTTTTGAGCGTTCCTAGCTGATTAGAAAGCGCCAAATGAAAAGAGGTGTCGAGATTCTGCTTTCTAAAGTCTATGATTTTCTTTGGGCGAGCCAATTATTCAGATTTAGCTTTCTAATCATGCCTTTAGCAAATTGAAACACTTGCGGAACATAATAATTAATAGCGTATATGAGTGCAAGCGCACTCCTTGCAAGAGAGTTTCTGTTGCTCTTTCTTCGTAGGTATAGAGCATCACCCCATCCTTTACCCACTACCCATCTAACCGCCACCCTACTAAAACCCATGCTCTCTAAAAGGACATCCAGATCTTTAATTAAGGTGCATCCTAAGTACACTTCCCATTTATTCACTTCGGTATAAATAGCGTCAACTTTCTCAATCTCTTTACCAAGACTCATAATGGCACGTCCTTCTACACCCTGAATATCCAAATTTACAAAGTTGGGAATCTTAAAGTCCTTTAAAAGCGTGTCTAGCCTCTTAGTTGTTACTTCAAATTGATCCGAGACCCGCACTGATGGGTAAGCAGAGGTATGAGTGCCAAATTCTAGTAGACTTGATGATTGCGAATTGGATGCTACTTTAAAGGACTTCTTAAGCCCATCTACATCCCAAACAGCCGCCTCTAACACTCTATGATTTTCACGACTTAGATCCCGTATCAAACATTTTACTAATTCGGGTTGTGCCTCCACCCAAATCACTGGTAGCCAACCCGCCTCTTCGTATGCAGTGGACTCTTCGGCCCTGTGAGCGCCAACATGAAGAACGCCTCCAGGTTTTAGCCCCCAAACCTTTACCAATTCACCAACTTGTATCAGCATCTTCGTAGGATACACCGTCTCTTCTCTACTATTACATTCTCCTGACGTTACTCACTTCTAAAAGCTATTTCCCATACATCATCTCGAATAAAAACCGTATTAATGTAGTCCTTGTAAACAATGGTGTATCCAGTTGACAGAATACTCCTTCCCAACCTTGCATCTATTTTTGATGTCGACTTTAGATCTGGATGAGTATCGACCAATTCAACAATAAGCACTTTTGGGCGCCATAAACCCAGCGAAAAACCGGCAAAAACTTGACTCTCGAAACCTTCCACGTCAACCACCAGCACATCGAAATTCTCTTCAATTCCGATTTCCGCAAGAAAGGTATCCAGCTTTTTACTTTGTATTCCAATTTTGTCATTCGTCATAAAAGGCGTAGCCCACTCTGTTGTGACATATTCAGCTTCGAGATTTGGGTTGGCTGTTGTTAACATACCAGCAACTGCAAATTTCAGGGTAACGTCATCAAGACTTCCGATAGCACACTGGTGTATGGAAACCAATGGGTGCTCCTTATGATTTTTTCTACAGGCTAGAGCAGATTCAGCCATTGGCTCAACCATAAAACCTGTCCAGCCCCGCTCCGAAAGGCCCCAAGTGTTACTGCAACTAGTACCGTCATTTGCGCCTATTTCAACAAATGTTCCGAAATCACGCTCACCTAAAAATTGCCGAAACAGAAAATCAAGGTTAGGTATTTGACAAGAAGGTTGACTTGGGAAATATTCGGCTGAAGAGAACCCTTTAATTTTTTTGTTTCTCAATAAATGTAAACTTTTGAAGAAATTAGTAAGCCTCATTCTTATTTCCCTTTCTAATCAGATAATCTCTTTCCTCGACTTTACCGCATCTAGAATTTAAATCTAGGCAGGTTATGTCGAATATTATAGGAAACTATTTCATTTATTGATGTATTGACCGTCAATAACAGTATCTAGTGAAAGTCAAACTATTTCGACGGCAACTGCTGTTATATCAGTAAAAGCGATATAGTTATACTTTATATTCCTTTTCTTAGTGAACTCTGCAAATGCCATAAATTCATGTTCAGGCCAATTGATGTAATTAAAATACTCATCAAATATAATGATCAAGCCAGGGTGCATATGACTTTCAAGTTGCTCTAGAATGAATTTCGTTGGCTTATAGGTGTCACAATCTATATTTATTAGGGTATAAAACGCTTGCTTCTCCCGAGATTCACTTAGATAGGTCGGCAAAGTGTCTACAAACCAACCCTTGCGTAGTTCGACATTTTTCATGACTCGTGGCAAAACACCGTGCACTGTAAGGGCATTCCGCCCTAAGAAAGTACCGGTCCAATCCTCCTCAAGACCCTCAAATGAATCAAATCCGACAAGTTTGACACCCGGTAATCTTTTAGCAAAGTAGTTGATGGAAGCACCTTTATAAACACCAAACTCCAAAATAGTTTCTTGCGTCTGATTTCGGAGGCCATTATAGACAGGAGACTTTTCCTTGATTCTCTCAATACAATAATCGTATAGTGCGGGTCGGTCCAAAAGCACCATTGCTTTCGACATATTTTGAACTGCATATTCTGCGCTCGATTGTGTATACAGATTATGTACTAAATCAGTCAAGCTATGTTTTTGTCTAATCATCAACATGCCTTGAAAGAGTCTCAATATCTTGCCAAAGATTAAATTTAGCAGTTTCGATAGAGTAATTTTCATAGTTACTATCTTACACCTTCAATACAAGTCCATCTAGAGACACTCTCTCTAGATGGACTATTTCACCAAAGTAATTGAACCCAAAACTAGTGGCATCTACAGCTTGTAACCGGCTTCAAGAGCATCTTTATTAAACATTTTAACAGTGTCTAGAGAATAGGATTTTAGGTCATACCCAACAAGTTCCAGCTTCTTCAAAATATCATTGGTCGCGGTTATAACATGACAACCAATTTCCTCAGCTTGAATTATATTTAGCAATTCTCGTGGGCTTGCCCAAATTAATTCACAGAGAGTGTGTTCTTTTAAAATATCAATCGCCTCTTTCATAATCGGAATTGGATTTCGTCCAGTATCAGCAATTCGACCTGCAAATATAGAGACATAGCTTGGAATGAATGGATTTAAAACTTCTGAAACGTGACGAACTTGATCTTGCGTCATCAGTGCAGTGACGTTTACTTTTACTCCACGGCTGGTCAAGTGTTCAATCACCGGTGCAGTAGATTCTCCCAAGGTGGTTGTGATGGGAATCTTTACGTATACATTTTTTCCCCAACTTGCAATTTCTACTCCTTGGCGCATCATCTCCGATAATTCATCACTGAAAACTTCAAAAGAAATTGGTTTCTGAGTAATTTCCTTCAAGACGTCTTTTGCAAAGCGGGCATAATCGGTAATGCCAGCTTTGCGCATGAGAGTTGGATTTGTCGTTAATCCTTGAATATATGATTTAGCGTTCATTTCCAGCATACTCGATAGATCTGCACCATCCGCAAAAATCTTAATTCTCAATTCATCTACTGATTTCAACTTCGGACTCCTTGATTATTTGTTGGGCAGCTTCAAGTAGTGAGGATACCCTGGTGAAAGGTGCCACAGGCTGTCTCTCGTCTAGCAAGTTGTCGATGAAAAAGCACCGGCAACCCACAGATTGACCCGCCAAAATATCCCTCCACCTATCCCCTACCAAGAAGCTACTCTCCAGGTCGAGGTTTAGTTCGTCTGCCGCTTGTTTCAGTAAACCCGGTTTTGGTTTTCGACATAGGCAATTATTCGCATCATCATGAAAACATGTATAGAAATGATGGATTCTTAATTCTACTTCAAGTTTCATATGAATCGCTTCTACTATTGGCTTTAGCATCTTGCCGCGCTGCACATCAGGTTGATTTGTAACAACGACTAATTCGAATTCACATTTACGCAAAATCTCTAATCCCTCAATGACACCTGGCAATATCTCAAGTTGATCAAGCGACCTTGGTGGAGTCGGAATTCCATTCACAACCAAACTCTTGTTAATTACACCATCACGATCTAGAAAAACTGCTCGTTTCATTCTCTACCGAGTAATTACCATTTAGTAGGGTTTTTCTTTAGTTCTGGGTGTGAAACCATCAAATGCCAAATAATCGTCTGAAACGATTCTGAGTGTGGCGTGACGGTGGTGAGGTTTACGGTAGGGACTATCAAACAAACATCGGCCATTTTTCCTGTGTATCCACCATCTCGCCCTACAATTCCTGTGATTTTTGCACCTTTGGATTTACCATAATCAATAGCTTCGCATAAATTCGCACTTACGCCTCGTTCTTTGTCTCCACCGCCAACTGACAAAATAAATAGACAATCTATAGAGGATAAATTGCTAACCTTTAACCATTCTGAAAAAACCGTTGACCAACCTTCATCGTTGGTTCTTGCTGTCAATTCAGCTACGTTATCAGTGGGGGCATAAGACTCTATTCCAGCAAGTTTACGAAAGTCATTTACTGCATGTCCTGCATTCGCAGCGCTTCCACCTACTCCTAAGAAAAAAATTCTTCCTTTATCGTGTTTTACTTGTTTAAGAAGCCTAACAATAGATTCAACAGTATCTGAGGATATTTGAGATAAAATTTGACTAGTCTCATCTAAATGTTGTTGGCTATAAGACATCTCAATTCCTCTCGATATACGAAGTAAAATCCTCTATTCCTTGCATGGAACCTATCTCATAAAACCGTTCATACACCTCATGCCCCGCCAATAATCCTGAATTTGAGAGATTTGAACAAACATCTCCTAAATCCAGTGTCGAACCCATTGGGTATTTTTCGAAAAGTGAACTCTTGAAAATACTTAACCCGTAATCGATATGAGTCATCTCTGTGTCGCCAGTTTCCTTAGCATACTTTAGAACATGATTACCGTCAAACATAACATTGCTTTCATCGTAAGCTCCATTATTCTTAAACACAGTCATCATCGCCGGTTTCCCGTTACTACAGAAGTCTTCTTTAACGGCTCCATAATTTATTGGAAGATATGAATCTCCATACAAAACCATAAAAGTATCCCCAAGAAGAGGTAAGGCTTTACAAATAGCGCCTCCCGTTCCAAGTCGAACTTCACCATCGAAAGAATAATCGATCTCGACTCCATACTTTCTTCCATCGCCCACAAAATTTTGAATCATTTCAGATTTATGCCCAACACATAAAACAACTTTCTTAATTCCTTCTCTTGAGAGAAGTTTTAACTGCCATTCTATGAAAGGCCGGCCATAAATTTCGATTAGCGCTTTAGGGGTCTCCTCCGTGAGCGGATGCAAACGGGTTGCTAAACCACCGGCTAGTATCGCCATAGGGAACATTAGGAAAGAATTACCTTCGTGCCTTCAAAATCAAACTGGAATCGTACTTCTTCAAGCTTCAGCTCACGCATCGCAGCACGAAGCTTCGTCTTATCCTTGGCATAAAACATTAAGAATCCTCCACCCCCGGCTCCAACAAGTTTTCCCCCAACTGCCCCATTTGTCATCGCCTCGTTATAAGCATGATTTATAAAATCACTCGAAATACCGACCGACCGTCCTCGTTTATGAAGCCAGTGCTCATGCATGAGTTCACCAAAAAGAATTGTGTCTCCGGCCAGAAGAGCGTCTCGGCTCCTAAGTCCCAAGTCTTTCACAAGATGAAGATTCTCGATCATCTCTGAGTTGTTGGCTTGGGACTTCTCATTCTGATCGGAAAGAATAGAACTTGCTGAACGTGAAATTCCAGTGAAAAACAATAATAAATTATCTTCAAGGTTGTGCAATGTGTCGGTTGAAATATGAAGAGGTTCTACTTTGACGGATCCATCACGACTAAAATTAAAAGTAGTTATTCCTCCAAATGCCGAAATATACTGATCCTGCTTTCCGATTGGTTCCTTTAATTTCTGAATCTCGATCTTGCAGGCAAGTTCCGCTAATTCGGCAGGTTGAATATTTCTGTGGTAGTGCGCATAGAGAGCCTTCAATAAACCTGTGGTAAAACTGCCGCTTGATCCCAAGCCAGTTCCAGAGGGAATATCAGCTACTGTTGTGATTTCAATTTGGGGAGTTCGTAATTTTAACTCATCAAGTGCTTCTCGTATAATTGGGTGAGTCACGCTTGCAACGAGCTCCACATGCTCCATGTTCGAATACTTCAGGTAAATTCCCTGTTTAAATGGCCTATTAACCGTTACATAGACATATTTATTTATCGCTGCAGCAATTAAGAATCCACCGTGGTTTGAGTAATACGACGGCAAATCAGTGCCTCCGCCGCCTAGACTAATTCTTAAGGGGCTTCTGGAAATAATCATAGTGGGATTGATTCTTGTCGTGAAGTAGATTTTTTAATGCTTATCAACTTAGTAATAACAGGCGGCTTGGTGGGAGAAGATATAGATGACAGGTCATTTCTAAGGTATTTCCAAAAAGAAGGCGCTAGTTCATGTGGAATCTCTAGGTTCAAGATTGAGTACCTCTCATTCGATGTAACGACTGACCAATAATCTTTTTCAGTTTAACTCTCCAATCAGAATACTAATTCTCTAGGAATTCCTGGGGAGATGGAGCCCCATGAAATGATACCGTTTTTAGCTGCTCTCACTTAAATATCGTCCTCCTTCAAATAGTTTTTAACTGCCAAAGGCCCACATTCACCTATAATAAAAGGGAGTTAGATATGTTTTTCAACATGAAATCAATGTCTTGCCCGCAAGCAATATCTGGCTTAACACCATTATTCAAAACATCATCCCACCAATTAATTGTTGTGATTACAGCTTCTTCTTGACTCCAAATTGGCGACCAATTCAGCATTTTCCTCGCTAAACTCGAATCTAGCTCCAAAGAGAAAGATTCAAAATTCTTGCCAGAATTTTCCCTTAATGAATCAATCTCTGATTGGTACGGCCAAGCCATCGAAGAAATCTCTGCAATTTTCTTTACGCTTAAACTTTTGGAGTCAGGTCCAAAATTTAGGGCCTCAATTGCTTCTCCTTCCAACACTTTTTCAATTGCCATCAAATACCCGACTAATGGGTCTAGCACGTGCTGCCATGGTCGAGTGCTCTCTGGATTTCGTAAAACAATTTCACTTTTTGTGATAAATGCTCGCACAAGATCTGGAATAAGCCGGTCGTAAGCCCAATCACCACCGCCAATCACATTTCCAGCTCGAAGAGAAATTATGTGAGGACCTTCCGAGAGTTTCTTAATTTGTTGCCAAGCAGCCACTACTGATTCTGCTCCAACCTTACTTGCGCTATATGGATCTTTGCCAGCAAGCGAATCAGACTCTATAAATGCGTGTCCGGAGTTATCATTTCGATAAACTTTGTCTGTAGTAATTACGCCTACAGCCTTGACTGAATCCGTTGCGAATGCTGAGGTGAGAATATTTGCAGTTCCCATTACATTGATTTCGAAGGTATCCAGAGGAAACTTATACGATTGTAAGACAAGTGGTTGGGCTGCCAAATGAAATACAACTGATGGTTTGTGCTCTTCCATAAAGCGCTTCACAGAATTCTGATCCCGAATTTCAGCAAAGGTCTCAGGGATTGCGCCGGCTCGATTGCTTCTTTCAAAAAGCGAGTCCTTTTCTGGAGGCAGGGAATACCCAACCACAGATATCTTTAGTTTTTCAAGCAAGAGAGTCAGCCATGTACCCTTGAACCCGGTATGCCCAGTGACCATAATTGGGCCAGGTAATTCTCGAAGACGTTTGCCTAACGTTAAATCCATGGTCAAAGAGTAGTCTTACCCCATTCAAGTGCAAACAAGGCGCTGTAGTTTTAGGAGGGGTGGGGAATTGCTTGAATTCAGGTAACCAAGAAATGATTGCTGAGCTAATTGCTGCCGCTATGAGCGAGCGCCATCCTGAGAAAGGTTTCGTGCCCGGTGAATCTGAAGTCCCTGTCACGGGTAAAGTTTTTGGACGGGAAGAGCTGACCGCCGCAGTCCAGGCTAGTTTGGATTTTTGGTTAACAGCAGGTCCATATACTGCGAAATTTGAAAGCCGCTTTGCAAAAATTGTCGGAATGCGACACGCATTTATGGTTAACTCTGGTTCATCCGCAAATCTCTTGGCTCTCACCTCGCTAACTAGTTCAAAGTTAGGGGATCGCGCTTTAAAACCTGGTGATGAAGTTTTGACTGTTGCTGCTGGCTTCCCAACGACCGTCACCCCTATTCTTCAAAATGGGTTGGTGCCTGTATATGTAGATGTCGACCTTGCAACATATGTTGCTAATGATCAGGCACTAGAAGCGGCGATAAGTCCAAAAACTAAGGCAATTATGATGGCTCACACTTTGGGTAATCCATTTAATGTTGACTTAGTAGAGAAACTTGCTAAAGAACATAATTTGTGGGTGATTGAAGATAGTTGTGATGCTTTGGGCGGAACTTATCGCGGAAAGAATCTTGGCACAATCGGCGATCTTTCGACTTTTAGCTTTTACCCAGCACATCACATCACGACAGGTGAAGGTGGGGCGGTCCTTGCTAAGAAAGTTGCGATGAAACCAATCGTGGAATCCTTCCGTGACTGGGGTCGCGACTGTTGGTGTGCTCCTGGCTGTGACAACACATGCCTAAAGCGTTATGAATGGAAGTTGGGTGAATTACCAGAGGGATTTGACCATAAATACACATATTCTCACATTGGTTACAATTTGAAGTCTGGTGATATACAGGCTGCAATTGGTCTTGCCCAATTAGATCGCCTTGAGTCTTTTGTTGAACTACGTCGCCGTAATTGGAATTATCTGCTGCAAGGCCTATCGGAACTCAATGAATTCTTACTGCTTCCTATTGCCACTGAGCATAGTGATCCTTCTTGGTTTGGGTTTGCAATGACAGTACGCAGCGGTAGCCCTAAAACTCGTAATGAAATGGTTCAGGCTTTAAATGAAAAGAAGATCGCCACTCGGTTACTTTTTGGTGGTAATCTATTGCGCCAGCCAGCATTTGCCGGGACAGTTCGCCGTGTCCATGGCGAACTGTCCAATACCGATATTGTCATGAATGACACATTCTGGATTGGAGTATGGCCCGGCCTTTCCATACCTATGTTGGACTACATGATTGAATCAATTCACCAAATCTTGGGTAAGACAAAATGAAGGTAATTATTCTTGCTGGTGGGTTAGGTTCTCGTTTAGCCGAAGAAACGTCAGACAAGCCGAAGCCAATGGTAGAAATATGTGGGAATCCAATCCTTTGGCACATTATGAAGTCGTACCAAAGCCAGATTGATTGTGAATTTATCGTTGCCACTGGATATCTCTCTGAAATCATTGATGAGTACCTGTCTAGTCCTCAGTTTAAAAGTCAAGGCATTACTGCAACTACTCATTTCACTGGAAAGGAATCGAGCACTGGCGGTCGTGTGAAGCAGGTAATGGCAGCAATTCCGGGTGAGCGGGTGATGGTTACTTATGGTGACGGTTTATCTGACTTAGATATTCAATCACTTCTAACCTTTCACGAAGAGCATGGAAAATTTGCGACAGTGACTGCTGTGCGTCCAGCAGCAAGATTTGGCAGGCTCGAACTTCAGGGAGATAGAGTTCTAAACTTTTCTGAAAAGAGCCAATCTCAGGAGGGTTGGATCAATGGTGGGTATTTTGTTTTCGAGCCTGAAGTCGCTGAGTACATCTCTTTTGATTCCCAACCTTTAGAACACGAACCCCTTGGAAACTTGGCAAATGAGGGAAATTTGATGGCTTTCAAACACTTTGGGTTTTGGCATCCTATGGATACGTTACGAGAAAAATTGGATTTAGAAAAATTGGTTGAATCGGGTGATGCTCCCTGGATGCGCCAGTTCCATTGAAGTCTTATGTCATCTTAGGCAACTCTGGATTCATTGGTTCGGGATTCATGAGACGCCTAGCTTTCATTAATGAACGGGCCATAGGAATAAATCGAAGTCGGGTTACGGTAATCGAAAATGGAAATCTAATAGAGTATTCAAGAAAATCTAGCGACATGTTTAGTGAGATGGAACGCCACTTAACTGAAGACATCACGATAATTAATACAATGTGGGGCAAGAACGACCGACAAAACCGCCAATCACCAATACACCAAGAATATGCATTGCAAGAAAAGTTGCTGATACACCAATTGAAAGGATCAAGGGCCAAGTATTTGTCATTTGGATCCATCGCAGAAATTGATGATGAACAAATATCACCTTCATGGGGCACTGAATATTCAAAGTCAAAAAAGCAGATATGTGAATACCTTACTAGTTCTAGTCTTCAATCGATTTGGCTTCGAATTGCCTCATGTTATGGTCCAGAAGATAATAGAGACTGGCTGTTTACGCAGTTAGGTAAAGGGTGGAAAAGTGGAGAAGAGTTAGTAGTAGAAAACCCCAACCAACGCCTCAACCTTTGTCACATCGATTCTTTAGTCAAAGCTGCTCTTAATCTTTTAGGAGGTATTCAAACAGGAATTTTTAATGTAACAACGGATCAATGGCTAACTGTTGCTGAAATCAAAAATTGCTTTGATACTTTAGTGGAGCCTAAATACTTAGCCAGGGTTTCTGGAGCGTTCTCGCACAACGATTCAGAGGCTCTTATAGTTTCTACACCACTGATCTCACAATACTTTAAGTCCTTAAAAGGAGATTATAAATCCTGAATTGAACTTCCTAAACCCATTTTAGGAAGTGCTTTTGCTGATATTGAAATGATAAATTCCAGCACTAATGGTCCAGAGTCCCAACTAGAGACAAATTCTGATACATCTTCTAAATCTTGAGAGTTTCTAATCACTCTGGATTCAATTCCATAAGCCTGTGCAACTTTACAGAAGTTTGGTGCGCTATATCCATCACGTGTTGCTGTAAATCGGCCCTCCATATTTGTTTCTTGAAATTGGGCAACCATGCCATGTTGGTTATTGTTTAGTATACAAAGGGTTATGGGTAGATTGAGTTGGTGAATGGTCTGAAGTTCGGCAATACTCAATTGCGAACATCCGTCCCCTGCAATTGCAATCCATCGCCCTGGTGCTGAAATGGCTGCTCCAATTGCAGCTGGTAAAGCAAAACCCATAGAACCTAATCCGCCTGATGTAATGAAGCGCTGGTCTCCATGTAATTGCAATGACTGGGCCGCCCACATCTGGTGTTGACCGACATCCACAACATAGCCCCTTATCTTAGAAGGCAACTCACTTATCCAATTCATTATGTCGTCTGGATTAAACTCCACTTCGTTTGGTTGTTCGGCCCGCTGGGGGAATGACACTGCTTCTTTTTTAATTGAGGCAAGCCAATCTGAACTATCTGTGTCTAAATCAATTTTGGATAGAGCTGTAATAAAACTCTGCAAATTGGCTTCCACTGAGACATCCGCTACGACGCGACCGCTAAGTTCAAATTCATCAACATCAACCCTAAATATCTTTTTGCCACGAATAAACTCTGTTGGATCAGAACCAGTTTGGCGCACATCTAACCTGGTTCCTAAAGCAATAATTAAATCTGCCTTAGCTATGGCTCGGTTTGCCCATCGATTTCCATAACTTCCGATCATTCCTATTCGATAGGGAGATAATGAATCCAAAACATCAATACCCATTAGTGAGTGAACTGCGGGGATTTTCCATTTATCTACTATCTCTCGGAGAAGTTCAGTTGCTTCTGAAGAGCGAATCCCGCCACCAAGCAAAAAAATGGGCTTCCTGCTCCATTGCATAAGTTTTGTTAGCTCATCAATCCTAAAATTGTTGGGCTGCTTTTTTGAGGACTCTCCATCTAGCGTGTGGTCCCAAACATTTAGAGGAATCAATTCTTGCTGAACATCTATTGGAATGTCTAACAAGACTGGCCCAGGACGACCTTCATGGGCAATTGTCCAGGCTTTTTTCAGTTCACCTAACAAGTTAGTATCGGAATTAATCGCGACCGCATATTTAGAAATTCCTTGAACCGCTTGAACAATATCTAATTCCTGAAAACCATTTTGCCTTTGAAATATTGTTTTCTTTAACTCACTTTGGTTCACCTGGCCTGTAATAAATATGGTTGGCACAGAATCAAAATAAGATGAGGCAATCGCAGTTATAAGGTTTGTAGCACCAGGGCCACTAGTTGCCATTGCAACTGCTGAGCGACCAGTGATACGCGTAGCTCCTTCTGCAGCGAAACCCGCCGCCTGTTCATGTCTAGTGCTAACGATCGGAGTCTTCCCATATCGAGCGATTGCGTCGGTAAGAAAGGCAATCATACCTCCAGACAATTCGAAGACAGCGGGTACATTACGTTCCGCAAAAAAAGTAGCGACCAGGTCTGACTTTGTATACGGAAGGGACTGGTTATTCATGGTACCACTTTAGCGAATTTGTCCGAACTATATCGGAATTTAACCGTTTGAGAAATGGTAGTGAGGCTGACTAAGGATCTTGGTTAAATTCTCTTTTAGCGAGAGGTTAGGGCTGGGGCACAATATCGAAGGATGCACTCACTTTAGTTCAGGGTTGAGGTGATATAGCTCGTGACATAAACCGTTCAGCCAGCCACCCAGATTGTTAAATATAGCCAATGCAACTTTGAGCAACTGGATTAATGCATGGAAAATTAAAACCTTAAACCTTCCTCACACAAGCAGAGTGTGTAGCTGTTGATGAAAATATAAATCTCTCCTCTTCCCCCAAGCTGATTCATTATGGGCTTCTTTGTAATGATCACCGAGGTAAGCGACTTTTGCTTTGCACGTGACTTCTCGCGACATCTAAGTCATCAGTCGAATGAAGCCCAATACTCTCACGAATGTACCAACGGGGGCGATTCTTTACCTCTTCGAAAATACGACCAATGTAAAGCCCGATAACACCTATCCCAACTAATTGCATTCCCCCTACAAAAGTCACTACTACGAAGAGCGAAGCATTTCCTGGAGGAATATAGTTTCCAGTTATTTTATAGACCGCCAGCCTAGCTCCAAGAAAGAATGAAATTAAAGCAAGGAGTAAACCTAAAATCACGATTCCATCCAATAGAGCACTAGAAAAACTGACAATCCCATTCATACCTGAGCGAATTCCTCCAAACCACTTGTTGTATTTTGTCCTACCCTTGGGACGCGATGGTCGGTCGAAATCTATCAGCACCGGATTCTGGTCAGCGACTGCAACTAATCCACGTAAGAATATGTGCGATTCACGCAGTGCCAAAACTCTCCTTACTAAAGTGCGGTCCATTAATCGAAAATCTCCAGTATTTTTTGGAATCGGGATATGTCCAAATCTATTCAAGAATGAATATCCTAAAGCTGCAGTTAAACGCTTCGTCAATGGCTCACCTGACCTTGAAATTCGACGAGGGAGAACAAGCGTCTCTCCTTTGCGCCAATGTTGAATCATGAGGGGAATCAATTCGACTGGGTCTTGGAGGTCTACATCGATGACAATGACAGCCTCTCCGGATGCATGAGCTAAACCAGCCATTGTTGACGCCGATTGTCCGGCTCTCGAGGCAAAAAATAAAGCCCGAATCTTTTTGTCTTCCAGTGCCAACTTCTTTATTTGTTGTTCGGTGCCGTCAGTTGATGGATCTACGCAAAAAATCACTTCATATCGCTTTGTTTCTCTTGAAATTGAATCATCTAATTCTTTTAGAAACAGTTGAATAGATTCCGTATCATTCCAAATTGGGACCACTATTGAAATCTCTACAGCTCTTGCCAGCACCTTAGACATAGAGCCTATAATACTCAGTAAATAAAGGGAGGACCTGCAATTGTGGTTAAGTCTTTTCGTAAATTAACTAACTCAGAGGGCTCTTCCCTTTTGTGATAGTCAACACCAAATAGCCGTTTAAATTCCATGAGGGCAGACGGAAAGGCATCCAATTTTCTTGGACTTTTCTGTGGCGAAATACGTATTTTACAAGAAGTAGCAAAGAACCCACATGATTTCGATGGTCACGTGCATTCATTAAGTCATACCCTCTGAATCCCAATTTTTTTGCTGTTCGCTCGGTTGTAAGTTTTCTCAAGAAACGTACAACAAGCCCTGGGTCACAGCTAAGGAATATTGTTGCAGTACCATCATTTTTTAGTACCCTATTAATTTCTTGTAAGACTAGTTCAGGATGATCGACATGATGGAGTAGACATGTGACTATTACGCGATCAATTGAAAGGTCATCAATTGGAAGGCGCTCCGCATCGGCAATAATTGAAGTGATGCGCGGGTCTTTTTGGTGTCGATCCTCAAGGACTGCTTCCCTCAAATCAATCAGTGTGTACGAATCGAATCGGTGACTGACGTAGTTCAAATGCTCACCATTCCCACCACCCAGTTCTAAAACTTTTGAGAAGTGGGTTGTACTAAACCTTCGTTCCATTGAGCGATGGGTACTGACAACTGCTTTTTTTCCTAACCCTCCCCCACTAGCATTACCACAAATGATTTTTCCATAAAACTCACGGTAAAAACTTTCAGGATCTCCATAGTCAAAATTGCCAGTTGATGCGCTCATGAGAATAACCTAGCAGCGAATCTCACCATTTCGAGTTCAGGGTCCAAAGGTGAATTCCCTTGTAACTTTCCTGAAGGCAAGCCCAAGGCAGACTGTCGCAAAAGGAAATAAAACTGGGACCACAAATCTTCGGTCAGCTTGAAAAACTATTGCCTGCAATGCCAGTGTCGCAACTGCGAGTAACAGAGCAATACCCCAAGGCCTCAAATCGCGAAACTTTAGCAAAACTAACCCAGCGACGAAAGCTAAAAGATTAAATATACCAATTAATATGTCAAAACTAGAGTTCGTGCTTATACTGAAAGCGAACTTTACTTTGTCTAGACCAAATCCTAACTCTCTCCAAAATCTTTTTTTCCAAATCTCTATTGATTTTTGCAAATATAAAGAATTCATTTCTGCTGGAGTTGCATTAATTGCGCTTTCGAAGGAATCTAGGGGGTTGCTTTTTGGATCTACTTTCCATTTTATTGCCGATCGGGAGAGAAAACCTTGATCGTAGTCAAGAATCATACCCGTGCCAACGTAAGAATTAACTCCAGAACCTGTTGTCAATCCCAGAAACCCTGGTTGTGCTTTACTGGTAAAAACCAGCCATGGTAGGAGCAACATTAAAACGATGGAAACAATCTTTGGTATTGACTTGAATGGATTGCTATTTTTGCTAAAAATCAAGAATCCCAAAATCGGGACGACGACGAGCAAATTATTAGGTTTTATGTAGGTGGCTAAAGCGACGCATAGCGATAAATACAAAACCGTGCTTCGCGATAATTCTCTATCGTGTGTCTTTGCAAGAAAATAGATTGCAAAAGTTGTTATTACTCCCGTTAAGGCTTCTCCAATTAGAATTGGAACGAAATGCCAAATTGGCAAGAGCGCAAACAGAGCGCCAGCGATGACAGCAAATATTAGAGGCACATATCGTTGTAAGACCACTTTAATTAGGCCAGCAGAAACAGCAAGAAGTAGTAGTTGCAGAATACGAATAGCCACATTTGAATAGCTTGAAAAAAAAGTCTGGAAAGTAAGAAGTGCGAAAGGATATCCCGGCATTCGCGATGCATCACTAAATGCTGCGTAAAATCCCTCTGATTGCCAGAGTAGGGCTCTATTGGTGTAGTCCGAGGCATCCATGGCAGTTGGTGCGTACGCACTGACTACGGAATTATCGAGAAACTTTCCAACTAAAACCAATTGAACGAGAACACTAAAAATCATGACTGCAGCAGTGCTGTATCTAATTAGTAATTTCGACACATAATCTCTTTTGTAGAACAATATTCTTTTCCCACTGGAAGGCACACTACCCTCCCTTGGTAGAGTTAAACTTGTTTGGTTGGGGCATCGTACCGACAATCTCTCACATTTAAAAGTAGAAAAAGGTGGAAATTTGTAAGTGCAACAACTAATTTCTACCGGTGGAAATAGGGGGTCGAAACTTTCTGGGAGACAATACCTAACCATTCTGCAGGACATTAAGCAGCTAAATTCATACCAAAGTAGGATCCTAAAACGCCAGGTATAAAACCATTCAATACTTTTGAAGTAAGGTTAGGGCATGCGAATTTTAGTCACCGGGGGAGCTGGGTTTATTGGATCCCATTTGTGCGAACGGCTTTTATCCGATGGTCATACTGTCACCGTCTTGGATTCTGCAACAACGGGTCGTTTGTCTAACTTAAGTAAAGTTATAGATTCAACACATTTCAAGGCTATCGAGGGGTCGATTCTTGATACAGATGTTTTAAACCCATTAATCAAGGATGTGGATTACGTATTCCATCTTGCGGCGGCAGTCGGGGTATTTAATATTGTGAATAACCCACTTGCAAGTTTGCTAACAAATATACGCGGGACCGAGAATGTTCTTGAAGCTGCTCATGCCTCGAATACACCTGTCTTCTTAACTAGTAGCAGTGAGGTTTATGGAAAGAATGTTTCAGATTCACTTAAAGAGAGTGACGACAGAATTCTGGGAAGTCCGGTAACTTTACGTTGGTCATACAGTGAAGCGAAAGCGATTGATGAATCTCTAGCCTATGCTTATTACATTGAAAGGCAGTTGGAGACCCGAATCGTCAGATTCTTCAACACGGTTGGGCCCCGCCAATTGGGGGCGTATGGAATGGTTGTTCCACGTTTTGTGCAAGCAGCTTTGGCTAATGAGCCAATCACAATTTACGGTGATGGAAGGCAAACACGCTGTTTTGCACACGTATACGATGTAATTGATGCGGTGATTGCAGTTGCATTTGCAGATAACACTGTTGGCAAAGTTATAAATATTGGTAATAATGTAGAGATTTCCATCAATGGTCTGGCTCAAAAGATTATTGAGGAGACAGGATCAACGAGTAAGATTATTTATGTACCTTATCAAGAGGCTTATGGTGAAGGCTTTGAAGATATGGAGCGGCGTGTACCAAATATTGATTTGATTAACAAACTAGTTGGTTGGGTACCATATCGAAATCTTTCAACAATAATCGCTGATATCTCAGCTGAGATGCGAAAGGACACCTAAAGGGGGGTGACTCCTGCAAAACCTTTCATCGTATTAGTGCAGTCGAGAATTTGAACGCCCCTTGCCATTATTTGTTCAAAATTCAGCCCTGGCTGCTTTATAGTCAGAATTGCAACATCGCATAGCCAATCTAAATCAACAGACTTAGAGCTCTCCCAGGTTGGAACTAAGGGATCGTGCCAGGCAACAGTGGCACCTAAGGAGAGTAGATGATCTCGAAGTTCCGAGACTGGAGTTTCGCGAACATCCCCAACACCAGGTTTATATGCAACCCCAAGAATGAGAACTTTAGGATTCACAATTCTTGAATCAACTAAATCAAGTGCACGCTGTGCAACATATTTAGGCATTAGATGACTGATTGAATCGGCTGATTCAACAAGCTCCGCCGCACCTCCATTTTGACGTGCCCACCATGTTAAGTATAACGGATCAACTGGAATGCAATGTCCCCCTACGCCAACACCAGGTCTAAACGGCATGTATCCGTAAGGCTTGGTAGATGCTGCATCGATAACCTCATGAACATTAATACCAGCGGTTGAGCAGATTTGATTGAATTCAAGGACAAGTGCAATATTAACTAAGCGAAAAGTATTTTCTAGAAGTTTTGCAGCTTCAGCAACTTCTGGTGTTGTTACTGGCACTACAGCATCACAAATAGATTCATAAAAAGTGAGTGCGCGGGACTGAGATTCTAAATCAATTGCACCGACTAAACGTGGCGTATTCTTTTGATTCCATACAGGGTCACCTGGATTGACACGCTCAGGAGCACTTGCAAAGTATAGTGTCGGTGAAGTCGGAGGTTTTGCTGAATTTATAATCGGTATGATGACATCACGAAGTGTGCCTGGATATGACGTTGACTCGCTTACGACCAAGGTTTCATTTGTAACAAATGGAGCAATTCCAACGGCTGCGCTGCGTAAGAGACTTAAATCTGGCTCGCGCTTATCATCTAACGGGGTTGGTACACAGATTGTTACTACAGATGCTTTGGCGATGTCAGAGATTTCAGTTGTAGCTCTATAGGCGCCACTAGATAACGCGGCTTTAAGTTGGGCATCAGAGATATCTTCTACTGGGCTTAAGCCCGCATTAATTTGGGCAACCTTGGTAGCAAAGTTATCAACTCCAATTACAGACCAACCGGCGTCAACGGCAGCCATAGCTAGCGGAAGACCGACGTAGCCTTGGCCGATAATGGCCAGAATCTGGGGCTTTTGTGCGCTCACGATTGAAATCCTAGTCAATGCTCGGTCGTTTTCATGTATTCCCTCTGTCTAGGGAATATCAGCCGCTAACAAGGTTTGTAAGGGATGATTGGTCTGTGAAGAGCCCTACAAATGGTCCGATTCGGGTTATGCGCATTATTGCCCGCATGAACGTGGGTGGCCCTGCCGTTCAAGTGAGCGGATTGATGCGAGGGTTTAACTCAGTTGATTTTGATCACCGTTTATATACCGGTTTTTGTGCCCCCAATGAATCTGACTATCTAGATACGGTTGCAACCGATGTGAAGGCTGTACGTATTGAAGGTTTTGGACGGCGAGTCAGTTTGGGCGGTGACATTAAAGCCTTTGTGACTCTAGTTAAAGAAATGCGTAGTTTTAAACCACATGTAATTCATACACATACGGCTAAAGCTGGTTTCTTGGGTCGTATCGCATCTGTAATTTCTTTTCAGCGATTGATTCGTATACACACATTTCACGGGCATTTACTGAATGGTTACTTTGGGCCATTTAAGCGCGCATTGGTTGTGGTAGCCGAGATAACCCTGGCAAAATTTACGGACCAGTTGTTGGCTGTTGGTGACAAAGTTAGACAGGATCTATTAAGCGCCGGTATTGGCAACGCCAAGAAGTTTGGATTGATGCCACCAGGATTAGCTATTGGTGCGTTACCTAATAGAAATAGATCTCGTGAATCATTTGGTTTACCAGCAGAACAATTACAGTGTGCTTTTATTGGCCGGGTAACTCAGATTAAGCGTCCTGACCGTTTTCTTGATGTCGTAAGTGAAATCAAAAAACGCCAAGTTAAATTAAACTTCTTTATTGCAGGAGATGGCGAATTACTAGAAGTATGTAGAAAGAGAATAGCCACCGAGGAATTACCTGTGTCAGTTCTTGGTTGGCAAAGCGACATTGAAAGAGTCTTATCAGCCGCCGATATTGTCGTACTAACAAGTGATAACGAAGGAACTCCCCTATGTTTAATCCAGGCAGGAATGGCAGGACTGCCTGTTGTCACAACAAATGTGGGATCTGTGCCTGAAGTTGTCTTAGATAAAGTAACTGGAATTATTACTGAACTAGATGTTCAGCAAATAGCGGATGCCCTTGAAAACCTAGTCGATAATCCAGGATTACGCGCACAACTGGGCAATGCAGCTAAAGAATTTACTTTGGCTAATTTTGGAGTTCAACGCTTAGTGAATGACCATGAAGAGCTCTACAAAAAGCTCCTGCCTAATCAAGCCAAGTCCTAGCCCACAGTTCTAGCATCAACATAGGCCACAGGAGATTGTCTTTGTCATCGCCTGCCATGTGAATGTCAATCAGTTTCTGAACCTCAGATGATTCAAACCAGCCACGTTGAGTGGCTATTGAATCGGTGAGGGTGTCAACAAGCATTTCTTTCAATCCGGTGCGTAGCCATTCAGCTCGTGGGATTCCGAAACCCATTTTGGGTCTGTCAATCAACTCTGCAGGTACTAGTGAACGGGCAACATCTTTAAGAATATGTTTAGTCTCAAAACCCTTAATCTTGTATTTACGAGGAAGGGAAATGCCCCATTCGACAACATTCACATCAAGCAACGGTGAACGCAGTTCTAAGCTATTTGCCATCGTCGCAATATCAACCTTAACTAGTAAGTCCCCGGGTAGGTAGGCCACAATATCTGAACGGATCATGCGATTAAACGAAGATAAGTTGCCAGCTTCAAATTGGTTAATGTAAGCAGTTTCTGCTTTATTTGAATACAAATTGGAACTAAGAAGAGTAACAAGTTCTTGCGATTGAGTTAGTGAAAGGATTGAGCTGTATCTGGCAGCTAGTGATTTCTTTGGTGTTAGTTGAGAACCTACTCGATTAATCTTTCGAGAATTACCTACTGATTGATTGCCAGCAAAACGTAGCCCTGTTCGAGCTAATCCTAAGAAAGGATTAAGTCTTTGCATTACAGGAGTTGCTAAATAGCGGTCATATCCACCAAATACTTCATCTCCGCCATCTCCACCCAGCGCAACAATGAGATTTTCGCGGGCGAATTTGGCTAGTAAATATGTCGGAACGATTGATGAGTCAGCGAAAGGTTGATCTAAAACCTGTGAGATTTTCTCAATAACTAGGGAAGGGTCTGGGCTCAGTATCTCTTCATGATGGTTTGTACCTAAGTAGCTAGCTACCTGCTTTCCATGGTGGGCTTCATTAAAGGCCCGGCTATGGAAGCCAATCGAATAAGTCTGTACTTTCTCTTTCATCAACTTTGCCATATAGGCAGTCACAACCGTTGAGTCATAGCCACCACTTAAGAATGAACCGAGGGGGCGTTCAGATATTAGCCGGCGCGATACTGCTGCCTCAATTAGCTCTTTGGTAACTTCAAGAGCATCTTCATAAGAGATATCGATTTTGGTATCAAAATCTGGCTTCCAATATGTAGAACTAGTGGTTTTGCCATCGCGCCAACTTGTCACACTTGCTGGTGGCACTTGATGTATCTCGTTGAAAGCTGAGTTTGGAGAGTTTATATAACCGTATTGCATGACCTCTGCGATCATCTCAGGTCGAAGCGTTCTATCTGGGCGAGCCAGCATTAATGCGCGAACTTCTGATGCAAAGTAAAGAGTTCCGTCATTTAATTGGGAGATCCAAAGAGGCTTCTTGCCCATGCGATCACGGATGAGGTGAAGTGAGTTATCACGTGAATCGTGGATTGCTATTGCAAACATACCGTTGAGTTTGGTTATGAAATCTAGGCCAAACTCAAGATAAAGGTTGATTACAACCTCAGATTCACTTGAATCACGGCAATGGACTCCACGACCTTCAAGTTCGGTCCGAAGTTCGCGATAATTATAGATCTCACCATTCCACACGATATGAATTTGTACTGCAGCATCTGAAGCTGGTTGCCTGCCTGCTGCAATTTCAACAATAGCTAAACGGCACATACCAAGGCCGATTCCGTTGTTTAAATATGTCCCACTGTCATCCGGCCCGCGATGTTCAATAGATTTAAGTTGGGCGTCAAGTAATAGTTGTTGCGGTGCACTCGGACCAATACCACCAGTAATTCCACACATAGGGTGTTTGATTAATCCACTGTCTTAGGACCGTTGGCCACGCTCTGACCAAACCCTTTGAGCCACATAACAGTCTCAGCAAGGGCTTCTTCAAATGGTTTTGGGCTTATGGCTGGGAACAGAGTCTTTAATTGGCCTGGTGCGTTTTGAGATTCTTTTACATCGCCCAAGCGGTTTTCTTTGTAATTGACTTGCAAATCTGGAAAGTGTTTCTTGAGCATGTCGATAGTGTCATTAAGAAAGATTCGGTTGCCATAAGCAAGATTCACAGCACCTTCGGTGGTGACTTTTTCATTCATAGCTGTCATTGCAATATCTAAAACAGTTTCAACGTATGTAAAATCTCGTGAGGCTGTGCCATCACCATAGACATCAATTGGCTTACCTTGCATTGCAAGCCAGATCCATTTTGGGAGTACGGCAGCGTATTCATGATCTGGACGTTGGCGTGGGCCAAAGACATTAAAGAAGCGTAGAAGTGTCGTTGGCACGTTGTAAGCCGATGCATATGCCTGCACATAACCTTCTGCTGATAACTTGCTGGCTGCATAAGGTGTCATCGGTCCAAGCCACATTGATTCATCTTTAGGTAGCTGCATATTGCGACCATAGACAGATGAAGAGGAAGAAAAAATAACGTGGGCACCAGTTACACGGGCAACTTCTAACACATTGAGTGTTCCAGTTGCATTTACTTCGTGAGTTGCAACTGGGTTCTTTAAGGAGCGTGGGACAGATCCACGTGCTGCAAGATGAAAAATCGTTTCACAGTCTTTGAGTGCTACTGCCAACGACTTTGGATCTGTGATTGAAATCTGGTGAAAAGTAGACTTATTCTGGTCAACATTAGAAATCAGCCCAGTGCTTAAATCATCCACAATTACAACTTCATATCCTGCGGAAATCAGGCAATTTGTTAAGTTGGAGCCAATAAATCCAGCACCACCTGTAACCGCCACTTTTCTCATGTGGGTAATTCTAAGGGCTTAGGGGCAACTTTCTTGAATCTCTGCCGTTTATCTGCAGGTGAATACGTGAATGGATTCTGAATACCACTAGCATTTCGAATGTGAAAAACCTAGATAGTCAGGGGTTCGATGAGTCAGCATGAAAAAGACCAGAACCTCGATCAGCAAGTAATTGATAGTTTTGGCCATGAATGGGCTGCCTTTGATTATGCCGAAAGTGAAACTGATGAGGTATTGGATTCTCAGTTCTTGGCATATTGCACCCCTATTGATTTAAGTCAGTTCAATGCAAAGTCCTCAGTCGGTGCAGATTTTGGTGCAGGTAGTGGTCGTTGGGCTTCTCGACTATTGCCGTATTTCTCTTTGCTATATGCACTTGAACCCAGTGATGGTGCTACTAGAGTCCTCAAGAAGAAATTTTCAAAGGAATCTCGCTTGAAGATACTCCAAGAAACAGTTGGAGCTAATTCAATTCCTGCAGAATCACTCGATTTAGGAATGTCACTTGGTGTGCTCCACCATATCCCTGATACTGGATTAGCAATTAAAGATATCGCTAGCAAGATTAAATGTGGAGGAATCTTTCTCTGCTACCTGTATTACAAATTAGATAACAAGCCTCTTTACTACCGTGGGCTATTTTGGGCCTCGAACTCACTACGTTGGGTGATCAGCCGACTTCCGTATGCCATGCGAAGATTCGTCGCCCAGGCCATTGCTGTGTTGGTATACCTTCCACTTGCTCGCTCAGCAAAACTATTGAGCAAAACAGGAAAGAATGTTTCGAATTTTCCTCTGCACCATTATGCAGATATGCCATTTATTATGCTTCAAAATGATGCTCTGGATCGATTTGGAACTCGATTAGAACAAAGGTTTTCAAAGAGAGAAATTGCAGAGATGCTAGGTAAAGCAGGTTTTGACTTATCAACTCTTAAGTTTTCTGATGTGGAACCTTTTTGGACTTTCTCAGTTAAAAAGCTTTAATCCACCCTCACAACACCACTAGGTGTCATCAAGTGCACAGCAACTATCCCTGACTCACCCTCAGTATCAGCTGGGCTTAACCACATTACCTCAACTTCACTACCAAGGGCAGTTGCTAGATCATTTCCTAGCCAGTCTGTGATTCTCTTTTCATCTCCTGCAATTTCAACTTTAACGATCTTTGCAATTGCTTTGCCATCTGTGGATGGGTGATCAAGTGATTTCCATTCAATAAAGAAAGGAAGTTGCTTATCTTCTAGAGTTCCTAGAACACCGATCTGCTTCCAAGAAAGATCATGGCCATCGGGCTTTGTGCGGTGGCCATCTACAGCTTGTCTTCCTAGGCGTGCTTCAACCTTAGAGACATCATCAACTGAGACAACCCAAGTAAGCCATCCACCACCTTCTGCAGCGCGCTTTGATACAGCTTTACCAAAAGGTGAAGCATCTGATGCTGGGTGATCAAGTGGACACACAACTTCGATGTAGTGACCGTTTTGCAAAGCTAATGTGAAGTTACGTGTTCCAAAGCGTGGGTGGACACCTCCATCTACAAAGGTGGAGCCAAGGCGTGAGCCTAGGCGTTGAACTGTGTCGGCTAGTTGATCATGGGAAGTTACATATGAGACATGGTCTAAGCGCATGGGTAAATCTAACCCTATGAAAAGGGGTGCT
>Ga0164295_10000461_pt1 | contig 34482 bp, 25 predicted proteins | sample GEODES006metaG_FD_111798 | JGI IMG/M metagenome (GOLD analysis project Ga0164295, IMG submission 111798) | Oligotrophic lake water microbial communities from Sparkling Lake, Wisconsin, USA - GEODES006 metaG | ecosystem: Environmental > Aquatic > Freshwater > Lake | place: USA: Sparkling Lake... | reverse complement strand
TATGGCCAGGCGGAATTCAATGTCAGCACCCGCGTGAAGCATGATGGCACGATCGTGATGCCCTTGATCGGCATCGTGAAGGCCGAAGGTGAAACCAATATCAGCCTGGCGCGGCAGATCACCGACAAGCTGGTGGCCGGCGGCTTCCTCAAATCGCCTTTGGTCAACATCGAGGTCGGCGCCTATGTTTCGCGTTCGGTCAATGTCGCCGGCAATGTTGGCCAATCGGGCATCTATCCGCTCGATCGTCCGTATCATGCTCTGGAGATCTTGCTGAAGGCGGGCTGGGTGCGGGTGGATGCGGCAAATTTTGTGTATCTGCGTCGCAGTGGCCAGCCGGTGCGCACCTTGCAGGTGGACGATCTGGTAAAGGGCGAGCGTGACAGTGATCCGCTGCTGGTCCCGGGCGATACCTTGTTCGTCCCTCCCGCGGAAACATTCTTCATTTATGGCGCCATCAATGGTCCGGGGATGAAGGCCATCTTGCCGGGGATGACCATCCGCCAGGCCGTCGCGCTGTCGGGCGGTGTGTCGGCTTCGGGCAATGCCAACAAGGTCGGACTGATCCGGGGTAATGCCAAGGAAGTCGACGCCGATCTGTCACAGAAGGTGTTGAACGGCGACATATTGGTGATCAAGGAACGATTGTTCTGATCTTGGATCGACTGGCATTGCGCCAATTGATCCGTAGGTCTGCACAACATCAACAAAGGCTGACGACAGGCGATGAGTATCATTCAATTGCTACGTATCCTGATGGCTCGTCGGTGGGTCGTCTTGATCGCTGTATCCCTGTCACTGACTGTTGCGGTTGGGGTGGGCCTGATCCTGCCGGCCCGTTATCCTGCCAACGCTCGCGTGCTGATGGACAATTTCAAGCCTGACCCGGTGACCGGCCAGGTGATCAATGGCAATGGCTTGCGGCAGTTCATCAGTACGCAGCTGGAATTGATCAAGGATTATCGCATCGCAGGTGAAGCGGTTGACCGCCTTGGCCTGACCGGCAACGCGGCCTTGCTGGCCGATTGGCAGGCTGAAACCGGTGGCTATGGCGATTTCCGCCGCTGGCTGGCTGACCGGATTGTCAGAAGCGTGACCGTGAATGTTGTCGAAGGCAGCAACATCATGGAAATCAGCTATGAGGCGAGCAATCCCGAGGTTGCCCGCCGCACGGTGAATGCGCTGCGCGATTCCTATATCGTCAACAGCCTCAAGTTCCGCACCGACAGCGCCGGGCGCACCGCCGAATGGTATCGCGAACAGGCCAACCGCGCCCTGCGTGCCCTCGAAACCGCGGAAACGGCCAAGAACCAGTTCGAGCAGGAAAATGGCATCGTCATGACGGCTGAAGGCGAGGTCGAAACGGTTCGGCTTGCCAGTCTGCAATCGGCCCTGACCGCTGCGCGCAGCAACCAGGGCCTGCAACAGTTCGAAGCCATGCGCCAGGCAACGGCATCGAGCCTTGTCGATCAGCTCAAGCTCCAGTTGTTGACGTTGAATGACCAGATCGAACAGGCATCGGAAAAGCTGGGCAACCAGCATCCGACCTATCTTGGCCTGATCGCGCGGCGGACCGAACTGACGCGCCAACTGGCGCGCGAGCAGACCGGTGCGCGTGCGGCCGGTGCGGCCCAGCTTGGCGCCACCAGCAGCGGGATTGCCCAACTGGAAGCGCAGTATACCGCCCAGCGCGGCAAAGTCTTTGCCATGAAGGACAAGCTTGATCGTCTGACCCAATTGGTCAGCGAAGTGTCACTGCGGCGCCAGCAGTATGAACAGGCCGCCAAGCGGACCAGCGAATTGCAACTGGAAGCCAATGTGGCTGATTCCGGCCTGGTTGTGCTGGGTGACGCGACGGTTTCCAACTCGCCGTCGTTCCCGGTCTGGCCGCTGATCATCACTTTGGCGCTGGGGGCCGGGCTTTCGCTTGGTGTGGTGATGGCGATGATCATCGAATTGGTGAACCGTCGTGTGCGGGGCGGCGAAGATCTGGCCTTTGCCGCACGCGTGCCGGTGTTCACCGTGATTGCGGATCGGCGTCGCCCTGAATGGCAGCAGGCCTTGAAGCGCATATTGTATAGACGCGGTCGTAACGCGCCTGGTTGGCAGCCGGCCCAATGATTGGTGAACCAATGGACAATATCGAAAGCGAAGTGCAGGCGGTGGAAGTCGCTGGCAGTGTGGTGTCGGGCGGCAGCTATACCTCGAACACACGCTATGATGCACCGATCCGCGATGTTCTGACCCGGTTGGGCTATCTGACCGACGATCAGGCGGCACGCGTGGCTGGCCATGCCAGTGAACGCGCGCTGGATTTCGATCAGGCCGCGCTTGAACTGGGCTATATCACCACAGAAGATCTTGATCGCGCCCGTGAACAGCTGATCACCAGCATGGCGTTGCAGGATGTGGCGCGCCGCCCGGTTTCGGATGAACTGGTCGTCTTGTCCGATCCTGCGTCGGTGCGGGCAGAATCGATCCGCATGCTGCGCACGCAAGTGATCGCCCAGCATATCAAGAACGGTCGCCGCGGCCTTGCGGTGGTGGGTTCGGCCGATGGCCATGGTTGTTCGTGGGTGGCGGCCAATCTTGCCGTGGCGATGTCACAGGTCGGCTTCAAGATCCTCCTGGTCGATGCCAATATGCGCAGCCCGCGCCAGGATCAGATCTTCGGCCTTGATCCCAACGCGCCGGGCCTGTCCAATTTCCTCTCTTTGCAGGTGGCCCGCCCCGAACGCGTGGTGAATGCCAACGTGTTGCCCGGATTGGCGCTGATCACGGCCGGCCCGCCAACCAGCCGCCCGCAGGAATTGCTGTCGGGCAACCGCTTTCGCGACGGGGTCAACGCCTTGCTCCGCGAATATGATCTGGTGCTGTTCGACACGCCGGCCGCCAACACCAGCGCCGATGCGCTCAATATTGGTGCAGCGGCAGCTTATGCGCTGATCGTCGGTCGGGCCAATCACAGTTTTTATAAAGATATCAGCACGATGGCCGATCAGTTGGCGGCTGCGCGCTGCGCAGTGGTTGGCGCGGTGTTGAATGAATTCTGAACCCGCGCATCGCGCCGATATGGCCAGCACGGCACCCGTGGCCAGCCTCGACTGGCGGCGGTTCCTGACCGGGCATTGGCCTTTGGCAATTGGCATGGCGGCCCTTGCCGGGCCGACCATCGTCAGCCTTGGCCAGGGGCCATGGCAGGAGGAATCCGGTGTTCACGGCGTGATCGTGCTGGTGACCGGCATCTGGCTGATGCTGCGCCGGTGGGATGATATCGTGGCCATGCGGTCCACTGGGCAACCGCTGATCACCGCGGCACTGCTGGCCGTCGCGCTGCCACTCTATGTGGCGGGACGGGCGTTTGAATTCATCAGCATCGAAGCGGCCGCGCTGCTGCTGGCGATGGTGGCGGTGATGCAGCAATATTGGGGCATGGCGGTGGTGCGCAGGCTTTGGTTCCCGATCCTGTATCTGGGCTTCGTCGTGCCGATCCCCGGCTGGCTGCTTGATACGGTGACATTGCCGTTGAAGGTGCTGGTGTCGGAACTGGTCACCGGCGGCCTGGCGAATCTGGGGTTTCCGGTCGGGCGGCTCGGCGTGACCTTGTATATCGCGTCCTACCAGTTGCTGGTGGAAGATGCCTGCGCTGGGTTGAATTCCCTGGTCAGCCTGTCGGCGATCGGTTTGTTCTATGTCTATCTCATTCGTGGGTCCAATCCGGTCTATTCGCTGTTGCTGCTGGCCATGGTCATCCCCATCGCCATCGCGGCCAATTGCGTGCGTGTGGCCGCACTGGTGCTGATCACCTATTATTTCGGCAACGCCATGGCGCAGGGTTATCTTCACAATTTTGCCGGCATGGTGACCTTTGTGTCCGCCCTGCTGTTCATCTTCCTGCTGGATTGGCTGCTGACGCCGCTGCGCAATGCGCTGGAACGCCGGAGTTCGGCCACATGACCCACCCCAGCCGCCGCGATGTTCTGATGGGGGGGGCGCTGGTGGCCGGTGCCGGCGGGGCGTTGGCGATGACGCCGCGTGGTCGGCTCACCCTGATGCTTGCAGGGCACCAACTTGAAACCATGGTGCCGAAACAGCTTGGGCCTTGGACCTATGCGCCAAGCGGCGGGATCGTGTTGCCGCGGGACGAAGATGGCCTGACGGCGAAGCTTTATGGCCAGGTGCTCAGCCGGGTCTACTTCTCGCCATCACGCCTGCCGGTGGTGCTGGTCATCGCCTATGGCGAAGTCCAGAATGATCTGTTGCAGCTGCATCGCCCGGAAGTCTGCTATTCGGCGGTCGGGTTTGATATCACGGAAATGCAACGCGCCGATATCATGCTTGCCCCTGGGGTAAGCATGCCGGCCCGGCAACTGGTGGCGCGCAACGAAGAACGGGTGGAGAGCATCACCTATTGGACCCGAATCGGGGATGACCTGCCCACAAGCGGTACCGAACAGCGGCTTGCCAAGCTTGGCCAGCAGCTCGACGGCTATATATCCGACGGCATTCTGGTGCGCATGTCTTGCCCGGTGGCCCCAACGCCGGCGGTTCGAGAACAACTGGCCGAATTTGCACGGGTGATGGTCCACGCGATGCCGGCCCCCGATCGGCCGGCCTTGCTGGGGCGGCCCCTGGCCACACGCATCGCATGAATAAAGCAGACCAATTGCATGGCCACCGGCGGCGGGGCGCGCGATCAGCCTTGGCTGAAGGGTTGCAGCACACGCCAGATGAAGGCGATCGTGGCCGCGAACAGCGCGATGGCACCAGCGTGCAGCAGCATTTCGCCAGACTTCAAGGCTTCGTTGCCAAGGAAATTGGTAGCAGCGCATCCTATAGCTGCAATAAGATACTGCCAAAGATGGTCACGCGGTTCACCCTGGCTGCGTTGCAGGAACAACACGATCAGGCCGGCAAATGTCATTACAGTCAGCCAATCGTAGGGCGTTTCCATTCCATTCACTCCTTCGCGCCGCCGTATATAGCAAGATACGACGTCTGCACCATGTTGTTTGCACAGTTTGAGAAATTCCGTGGCTGGATGCCGAGCGCCGCATCGGTGCGCCTGACGTGAATTCGCAGCATCCCCTGCAGGCGCCGACGGTGCCACCTTTGCGGGTGCCCGCCAAAGGGCCCGACATGCCGCTTGGGGCGGCCATTCTGCTGGTGCGCGTGCTGGAATTTCTTGTGGTTGGTTTGGCTGGCCTGCTGCTGGTGTGGTTCGGGGCATTCGAACTCGATGGCAACCTTGCCATTTATGGCCGCGTCACCCTGATCGCGGCGCTGGCGTTTGCCGTTCTCGCGGAAAGCCTGGGCAGCTATGATATCGAAGCGCAGTTTTCGCTGCGTCTGGGCTGGCGCCGGGTCACTCTGGCCTGGGCGATGACGGCCCTGTTCCTGATCACCATGGGTTATCTGCTGAAAGCGTCGGATGCGGTCTCGCGCGCCTGGGCGATCGGCTGGTTCCTCTCTGGCGGCGCATCCTTGCTGCTGGCGCGCGCCTTGTCGACGATGTGGGTGCGCCGCTTGAAGAACAACGGCACGTTCAACGAACGGGTGGCGATTTTCGGCGCCGGCCCGCAAGGCGTGCGATTTGCCGAATATGTTCAGGCGCATGATCGCCTGACCATCTCCCTGATTGGCCTGTTCGACGATCGCAAGGCTGATCGATTGCCCGTGGAGGTGGCCGGCGTGCCCTTGCTCGGCAATCTATCGACCCTGATCGGCATGATCCGTGAAGGGTTGATCGATCAGGTCGTGGTGGCCCTGCCGTGGGCCGCCGAACGCCGCTTGCAGGATGTGGTCAGCCGCCTGGCGCTGACGCCAGTGAAGGTGCGATTGGCACCGGATCTGGTCAGCTTCACCTTCTCGCGCCGCCCTGTGGTCATCCTGGGTGATGTGCCGGTGATGACACTCTTCGACAGGCCGATATCCGGCATGTCGGCGGTGATGAAGGATTTCGAAGACAAGGTGCTGACCGGCATCATCCTGGCGCTGAGCTGGCCGGTGTTGCTGGCCATCGCGGTGGCGGTGCGGCTCGATTCGCCCGGACCGATCCTGTTCCGGCAGCCGCGCGAAGGCTTCAACAACCGCCCGTTCAACTGTTACAAGTTCCGGACGATGTATCACAACCGTCTGGAATACAAGAATATCACCCAGGCCAGTCGCGATGATCCGCGCGTGACCAGGGTTGGCCGTATCCTGCGACGCACCAGCCTGGATGAACTGCCCCAGTTGTTCAATGTCATGATGGGGGACATGTCGCTGGTTGGCCCCAGGCCACATGCGCCATCCACGCGCGCTGGTGGCCGGCTGTTTTCGGATGTCGTGCAAAGCTATGCCGCCCGCCACAAGGTAAAGCCCGGCATCACCGGCTGGGCGCAGGTGTGCGGTTGGCGGGGCGAGACGGATACCGAAGAGAAGCTGGTCAAGCGCTTCGAGCATGATCTCTACTATATCGAAAACTGGTCGCTCTGGCTCGATCTCTACATCTTGCTGCGCACGGTGGGGGCGGTGTTGCTGCCGCGCAATGCCTTTTGATTTCCCGGTTGTTTCAGCCGGTCTGACCGGCGCGGTCCAGGCAGGACAATCTGTCGCAGCATTAAAAATGTCCGCTGAAGACTTGTAAGAGACATAATATTTCACTAGAGCCCGGCTCATTCAAAATTTCCTGTCCGTTCGCTCGCGCCGGTGGTGCCTGTCTGACGGCCGGCATGAGGCAGACCGACCATGTATGATCCCGCCGCTCCCTTCCGCCCGCCCGTGCCGGCGCCGCAGTATAATCCGGTGCGTGACCGCGCCGATTGGGATGCGATGCGCAGTGCCGTGTTGGCCGATCCCGGCGCATTTCATGGCGAAATCGCCGCGCGCAACCTGCACTGGTTGGTGGACATTGCCGGCCGCCCGGCCTGGCTGAGCCGTTCGGCCGACGGGCATTGGGCCGGGTGGGATGCCGAAACCGCGGCGCCGGTGTCGGCCGATCTGCCGGCAGGCTTTGCGCCGTGGGACCGTGCCTTCAATGCCGATGCTGCGCCCAACTTCCGTTGGTTCGAAGGCGGCCGCACCAACGCGGCATTCAACGAACTCGATCGCCATGTACTGGCCGGCCATGGCAGCGAAGCGGCCTTCATTTTCGAAGGCGATCGCTGGGATCTGGCGGCTGACAACGGCCGCGGCGCGCCGGTCGATTGCGTCACGGTCTCGCGGCGCCAGTTGCTGCTGGAAGCGGCGAAATGCGCAGTGGCGCTGCAGCGTCTCGGCCTGAAGGCCGGTGACCGCATCGCGCTGAATATGCCCAATATTCCGGCGCAGTTGTATTGGACGGAAGCGGCCAAGCGCATCGGTGTCATCTACACGCCGGTGTTCGGCGGCTTTTCCGACAAGACGCTGTCCGACCGTATTCACGATGCCGGCGCGCGCATCGTCATCACGGCCGATGGTGGCTATCGCAACGCGCAGGTGGTGCCGTTCAAGACGGCCTACACCGATCCGGCGCTCGACAATTATGTGCCGGTCGATGTGGCGCTGCGCTTGTTGCAGGAACGGCTCGATGCCGGCGATCTGGGCCTGATCGATTCCACCCGGGATGCGATGGTCGGAATCGTGACCGCGTCGCTGAAGGGCGAAGTGACCGTCGAACGCGGCGACGTGATGCGCGGCCTGGGCCGCGCGCTCGCCGAACTGGGCAAGGAAGCCCTGGTCGATGCGGCGCAGTCCGCCCGCATCCGCATCGCCATTGCCGAGGCACTGGTTTCCACCCCGCCGCGCGTCGAGGCGGTGATCGTCGCCACCCATGTGCAAGTGCCCGATATCGTCTGGCGCGATCGCGACGTGTGGGGCCATGATCTCACCAATGTCGCGCTGGCCGAGATTTTGGCCGCTGCCGGCCTGGCCGATGAAGCTGCGCTGCATGCGCTGGATGACAATTCGTTCGTGCGGGCGATCTGGGCGGCGTCCAAGCCGCTGCCGGTCGATGCTGAATTTCCGCTGTTCTTCATCTATACCTCCGGCTCCACCGGCAAGCCCAAGGGCGTCGTGCATGTCCATGGCGGCTATGCCAGCGGCATCATGGAAACCATGAAGGTCGCCTTTGATGCACGGCCGGGCGATGTGATGTTCGTGGTGGCCGATCCGGGCTGGATCACCGGTCAGAGCTACATGATTGCCGCCTCGCTGCTGTCGCGCGTCACCACCTTGCTGGCCGAGGGCTCGCCGGTGTTCCCGCACGCCGGGCGCTTTGCCGCGATGATCGAGCAGCACGGCGTGACCATCTTCAAGGCCGGCGTCACCTTCCTGAAGGCGGTGATGACCGATCCGCAGAACCTCAAGGATATCGAGGCTTACGACCTGTCGGGCCTGCGCGTCGCCACCTTCTGCGCCGAGCCTTGCTCGCCGCCGGTGCAGGCGTTCGGCATGGAGCATCTGACGTCGCAATATATCAACAGCTATTGGGCGACCGAGCATGGCGGCATCGCCTGGACGCATTTCTATGGCAACGGCGATTTCCCGCTGGCGGCCGACGCGCGCACCTTCCCGCTGCCGTGGATCGTTGGCGACGTGTGGGTAGAGGATGAAGCCGGCGACCGCGCGGCGCGTGTGTTGTTGCAGCGTGACGGCAGCGATGGCGTGTCATGGCGCAAGGCCGGTCGCGGTGAAAAGGGCGAAATCATCATCGCTGCGCCCTATCCCTATCTGGCGCGCACCGTGTGGGGCGATGCCGGCAATTTCCAGGTGGAGGACGGCCGCGTGGTCGGCGGCTGGGCCGGCGATGCCGGGCGTTGGCGCGATGGCTATTGGGGCCGCTGGCAGGGCGTCTGGGCCTATACCCAGGGCGATTTCGCCGTGCAGGGCGACGATGACGGCTTCTCGCTGCATGGCCGTTCGGATGACGTGATCAACGTGTCCGGCCACCGCATGGGCACCGAGGAAATCGAAGGTGCCATCCTGCGGGACAAGGCGCTGAATCCGGAAAGCCCGGTCGGCAATGTGCTGGTGGTCGGCGCACCGCACCGCGAGAAGGGCCTGACTCCGCTCGCTTTCATCACCCCGGCGCCCGGCCAGATCATCACCCGCGACGACGAACGCCGCCTCGCCGATCTGGTGCGCAGCGAAAAGGGCGCCGTCGCGGTGCCCGGCGATTTCATCACGGTCAGCCAGTTTCCGGAAACCCGCAGCGGCAAATATATGCGCCGCATGGTCCGCGCGCTGGTGGAGGGTACGCCGATCGGCGATGTCACCACGCTGAAGAATCCGGAAAGCCTGGACGAACTCAAGCGCGTGATCAGCGCCTGGGAACGCAAGCAGCGCCTGTCGGCCGATCAGGATATCTTCGATCGCTATCGTTATTTCCGCATTCAATACAACACGGTGGCGCCGGGCAAGAAGGTGGCGTCGGTGTTCATCACCAACCCGCCGGTCAACGCGCTCAACGAACGCGCCATCGATGAACTGGTGATCGTCGTCGAGCATCTGTCGCGGCGTGATGATGTGGCCGCCGTGGTGTTCACCGGCGACGGCACCGCCAGCTTCGTGGCCGGCGCCGACATCCGCCAGTTCCTCGACGAAATCCACACCGTGGAAGAAGCCCGCGTGCTGCCGGCCAACGCGCAATTGGCGTTCGGCAAGATCGAGCAGATGGGCAAGCCCTGCATCGCGGCCATTCAGGGTGTCGCGCTGGGCGGCGGCATGGAATTCGCGCTGGCCTGCCATTATCGTGTTGCCGAAGCACATGCGCGCTTTGGTCAGCCGGAAATCCGCTTGCGCCTGCTGCCGGGCTATGGCGGCACGCAGCGCCTGCCGCGTCTGCTCGCCGATCGCCGCGGCCATGAAGGCCTGCTCGATGCGCTCGATCTGATCCTGGGCGGCCGTAGTGTCGAGGCGCAAGCCGCGCTCACCATGGGCGCTGTCGATGCCGTCGCCGATGGTGCCACCGACGCGCTCAGCCTGGCGCATGCCGCCGTGCGCGAGTTCGTGCGGTTGGGCGATACCAGCCATCTTGGCCGCGCCTGGGCGGAACGCCGCAAGGCCGCCAAATCGGTGTGGCAGCAACCCGGCCATGTCGATCTGGACGAAGCCCTGTCCGACGATTTCGTGCAGCGCATCCTGCGCCAGCTCGATTGGGCCGGCCGCGGCCGCGCCGGTGAGCGCGCCATCGCCGCCATTCGCACCGGCTGGACCGACGGCATGACCGCCGGTCTCGCCCGCGAAGCCGAGGAATTCGCGCAGGCCGTGGTTGATCCCGATGGCGGCAAGATCGGCATTCGCCTGTTCATGGACAAGAAGGCGCCGCCGCTGCCGGTGCGCCGTAATGGCGTGCATATCGCCGCCGAGTTCGAAGCGCGCGCGCAGCATCTGGAAGCGGCTGGCGATCTGCTGCCGATCGGCGCGCCGTTCTTCCCCGGCGTCACGCCGATCCCCGGCCATCAATATGGCTTCGGCATCGCGCGTGATCCTGATACCGGCGCTCCGCAGTTCGGCCCGCCCGCCAGCCACGAAAAGCCGCTGATCGTGCCGGTGCCGCAACCGGAACCCAACGAGGCTTTGGTCTATCTGCTCACCTCGGAAGTCAACTTCAACGATATCTGGGCGTTGACCGGCATTCCGGTGTCACCGTTCGACAATCACGAAGAAGATGTGCAGTTGACCGGTTCGGGCGGTCTCGCGCTGGTCGCCGCCTTGGGCAGCGAAGTGCGCGGGCAGGGCCGGGTGAAGGTCGGCGATCTGGTGGCGGTCTATTCCGGCACCTCCGATCTCCTGTCCCCACAGGCTGGCCGCGATCCGATGTATGCGGATTTCGCCATCCAGGGCTATGAAACCAAATCGGGCAGCCACGCGCAGTTCCTGACGGTGCAAGCGCCGCAGTTGCACGGCGTGCCCGGCGATCTGACGCTGGAACAGGCTGGTTCCTATATCCTCAACCTCGGCACCATCTGGCGCTGCCTGTTCACCACGCTGGAAATCGTCGGCGGCAAGACCATCTTCATCGAAGGGTCCGCCACCGGCACCGGTCTGGATGCGCTGAAATCCGCCAAGTCCAGCGGGTTGCTGGTCACCGGACTGGTCTCCAGCCCGGCGCGCGCCGAATTCGTGCAAAGCAAGGGCGCGGTGGGTTCGCTCGACCGCACCGATCCGCGCTTCAAGACCCTGTTCACTTCGGTGCCCGATGGCAGCAAGTCCGATTGGGCCGCCTGGGAACAGGCCGGCGAGGCGCTGGTGGATGAATACAAGGCGATGAACGGCGGCAAGCTGGCGGATTATGCCGTCAGCCATGCCGGCGAAACCGCCTTCCCGCGCTCGTTCCAACTGCTCGCCGATGGCGGCAAGTTGGCCTTTTACGGCGCGTCGTCGGGCTATCACCTCAGTTTCATGGGCAAGCGTGGCGGTTCCGATCCGGTGACCATGCTTTCGCGCGCGGGGGCCAGGGGTGGCGAGGCGGTGCTGATCTTCTACGGCCCCGGCACGCGCACGCTCGCCGATGAAACCGGCCTGGAAATGATCGAGGCCACCCGTGCGCTGGGCTGCCGCATCGTGGTGGTCACCAACACCGATGGCCAGCGGGAATTCATCCTGTCGCTGGGCTTTGAAGATGCCGTGGCGGGCGTCGTCAGCCTGGAAGGCATCAAGCGGCGGGAAGGCGGCAATTTCGATTGGCCCGATACCATGCCGCGCCTGCCGGTGGCGCGTGATGACATCGAAACCTTCCGCGAAGCCGTGCGCCAGTTCCAGGACAAGACGCTCAAACCCTTCGGCAATGCGGTCGGCAAGCTGCTGCGCAGCCCAGACAATCCGCGTGGCAATCCGGATATCGTGCTGGAACGCGCCGCGCAGGATACGCTGGGCGTGACCACCGCGATGGTGAAGCCGTTCACCGGCCGCGTGGTCTATTGTGAAGACATGGCCGGGCAGCGGTATAATTTCTACGCGCCGCAGGTGTGGACTCGTCAGCGCCGCATCGTGATGCCGACGGCCGAAATCCGCGGCACTCACTTGTGCAACGCCTATGAAGTCACGCGCATGAACGACATGATCGCGGCCAGTATCCTGGATGTGACCGAACCGACCGTGGTGCCATGGGAGGGCTTGCCCGAAGCCCACCAGGCGATGTGGGACAACCGCCACACCGGCGCGACCTATATCGTCAACCATGCGCTGCCGGCGATGGGCCTGCGCGGCAAGGATGAACTGTATGAAGCCTGGGCATCTCTGGGAGCGACCCAGGGTGCCGGCGAGAATGGGGAGCAGGGTTGATGACCGCCACGACCAAGACCAAAGGCGACAAGCCCGTTCCCGAGACGCAAGCCGGCCGCCTGTCCGGCAAGGTCGCGCTGATCACTGGCGCGGCCGGCAATCTGGGTGGCAGCATCGTGCGCCGTTACCTGAACGAAGGCGCCACGGTCGTCATGTCGGGCCGTGATGCCACGCGCACCACGGCGGCACTGGAGGCCGCGCTGGCCGATACCGGCGCCAATCCGGCCAATGCCAGCATCGTCACCATGGACGGCGCCGACATCGAATCCGTGCGCGCCGGCATTGCCGAAGTCGTCGCCCGTCACGGCCGCATCGATGTGCTGGTCAACAATGCCGGTTCGGCCGGCCCCAAGCAGGTGCTCGGCGATCTGCCGCTGCTGCCGGGTGAACTGGACGGCACGCCCGACAGCGAGACGGTGGGCGATGCCGCCCGCAACATCATGGTGGTGGCCTGGAATCTCGTGCGCGCCGCCGCGTCGGCGATGGGCGAGGGCGGCAGCATCATCAATGTGTCCACCATCTTCAGCCGCACCGATTATTTCGGCCGCGCCGCCTACACGGTGCCCAAGGCCGCGCTCAACATCCTGTCCAAGGGTCTGGCGCGCGAGCTTGGCGTTCGCGGCATCCGCGTGAACCAGCTTTATCCCGGCCCGATTGCATCGGAACGCATCCGCACCGTGTTTGCGGCGATGGACAAGTTGAAGGGCGACGAATCCGGCAGCACTGCCAATCACTTCTTCAACCTGATGGCGCTGGAACGCAGCGTTGGCGGCGAACCCAAGGCCAAGACCTTCCCGACCCCGGCCGACATTGCCCATGCCTGTGTGTTCCTGGGCAGCGATGAATCCGCCGCCTTTGCCGCCCATGATTTCGAAGTCACCCACGGCATGGCGGTGCCGCTGGAATCGCGCAGCGAATTCCTGCACCGGCCCGATCTGCGCGCCATCGATGGCATGGGCCATAATATCCTGATCAGCGCCGGCAATCAGCTGGACGACGCGCTGGCCATGGCCGGGCTGTTTGCCGGGCAGGGCGCGCGCGTGCTGGTGGGGTTCCACGCGCAGGCGGCGCTTGATGATGCCATGGAGCGGCTGCCGCCCGGCGTCGCAGCGGCGCGCTTCCCGCGCCACGATCACAACAGCATGGACGAAGCCCTGGCCGAATTCACCGCCAGCAACGGCCCGATTGACAGCGCCGTGATCCTGCCGACGCGTGGGCCGGGCTATTTCACCGGGGCACTGGCCGAGGCCGGTGATGCCTTTGTCGAACGCTTCGTTGACGATGAACTGGAAGGGGCCATCGCCGTCGCGCGCACGCTCGATCGTTATTGGCAGGCCCCGCACGATCTGCCCGGCGACCCGCGCGTGCTGTTCATCACCAACCCCGATGATGGCGCCGGCAATGGCTGGGCCGATGTCGGCCGCGCCGCCATCGAGGAGCTGCTGCGCGTGTGGCGCGATGAAGCCCGCGTGGCGCTGGAACAGGCCCGGTCCCCACGCGCCGTGTGGGGCAATCAGATCGTGCGGTTCGGCAATGCCGAGCCGGAGAACCGCGATTTCGCCGCCGGCCATGCCGCCCGCCTGTTGATGGGTGGCCGTCGGATCGAACCGATCAACCTGTATATCCCGGCCAGCATTGCCAAAGCCACCGGCGCCCGCCGCGCGCTGGCCGGCACCGCCGAGAACATCACCGGCCTGCATCTGGGCAAGGTGGCGCTGATCACCGGCGGTTCGGCCGGCATCGGCGGCGCGCTGGCGCGGTTGTTGGCGCTGGCGGGCGCCAAGGTGATGATGGTGGCGCGTCGCGCGTCTGAACTGGATGCCGCCCGAGAGCGTATTGTGGGCGAATTGCAGGATATCGGCTTTGCCGGTGTCGAACGACGCGTGCGCACGCTGGCCAACATCGATGTGGCCGACATGAAATCACTGCAGCATGCGGTCGATGAAACCGTGCGCGCCTTTGGCCGCATCGATTATCTGATCAACAATGCCGGCGTGTCGGGTGCCGAGGAAATGGCGGTGGACATGGACATCGCCGCCTTCCGCCACACCCAGTTTGCCAACCTCATCTCCAACTATGCGCTGATGCACATGGTGGTGCCGATGATGCGGGCGCAGGGCTCGGGCTATATTCTCAACGTGTCGAGCTATTTCGGCGGGGAGAAGTATCTGGCCGTCTCCTACCCCAATCGCACCGATTATGCCGTGTCCAAGGCCGGACAGCGGGCGATGGTTGAATCGATGGCGCGCCATCTGGGGCCGCAGATCCAGATCAACGCCATCGCGCCGGGCCCGGTGGATGGCGACCGCTTGGCGGGCCTGGGCGGCAAGCCCGGCCTGTTCGAACGGCGCGGGCGGCTGATTCTGGAAAACAAGCGGCTGAACGCCGTGCACGCTGCGTTGATCCGGTCGGTGCGTGCCGGCGGATCGGTGGCGCAAATCCTGGGGCGGCTGGCGCGCAACGATTCGGTGCAATTGAGCCACGACCGGTCCAATCCGCAGCCGCTGCGCGATCTGGCGCTGGCCTGTGCCCGCGAAGGCGACGAAAGCTGCTGCTGGGATCGTTACATCCTCACCCCGCCGCTGGCAGCCAAGCTGTTGAAGCGGCTGCGGCTGGGCGGTTGGTTGATCGGCACCGATTGGCAGACCCGCGACGCGGACTGGCTGCTGCGCGTGCCGCCCGATGATGTGCCGTGGCTGCCGGTGGCACAGATCGGCCGTGAAGCCGCCAAGGTGCGCGGCGGCGTGCTGTCGCAACTGCATCTCGGCAAGATGCCCACCGAAACCGAAGTGGCGCAGGCCACGGTGTTCTTCCTCGCCGATCGGGCGGTTTCGGGCGAAACCTTCATGCCGTCGGGCGGCCTCAACGTCGAACGCTCGCACACCGAACGCGAATTGTTCGGTAGCCCCAAGGCTGAACGTCTGGCGCAGATGGGCGGCAAGACGGTGTGGCTGGTCGGCGAACATCTTGCCGACTATCTCGGCGCGGCGGCGCAGGGCTTCCTCGATTGCGACGTGGCCCGCGTGGTATTGATCACTGCAACCGCCGCCGGTGCCGATGCCATCCGCCGCCATATCGGCGAGGGTGGTGACCGCGTTGTCTCGCTGGTGATCGATGGCGATATCGAGGTCGCGATCGACACGGCGCTGGCGAATTGGGGCCACCCCACCACCATCGTCTCGACGCCGTTGAAGGCCTTGCCGGATCAACTGTTCGATGCCGATCGGCCGCTGGATGGCGACGGCTTTGCCGATGTGGTGGACAGCAACCTGACCCATCATTTCCGCATCGCCCGCAAGGTGTCGCTGTTCGATGATTGCCAACTGGTGCTCGTGTCGCCGGATGTACCGATGGGGGAAGGGGCCAAGGGTGCGTTTGCGCTGGCCAATTTCGTCAAGACAACGCTGCATGCCTTCACCGCGACGATTGCGGTGGAGAACGAGCGGCTGGTGCACGAAGTGGCGGTCAACCAGATCAACCTCACCAGGCGGGTGCGTTCGGAAGAGCCGAAGAACAGCGCCGAGCACGAAGAAGAGGTGCGCCGCTTTGCCCGCGCCGTGCTGCTGGCCGGCGCGCCACTGCCGGATGCCGAGGACAGCCGTTATCGCAGTCGCATCTATCGCGGCATGTCGTTGACGGTGTGATGATTGTGGAGCGGTCGCTGGCTATCCGGCCAGCCGCCGCTCCACATCGGCCCACAGGCCACTGACGGCGCGTGCGGCCGGGCTGCCCGGACCGGCCAGGATCGGGCGGCGACTGGCGGCCATCGCTTCGATGGCGCTGGCATAGGGGATCATCGGCCAGCCGGGCTGTGCCGCCATCGCCGCCTTGTGCAGGGACTTGCGGCGATCGGCGAGGCTGAACACCGGCATCAGCGGCGGCGGGTTTTTCATCTCTTCGGCAAGATGCGCCTGCAACTGCGCCAGTGCGCGCGTCGACAGCGGCGACGGCACCACCGGCACCAGGATCAGATCGGCTGCCCGAAACATCTGGTCGGCCAGCTCGGTCAGGCCGGGCGGGCAATCGAGGATGACGCGATCATAGCGCTCCTCCAGCGGCTTCAGCGCCCTTTTCAGCCATTTTTCGCTGTCCTGCCCGGCCAGATCGGCCTCCAGCCGGCGCAACGAGCGATCGGCGGGCAGCACATCCAGATTGGGATAGGCGGTCGCCTGGATCAGATCGTCCAGTTCGCCGCCACCGAGGCGCTTGCGGGCCTTGGCGCCGCCGCGCGGTTCCACTTGCAGCAGCCAGGTGGCGGCGCCCTGTGGATCGAGATCGACCAGCAACGTCCGCCTGCCGGAGATCGTTGCTGCGGCATGGGCGAGATTGACCGCCAGCGCGGTCTTGCCGACACCGCCCTTGGCGCTGAACAGGGCAAGAACCCGCATCCGCCTGCTCAGGCCGCCAGCGCCGCAGCCAGCCGATCGCGGATGGCTTGCAGGGCGTGAAGGTCAGCGGGACGTGGCGGTGCAGCCTGGGCGGCGGCGGGGTCGATCCGGGCCGCAGGCGGCACGGCCTTGGCTTCCAGCGCCAGCGCCGCGCCACGGATGGTCAGGCCCTGATCATGCAGCAGGCCCTTGATCTGGCGCAGCAGCGCCATGTCGGCCGGTCGGTAATATCGCCGCCCGCCGGCCCGCTTCATCGGCTGCAATTGCCCGAAGCGGGTCTCCCAGAACCGCAGGACATGCGCCGGAACGCCAATATCGTCAGCGGCTTCGGAAATGGTGCGAAAGGCGCTGTCCGATTTTTCGGCCACGACTGTGATCAGCTGCGATTGATGGCTTCGCGCAGCAACTGGCTGGGACGGAAGGTCAGCACGGTGCGCGGTTCGATCGGCACTTCCACCCCGGTCTTCGGGTTGCGCCCTACACGCAGGCCCTTGTCCCGCAACACGAAGCTGCCGAAACTGGAAATCTTGACATTGTGGCCGGCCACCAGCTCCTCGCTGATCCGGTCCAGCACCTGCTCGACCAGATCGGCCGATTCGGTGCGCGACAATCCGATTTCGCGATGCACGGCGTCAGCCAGATCGGCCCGCGTCACGCTACCGGCGGCAGGTGTGTTGGTCATTCATCCCCCCTTTGCCGCACACATGCGACCTTGCAACCAATGGAAAAACACAACCTGTAACGGCTCAGTCTACGCAGCTTTTGCCGATTCGCTACAAGATAGTGCGTGGGCCCGGCAAAGCCACTGCTGCGCGTGGGTCTACCAGCGGACGGCAGCGGCACCCCAGGTGAATCCGCCGCCCATCGCCTCCAGCAGCAACAGGTCGCCGGGCTGGATCCGCCCGTCGCGGACCGCCGTGTCGAGCGCCAGGGGCACCGATGCAGCCGAGGTGTTGGCATGGCGATCGACAGTGACCACCACCTTGTCGGGCGACAGATCAAGCTTGCGCGCCGTTGCCTCCAATATCCGCAGATTGGCCTGGTGCGGCACCAGCCAGGTGACATCGGCCGGGGTCAGGCCGGCCGCTTCCAGCACTTCGCCCATCACGCTGGCCAGATTGACCACGGCGTGCCGGAACACTTCGCGGCCCTTCATGCGCAGATGGCCCGTCGTGCCCGTGGAGCCGGGGCCGCCATCGACATAGAGGAGATCATTGTAGCGCCCGTCGCTGTGCAGGCGGCTGGCCAGCACGCCGCGGTCGGCACTGCCGCCGGTTTGGGCCTGCGCCTCCAGCACGACCGCGCCGGCGCCATCGCCGAACAGCACCGCCGTGGCGCGATCTTCCCAATCCAGCAACCGGGAGAAGGTTTCGGCGCCGATCACCAGCGCGCGGGCATAGGCGCCGTTCACCAACAGGGCATCGGCCACGGTGAGCGCATAGAGAAAGCCGGAACAGACCGCACCGACATCGAAGGCGACGCCGTGGGTCATGCCCAATTTGTGTTGAATCACCGTGGCGACCGCCGGGAAGGTCTGATCCGGAGTGGCCGTGGCGACCACGATCAGATCGATATCACTTGCGCTCAGGCCGGCGGCATCGAGCGCATTGCGCGCGGCGGCCGCGCCGAGATCGGAGGTGAACTCGCCTTGCGCGGCGATATGGCGGCGGCGGATGCCGGTGCGCTCAACGATCCAGGCATCGGACGTGTCGAGCCGGGCGGCCAGATCGTCATTGCTCAGAACGGTCTGCGGCAGATAGCTGCCGGTGCCGATGATCACGGAGCGCCGTGTGCTCATGCTGCGTCAGGCTCCGGCTGATGATCGCGCGCCTTGGCGACGCCGGCCAGATCGGCGCTGATCCGGCGGCCGACATCATCCAGCACGAGATCGTGGGCGACACCGATGGCGTTGGCGAGACCGCGCGCATTGGCGCTGCCATGGCTTTTCACCACCAGGCCATTGAGGCCCAGAAACACGGCGCCATTATGGGCATTGGGATCGAGATGCGCGCGCAGCGATTCCAGCGCGCCGCGCGCGATGAAATAGCCGAGGCGCCCCCAGATCGATGAGCGGAACGCATTGCCGAGCAGGCCCGTGACCAGCCGGCTGGTGCCTTCCGCAGTTTTCAATGCGATATTGCCGGTAAATCCGTCGGTCACCACCACATCGATGTCACCGGTGCCGATCTTGTCGCCCTCCACGAACCCGACGAACTGCATGGGCAGCGTCGCCGCGCGCAGGATGCCCGCTGCCTTGCGGATCTGTTCGGTGCCTTTAAGCTCTTCCTCGCCGATGTTGAGCAGCCCGACGCGCGGCCGCTCCAGCCCCAGCACGGTCCGCGCAAAGGCTGCGCCCATCACAGCGAACTGCACCAGATTATTGGCATCGCATTCGGTGTTGGCGCCCAGGTCGAGCATCACCGATTCGGATTTCAAGGTCGGCAGCAGCGCCGCCAGCGCCGGGCGATCGATGCCGGGCATCGTGCGCAATCCGAACAGCGCCATCGCCATCAGCGCGCCGGTGTTGCCAGCCGACACGGCCGCCTGGGCCTCCCCGCGCTTTACCGAATCGATGGCCATGCCCATTGATGTGGTGCGGGCGCGGCGCAGCGCGTGCGCCGGCTTGTCGGTCATCAGCACGACATCTTCACTGTGGACGATGCGCGCGCACGCGGCCAACCGCGGCCAACGCGCCAGTTCGGCTGCAATCTCAGCCTCGCGGCCGTGCAGCAGGAATGAAAGACGGGGATAGCGCTCGGCGGCGATATCGGCGGCCGCCACAGCAGCGGCGACGCCGGCCTCGCCGCTCATCACATCAAGTGCGATCACCGGGCCAGGGTTGGGTGAGCCGGTCATGAAGTCTGGACGGGCTGCAAACGCCTGGATCGGGCCTGAAATCAGGCTTCGACAGCGACGACTTCGCGGCCGTTGTAGAAGCCGCATGCGCCGCACAGATTGTGCGGCAGCTTCAGTTCACCGCAGTTCGGGCATTCCTGAAACTGGGTTGCGGTCAACGCATGGTGACTGCGACGCATGTTGCGGCGGGAAGGCGAAGTCTTGCGCTTGGGAACAGCCATGAGGCACCTGTATCCATCATTGAAACGGGCAATTTCCGCCAGCCGATACACGCTTGCTCGTTTTTGAGGCGACCATTCAAAAAGGCCGGAACAAACCCGCATCGGAAGACGAATGAAGCGGCGGGGTATAGGCGAATTTCGAGCAGTTGCAAGCAGGGATTGGCGTTGCGTCCATCGCTGCAATTACCCGGCCCCGGATTGAAATATGCGCTCGCACGGCCCCGGGGCAATCGGCTAACAATGGCCGCGTGCTTACCGCGCTGGCCATTCACAATGTCGTGCTGATCGAGGCTTTGGCCATCGATGTGGCACAGGGACTCGTCGTTCTGACCGGAGAGACGGGCGCGGGCAAATCCATCCTGCTTGATGCGGTGGGTCTGGTGCTCGGCAACCGGGCAGACGCCGGGCTGGTGCGCGGCGGCGCCGACGCGGCAAGGGTGGTGGCGGAATTTGATCTGCCGGCCGCTCATCCGGCCCATGCGCTGCTCAGTGAAAACGGGCTTGAGGCGGACGGGCCGATCATCTTGCGCCGGCAGGTGAAGGCCGATGGCGGCAGTCGCGCCTTCGTCAACGATCAACCGGTGTCCGCTGCCTTGCTGAAGGAACTGGGCGGCCTGCTGGTGGAAATCCATGGCCAGCACGATGAACGCGGCCTGCTCAGCGCGCGCGGACACCGCAGCCTGCTCGATCTGTTCGGCGCGCTGGCACCGCAACTGGCCGAAACCCGCACCGCGTGGGCGGCATGGCGGACGGCGCAAGACAATGCAGTGGCGGCGCGCGCGCGGCTGGACGCGGACCAGCGTGACCGCGAATGGCTGGATCATGCGGTTACCGAACTGGTGGCGCTTCGCGCTGAGCCGGGGGAGGAGGCCGAACTGGCCCTGGCGCGCGCCGCGATGCAAAAGGGCGCGCGTCTCGCCGATGATCTCACCAGTGTCGCCGATCAACTGGCAAATGGCAGCGCGGCTCTGGCCCAGGCTGCGCGCCGGCTCGATCGTATCGCTGGCGAACATGCGCTGCTGGCCGCGGCGCTCGAATCGCTGGATCGGGCGCTGGTGGAGGCGGGTGAGGCCGAGAGCCAGTTGGCGGGGGCCACAGCCGCGCTCGATGCCGATCCGGCGCGGCTGGAACAGGTGGAAACCAGGCTGTTCGAGCTGCGGGCGCTGGCGCGCAAGCACAAGGTGGATGCCGATGCGCTGCCCATGTTGGCGCAAAGCCTGCAAGCCCGCGCTGCGGCGCTGGCGGCCGGCGAAGACGCGCTGGTGGGCCTGGATGCCGTGGTAGCGAGCGCTCACGCCGTCTATGCCAGGGCAGCAAACGCGCTGGGCAAGGCGCGTCAGGATGCAGCGGCGCGGCTGGATGCGGCGGTTGCGGACGAACTCAAGCCGTTGAAGCTTGATTCCGCCCGTTTCCGCACCCGCATCACGCCGTTGGCCGAACCGGAATGGGGGCCTGAAGGCCGGGAACGCGCCGAATTCGAAATCGCCACCAATCCCGGCGCCGATTTCGCCCCGCTGATCAAGATCGCCAGCGGCGGCGAACTCTCCCGCTTCATCCTGGCGTTGAAGGTGGCGCTGGCCAGCGCCGGCAGCGCCGGCACGATGATCTTTGACGAGATTGACCGCGGCGTCGGCGGTGCGGTCGCCTCGGCGATCGGCGAACGGCTGGCGCGGCTGGCGGGCGGCGCGCAGGTGCTGGTGGTCACGCACAGCCCGCAGGTCGCGGCGCGCGGCAACAGCCATTGGCGCATCGAAAAGGCCAGCGACGGCCAGAGCGCGCGCACCAAATTGACCTGGCTTGATGCCAGCGCCCGAAAAGAAGAGATTGCCCGCATGTTGTCGGGCGCAGATGTTACCCCGGAAGCGCGTGCGCAGGCCGGTCGTCTTATTGAGGGAAACTGAACCATGCAGACTGTTGATCGCCGTCAGATGTTGCAGGCCGTTGCGCTGGCCGCCCTTGGCACTGGCATTGGTTCCGGCCAGGCCGCGGCGCAATTGCCGATGCGTCGGCTGGCCCCGCTGCGCCATGAGGCGGTGCAGGGCCTGATCGACAATTATGTTGCGCAAGGCCGGGTGCCGGGCGCGGTGGTGGCCTTGGTGGAACCGGGCCGCCACAAGCCGGTGTTTGTTTCGGCCGGGGTGACTGCCTTTGGCGGCACCACCAAGGCCACGCCCGATACATTGTGGCGGCTCTATTCGATGTCAAAGCCGATCACCGGCATGGCCATCATGCAGCGCGTGGCTGCCGGCGAATTGAAGCTGGATCAGCCGATCGCCGACATCCTGCCCGAATTCCGCGACATGAAGGTGTTGATTGATCCGGCCAAGGGCCTGGAATCGCGGCCGGCCGCGCGCCCGATCACCATCCGCCACCTGCTCACCCACACGGCCGGTTTTTCCTATTCGATCAACGGCAATGGCCCGTTGGAACGCGAATACAAACGCATGGGCATCCAGCCGGGCAGCGTGCCGGCCTTTCTGCAACCCGGCGAAGGCGCGTTGCCGGATCTGCAAGTGATGGCAGCGGCGCTGGCTGGCCTGCCGCTGGCGCTCGATCCCGGCACGGCGTGGAAATATTCGGTCGGCCTGGATGTTGCCGGTGCGTTGCTGGAGCGCCTGACCGGCATGAGCTTTGACAAGGTGCTGGAGCAGCAGATTTTTGGCCCGCTCGGCATGGCGGATACCGGCTTCTGGGCGAAGGACAAGACCAGACTGGCGGCCAATTATCTGTGGACGGCGCCCGGCACGACCACGGTGCTGACCAAGCCGCTGCCCATTTCCGTGCTGGAAAAGGATGGCTTCACCACGCGGCCGAAACTGCTTTCGGGCGGCGGCGGGCTGGTGGGTTCGGCGCGCGATTATGCCCGCTTTGCGCAGTTCGTGCTGAACGAAGGCGAATTTGACGGCCGCACGGTCCTGCCGCGCGGCACCGCCAGGCTGGCGTCCAGCAATCTGATGCCACCGGGTGTGTTCTTCGATGGCAGCAACGGCTTTGGTGCCGGTGGCCGGGTGACCTTGTTCGATACGCGCAGCAGCGGCGCCAGCGCCAGCGGTTGGGGCGGCGGCACGGCCGATGCCTATGGCTGGGGCGGCGCCGCCGGCACCTTGTTCATGACCGATCGCGTGCGGCAGTTCGGCGTGGTGCTGATGCTGCAAACCATGGCGGATTCGCGGCTGAAGCGGGATGTCGATCTGGCCGCGGCGCTGGCCGCCGATGCCGAAGGTCGGTGAACCGGGACAGCCTGGCGCGTCGCATCGCCCGCCTCGTGCTGGCGCTGGCCTATCTGGCAGTGGGCATCGTGCATCTGCGCAGCCCTGAAGGCTTTCTGCCCATCGTGCCGGATTGGGTGCCTTTCCCACGCGAGGTGGTGCTGGCCACGGGCGTGGCCGAGATCGCCGGCGCCATCGGCCTGATGATCCCGCGCCTGCGCCATGCGGCGGCCTGGGGGCTGGCGGCCTATGCGGTGTGCGTGTTTCCGGCCAACATCAAGCACGCCATCGAAGGCGTTGCCGTTTCGGGACAAGTGCTGGGCTGGGGCTATCATGCGCCGCGGCTGTTGGCACAGCCGGTGATCGTGTGGTGGGCGTTGTGGGCAGGCGGCATCACAGACTGGCCGTGGCGGGGACGCGCCGCGCGCTGACCGGCGTCAGCGCGGTGCCAGGCCGTGCGCGATCAGGGCGTGGGCGGCTTCGGCAATGGCTTCAACCGGTTCGGCGTCTGACCACACACCAAAGCGCAAGCCCAGAAACACGTTCATGCCCATGATCGCCCAGGCGCGCACCATCTGGTTACCATCGCCGATCTCGCCGCGCCCGAAGGCCTGCGTCAGGCTGTTGGCATAGCCTTCGGCCACGTCGACATAATGGCGGCGATAGGCGTCTTCGGCGACGAAGGCACTTTCATCGATGATACGATACAGCGCCTTGTGGGTGCGCACGAATTGCAGAAACGCGACCATGCCGGCGCGTTCACCCGCCAGCCGATCGGGCGCCGCCAGGATGTGCGGCACGACATGTTCGCGCACCTGCCGGCTCATGTCCGCCACCAGCGCGCGGAACACCGCCAGCTTGCTGTCGAAATAGGTGTAGAAACTGCCGATGGCCACGCCGGCGCGCTGGGCGATGCGGGCGATGCTGCCGTCATGATAGCCGCGCTCGCCGAATTCCTCCGCCGCCGCATCGAGGATCAGGCGCAGTGTGCGCTGGCCCCGCGCGGTACGCGGCGCCTTGCCAGAAACTTTGGCCTTGGCTGGCGAGTGTGGCGCGGCAGTCACAGCGGGTTCCCAATCCCTTTGCGCAACGCCGGCGAGGCCGGGTGCATGATGATCCGTAGTTGAATAGTGGTTCAGGTTTCAGTATTGCATCGGCAAAGCAGACACAAGCCCGGCCAGCGCAGCCTGTTGCCGCGCCGATCGGGCCCTGAATGGGGAGAAGACCAAATGATCCTGCACGCCCGCACCCGCAATGTCCTGCTGGCCAGCGCCAGCCTGATGGCCGCCATCCCGGCCTTCGCCCAGCAGCAACCAGCGGTTGCCGCCGCAGCCGCCAGCGATAGCGTGGAAGCCTCTGAAATCGTGGTGTCGGCCCGTCGCCGCGACGAACGGTTGATCGATGTGCCGGTCGCCGTGACCGCCTTCAGCCCGCTGGAACTGCAAAAATTCCAGGCGATTGATCTGTCCGGCATCCAGGGCGCGGCGCCCAATCTCAATATCGTGCAGGGCCGCGGCTCGGCGGCCAGCGCCAACATCTTCATCCGCGGCCTCGGCCAGCCCGATGCGCTGCAAACCTTTGATCCGGCGGTCGGCATCTATGTCGATGGCGTCTATTTCAGCCGCATCCAGGGCGCCTTGCTCGGCCTGTCCGACGTGGAACGCATCGAAGTGCTGCGGGGCCCGCAGGGCACACTCTATGGCAAGAATACCACGGGCGGTGCGATTTCCATCGTCTCGCGCAAGCCGGATTACGCAAACACCCGCGTCGAAGCCTCGGCGCTGTATGGCAGCTACAACCAGATCCTGCTCAACGGCTATGCGTCGGCGCCGCTGATTGCCGATCGCCTGGCGCTGTCGCTGGCCGCGCAATATGACAAGCGCGACGGCCTGGTCACCGATCCGCGCACCGGGCGCGAATATAACGACCGTGATTCGGTGACCGTGCGCGGCATATTGCGCGCCAAGCCCACGGAAAGCCTCGAAATTCTGCTTTCCGGCGACTATAATCGTCAGCGCAATGCCCTCACGCTGGGCTATGCCACCGCGAACCTTACGCAGACCGATTTTGTCACTGGTGCCCGCACGTTGGTGCCGGCGGAGCCTTATGGCGTCTACAATTATCGCGCTTCGACCAGCTTCCGCGGCAACGAAGGCCAGCGCCTCGATCATTGGGGCGCCAGCCTGACCGCCAACTGGCAATTGTCCGACGCGATCACGCTGTCGAGCATCACCGCCTGGCGCAAGCTCGATCCGGATCTGTTCATCGATATCGATGCCACCCAGGCCGAGCTGGGCGATGTGTTCGTTGGTGTGAACCAGCGCCAGTTCAGCCAGGAAGTGCAGTTGAAGTGGAACACGGATCGCTTCTCCGGTGTGTTCGGCCTGTTCTACCTGAACGAAAACATCACCTCGCATCAGGAGGCCTATGCCGATGATCTGTTCACGCTGTTTGGCGGGCCGATCAGCTTCACCCGCCTGATCGACGACGCGCAGAACACCAAGAGCTATGCCGCGTTCGGCCAGGCGACTTACAAATTGACGGACCGGCTGAGCCTCACCGGCGGCCTGCGCTACACCCACGAAGAACGCAGCTATGACCGGTTCACCGTCACGCAATCGTCCTTTGCGGCGCTGAACAACATCAGCTTCCGCTTCCCCGGCAACCTGCCGGCGCCGCTGAACCTGGACAACAAGGCCGAATTCAACGCCTGGACCCCCAGCGTCACGCTGTCATTCAAGCCTTCGGACGATACCACGCTCTATGCCTCGGCTTCGCGCGGCTTCAAATCTGGCGGCTTCAACGGCCGCGCCAACTCGACCGCCGATCTCACCCTGGTGGTGGGCGGCGTGCCGACGCTGGTGACGCGCTTCAATCCGGAAACCGTGTGGACCTATGAAACCGGCGCCAAGGGCAGCTTCCTTGATGGTCGCGTCTATCTGTCGGGCAACCTGTTCTACAGTGATTTCAAGGATTTCCAGGCACGGGTTGGCGGCGGCACCCTGGGTGCGACCGGCGTGTTCCCGGTGCTGAACGCCGGGCGCATGTCGATCTGGGGCGCTGAAGTCGAAATGCTGGTCAAGCCGACCAAGCATTGGAACGTCAAGGCCAGCCTCGGCTATCTTGATGCAAATTATGACGAATTCAACGATGGCCGCCGCGTGCCGCCGCAATCGTTCAGTTGCAACCCCACCGGCAATCGCGTGACCTGCGAGCCGGCCTTTGCGCCGCCGATCAGCTTCACGCTCGCCACCGACTACCGCGTGCCCGTCGGTGCCGGCACGCTGAGCTTTGGCGGCGATGCCCGCTTCATCGACAAGCATTTCCTGTCGGTGGACAACCGCCCGGCGCTGACCGAGCCGGGTTACTGGCTGGTCAACGGCTTCGTGCGCTTCGATGCCGGCAGCGGCCGCTGGTATCTGCAAGGCGGGGTGAAGAACCTGACCAAGACGCTGTATCGCACCGACGGCCAGGAATTCTCGTCCGTCGGCAATATCCAGACGGTCTATTTTGGCGACCCGCGCACCTTCAATGCGATGGTTGGCTTCCGCTTTTAAGCCCCGTGAACATCTCCAAGGAGAGGGCGGCCACAGGGCCGCCCTTTTTTTGGCTGCGCGCCGCTGATACACGAACGGGATGACCGATCTGCCGCCCGAAGCCCTGACCGAAGCGCAAGCCGCCACCGAACTGGCGCGGCTGGCCGAGGAGATCGCCCGTCACAGCAGCGCCTATTATCAAGAAGATGCGCCGAAGATTTCCGATGCGGACTATGATGCGCTGGTGCAGCGCAACACCGCCATCGAAGCGGCGTTTCCCCATCTGCTCCGCGCCGATTCCCCCAGCCGCAAGGTCGGTGCCAAGGCGGCGTCCGGCTTTGCCAAGATCATCCATGCGAAGCCCATGCTGAGCCTGGACAATGTGTTCAGCGATGACGAAGCGCGCGAGTTCGTCGCCCGGGTTCGCCGCTTTCTGGAATTGCCGGAGGATGCAGACGTGCGGCTGCGCGCCGAGGCCAAGATTGACGGCCTGAGTTGCGCGCTGCGCTTTGAAGATGGCCGGCTGGTGCATGGCGCCACGCGCGGCGATGGCATGGTTGGCGAAGAGGTCACCAGGAATCTCGCCGCCGTGACCGGATTGGTGCACGAATTGGCGGGGTTAGCCCCCTCCGTCACCGAAATCCGCGGCGAGGTTTACATGACCAAATCCGGCTTTGCGGCGCTCAATGCCCGCCAGGCCGAAGCGGGGGCCAAGATCTTCGCCAACCCGCGCAATGCCGCCGCCGGCTCGCTGCGCCAGCTCGATCCCGCCATCAGTGCCAGCCGGCCGCTGGCCTTCATCGTGCACGGCTGGGGCGAGATGAGCAGCCTGGCCGGCGGCACACAGACCGAGATGATGGCCGCCATCGCCGGGTGGGGCTTCGATACCGGCCGCCTGGCGTTGGGCGATGCGACGATTGATGAATGCCTGGCCTTCACCGTCGATCTGGAACGCCGCCGCGCCGATCTGCCGTTCGATATCGACGGCGTCGTCTACAAGGTCGAGCGGCTGGATTGGCAGGAACGGCTGGGCCAGGTGGCGCGGGCGCCGCGCTGGGCGGTGGCGCACAAATTCCCCGCCGAACAGGCTGAAACGTTGCTGGAAGCGATCGACATCCAGGTCGGTCGCACCGGCGCACTGACGCCGGTGGCGCGGCTGGCGCCGGTGACAGTGGGCGGGGTCGTTGTCACCAATGCCACGCTGCACAATGAAGACGAGATTGCCCGGCTGGATGTGCGCGTGGGGGACCGGGTGCGGGTGCAGCGGGCGGGGGATGTGATCCCGCAGGTGCTGGGCGTGGTGCCGGCTGATGGCCCGCGCAGGGCGCCGTTCGCGGTGCCCGATCATTGCCCGGTGTGCGGATCGACCGCGGTGCGCGAGGAGGATGGCGCGGTGCGGCGCTGCACCGGCGGCCTGACCTGCCCGGCGCAGCGCCACGAGCGGCTGCGCCACTTCGTCAGCCGCAGCGCCCTCGATATCGAGGGGCTGGGCACGGAGCGGCTGGAATTGTTCGCGGCCCAGGGCCTGATCGTGCAGCCCGGTGATATCTTCCGGTTGCGCGACAAGCGCGATGCGCTGCTGGCGCTGCCGGGTTTCAAGGAAAAGTCGGTCGACAAATTGCTGGCCGCGATCGATGAGCGCCGCGGCGTCAGCCTCGATCGCTTCCTGTTCGGCCTGGGCATCCGCCATGTCGGGGAGACGACCGCGCGTGATTTGGCACGGGCGTTCGGCAGCGCGCCGGCGGTGGCCGATGTGGCCAGGGGCGACAACGCGGCCAATTTGTTCAGTGCCGTCAAGGGCATCGGCAGCGTCGTGGCCGAAGCCCTGATCGATTTCTTTGCCGAGCCGCACAATCAGGACACGCTGGCCGATTTGCTGGGGCAGGTGTCACCCACGCCGCTGCCGCCGATCCTGCAAACCGGCCTGTCGGGCAAGACCATCGTGTTCACTGGTGCTCTGGCGAAATTCACCCGCGACGAGGCCGAAGCCGAAGCCGAGGCGCTGGGGGCGAAAGTTTCGGGAAGTGTGTCGGCCAAGACCAGCATCCTGGTGGCCGGGCCGGGGGCCGGATCGAAGCTGGCCAAGGCGCAGGCGTTGGGCGTGACCGTGCTGGATGAGGACGGCTGGCTGGCGTTGGTCGCAGAGATGGGCGTGGCGGAGCTGGGTACGACCGAATGAGCGTTCAGGGTGCATGCAGAAAATGCATGGCTGGGGTCAAGTCTGCTGCACTGCACAATCAAACTGAGTCGGACTAGATAGTCTCCTGTCAGCCGGAAATGGTTCCGGTGACAAACAGGAGCGTACCCCAATGAAGGTCATCCCGACTGAATTTGAACCGCAGGTGCGCGTTGTGACCACTGGCGAAGCCCAGGCCATCGACCGCCCCCTGCAATCCATGATCAAGCGTCGCCGCCGCGTGATGCTGAATGGGTTCACCACGGCCGTCCCGCTGTTCCACGCCGCCTGAGGCGCGTCGAACAGGGGCAACCCCATCTTAACGCAGCGTTTTCCTTGCCAACACCAGGCAGGGCCACTCGCTCCCCAAATCTATCGCACCGGCCGGGATCATCCCGTGCCGGCGATAGGCATTGGCGACGGCACGCTGTTGTGACCCCAGCAGTCCGGCCATCACCAGATGCCCGCCGGGCGCGATCACGGCCGCAAGATCGCGCGCCAGAGCGATCAGCGGCGCCGCCAATATATTGGCCAGCACCAGATCATAGGGCGCGCGCTTGCGCAGGATTGGCGCATGCACACCGGCTGCGACCGCAAGAGCGATGCGCCCAGCGCATGCACCTGCGACAAATTGGTTCTGCGCCAGATTCTCCGCCGCCACGTCGATGGCAATCGGATCATTGTCGCTGGCCACGACACGCGCGGCGCGATTGGCGCGCGCCGCTGCCATCGCCAGCACGCCGGTGCCGGTGCCGATATCGGCGATATTGGCGAATCGGCGCTGCTTGCCCAGCCGCACCAGCGCATGCAGGCAGCCGTGGGTGGTGGCGTGCTGGCCAGTGCCGAACGCCAGCCCGGCTTCGATCTGCAGCGGCCAATCGCCGGGGCGGATGGCGTCGCGATGATCGGCGGTGTGCACCAGGAAGCGCCCGGCGCGCACCGGCTCCAGCCCGCGCTGCGACATGGTCGTCCAGTCGGCCTCGGCCAGTTCCGCAACCGCAACCTCTTGTGCTGAAGGGAAAAACCCGCTGATCAACGCCACGGTCGCGTCATCGGGCGGTTCGTTGAAATAGGCGGTCATCAGCCAGTCATCAGGCTGCGATGGGTCCGGCTCCTCGACATTCAGGGTCGGTGCGTCATCGAGCAGATCGGCCAGGTCGGGCAGATGCGGCAGGCTTTCCGCATCGGCGCGGTTGCAGCGCAGGGTGAGAGTCCAACTCATGCCGGCTGCACGGCGCCATTGGCCCAGACATGGCTGCAGCGCATGGCCGCCGCGTCTTCATCGGCCAGTGCCGCCACGGTGATCCAGCCGTCCCTGCGCAGTTGCGTCGCCGCTGCGGCATCGGTGTTGACCGGCAGCAGCACACGGCGCGGCGCATCCTGGCCCAGGCCAAGATCGACCAGCCCATCGACATAGAGTGAAAAGCCCACCGCCGCTTCGCTGTGGCCGGCCGGGTGCGTCACCTGATAGGCGCCGCCGCGGCCCACCTCTGCCATCAGCCCGGCGCCGAACAGCGAGAAGCCGAGCCAGGTCTGATATTCAAAGCCGTGGCGTTCGGTGGGATCGAGCGTGACACTGACGCCCTGCAGGCCAGACGCCAGCGCGGCGATGGCATCGAGCCGATTCAGCACCGCATCGGGCAGATCGAGCTGCTTCAGCGCCGCAATGGCTTGGCGCACAGGCCCGGCGGCGGCAATCAGCGGCACATAGGCATCTGCGCCGGCAGACCGTAATGCGCCGATATCCTTGCCATCCAGCCAAGCCTGCACCTGCACCAGCGTGGCACGGCCCAGCGGCCAGCCGGCGTCGGCCAGATCGGCCACCAGAGCCGGCATGGTGAGATCGACCGACAGGCCGGCAAGCCCGGTGGCGGCCAGCGCCTCGATGGCGACCGCCAGAATCTCCGCCACGGCCGCGCTGGCATCGCTGCCGATCAGTTCGGCGCCGGCCTGGGTGCGTTCGCGTTCGGGGCTGAGTTGATCGCCGCGCACGCGCAACACCGGCCCGGCATACATCAGTCGCAGCGGCCTTGCGGCGCTGGCGAGGCGGGTGACGGCGATGCGGCCGACCTGGCCGGTGATGTCGCTGCGCAGCGCCAGCGTATGTTGGGAAACCGGATCGGTGAAGCGCAGCCGTTCACGGCCTTCACCGCTGGCCAGGCTCGATTCATACTCGGCCAACGGTGGCGCGACACGTTCATAGCCGTGCGCGGCACAGCAATCGGTGAGGGTGCGCACAAGGCTGGCAAGCGCCCGCGCCTGCGGCGGCAAGCGATCCCGCAAGCCTTCGGGGAGGAGGCCAAAACTGGTCATGGGTAGCGGGTTAGCGGCTTGGGGAGGGGGCGGCAAGGGCTTGCCCCGGCAAAAGGCCGGGGGCGATGCTGATGATGTGCCTCCTCATTACAGGAACAAGTCATGCTGGCGCAGGCCAGCATCCATGGCGGGGCGGGGGCCGGTTGCGCCTTGATCGGCCCCGGCGGCGCGGTGGATGCTGGCCTGCGCCAGCATGACTGGGATTTTATGAGATATTGCGTTTCCCGCTTCGATTCTTCGGCTCCTCCCCTTGCAGGGGGAGGAGCCAAGGATCACACAAACGCAAGCCCGCTCGCCACCTTCACGCCGGGCAGGGCGCGGATCGTGGTGAGCAGCTCTGCCGGGATCGGGCTGTCCACCGACAGCAGCAGCACGGCCTCATTCCCCGTGTCGCGGCGGCCGAGGTGGAAGGTGCCGATATTGACGCCGGCGCTGCCCAGCGCCGAACCAAGCCGGCCGATGAAGCCCGGCTTGTCTTCATTGCAGATGTACAGCATCGGCCCGGCGAGGTCGGCTTCCACGGTGATGCCGAAGATCTCGGTCAGCCGCGGCTTGGTGTTGCCGAACAGGGTGCCGGCCACCGATCGCGGGCCGGCGGCGGTCTGGACCGTCACGCGCAGCAGCGTGTGGTAATCGGTTTCACGATCGTGGCGCACCTCGGCAATGTCGATTTCGCGCTCGCGCGCCAGGAAGGGCGCGTTGACCATGTTGACCGTGTCTGAGTGGGTGCGCATCAGCCCGGCGAGCACGGCGGCCGTGATCGGTTTGATGTTCAATTGCGCGGCAGCGCCTTCCACTTCGACGCGCACCGATTTGATGCCGTCGTGGTCAAGCTGCCCAACGAGGCTGCCCAGCCGTTCGGCCAGGGCCATGTAGGGCTTGAGGCGCGGGGCCTCTTCGGCCGACAGCGACGGCATGTTGAGCGCGTTGGTGACGCCGCCGGTCAGCAGGAAATCGCTCAGTTGCTCCGCGACCTGGATGGCGACATTGACCTGGGCTTCGTCCGTGCTGGCGCCAAGGTGCGGCGTGCAGACGAAGTTGGGTGTGCCGAACAGCGGCGAGGCCTTGGCGGGTTCTTCGGCGAACACGTCCAGCGCGGCGCCGGCGATGTGGCCGCTGTCGAGCAGTTCCTTCAACGCCACTTCATCAATCAGGCCGCCACGGGCGCAGTTGACGATGCGGATGCCGGGTTTGGCCTTCAGCAGATTTTCACGGCTGAGGATATTGCGCGTGCTGTCGGTCAAGGGTGTGTGCAGGCTGATGAAATCGGCCTGGGCCAACAGTTCGTCGAGCGTCACCTTGGTCACGCCCATATGTTCGGCGCGTTCCGGGGTGAGGAAGGGATCAAAGGCAATCACCTTCATTTTCAGGCCGAGCGCGCGATCGGCAACGATACTGCCGATGTTGCCGGCACCGATCAGACCGAGCGTCTTGGCGGTGACTTCCACGCCCATGAAGCGGTTCTTCTCCCACTTGCCGGCCTGGGTGGAGGCATCGGCTTCGGGCAGTTGCCGGGCGAGCGCGAAGATCAGTGCGATGGCATGTTCGGCAGTGGTGATGCTGTTGCCGAACGGCGTGTTCATCACCACGACGCCGCGCGCCGAGGCGGCGGGGATATCGACATTGTCGACGCCGATGCCGGCGCGACCGACCACCTTCAGGTTGGTGGCGGCGGCCAGGATGTCCTTGGTCACCTTGGTGGAGGAGCGGATGGCGAGGCCATCATAGTTGCCGATGATCTTGATCAACTCGTCCTTGGACAGGCCGGTGATTTCATCGACCTCCAGGCCGCGTGCGCGGAAGATTTCGGCGGCCTTGGGGGACATTTGATCGGAAATGAGGACTTTTGGCATGTGGAATCTCCAATTCCCCTCCCGTTGGCTGCGCCGGCCTTCGGCTCAGGGGAGGGGTTAGGGGTGGGGAATATATGGGGAAGAGCGGCGGCAAGGATTTGTCCTTGTTGGACATTCCCCACCCCCGGCCCCTCCCCTGAGGGGGATGGGCGTTAGGCGGCCGTGACCTGTGCGTAAGCCCAGTCGAGCCAGCCGGTCAGCGCCAGCACGTCGGCGGTATCCACCGTGGCGCCGCACCAGATGCGCAGGCCGGGCGGGGCATCGCGATAGGCGCCGATGTCGTAGGCGGCCTTTTCCTTTTCGAGCAGCGACACGATGGCCTTCACCTTGTCTTCGGCAAGCCCCGGCAGGACGAGACAGACCGAGGTGTTGGAGCGCGAGGCGGCGTTCTTGGCCAGATGTTCCACCCAAGGCGTCCGCTGCACCCAGGCATCAAGTGCCGCGGCATTGGCATCGGCGCGGGCCATCAGCGCGGTGAGGCCGCCGATGGACTGCGCCCATTCCAGCGCATCGATATAATCTTCCACCGCCAGCATCGATGGCGTGTTGATCGTCTCGCCGGCGAACACGCCTTCGGTCAATTTGCCTTTGGCGACGAGGCGGAAGATCTTCGGCAGCGGCCAGGCCGGGGTGTATGATTCCAGTCGCTCCACGGCGCGGGGCCCGAGGATCAACATGCCGTGGCCGCCTTCGCCGCCGAGCACTTTCTGCCAGCTGTAGGTGAGCACGTCGCACTTCGCCCAATCGACGGGCTGCGCAAACACGGCGCTGGTGGCATCCGCGAAGGTCAGGCCTTCGCGGGCCTCGGGCACCCAATCATAATCGGGCACGCGGACGCCGGATGTGGTGCCGTTGGCGGTGAACAGCACATCATGGCCGAAATCGATCGCCGCCAGATCGGGCAGTTCGCCGTAAGGCGCGGTGATGACGGTCGGGTTCAGTTTCAACTGCTTGACCGCATCGGTCACCCAGCCTTCACCAAAACTCTCCCAGGCCAGCGCGGTGACCGGCCGGGCGCCCAGCATGGTCCACATCGCCATTTCATAGGCGCCGGTGTCAGATGCCGGCACGATGGCGATGCGGTGGGTATCGGGCACACCCAGGATCTCACGGGTCAGCGTGATGGCGTGTTGCAGCCGCGCCTTGCCGAGCTTGGACCGGTGCGAGCGGCCGAGCGATTCGGTGGCGAGTTGTTGGGGTGTCCAGCCTGGCCGTTTGGCACATGGCCCGGACGAAAAATGGGGCCGCGCCGGAAGCGCGGTAGGCTTGTTCGTCATATTCTCTCCTCACAGAGAGCGCGCGCCGCGTTGGGACGGCGTGGCCCGTTGCCGGCGATAGGCACTTGGGCGCGCGGGTCAAGCGAATTCGCAGGTTGGGCTCTTGTGGTGAGGCCCACCCCCAGCCCCTCCCGCAAGCGGGAGGGGAGCAGAACGGCCGGGCACAAGCGGCTCTCTTCACACTTGCGGGAGGGGCTGGGGGTGGGTTTCAGCCCAGCGACTCGACGATCGCCCGGCCCAGCGGCACGAACTGGCGGTTGCGTTCTTCCAGTTCGGATTTCGCGGCAAACAGATAGGCGGCCAGCCAGATCGGCGCGCGGTTCGGCGGGGTGATGATCGAAACGATGTTGCGCGCATGCCACGATCCGGCGCCGGTCTTGTTGGCCTCAACCCAGCCCGGCGGCAGC
>Ga0164295_10000460_pt1 | contig 34528 bp, 30 predicted proteins | sample GEODES006metaG_FD_111798 | JGI IMG/M metagenome (GOLD analysis project Ga0164295, IMG submission 111798) | Oligotrophic lake water microbial communities from Sparkling Lake, Wisconsin, USA - GEODES006 metaG | ecosystem: Environmental > Aquatic > Freshwater > Lake | place: USA: Sparkling Lake... | reverse complement strand
CCGCCGTGTATCCGGACGCGACGGAGAAATCTATTTAGGTGAAATTTCACGTGCTTCACCGTTTTACTTCTTACCTTCAGTCACAAGAACTGACTGAGCTAAAATTTGAGTCTTGCCTGCATTAAGAACAAGTCGAGTTGTTACTGACTTGATAGGACCGGTTAGGTCGAAGCCACGGTTGCCCACGGGGATAGAGAACTCTAGAGTTGGGGTTGAGACTACGAGAATTCTAACGGTCACAAGGTACTGCCCGTTGGACATCCGCTCAAAATCGGTCGTTGTGGCGCCGAGGTTAAGCGGGGTCCAATTGCCTGCAACACCAGCTGATACCCCGAGTACGGAGTAAGTGGTGCCGTTGCCATCCACCGTGATGTTCTGAGAGATCATCACGTTTGGACCACCAACCGCTGTGATGGCTTGGGTGGACAACTCTGTTCCGGCTTCAGTGGCAATTGGCGTATTTCGGTTCACGCGCAAGGTGCCTGGGGTGCCGTTCTCGGTCGCAACAGTGAAACCTGTTGGGATGCCGTCTTTATCAAGGCCAGGGAATGAAAGCTTGGCCGACTTGATTGCCACGCCAGAGACCATGGTGCTGGACTTCTTAGCTGGCATTGAAATAGAAGGTGTTGGTGCGCTTGCTTCAACTGGAGCAAGCGCATCAGATGATCCAGCAACTGGGCCAGATGCGATCTCTGATGGGGCAGAAGGTGTGATTGTCACGCCTTCGCGGCCGGTCATTGAGTTAAAGCCAAGGAAGGCAGTCACAACTAATAGGAGTGATAGAGCAACCTTAGAAGATTTCTGAGCAAGCTCAGCAGCCTTCTTATAGGTAGTAGAGAGCATGTCGAGAGCGGTTAGGCCGCGCTCTTCATCGATAACGAGTTCTGAAAGAACGCGGCGAAGTGAAGCGCGAGCGCGAGAAACAGTGTGGCGCACTGCAGATTCCTTGATACCAAGTTCTGCTGCGATTTCAGATGTTGAACGGCCTTCCATTTCCCACATAACGAGCGCTGCGCGCTCTGCAGGAGAAAGGAGTGCAAGTGCCTGACGAATGATCGCTGCATCTTCTGCAGCAGAAATAGCTTGTGAGTGATCGCCATCTACCTGCCATGCTGCTTCAACTTCAGCCTGGGCATCGTCAATAACCACAAGGTTTGGACGGCGGCCTTCAAGGCGGAACAAGTCGATGCAGAGGTTTTCGATCGTGCGGTGTAGATAAGAAAGTGCATGATCATTTGAATCAAGCTCTGGGGCTGCAAGCATGAACTTGATCAATGCATCTTGAGTAATTTCTTCAGCCTTAGCGGAATCCTTTAGTACGCGGTTTGCGTGGGCGAGAAGCTCTGAACGGTGCTCTGTGTAGAAAGCACCGAGCTCTGCAACGGTCCACACACGGGGACCTGCAGAGGCTGCAGACTTCTTAAATGCCACTTTGGGACTTCCTTCTTAACCGGTTTTGTACTTCAGCGACACCCGTCGGTGCCTCTATAGCCTTCTACGAATCCTAGCCCTAGATGTAGCGGTGAAGGGACAAAACGGACATTTCGAGGCTAATTAAAAGCTTTCCTTTAGAGTTGGCCAATGATCGCGATAGTCACAGGGGTTGCTGGTTATATCGGGTCCCACATCGCATTGGAATTGCTCAATTCGGGGTACCAAGTCGTCGGGATTGATGATTTATCTACTGGTTCACAAAAGTTTATTGATCCACGGATAGATTTCCACAATGTAAATATTGCAGACCTTTCGAAATTGAGAAAAGCGCTTTCAGGTTACAAAGACAAAGGTGAGATTTCCGTAGTTCATGCTGCCGGAATTAAATTTGCCGGAGAAAGTGTATCTAGACCTGTTGAATTTTACAGAACTAACTTCTCCGGGACAAATAACATCCTAGAACTCATGCCAGAAATTGGTGCAAAAAATTTAGTTTTTTCTTCGTCATGTTCGGTTTACGGGGAAGTAAATGATGGATTTAGGGTGAACGAAAATGCAATATTGAAACCCGTCAGTCCATATGGCAGATCGAAATATTTTGCAGAAATCGCCATTAATGATTTTGTGCGTACTGGAAAAATTAAAGCTGTTTCACTCAGATACTTTAATGTGGCTGGTAATGGAAAATCGCGAGGGTATGACAAAAGTAAATTTAATTTATTTCCCAACATCTACAGGGCATTGCAACAAAATTTATCATTTAATGTATATGGAAATCACTACGCCACAAAAGATGGAAGCTGTATTCGAGACTATGTAGATGTTTCCATCCTTGCTAAAGCACATATCACTTCTCTTGAGCGACTTAAAGAAAATAAAAATTTATTGCCGTCCTACAACCTTGGAAGCGGTGTTGGACTATCAGTCCTAGATATTGTTAAAGCCGTACAAGAAAACATTTATTCAGATTTTCGAGTAATTATTCAGCCGGCTCGTCAAGGCGATCCAGCCTCCATACTTGCTGACATTTCTAATGCCGAATCAGATTTAAACTGGAAACATGATGTTTCCATTTCTAAAATGTTAAGTGAAGGCTGGAAAATATGGTTGGAAAACGAAAAATAATTGAAAGTATTTTTTAGCTTAATTTCTTAGGCATTAATAATGAATCAATAGCCCAGTTTCATGATCTAGCCTGATCCATTCCTTAGGCCTTGGGTCCGGCGAACCGTCTAGAAGTAACTTACTCGGACAAGCCACCATCCCTTGTTGGTTTGCGATGAAGAACGCAGCCCAACTTGAGTATGAACTACTTGAAGTGATTATTCCTGCGCAGGATTGCATGAGAAAAAATGTTTCAGCTGAACTCAGTGAGTTAGAAATGATCCGAATGTCTTTTCGATCAAAAATTAATGGGTACGTCTCTCTCGCTAGATTTAAATCATCAGTAAAAATTGTAAATTTAGAAAAACCACGTTTATTCATTTCTAATATGGCTGACTCGAAATACAAAGTAGATAACTGTGGAAATAAGCTGGGGTAATGTAGAAAATCCGTAAGTCTGATGTGAATAGCACACGTCTCGGCTACGTCTAATAATAAGTTAGCAACTGACGCGGAACATCTTTTTAATTCAACTCTTTTGGGAAATCCATATTTCTGGGCTTCAATTGCCCATCTAAAATCTACAAAGCTACCCTGGATCTTTCCGGAATTTTTAGCAAGTTTTTCAATAAAAAATAAATTTTCCCACAAATCGTTTGTACTTGGTATGTCTCTAAATGTACTCCACGTATGAATAATCTTCAGAATTAATTTCCTGACGATATTTAATCCCGCTAACCCAGGAAGAGTTTTTCTAAAAGTGATATCAGGGTGGCTGTTAAATTTGAACTTATCAAGTTCAAGCGTTCTGCTTGGATTTGAGCCGTGCCACTTTAAAAACCTGCCATCTAGAATGAGATACTTTTCTAATTTCGCTGAAACTAACCAACCTGCTGCTAATCCAAAAAGTTGATTTCCGAGACCGCCACGAAGTTCCACCGAAACAACATGATTAATCTTCTTTCGCATAGGCCGATGCTAAAGGAAGAAATGATAAAATCTAAGTATGACGGTACGAGCAGAGCAGGTAACTTCTCGCCCTCTCGACAATCTAAGCATTCTGGTTTCTTGCTACAACAAGTTCGAGTTTATAACTACTATTTTCGATCAGTTTAAAGAACTTGAAGATTTGGGTGCGACAGTAATAGTCATTGATGACGGTTCCACCGATGGATCAAGCGAAGAATTAGTTCGTATGCGCCGCGAAAAGAATTTAAGCTTGTACCTAGAACGTACTGAGAATCAAGGGGCAGCCGGTGCTCGTAGCAATGCTCTTGAAATTGCGAAAACTGATTTTATCTATTTTCTCGATATTGATGATACTTGCAATATAGATGGATTGATTGAACTTTTCTCTAACTTTGTGAATTCGAGCGCAGACCTTGCTCTAGGTAACTTCTACTTCACAGAAACTGGTAACTTCGGAGAAACCGTTACAAACAGTAATGCATACGAGTTGCTTTACTCTAAAGAGTTCAGAGACCGAATTTTTGAAATCAAAGGCTGGTGGCGATTTATATATAGAAGAGATTTTGTGATGCAAAGAGAAAATCGTTTGAATTCAGTTTTTTCAGAAATGGTAGGGAAAAAATTTGTATTAGATGATGTTTTCTGGATGCTTCACCTTGCATCTATAGATCTCTATATACTGCAGTCTCCATCAGACATCACTGTTTATAACTATTGCTTGCCAGAATACAATGGTAAAGAGCGCTGGAATTCTTATTTACGACAGATTGAACTTCTTCCAGAAGCCACCATTTTATATCTGCGGGATATCGGAACACATAAATGTAAACACGATGAAAAATGGCTCTATTCAACTTTATTCAAAACTTTATGGGACCACGCCACTCTTCTTTCGCAAAAAAATTACATGATACAGAGTCTGCAATTTTTAAAAGCCGGACAACTAAACGCGAGAAAACTAGGAATTAAGTTTACTTTTCTGAATATTGCTCTATTCTTGCTGAATCCAATTAGAATTTTGAAAAGAAAAATCCGGGATTTAAAGTCCCATTAACTTTGCTTGTTTATCAAAGTTGGGCACAGAATTTCGAACAAACTCAAAACTTCCTTCACACATAACCTTGCCTTCGTTCAAATAGATTACTTTCTCAGCGGTACGAACAGAACTCAGACGATGTGCAATCAAAATGATAGTGACGTCTCCCTGTAGTGAACTCAAGGCTTGTGAGATATTTGCCTCCGTCTCACCATCTAATGAGCTAGTAGCCTCATCCAATACAAGCAGCTTCGGCTTAGTAAGAAGCGCCCTAGCAATTCCTAATCTCTGACGTTGGCCACCACTTAGCTTCGTACCTCTGTCACCGACGTGAGAGTTAACACCTTCTGGCAGAGAGTTAACAAATTCATCAAGCTGAGCTAGCCGAAGAGCTTCCCAAATTGCTTCTTCGGGAGCCTCACCAAATTCATAACCCATAGTTACGTTCTCTCGAATTGTTGAGTTTACAATAACTACATCTTGCGGGACGTAAGCCATGGCACCGGGCCATTGCAAAATCGCTTCAAGTGGTTTTACACCGGAAATTGATACTTCTCCAGAATCAGATTCAATAATGCCTAGAATTACGTCAACCAATGTTGTTTTGCCTGCTCCAGAAGATCCAACCAAAACTACTAATTCACCTTGGTTTATCTTTAAATCTACTGAATCAAGAGCACGTGAAGTAGCGCCTGGATATTTGAAATTAACATTTTTCAATTCGACTCTAGGCTCAAAGCCCTTATGTATTCTCTCGAAATTGGAGTCTTTCCTTGAGGAAGTTTGCAAAGTCGAGAGTTCTTCAATCAGGTCAAGTGTCGGTGTAGCAACCGCTAAGTTTCCTTTAATCAAAATTGCTCCTTGTTGTACACGTAGTACCGCTGGCGCAATTCGAGTTCCTGCTGCTAGAAATATCGCAAGAGTAGCCACGGCCCTTGAGGCATCATTCAATAGGAATTGAATACCACCGATCAGCACTGCGCCAATTATCACTGCAGTTTCAATTACATATTTACTAATGTATGGGATGAAGGAAAGTTCTGCCTGAACATTTGCCAGCTTTTGACGTAACCCGCCGATTTCCTTAACGTAATACTCCCGCCGATTTTTCACTACATTTTCACGGTAAGAACCGAGAACTTCCAAAATTCTTTCGTTGCTTTGAATTGTAAATTTATAGTCGTCAGCTCCCAAAATTTGAACACGTCCGTGCAGTGACTTGTACATAACCACACCCATAAGCCCGAAAAAGACGGTAGCCAGTAATGCGGTAGTGGGATCCACTGCGAATACTCCAACAGAAAGAACAATAAGCAATGAAGCGTCTGAAATTACTGCAACGATTGTGCCGAGAATTCCAATAACAATTACTGATACCCCGCTAGTTAGGGCGTAAAGGGATTCTTGTGAAGATCGTTTTTGAATACCCATCAATGATTGTGAAAGCATCTTTGAAAATAGATTTTCTGTAATCATTGCTCCGCGCCGGGCTAAAAACCTTAAGGTTCTTCGGGTAAAAACAATAGAAAGAATTGTTCGCGAAACTAGTAACATTGTCGCAGCGAGAGCTAAACAAAATACTTGAACCTGAAATTCTTGATTGTCTAAATTTAAAAATCTCAAAGCTGCGGCTACCCTGTCACCGGGTTGTTGTGAACTAACGCCCCGAATGGCAAGCGCACCGATGATTCCTATGAGTGCGACGCCAATTAAATCTAATAAACTAAAGGTGATCTGTAGCGAGATAACTGCAACTATCTTTCTTTGATCGCTGCGAGAGAGCACCCTGGTGGACCTCCAGAGATTTGTGCTTTTATACTTGTTTCGCAATCTAGACATCATCCAAGTGTTCCTTTTTCACGTTCTAACTCTAGAGGGCTAATAAAGAAATGGTGTCCAGGTTGACGGCGCCAATCCCGAGGAATTAGCTCGTTTGGATCGCTTTGTTGAGCGAACCAAGGGGTTGGTGCAATTACTTTGGCTTCTTTGTCATAGCGTAAATATGCCGCCCACCAACTAAAACTTGAATTTCCAATAACGTAGCTTTTGCCGTATCTCATAACTTCTAGTAAAGCTGAAGCAGATTCATCAATATCACCTATGTAGCGTATGGGAAGTTCAAAATTATCCCCAAAAACATCGCCAACTTTAGAAATTTCATCAGAAAATACCCAGATAGATTTATATTCATTCATAGAGATTAAATCTCTAACTGCTTCCACATAGTATTGATTTCCTAGCATTCCAAAACCAGATTCTTTTACATAATCGCCTCTTCTTATATGTACGATTATAGGACACTCATCTTTTGAAGCATTGATTAAATTTGTTACTTGATCACTAGGGTTTTCAAGCTTTAGCGAATTAAGTTTTCTAAATACATGTGGCTGTTCAGCATATTTGAAAGTTTGATAATAACCGATCAACAGATTCGCATTTGTTCTCGAGCCTACGTAGCCAACTCCGTCGACTTTCATGATTCTGACTGGATATCTGAAGTAAATCGAATTGATTATTGAGGCAATTAACCGAATGCCAAAGTTGAGAAACAGATTTTTTTCAAAACGGCGCGGATTCGCGCTTATTCTAATCATGAAACCACAAACCCGAGATACGAATGTTGAATACCTAGCCGAGTCCAATGCAGTTACTTGGCTGGGTAGTACCCATGAAAATATTTCAGGCTTTCCATTTTTATCCTTCCGCGGTTTTCCATTTTTAGTTGAGATTCGCAATTCTAGATTTTCTGCAAAATGAAGTGCCGCGGCTAATTGAAATAGTTGATTTCCTAAGCCTCCCGTTAAGTGCAAGTAAAATACCTTTTTCATGGACGTAAAATTCTTCCCATAATCGAGAGTTTAGGGAAAAACGGTTTTTTAATTAAAAACTTCACGATGCCTACAATGAATGCTAGCTTTTCTCTGATGGGACTATGAATAATTCCTGTTATTGTTTGCCTTAAAAATAATTCATAGTTCAATTTGTTGAGACCAGAAATTTCACAGATTTCCGCCATTTTCTGAGTTGAAAGCTTTAAGTCCGAAATCGCTCTTTTTGAAGTTGTTAGTTGGTTTGGAACATTCTTAAAGTATCGATAGACGACTTGGTCTATATAGTTAATAGTTGGATTCTTTAGTCCAACCATAGCCAAAAATATTTGGTCTTCTGCCATTTTGTAACTGGGGAAATATACATCTCTTAAAATCTCAATTGGAAAAATGATTCTCCAGATTCCTGGGTTCTTAGCGATTTGATCAAGAGTTTGAGACTCTGGTCTGACTGGATTTTCTGAAAGTTGTAAGCCGCTACTCCAATCATGCGTCGTATAAGAAAACACAAACATTTGACCTGCTTTTCTGGTTTCATTGGCAAATAAATAAGATGTGACTATTTTTGGTATTCCTACATCGTCAGAATCCCAGAAAGTAATCCACTTTCCTGTTGCAATAGCTTTTCCTGCATTTCGTGCTCCACCGGGGCTTCCGTATTTTCCAGAAATGAGCTTTATTTTATTTGGGCTGAATTTCTTTATTAAATTCTCCAACTCGAACGTGGTTGACGAATCGTTAATATCTTCAACAATTATCACTTCAATATCTGATTCCACTGCTTCTGAGATCCATGATTCTAAATTCTGTAATTTGCCGCTCATCCCATAAACGGGAACAACAACTGTTAAGAGTGGACTCATCCTTTGTATCCCCCATGGCCGGATCTCTCTTTAAGGGGAGGGATACCAGAACGATTTCTAAATCGCATTGAATCCCAGAATATCGCTGCTGAACCTGTAAAGATATTCATAAAGCCTATGTGGAATATTTTTTCCCTCATTAATTCATCGTTCTCGGCTTTTACGATTTTTGATTGATCTAATGAGATAGAACTTGGTAGTGAAACTGCTCGATCTAGATTAAGAGGCCATCGCAATTCGCTTGTGTGGCTCGCATTTGCATCGAATCCAATATTTGTCACTAAATTAACAGGAGGAACTAAAGACACGTATCCCATTGAGCGCATTCCCGAGGCGAGAGGTATATCCCAGGCATCAATTTGGCTCTTAAGCGCACGTTTCTTTCCAGTATTCCAAAAAATTTTCTCACTAAGTCTTCCTTGAACGCCTTTTAAAGCGGTTTCTGAGAATATTGCATCAGTCATCAATTTCCATTTGTCCTTCGTAGTTGCCCAACCCCACACAAGTGGATAAGAACAAAAAGTTACATACTCACTTGCATCCATGTTTAGCCTTGTCCCAGATGCAAGCAGAACGGCTGGCTGAGTTTTTAGGATACTTATTACCTTCCTCATGTAAACAAAGAAATTTTGGTCAACAACTAAATCGTCTTCTAAGACTATTCCTTGCGATTCATTTTCAAAGAACCAGTTAACGGCACTAATAACGCCGGCACCAGAACCCAAATTTTCTGTGCGTTGTTGAACTTGAATGGGGATCAAAGTAGTTTCTCTGAAATTCTTGATCTCATCAAGAATTTCAATTTGTACTAATTTTACGAGGTCATCTTTAGCGCCATCTAGCGCTATATACAAGGCACTTGGATTATTCACTAAGACAGTTTTGATCAGATTAACTAAAGATTCGCGGCGTGAGTATCCGATAATTAATACGGCAAGACTTTCATTATTCATTTCTGAAGCATTTTCTCATATACCTCGGAGTATTGTTTAGCTATCTGAATCTGATTGCCACGTTCCGTTGCTCTAATTCTTGCCGTATCTAAAATGGTGGTTTTGTTATCCACTTCAATGGCTCTATTTATTGCGTATGCAAAGTCTGAAGGATTGTTCTCTGAAAGCACTCCGGTTACACCGTCCTCGATCATTTCGGGTATCCCACCAACCTTAGTTCCAACGACTAAAGTGCCAAAAAGCTGCGCTTCTGAAATGACGTTAGGAAAGTTATCTGACTGACTTGGAACAAGCAGTAAGTCCGAACTAACCATAACCGCCTCTAGCGAGACTTGATCAAGAACACCTCGAGTGGTTATTTTGACTTTGGAAATAGTCTGATCATAATTCTGATTTGTATTTCCAACCAGATCAACTTCTAGGCGCGAATCGGGGAAAGAATTCGAGTATTCATGTAGTGCCTTCATAAGCATCTTCAAACCTTTAAATTCCGAATCAAGAGAAGCAGATACAAAAACTGCCTTGATAACTTCCTGTGAAAAGTGTTCGCGTTTCGGGTAATTTCTAATATTGATCGGGTTAGCGATTACATGAGAATATTTGCTTTCTTTTATAGCGATCGAATTACCTAACTCGCTTAGAAGCCAGTTTGATGGCGAAACCACAGCATATGGACCCATTTTAGAAAAAACTCCATCTGAGTGTAATTTGCTCAGATGAGCAAGAAAACTCAATTTAATCGCAGGACACTGCTTGCAGTCAGTTTCAAATAATTTACAGCCAAGCGTCACATGACATCCACCGGTAGCCAGGCGGCTGTCGTGAAAGGTGAAAACTAATGGGTATTTTTTGGATATCTTTAGAAGATCCGAGATTGATAAGAAATTATACCAATTATGAATATTAACAATATCTGGCTTAAACGATTTAACTTCATTAAAATTTATAGTCGAAATGGAATACGGAGACACAAACCCATATCTTCTTACAGTCACTAAATTTGTAAGAACGGTGACCAGTTTTCCGGTCATTAGAGAAAGCCGTCTTGGGCTAATCTGGGTCTGATTATCCCTACTGATTAAATGTGCCACTAATCCATTTTCAATTTGCGCCTCAACAATTCTCTTAGCAGCAATCCCTGCACCACCTTCAGAGCTGGTTGCCAGATGAAGTACGCGCATACTCGAATAATAATGCTTGTTTCGTCTCAAGCGGTGACGACTACTCACAAACTAGTGAAAAGAAAGTTCAGGGAACGTGTCTAATCCAATTCGGAATGATGCTCTCCCCTGTACGGTTTCGCGAAACCCAAACCGGGTTGAAAAATCCTCGTAATTGGGATTTTAAACCCCTGTTTCCTGCAGGGGGCACACTCATGACACTAACCCGATTCTGAGATTTTATGGCAAGAGACAGTATTGATTGTTCACACTTTGCCAATTCGAGTTCTTGTGATTCATCCTCTTCCAAAATTGTAGGATCTACGATCTCAAAGTTTTCATAAATTGGAAGAAAAATACTCCGCGCTAAATCTTTACCTTCGCTTCCATACAACATGAAATAAGTTGCTTGATATTGGATTTGTGGATCAACACCAACTGATTCGGGAAATAGATCCCACACTTTTTTCTTTGTAAATTTTGCTTCGGGGGTATTCAATGCAAATGCAAGGTGACCTTTTGAAGCAGCTTTATTCAGCATTCTTCTAAACTTTCCATTACTTATAATTGATGAGTTGATTTCGCAACCTGCATCAACCCATACAACTCCATCGCAAGGACCGTAGTTACCACTTAAGGCAGAATAGATTGCCTCGGCTTTCCAAGCGGCATATCCAAATCCTGGGGTCTTTATTGAAAGCTTATCTGGATACCTTGAGGTCAATTTAGGACAGTAGATTTCAATATTTTCTTTGGATAATCTAATTATTTGGGCAAACGGATAAAGTTTTTTCGCTTGATTCTCAACCCTTTTGGCAGCAGCGGCCATCTCAACTGGAAAGAAGCCAGCCGTGAGTAAAATCCAATTAGGCTTCATGCTCCTAACCCGATTCTACGTTTTAATGATTTGAATGCAAGGATAAAAGTCAGGGAGTAATTCCGTTTAGAACTAACACCTTGGTGCGATTCCATTATTATGTTTTGTAGAGCTCCATTCATGAATCTCTCCGTCCAAGCTATCTGCGACTTTGAGTGTACGTGAATGTTAAACAATAAAGTTGACTCTGGATTTGCAAATCTGATTGAATCTTGATCACTTTCGAATTTCAGTTTGTCGCAATGTACCAAATGGCCTTCCTGTCTGCGGAATCTAACTAGTTTTCCTCGGTGATTTCTCGGATCCTCACCCATTAGATACAAACCATAGGTAACTGCATCGAAAACTCCACCAAAATAATCGGTGCTTGCCGTTATCAATTGCTCAGTCGCTTGTTTTACACCTGGGTTTATTCCTGGTGAGTGAGGCGGTAGTGAAGGCAAGATAAGACATTTCACAGAACTTTCCTTGTACAACTGACCAAGAATTGTCATATCTGTCGCATTTTCTTGATTCAACATAATCTTTCTTGTCTCAAAACAGAATGCTTTTGCTGCATGGGCATCTCGAATGTATAAAACGCTAGCAGCTCCTGTGAATTCGGTTTCCAGAGGGAAAGCAATATCGATATTTCTATCTAGCTCTTCAAATTTTGAGAATGGGAAATTCGGGGCAAGCCAAACATCAGACTCAAATTGAATGACTTGTGAGTTGGGGTTTTCGGCTAAGAAAGCTTCTAAAGCGAAAAAGCGTGCAGTTGTTGAATACCAAAAACCATTGCGGAAATCCATCGGTAAACTGGAGTGTTTTTTTAGCTTTTCGCTCTCTTTAATGTCATCCTGAAATAACCACGCATTAATTCCAAGTTTCGAACATTTTTTAACGCTTTTGACAGAATCTGAAATAAACACCAAATCCTGCTTAGGAAAATGATGCTTTATATGCAATAGATTTTTGAAGACATATTTCGGCGTTTTTGGGCCTAGGTACACCAGAGCAATCAACATTTGCTTACCCCTTAAATCGCCCTGATTTGCAAATGCTACTTTAGGCTATGCATAACAGTTTGGGGGCTAGGTGCGAGATATCGAGACTTTACGGCGCTCAATTTTAAGACGCAGTGGTCACTATCAGGGTAAGTCTTCATGGCCGTTGATCAGCGGGGACACATTCCGATCACTCTGCCGCATTAAATTCGATAACTGGAATGATCTTGTAAAAGTTAATTCATTGGATGGCCTAACGGAAAATGTCTTTGTATCCGCCGGGATAGCCTCGCATTTTTTCTCGTCTCTGGAAAAAAATCAGAATATGGATTTTTCTGGGATTCACCTTGTAATTCATAATGGAGATTTAATTCCAGGAATTGAAGTTTTTAGTCCCTGGAATCGTAGATTTAAAGAGATTTCAGCCGTTAACTGGCTTTCTGATCTTGATAATGTGAGCCCGATCCCCATAGGTCTTGAAAATTGGAGCTATATGAGGAATGGCGTTCCTAGAGATTTTTTGAATCAAAATCATGAGGAAAGGGACATAGAACTTCTTGTCAGTTTTAGTGATAATACGAATCCTGACGAACGTTCATTAGCCAGAGAGATTTCAAAGAAAGTCCCAGGAGTTCATTTTGTTCCTAACGGAACATCACCTAAGTATTATCGACATCTTGTAAAGAGATCGAAATTTGTTCTCTCTCCTCCCGGAAATGGACCTGACTGCCATCGCACTTGGGAAGCCATCTATCTTGGAGCTGTTCCCATAGTGAAATCTAAATTTTGGCCATTCAACGGATTTGCGCTCCCAACTCTCGTATTACAAGATTGGAATCAGCTACCAGAATCCCTTAGAAACTACACAGGGATGCAAAAAATCAGTTCGATTGAATTGAATCGAATTTTCCTGGAAAGGTTTATAAGTGAGATCTAAACCGATACGTTTCTTGGTGGCACTCACCTCTTTATTCCGTAAAAGGTCGTGGGGGCCATTCACTGAGGCATATGAAGCGACCAAGTTTGACCATGCATTTTCGGTTTCATGGAGTCAGGCAGGTGAAGATCTATCACTAATGCCAATTTTAGGAAACATATCTAATGGACGATACCTTGATGTTGGCGCCCATCATCCAAGCCGATTCTCGGTTACACGCCACCTTTTTCAAAGCGGTTGGAGTGGCGTAAATGTTGACGCAAACATCGATTTGATCAATGCTTTTAGAGTTCAACGTCCATTGGATACAAGCATAAATTATTGTGTTGGTACTGAATCAACTTACGAAATCACCATTTTTAGAGAGACAGCGATTTCTACGGTTAATAGTGAATGGGAGTCTCGGTTCAAATCTGAAAAAAATGAAGTGGTAGAGAAACGAACGGTGCAAGGAATTACTTTAAAGGCAATCATTGAGAAATATTTTCCTGAAGGTACCCTAGATTTTCTCAACGTAGATATCGAGGGCGCTGATTTAGATGCGCTCAAGAGCGCACAATTCAAAGATCTGCACTTTAATTTATGGCCCAAGTGGGTTTTGATCGAAGCTGACTCTCCACTCGAAAATGCGTTACACACTCCATCATTGGAATTCTTACTCCAATTTGATTATAAGGTTTACTTAGTTCTCCCATATGCCGTACTTCTCAAAAAACCTTTTGCTAGAAACTAACTACGTAGTCTTTCTGATCTTGGACTAACTTTTTCACGATAGATAAAAGGTTCAAGCTTTGATCAGAACCCAATAAAGAAATTTTGGCATACTTTCTAACTGCTCTAATAAACTTAACCGTATCAACCAGGGTTAACAGTCGCCAGATAGTTAACTTCACAAAATTTGGATTTGCTCCTAAGTTTCTATTGAAGCCCGGATGGAAACTTAAGTACATTGTAATTCTTTTCGTTCTCAACTCTCTCAATACATCAATATCACTCAATAGTGGATACTCGGCACCTTCTATGTCAACCTTTATGGAAACTTTATCCTCAATCGATATTTCGGTAAGCAACGACTTCAAGCTTACGCTGGAGGCATCAATTGCTTTCTTAAGAGGACCACTTGCCCCAGGTGTAAAGAATTTAAGGCTATTCGATTCACCTTGTGAATTACTTGTAACTAGTGAATGGAGAATTTTTGCATTTTTAGAAAACTGTGGATTTAGTTCCAGGTTTCGTTTCAGAGCATCAAAGACCAGATTCTGTGGCTCGGTACCAATCACTTTCATTCCCAGTGCTGCCGCATATAAAACCATGCAACCCGTCGCGGATCCGACATCAATAAATACTTTAGATCCAGCCTTGGCTCGTAGTTCTATAAAATCAAAAGTGTCAGACTCATAGTCCCCTGCGCTAATTCCGTCCCAAAAAGCTTTACCGTAAACGCCAATTTGTTCCTCAAAGTTTGTATCAATAAGTACATCTACATTCCGAATTTTAACTTTTAAATGGTTGCCGGTCATAATTCAATACTAGGTTCTTGGATACTTTAGTCTCGTACCAACACTGCAAAAGTGATACCCGGATTTGAGGTTTCGACAAACTTTTGAAGTCTCATTTTAAGGCGATTAGCCTCCGATTCGGCATACTCCATGTTTTGATAGCAGATCACTCGAACTTTGCCCACTAGAGGATATTCAGAATCCAACATTCCCCAGTTTACAAACCATTCGTCTGGAGAATTATAGTTCCCGTCACTAACTGCAAAAACTCCATCGGCGCAATCAAAAGATGTCTCTCCGCGCTTGATGTATTTTTGAACCTGATTAAATTGACTAATAGATTCAGCTTTTGAAGCAAAAGAGTAGGTACCGCTCAAAACAGGAACTTTGTATTCCGACCAAGGTTTAAATATAAAAATTGTGGCCAGTAAGATACCAATCAAGGAGAATGCAGTTTGCACATAAATCAGATCTTTTATCGATATTTTTTTGGATTTTTGCGCAATTAAATTGAAGCCGATGAATGCAGAGGGTAGAACAAGTGGAGCAACCCACCATAGATGAAGTACATCAGGTTGTGGGTACAACTGAATTACACCGACGAGGCCAAATACAGCAAGTACTAATTTCTCATACCCACCCTGTCGCACAAGAATTTTGGCTTTTAGCGCAAAGTAACCACTTAATACAATCGATGCAACACATCCAAAGTACATGAAAGAGAGAATTATTTTTTCTTGAGGCTCACCCAGAATTACGCGAATAGTCGCAGGCCAATTTGATTGACCCGCTATCTGAAATCCACTTACAACCACTAATCCGATCAACGGGATAAAAACAAGATAAACATAAAGCGGCTTTTTTAAGTGTTTCCTAAGAATAGATGCAAAATAAATCACAACAATTAGTACTGCGCTTTGAATTACATAGGAACCGAACTGGTACCGATTGTAATTATTGTTCGCACCTAGAGTGGAATATGCACTCAGCGGCCAAATAATCACCTGATTCAAATATGAACTCCATGCTCCGATGAGCCCTAGCCACCCAAACATTCCTAATAGAGAAGATACGGCTCCAGTAATGAAAATGAGGGTAGTTTTGCCAGAACCTCTAACATAGAAAAGAATAAGAAGTAGTGTTAAGAACGACGCCAACCAAGTTTGTTGCCTTGCAAATCCTGTCAAGCCAAGAAAGACTCCTGCTAAAAAAACGTGTAGCGCGCTGGGATCAATTTGCTTTTCACTATTTATGAATAAGGGTAAAAGTAAATTAAGACTAGTCAGGATAAGCGCGGTAGAAATTAGTGATGGCCAAGCCAAAAGCGCACCGGGAAATGTCGTAGCCCATATTGCAGATGTTAAAACCCACGTTGTCGCTGTAAGAATGGAAATCTGCTTGGAAGAAATCTTAGACATTATTTTAAAAAGTAAATATGAAATAAGTAAGGTATTTAGCGCTGCGAAGTACCTTAGGTTCAACATACTTGACCCAGTCAAATCTAAGAAAAACCCATGAATCAAAGGGCTTAGTGGTCCGTACTGACTGAATGCGCTTCCCGGACCGAACTCGCCGTCAGCTGAAGCAATAGCCGCACCCAAAATGATTCCATCATGGTGAGGATCTACCTGAAGTGGAGCAACTAAAAAGAGAATTACCGCCTGCAATAAGAATGACAGCTTTGTGATGTGATTCTGAGAAAATCTTAGAATTTCAGAATTAATCATGTTTAAACTGGTTTTCTGAAAATGCTAATCTGATTTCCCAGAGATATAGGGACCTCCCAATTAGGGAGAACTCTCTTTAGAAATTTAGGCAGGCCAATAACATCAATAGCTAGCGCTCCAATGTGATTAATTCTAAAGTGGTTAGTAGACCTTGCGATACTGACATGTTCAAATCCGGCTTTCTGAAGCATCCCTGTGAGCGATTCGCGATTGAATAGTTGCGGATGCTGTAAACAAAAAGGTGGCCACTTCGTTCCCAGTACTCTCCTCAGCATTGAGGATTCATTATGAACTACGATTCCGATGTAGCCTCCGACTTGAGTCTGATTGTTTAACCTTGTCAGTTGATCGAGTGGATTTAACAAATGATCAAATACATGTATGCCGATTGTCAGATCAATCTGTGTGGCTGCGCACTCGTCAAGATTTCTAAAGACTTCCACCTTACTTCCTGACGTTGAAAGTTCCTGCAGCACTAAATGCATAGCCACGTTAGGCTCGATTAAGTCTGATTTGGATGGCTTATAGTGGCTAATTATTTCTTTACTTATTAGCCCCAAATCTGGGCCAAGTTCCAAGTAGGTATCTACATCGCTTACAAATCGTTTGAACCATTTAAAATACCCGGTTTGTGTGCGAGCAGCAGTTGACTTCTCGGCACCCAATAAGTTATCTGGCATATCTGCGTAAAGAGAATCTAATTGTGCATCACTAAAGTAGTAGGGGGAAAAAAGAAGATCACAGTTCAAACATCGATAGTACGAAAAGAAAGTTTGTTCATTTCTGATACCGATGAAATAATCTCGAACCGAAGAAAAATTCATTTTTTCCGCCGGATTATTTGAACTAATCTCAGGTTGACCAAAGGTTGCAGTGTCGCACATTGGGCAGTTCCTGAACATCCAAGGAGATGAGTCATTTGGAAATGATTCAGAGACACCCATGAGAGAATTATGCATTAAATCTCCGTCGTATGAGCTTTTACAAGATGAGTTTTAAGACTAATTCTCGGCGTGATTTAATATCTCCAATAGCAAAAGTTTTGATAACCTTGTAATCGTCCGTTGTCGGAAAGTTATAATGCGATATCGGCCTTATCGTTTGTTCTCCAAAAGGAGCCTTGATTGATCACAGAAAAAATCGCTGCGTTTGACTTAGATGGAACTTTAGTCGATAGCCATGAACAGATTCAGGCTTGCCTTGAAAAAACTTTTCTGGAGTTACTAGGTATTCAACTTCAGCCCGAATTAGTCTTTATGAATCTTGGTCAACCAATTGATAAGATTTTAGGCAGCCTCCATTTGGATCAAGAAATGTTAGACAAAGTAATTGCATCTTTTCGAGTTAGTTTACAGAAAGAGATTTTGAAAGGGAATAAGGTTTTTCCTGGCGCCTTAAGGACTATCAAGAACCTAGTGCAGAAGGAGTATCAAATAGCTATTGCAACTAGTAAACCCACTTACTTAGCTCAATCAGTTGTACAAAATTCCCAATTGTCTGGCCTTATTTCCTGCATTCAAGGAACTGATAATTTTCCCTCTAAACCGAATCCTGAAATCCTTTTTAGAATAGAGAGGAGGTTGAGTGGAAAAATATTGATAATGTTTGGAGATCGCACCGAAGATGTGCAGGCCGCAAAATCATTTGGGTGTCTAGGTATCGGTGTGGCAAACAGTGCTCATTCTCGTTCGGATCTTGCCAAATCAGGTGCTGACTACGCATTCGATTCTTTTGATGAATTGATCAACTCTAATCTAATTGAGTTAAAACTTTAAAGTTTTTTGGCGAGATTTGCTAGACCTTGCAGCGTGGTCTCCTCACTGGGAGAGACTTTGCATGCAAGCTTTAATTCACTACAAACGTATTCCTGAATATTCGCAAACTTCTGGCCAACTCCACCAGCAAACATCACTTCTTCATGTTCCGGCTTTGCAATTTCCTGGATGGCAGCCAAATAACTAGCCGCTATAGATTTCATAATGAGTGAAACGGTAGATTCAATTGAGTATCCGTTTTGTAGGATTTCTGAGACTAATTTTTCACAATTTTCGGGTTTTAACTTATCAACAGCAACTATATCTGCAGTACTTAAGTTCCAATTAGCAAGCATTTGATAGCTTACTTTCATATTGTATTTCTCTTGCAGAAGATCGATCAGGCGGCTTATAAACCTACCTGCCGGCAAATGTGTTTTTGTTGAGATGTACTGTCCATCAAAGAATGGCCTAACTTGGTATTGCGTTTCTTCTGGATTATTCACGATGACAGCCACCTGACCGCCCGTACCAATATTGACCACAATCCTAGAAGAATTAATGCCAACACCGAGAAGGGAGGCTTGTTGGTCTCCAACTGGAATATAGATCGGAATTTCACTGTTTTTCAAAAATCCGACAACCTCAAGATTGTCGTGGACTTGAGGAAAACGCAATTCGCTAAGCGCTTGGTTTACCAAATCTGGGCGCCATTCTCGCGAATAGATATCATAAAGCCCTGTTGGTGCAGAATCGGTTACATGAGTTTTGCCCAAGGCTCCCTCCGCACACAGAGATCTAGTGATCCATGACGTCATAGTTTCAAAATTAGATCCAGAATACGAACCGTTATATCTTTTTAGAAAATGTAATACCCCAAATCCTGGCAGGCCAGGGCGAAACTCTCCTCCATTTAGTTTTATCAATTCGTCATTTATCTTCAAGGGCCCATCTTCACTGGCCCTTGAATCCTGCCAAGAAACTACATTAGAGATCAATTTGTAGTTTTTGTCTGTTATCAACCAGCACGCCATTTGACCGGAAATTAGTATCCCAGCTAATGACTTGGTTGAAAGCAATTCTAGATTTAGCAGATTCTTAACAATAGTTAGTAAAGCTTCAGGGTCAACCTCTTTTATAATTTGATCTTTAGAAATAAATGGAGGGAAACTGATACGTTGTACATTTTCTAGTCTATTGCTACCCACGCTAACAGTGGCTGTCTTGATGTCGGTTCCACCTATATCAAGCAGAATAAAATTTGCAGACATCACTTAGGTAACTCTCAACGTCATTTTCTAAAGATTTATCGATTTCACGATTAATTATGACTATCTCCCCAATATTCTTAACGACTGCAAAGTTCATTTTTCCACTAACTGCTTTTTTATCTTTCTTCAACCCGTTTACTAAATCCCTGACATTAATTTTTTCTAATTTAAATTCTGGAAAATTATCTTGTATCAGTTCTCGAAATTCCTCAGCAAATTTCCGATCCGTAACACCCCACAAGACACCTAGATAATTTATGAGATCCATACCAAAAAGGATTGCGTACCCGTGAGAAACACGATTTTTAGTTATTGTTTCTAAAGAGTGACCAAAAGAGTGACCGTAATTTAAAATTCTTCTTAGATCTCTTTCGTATTCGTCTATTTCTATTATTGCCTTTTTTGCAAGTAAACTTTTTGCAGTAATTGGTAGCACTTTGCTGGAGTCTAATTTATGGAGGCTTAGGTGAACTTTTAGTTCCTCCCAAAATTGATTAGGACCTGTCACAGCAAGTTTAAAAATTTCACCGAATCCAGATTCAAATTCTTCTTTTTCGAGTGTTTTTAAGAACTCCTCAACAATGTAAACCGCGGATGGAGAATGCAATACTCCAACTTGGTTTTTGTTTTCAAGGACATTAATTCCGCATTTAGCCCCTATGCAGCTATCTGATTGGCTCAATAGAGTCGTGGGAATAAACTCCCATTTGATTCCCCGGTAATAAACGTGAGAGACAAACGTCGTTACGTCTTGAATAACACCTCCGCCAATGCCAATCAAAATAGAAGACTTTGTTGCCCCATTTTTATTTAGCCATTCAATTACTTGCGTTATTCCAATTAAGGACTTGGTATGCTCATCACCATTTAATATCAACAATTTTTTTACATCAACGCAATATAAGTCTTTTCCGTAGATTTCCCAGACCGCTCCATCAACAAGAAAATATACATCTCTATTTTTCTCTATAACTTTGTTCAATTCAATAAGATTTTTATAGAAAGTAACTTGATAGTCACCTTGGGCTGAAGCTATTACAATGGATTCACTATTCTTTATCATTGTAATGAAAATCCTCCATCTATATTAATATTTTGTCCAGTTATGTAAGAGTTCGAATCGGAAGCGAGAAAGGTTACTAACCGGGCAACTTCAACAGTGGTACCAAGCCTATCCATTGGAATCTTTTTAATTAATTTTTTAATTTGATCTTGAGAATTATTTTTATTTGTAAGCGGAGTGTCAATAAATCCAGGAGATATGGAATTCACAATAATTCCATGTTGGGCAAATTCTAACGCTAAACTTCGCATGTAGGCATCCTGTGCCGCCTTGCTAACCGAGTATTGACTTCTGCCTTGCTTACTTTTGAGTGCATAAGCGCTTGAAATAAAAATTATCTTTCCGGCCTTTCGTGCTGCCATATCACTTATGACGCCTTGTACGAGGGCCACATGACCTAGAAAATTATTTTCGAGCCAATTTCGAAAATCATTAGCGTTGGAATTTGCGAGTTCTTTAGGAATATTTCCGCCAGCATTACAAACAATCAGATCTGGAGCTTCTGATTTATTTTTTTCTAGCCAAGAATGAATTGATTTTGTTTGAGAAAGATCAATCTCCGCGCGATTTAAACAACGTACTTCCCAACCCTGTTCTTTAAGTTGATCACAAATTTCAGACCCGATTCCGCCGCTAGCTCCAGTAACCCAAGCTAACCTCGAATTCAGTGGATTATGAGACAAGCCTTTAGACCCCGCGCTGAAGAATTTGGTCACGTAGTGATGGGAGCGAGTTATAGGGACCATCTACATCCTCGATCGTTATTGGAGCATTTGGCGAAATTGCTCTAGTCACACGCATGCCATTAATTACTTCTCTAGTAGATAACTGCCCTTTTCGAAGCGGTACAGCGAGCTTGAAATATTCACCGAAGGTTGAACTATCAACTACAAATCCTGCTGGTATATCTCTACTTGCATAAATGCCCCTAACCAGAGCGTCTAAATATTTAGTTTCATCCGTCGAAATGATTCGACGATGGTTGCTTGAACCTCCGGACATTTCCTGAGCCTTATGAAAAGCTTTAAACCACTCATCCGCTTGATTTGGTAAAGAACAATAAGGTGAGACGGCTACCCCATTGTATTCAATATCAATATGTCTTTCCCACGTTCGCGCTCCTTTAGCGTAAGAGATATACATTGAACTGTTCCAGTCATGATATTCGTGAGATGAAAACCCAATTACATGTCCTGGATACCTATTGATGAGATAGTCAATTTGATTTAACTCTAACTGATGATCCTCGGATGGATAGAGGCTTACACAATGATTAATCGCTAACGGAATTTCCCTCTTTTCGAAAAAAGAGACAACATCATCCAAGGACTTTTCAGTTGCCCCACCCGAGGATATGATTGTAGGTTTTTTCGCAGAAGCAACTCTCTCTAAGAGAGGCCAATCGTTTATATCTGAACTTGCAACTTTAATTAATGGAAAATCCAACGCTACACAGAGATCTACAGATGCTTCATCGAAGGGTGTCGCCATTGGGATGCATCCCACTTTTCTAACTGCATCCGCCAACTCAGCGTACTGCGCATGCGACATTTTTGTAGCTTCAGTCTTTTTTATATATCTAATATCTTGATTACCCTTGTATTCTTCATGAACAAAATTATCTACATCCCGGAATTGAAACTTTATCGCAGCCTTAATATTATTAACTCGAACAACTGTGGCAAAATCAAGAATAATCCGTTTTCCACGTTCAACATCACCCCAATGGTTGTTTGCAGCCTCTAAAACGAATAAGTTTTCGAAAATGTCAGCATTAATTTTTGCCATTTAGGGCTCCCTCTTTGCTCATATCACAACCGTATCACCCAGTCTATGGAATTCACCGAAGCATACTCTTACGAACTGCCGAACTGGTCAAAGTTATTTGTTTCTGCATGTCGCTTAGTTCGAGTCCGAATGAATTTGCAAGTTCTTCCATCTTCCGAGATTCGGAATAATATTGATCTGGCGGTGAATTTGTGACAATGGGACGTTTAATAAGTTTCTTCGACCCCGAGTATTCAACTATAACTTTAGCGAGTTCTTCAATTTCCATTACCGTGCCGCCGGATTCAAGGGTCATGTCCATGCCTGAAAGCGCTGCCAGCGCGCAAACCATCATTTGTTCACTTGCATCTGCATATCTTCTAAAGACTTGATGTCCACTTTTGATTTCAATTACTTCGGAAACATCATTTTGGTAGATTAGATCTCCAATCGCATATTTTCGCGGTTCTGTCATGTGGGCTCCGGTCGCTCCCCATAATCTTAAGTTAATGAGATTTATCCCGTTCTCCCTGCAAAACGAACCAATTTCTGACTCTTCAATTAATTTCATTTTTACATAGGAGTCCTGTAGGTGGTTTCGATCGTCGCCCAACCACTGACTTACGACGCCGCTCGAAACCATCACGACATGTTTTGGTTTACTAACTTTAATCGCATCTAAAGACTTCTTTATAATCTCTTGGTTTACTTCTTCATATCCGACAATTCCCATTTTCGCTATGTAGTCTCTGGTTTTAAATGCTAACTGAAAAAAAATATCTGTTTTGGATAGCTTAGTAGGTGCTGAATTCAAAGAAATTGTTTCGCACAGCCCGTATTCTTCTGATTCTATTTGTCTGGAATTACTCGTAATCATCTGAATGTCCCGCGCATCCAGATTACGATCAATACCCTTTAGCGCACCTAAGGTTGCTTGTCCTAGCCATCCTGAGACTCCGTTAATGGTGACTTTCATTTATTTTATGTAAACTCAGGCTGTAAAGATTCGGGTATATAACGGAAAAGTGTTTTAGATTCTTTTTCTAAAGGTGGATACATATCATGAAGGGCAGTTGAAGCCATTTGTCCATTAACGTCAACCTTGCTAAAGATCTTTGGAAGATACATCTGTTCTGGATCAGCCAAGATTATGAATATCACTGGGGATAAACTATTGAATTTTTCCTTAAACTCAGATGAGTATAGATTTCTAGAATCTAGTGTCATTGTAGGTATTTGGAATGCATTTCCAATCTCATTCCAATCTGGTAAAAAAAGCCCTGTCTTTAAATCGCAACCAAGATAGTGCCCCTCAAAGTAATTCTTTTGGCTAGTTCTAATGGATGCATATCCATCATTCGAGGTGATAAAAATCTTCAAGTTCAAATCCAGATTTCTTACGGTACCAAGATCCTGCATATTCTGAGCGAATCCGCCATCACCTTCGAACAAAACGGTGCGATGCTCTCTTCGAGCGGTTGAGATGCCAATTGCTCCTGCTAACCCATAACCCATCGACGCCAACCCTTTATTGCCTATCAATCGCTGGCTTCCACGAGTTAAGAAATTTTGCATAGTTGCGGTAAAGGTTCCTCCAGAACTTGCCGCAACAATTGAGTCGTCGGGAGAACTCAAAGTAGAAACGAAAGTTATAACCTCTTGAGGAGAAACTTTTGGCCCATCTACTTTTTGGCAATTTTCAAAGGTAGGAATTTTATCTTTAATTTCACTTAAAAACGTTGCCCAATTTCCCCAATCGGGAGAGCCTTCTTCCAAGGAACTTTTTAGGCATCTAAGGAATTGTGATGAATCCATTTGTAATTTATTTCTAACCTTTGGATTTTCTTTATTCAATTCGTTCAAGTCGATATCCACATGGATAATTTCACCTACCGGAAGGAAGGCTTCGGTATTAAAACCTGTTTGCTGATAACCAAGACTCGTGCCCACAGCAATTAATAAATCGCTTTGTTGTTGGAAAACATTTGCCCAGCGCATTCCATACGTATTTGGTCGACCGGCAAAGTATTGGTAGTCAAAGTTGCATCTGTCAGCACCTGTCCAGGTACAGGCTATAGGTAACTTCCACCGTTCTGCCGTCTTTGCAAATTCATGCGCTAAATCAAAATTAACGCCTCCACCAAGCAGCAGTAGCGGCCGAGATGCACCCATGATCTTGGTTAACAAATCTTTCGGGATTTCGTGGGCTAGATCCTTAACGGGTTGCTTAAGAATAGAAACTGAAGCTGATGCTGAAATCTCATCTGTATCAACTGTTTTTGCGGACACGTCCAGGCAAATTTCCAGGAACACAGGCCCTTTTCTACCAAGCCAACTTTGGGCGACTAGATCGTTTATTTCAACAGACGAAATTGGTTTATCTATAGTTTGAGAAATCTTAGTTATAGGCCCAGCAATTAAACTTCCATCTACTTCCTGATGACCAATTTGGCGTACCGTTCCATTTGAAAGATTTGTCGATTTTGCCTGCCCACCTACCACAAGTAACTCTCGGCTATCCAGCCAAGCTCCCGCAATTCCTGTAATTAAGTTAGTCATACCAGGACCGGCTGTTACTAGAGTAAAAGCTTTATCGTCGTTTCGGTTCTCAGAATTGTAATACTCGCTAGCAATAGCAGCTGTTACTTCATGAACAACTGGTATGCACTCAAAGAATCTACTAGCTGATTCAAGTAGGTGCATAGAATTTCCGCCGCCGAGATAAAAGCATTTTTTATACCCTAAATTTGCCAGCGTTTCCATGAAATAATCAGAATACTTTTGATTCGGCATGCGCTAATCGCCCAAATCAATAGGAATAGTTCGAGAAACTATAAAGTTTGGACGTCCCTTTACTTCTTCGTAAATCAGCCCCACATATTCGCTCAGGATTCCCAACATTAGGCTTAAGAAGCCTAGAACTAGTAGGAAAAGACTAACCAGCGTTCCAAACCCGGCAAAAGGAACACCTGAAAAAATCCAAAGAAATGAAAGTGGAATTATCGAAACAAATGAAAAGAAAGAAAGCGTCATCCCAAACAAAGTGATCAGCCTAAGTGGTTTGTAAGAGTTAGCGAATATTCCTTTAAACGCCAAATCAATTACTCCAAAAGTGTGAGCATTGGATACTCCGCCAAAGCGTGGAGGTCGTTCCATGGCTATTCCGATTGACTTAAACCCAACCCAAGCAAAGAGGCCACGTACAAAGCGATTTCTCTCGCTCATTAATCGAACTGCTTCATAAACTTTCCTATCTACAAGCCTAAAGTCAGACGCATTTTTTGGAATTCGACCATCGGTCAACTTGCCAGCAACCCAGTAAAACAACTTTGAATTCATTGTTCGTATTGGGCCAGTCCCCTCACGTTTAGTGAGAACTCCATAAATATTTTCCCAGCCTTCTTCCCATTTTCTTAGGAAGTCCGAGATTAATTCTGGCGGATCTTGAAGATCAGCGGTCATCAGCACACAAGCATCGCCTCGGACATAATCTAGTCCAGCGGTTAGTCCACCATCCATGCGGAAATTTCTAGAAAGTTGAAGAATTCTAAATCGTGGATCATCACCTGCAATAACTTGTAATTTTTGCCAAGTTGTATCTACCGATCCGTTTTCGATAATTAGAACTTCAAATAGGTAAGTCTTTTCGACTTCAAAAAGTTTCTGTAATCGTGTGGCCAACTCGTCAACACACTCTTCTTCATTGTAAGCGGGTATCACGATTGAAATAAGTTTCTTATTCATGGCTTCGTTTCGGATAAGTAGTTTGAGTACCATTCGGCAGTAATCTTCAGTCCTTCACTAAGGGATATCCTGGAGTTCCAGTTAAGCAAATCCCTAGCTTTTTTGCTATCTAAGTGTTGATCTCTAATTTCGGATTTGGCAGAGTTAATTATTGTCGGTTTCTTGTACTCTATACCCACCGCTTCATACACCGCTCTATGCATATCTATGACAGAAAGTGGCTCGTCCCTAGAAAAATTGAATGCCTGTCCGTTAATTTTTAGTCTTACGGTGGATTCTGCTAGATACAGATAGGCATCGACAATATCCAAAACGTGAACGTAGTCACGGGTAAATGATCCATCAGATCGCAATTCGGTTGCCTTGTCTAGCGCAATATCACGAAACGTACCGGGCACAATTCTACTCCAATTAAGATCTCCACCACCGTAAATGTTTCCACAACGTGCAATTGTTACGGGAAGCCCAAATGTCTTCCCGTAAGTTTGCGCAATTAAGTCTGTGCAACTCTTTGAAACATCGTAGGGGCCATCACCATTTAAAGGTTGATCTTCGGTATAAGGAAGCTGCTCCGATGTTCCATATGCTTTATCACTCGACGCTACAACGATGGAACTAATCAATGAAGGCATTCGGCGCGCAGCTTCAAGTACATTCCACGTACCTTGAATGTTCGCTTTGAAAGTACTGATTGGATCATTTAGCGCCGTGCCAACGATGGTTTGTGCACCTAAATGAATAATTGTCTTTGCTTCAGATTGGCTAACTGCACGAGAAACGTCCTCGTATGAGTCTAAGTTTCCATTTATTACGCTTATACGGTTTATATCTCCGCTTCTGAATAGCTCAGAAGTTGGCTCGGAATCCAGAACTAGCGCGGTCACTCGACTTTCGCGCTTCAATAATTCTTTTACTAACCAACCTCCAACTAACCCTGTAGCACCAGTGACTAAAACTGAGCGATCTTTCCAAAAATCATTCACCATTTCTTCCACGGCGCCTGTCCTTCATCCCACATTTGATTCAACAAAGTTAACTCGCGGTAAGTATCCATGGGCTGCCAAAAACCTTCGTGCTTATATGCCATAAGTTGCCCGCTTGAGGCTAAAGAATTTAAGGGTTCTTGTTCTAGAATGCAATCGGCATCAAGATAATCAAATATCTCGGGTTCAAATACAAAATACCCTGCGTTTACCCATGATTCTGTTTGTGGTTTTTCGTGAAATCTCTCTACTAACCCAGCGTCTGAAATATCTGTAACCCCAAAACGAGAGACAGGTTTAACTGAAGTCATTGTTGCAATTTTCCCATGAGACCTGTGAAAAGCTAAGAGTTTATTGATATCAACGTCAGCTACTCCGTCGCCATAAGTACACATGAATGTTTCCTTACCTATGTGGTCTCGGGCACGAAATATCCGACCCCCGGTCATGGTCTCTTGTCCTGTATCTGCGACGGTTACCTGCCAGCCTTCTTCGATCATTGAACCATGTTTACGAAATTTCGGATTTTCACCTAGAGTTACAGTGAAGTCCATGTTAATTGCAGCAAAGTCATAAAAGTACTCTCGGATTACCTCGCTTTTATAACCCGTTAAAACTACAAAATTCGTTATCTTATGCAGCGCATACGTCCTCATGATGTGCCAAATAATCGGCTTTCCACCAATTAAGACCATGGGCTTTGGCCGAAACTCTGTTTCTTCACGCATACGGGTACCAAGCCCACCAGCCAATAAAACCGATTTCATAGCAGGATGGTATCTCAAGACGATCTTAAAGCTCCGCCGTGACAGCAAATCTATTTTCTGATTTTAATTCTTTCGAGCAACAGATAGAGGCCGAGTACGCTGAGAGTGATTTGAGCTAGTAGCCAGTGCATGCTGATATTTTCCCAACCTCTTCCTTGAAAATGCCCGGTTGATGACCAAGGTATGGTGATCGGAATCAGGATTATTACGTACAGCCAGATCACCATTTTTTCAAGATTAATCTTCCTGTTGCTAGCGTACAAAACTGGTGATCCATTATTTTCAGAATTGGCGATTAGAATCATATACAGAGGAAGAAGTAGAATTACCAGGTAATAATGGAAAGTTGTTCCTACGAAAAGAATTGGAAAAAGTGAGACAAGTAGGTAATTCATCTCACTACTTCGTTGCTTAAATTTGTCAAAGAAAACATAAACACTTATTCCGAACAAAAAGTAAACAATTAGTTGCGTAATTGTTGAATCAACTTTCTGACCGAAAATATTTGCAATAACATCGACGCTACTTTTTAACGAAACATTTACCGGCTCAAGTACACCGACCGCTGAATAACCTTGATACTTGACCGTGGATATAATCCATTTAAAGATGTTATGCAAGATGTTGCTCGGATAAAATAAAAAACTTGCAAGAGTTACAACAGTAGAAAGAAGTATCCACTTAACTACCAACTTGTATTTACTCATCGCCAAAAGTAGAAAAGCAAGTAAAATTAACTGCGGCTTAATAACTGTGAAAACTACCCCGTAAAGAACGGCTGATCTAAAATCTTGTTCTTTTATCTTGTATAAATACATGTAAATTGCGGGAAATGCAAAAACTAAAACATTTCCTCTATCGATCAATGTAACCGATGGTCCAGAAGTTAGGGTAACCAACAAAGCAACACCTAGACTTGAATTTGGTGCTAATTTTCTCCAATACATATGAAGTATTGGGAATATGAGACAGGCGAAAGCGAGCGAAAGAAAAGCTATAAGAGCAATTCGTCCAGGCCAAATTCCATGGATGGTGCTAAACGGCTTCATGAGAATAAAGGCAGCTGGTGGATAATTACTTATTGGCCCAGCCCATGGATTCTCTGTGTTGGCAAATTGAAGCGGAGCGTAAAAATCTCCAAAGCAGTGTTCGCCAAACCCTTCAGTGGCTGGATCGCACCAGCCATCGTTTGTATGATAACTGAGCGTGTTCGCAACCCTGACTGTGCTGTAGCTCGAGACAAAAAAACTAACTGCGATAGAAATACTAAAGGCTATAAGTAAATAATTTGTGAACGAAGAAGATTTGGAAAGATTTTTAATTTTCTTTACTCCGTTTCATTACTTTTAAATAGGTGGGATGTTTGTGTGAAATTTCATTCTTCACAAGTTCAACCTCATTTTGAAATCAGAAATCATTATTTCCAATCCTTCATCAAGTGACACCTTCGGAGCCCAATCGATCAATTTCTTTGCTTTTGAAATATCGGGCTTTCTTTGTCTGGGATCATCACTTGGCAACTCTCCATAAATTATTGAAGATTTACTATTAGTTAGATTAATTATCTTTTCTGCTAGTTCTAGCATAGTAAATTCAATAGGATTTCCAATGTTAATTGGGCCGGTAATTTCATCCGAACTATCAAATAATGAGATTAGTCCCGATACGGTATCGTCAACGAAACAAAATGATCGGGTTTGAGTACCATCCCCATAAACTGTAATGTCATTATTTTGTAATGCTTGCAGAACGAAATTACTTACGACTCGACCATCGTTAAATGACATTTTTGGACCATAAGTATTAAAAATTCTTGCGATTTTAATTCGCGTTCCATATTCTCGAAGGTGATCGAAAAATAATGTTTCTGCAGCTCTTTTGCCTTCGTCATAACAGGATCTGATTCCGATGGGATTCACGTTACCCCAATATTCTTCGTCTTGGGGAGATATTTCGGGATCTCCATAAACTTCACTTGTTGATGCTTGCAATACCTTCACGCCTAATGTGGTAGCAAGCTGTAGCGTGTTTAGGGATCCTAGAAAGCTAGTTCTGATCGTCTCCACAGGATTTCGTTGATATTGGATTGGTGATGCTGGGCATGCAAGATTGAAGATCCCATCTACATCAAAGTGGAATGGTTCGGTCACGTCGACATGCTGGAACTTAAAATTTATGTAAAATTCTGACTTTTTAAGATTCTCAACAGAACCCGTCACCAGGTTATCGACTCCAAATACCTCGTGTCCTCGTTCGAGAAGTCTTTCTGACAAATGCGAACCAAGAAAACCAGCTGCGCCTGTCACTAAGTACTTCACCGATTTAGACTACTCAAAATTTTTCATTTCAACGACCACATTTTCTTTTATTTCAATATATTTTCTTACTGCATAAGTACTTTTAGGCTTTGGGTGAGCATTTCTCTATCCGAATGGTGTGGAGACCAGCCTAATTCCTCAATTTTTTTCGTATCTAGCACACAGTCCCGCCCCGCAATCATAAATTGCTCAGGCGCCAAAGGGGAAAATCCAAAAAGGTCCAAAAAGCTTAAGCATAACTCCGTTATTCTTTTAGGAAGATGGACTACTTTTGTATTTTTCCCAAGATCCACTAACACACATTTAAAAAGATCGTTGATTGGTGGCGGATTCCGTGAACCCACATTAAAGACTCCACGAGCTTTTTTCGAAATGCAAGTATCTATAGCATTCCATAAATCAAAGACGGAAATCATTTGATATCTATTAGATCCGTTACCAATGATTGGAACAGGTAGTCCTAGGCTAACAAATTTAGCTAATTTGGATATTGTTCCTTCCCTTCCTGGACCCACTATTAGTCTGGGGCGAATTACTACTAACTTATCAAGATGTTCGCTTAGAATTTCCTCTGCTTTCAACTTTGATTTGCCGTATTCACCTATAGGTTTTGGTGAAATAGATTCTGTGATTAATTGAGTTTCAGGCTTGCCGTAGACCATATCTGTGCTTACGTAAATAACTTGATTAATACTTGGTGTCTTCCTTACGATTGCTACAACTTTCTCAGCAATCACACGATTTTCGTCAAAGGACTTTCGTCTATTCCTTCTTTTCTGAATTGGTGTTTCAAATTGCTTGCCCGCTAAAACTAGTACGATATCAGGATTTATTGAACTAACTATTTGATAAACTTCATCGTCAGAAATATCAAGTTTAAAACATTTTACATAAATCGAACTTAATTCTGTTGGAGTGACTCGGTCAAGAGAATATGATTCAAATTTTTCAGGCATTAAGGTTATATTTCTACCAACAAATCCAGAGCCTCCAATTACAAGAATTTTTTTCATTGTTTTCCTACCTGCGTAAGAACCACACCTGAGAGAATAAGCAAGATGCCCAGCCAGTTCATCATCGTCATACTATCTCTGAATAAATAAATAGCTGCGATACAGACTAGTGCGTAACCAAGAGCTTGAAGAGGATAAGCAACAGTCAGGCTCAATTTTGAAAGGGCTAGAAACCAAAAAATGATGCTCAGAAGATAAAGGATGCCTGTCAAGTATAGAAATGGGTTCTTAAAAAAATCTAGAATTGTGATTGAGTTCAATTGTGTCGCCTTCTTGAGTACGATTTGCGCAGACGCATTCAATAAAACACTAATTAATCCAAATATCACTTTTATGCCACCACGCTTACGGAAAAGGTTATAAACCAAACTATGGTTGATATTGCCAGTGGCTTGCGGGCTAGTAAGAGTCGAGTTAGTTCTGATTCGGGTTCTTTATCTTGAAAATAGTTTATGTAAAGAACCGTAGTGATAAACGGAATAATCGATGCATATAAGAAAATTCTTTGAAAATCGTTGTCTATTGCTCTTTCTTGAGTCATTAAGACATAACTAATCAGAAGACCGGTCGTACATATTATCTGCAATTGTAGGAGAAACGTTTCACTATACGAATTTACGACTTTACGATTACTGCCAGAAATCATTTTAGTTTCAATTCTTTGCGCAGATCGCTTTCCTGCTACAAGTAGCAAACTCCCAAAAAGTGACAAAAGAACAAACCAAACGCTAGGAATAGCATTAACGACCAGAATTCCAGAAAGTCCTCTTAAAACAAAGCCTGAACTTACTAGGAGAAGCTCGATTACAACTATATTTTTTAAGTACAACGAATAGGATAAGTTTATAACTAGATAAGAAATCGCAATAAAAAATAATTTATAGCCAAAAAAGCCAAATGGCAGAATGCTTAAAATTATCGTTGGGATAGCAACAAAACGTGCCACTACTGGGTTTATCTTGCCTGAAGCTATAGGGCGTTTTGATTTTTCTGGATGTAACTTGTCAAGATTTAAATCCGTTAAATCATTAAATATATATATAAATCCTGAGAGCCCTACCCAGGCAAGAATCAAAATTAGTACCTTCAATAACTCGCTTGAGTTAGATACATTTCCTGAAGCGAGCGCGCCTAGTAAGACAGCTCCATTTTTAATCTGTTGTGTAGGGCGGATGAGCTGCATCAAAGACAGAATGTTACGAATTTTAATCTTTTAAACCTCGTTCCATTCTTGGTGTTATTCTTTTTATTGCTCAACGCCAAAAGTATACTTCGTCAAGTTTCTCGCAAAACTTCATATCCGGTGAAGAGTACCGCTTAGGATTCTGGTTTGCAGGGCGTTGCGAGAACTGTTTTAACTTGTTATAAACACTTTGTTTATCTTGGTCTACGTCTACGCTCAAATGAGTTCGGACGTGGTTTTCGATTCCCCCTTGAAGGTCCTTTGTTTTCGACAACAGGTGTGACATATGGAATCCCTGATGGTTCTTGAGCTCCAGTTATTCTCATTAAATCTTGGTCCAACGGTTTAACTCCAACGAATTTAGGAGTCACACCAGCGCGGGAGGTCAGGCCTCCAACAGATTTTTGTTGTTTCGTTGTCGCGAGAGTGACAACTGCTCCAGCTTCGCCGGCACGAGCAGTACGGCCCGAGCGGTGTAGGTAATCCTTATGGTCGGTAGGAGCATCGACGTGTACGACCAATGAAATTCCATCCACGTGAATACCGCGAGCTGCAACATCTGTTGCAACTAAAGCTGCATTTGGAAGTTGCTTGAAAAGCGCAAGCGTTCTGGTTCGAACTGCCTGTGACTTTCCACCATGAAGAGCGCCGACAGGAACACCTGCGTGAGCAAGTTTATCGGCAAGGCGATCTGCACCACGTTGCGTTTTTACGAAGAGAATAGTCTTTCCGTTACGAGCTGCGATTTGGTTCGTGATGTCGTCTTTATCTCCTGGATGCATTACCAGCACGTAGTGCTCCATGGTTGAAACCGATGCGCGGTCATTTTGTAAAGAGTGGGTCTTTGGATTGTTTAGATACTGGCGTACAAGAGCGTCAACACCACGGTCTAGGGTTGCAGAAAAAAGAAGTCGTTGACCATTTGGCTTGGCTTGGTCAAGAATTTCTTTAACTACGGGCAAGAAGCCCATGTCTGCCATTTGGTCTGCTTCATCCAGAACTGTGATTTCTAGGTCATCGAGCTGAACTTCGCCCTTATTCAAAAGATCAATCAAGCGTCCTGGAGTTGCAACAAGAATTGCTGTCGCTTTGCGCATCGCAGTTATCTGTTTTGCATAAGGCATTCCACCTGCGATTACGACTGAATCGTGCCCAATAGCGCGAGCAAGTGGTGTTAGAACCTCATCGATTTGCTGGGCTAGTTCGCGAGTCGGTGTGAGAACTAATGCCAGTGGCTTGTGTGGTTTTGCTGCTTTGCCGCTGATGTTCGTGAGCAAGGCAAGGCCAAATGCGAGTGTTTTGCCTGAACCTGTCTGTCCACGTCCAAGAATGTCATGGCCAGCGAGAGCATCGGGAAGTGTTGCGATCTGAATTGGGAATGGGCTTGTAATGCCCTGTGCATTAAGTGCATTAGCAAGGGATGGCGCGATACCAAGATCACGGAAAGTTGTTGTTACTTCAGATAATGGTGTTGCATCAATCAAATTCGCATCAGTCAAGTTTGCCGAGATGTAATTATCGTCTGCGCCAAAATCAAATGCTGCATTTGTATGGGTTTTAAATGCTTTGCGATCATCACGAGCATATGCAGGTGAATCGTTACGGCGATCGCGAACAGGCTTTGCTGGACGCTCCGCACGGTAATTAGATGCCGAAACATCTGGTGCTGAATTATGTTTAGCAAAAGTTTGCTTTGATGGAGATCCTGGTTTGTATTTTTCGCGCTTGCCAGGAATAAAGTTTGGACGACCATCTTCGGTGCGAGCAACTCGTTCTTTGGCCGCATCGCGGCGAGTTGTTGGACGAGTATCTGGCTTTTTAAATTCTGGTCGTGCTGTGCGCTCGTTACGTGCAGAAACAAATTTCTTCGCACGAGATTCTGGCTTTACAAATTCTTCTTTAACTTCTCTTGGCTTTGAAGAAGTCTTTTCTTGATAGCGCTTCGCACGCATCTTTGAACGCTCTGTTAGGCGAGCATCCTTCTTTGAAAGAGTTGATGTATCAACATCGGTGTAGCGCTTTGTTGAAGGTTTCGAATCAGGCTTTGAAGCAGTTGATTTGAAGGGTTTTGCGGCAACGCCTTTGCGAGCCAATTTTTCAGCAGAGGTATGGCGTGGCTTTGATGCTGGTGTTCCAGCAGAAGACTTCTTGGCGCGTGGTTTTCCAGCCTTGGCAGATGCTGCTCTGCGGGCTTTTCCGGGCGCGGTTGTACGTGGCTGTAGAGACATAGAAATGCATACCAATCGAGACGACAAGCGCGTCTCGGGTATGGCCTCGAATGGGCCAGGGCGG
>Ga0164295_10000459_pt1 | contig 34536 bp, 24 predicted proteins | sample GEODES006metaG_FD_111798 | JGI IMG/M metagenome (GOLD analysis project Ga0164295, IMG submission 111798) | Oligotrophic lake water microbial communities from Sparkling Lake, Wisconsin, USA - GEODES006 metaG | ecosystem: Environmental > Aquatic > Freshwater > Lake | place: USA: Sparkling Lake... | reverse complement strand
GGGCGGTTCGGGAGTGGGTGGCTCTGCGTCCGTGCTGGCACCGACCGGCAGACAGCAACCACACCACAGGACGAGGAACAGAAGTCCCGTGATTGGCCGCTGTGACACGCACTCGCTCCCTCTGGCTCCGACTCACGCGGAGCGGGGGAGACAATAGTGCCAACCCACCGTCACCGCAATCACCGAAAATGGTGCCAGCCACCTAATCTGGGCAAGATACCAGCTTCTCCAATTTCAGTGGCTAGCACCTCGATGCCTCTTGCTCTCTATTCCCGACGGCACTTTTACCACCACAGCAACGGACGCTATCGTGGGGACCGTGTTGGTCCATGATCGAAGAACTCCCACACCTCGGCGGTCTCCGATGCCCTTCTGCGACGATTCATTCCTGCTCTCCTGCGATGCCGCCGCCGCCCTCTATCACGACGTCGCCGCCGGGCAGCCAATCATCGACTACCACTGCCACCTGAGCCCACGCGATATTGCGGAAGACCGGCGGTTTGAAAACCTCCACGCCGTCTGGCTCGATGGCGACCACTACAAGTGGCGGGCGATGCGGGCCAACGGCATCGCGGAGGAACGGATCACCGGCACCGCCTCCCCGCGCGAGAAATTCCAGGCCTGGGCCGAGACCGTGCCGCACACGCTCCGCAATCCCCTCTTCCACTGGACGCACCTGGAGTTGCGCCGCCACTTTCACATTGACGACCTCTTGGACGAGAACACTGCCGAGCGGGTCTGGAACGAGGCCAACCAGCAGCTGGCCAACGGCGACCTGACCGCACGGGGCATCCTGCAACGCATGCGGGTCGAGGTGGTCGGTACGACCGACGACCCAGCCGACAGCCTCCAGTGGCACGAACACATAGCCCGCGACGCCTTCGCGACGAAGGTCGTGCCGACGTTTCGGCCCGACGCGGCGGTGAGGGTGCACGAACCTCGGCGTGTGCAGGCCTGGGCCCGCCGACTGTCCGACACGGTCGGTAGCGGCACCGACACGTTTGCCGGTCTCCTCGCCGCCATCGACCGGCGGCATGCCGACTTTGCCGCGGCCGGCTGCCGCGCCACCGACCATGGGCTCCTCCGCCTGCCCGACACCGACTGCACGGAGTCGGAGGCCGCCACGATCTGGCACCGCGCCATGGCGGGCACGGCCGCCACACACCACGAGGCAGAACAGTTTTCCTTATTTCTCCTGCTCCACGTCGCCCGGCTCAACCACGCCAAGGGCTTCTGCCTGCAGCTCCATCTCGGGCCGTTTCGTGATCCCAACCCGCGGCTGGCGGCGGCGCTCGGCGGCGATGCCGGCTGCGACACCATCGGCGACGCCACTCAGGGGCCAGGGCTCGTCCGCTTCCTCGGCACGCTCGCTGCCGAGAACACATTGCCTCGGACGATCCTCTACAACATCAACCCAGCCGACAACGCCCTCTTCGCCGCCCTGCCGGGCTCCTTTCAGGACGGCACGCTGCCCGGCAAAATCCAGTGGGGCAGTGCCTGGTGGTTCATGGACCAGGAACGCGGCATGCGGGACCAGCTCAACATGCTCTCCGACCTCGGTCTACTCTCCCGGTTTGTCGGCATGGTGACCGATTCACGGTCGTTCCTCTCCTATCCAAGGCACGAATACTTCAGGCGGATCCTCTGCGACCTGCTCGGTGCCGACATCGCCAGCGGCCGGCTGCCCGACGACCCCGCGTGGCGCCGTGACCGGATTGTGCCACTCGTCGAGGGTGTCTGCGCCGCCAATGCCCGCGGTTATTTCGGATTCCACCGCAGCTGAAGGCCATGCCCACACCCTCTCGAAACCTGTCCCTGACGCGGCAACTGGTGCTGCCGGTCGTGGGGCTCGTGATGGCGGCCGTGTTGGCAAACGTAGGATTCTCGGCCTGGCTGGCCGCACGACGGTCGGCCGAGGCGACGCAGGCAGCCCAGCAGCAGGTGGCAGATGCCCTGCGGGCATCGCGCATGTCGCTCTCGGCCGCCGTCCTCGACGCCCTGCACCGGCTCACCGGCAACCATTTCATCGTCTGGAACGAATCGGCCCAGCGGCCCGGCATGGCAACGCTGACGGCAGCCACACTCGAGTCGATTGATGCCGCCATGGTGGCCGCGGCCCTGCGGACGGGCAGTGGCACGTTCGGAGGCCGTCGCTACCGTGTCGGTGCAGTCCAGAGTGAAGGTGTGCGGCCGGAGACCGTGCTCGTGCTGACGCCAGCGCGTTCGTTTCTCGCCACCACTCTGGAGTCGGTCTGGCCGGTGCTGGCGGTGGCAGCCGGAACGCTCGCGGTGCTCGTGCCGCTGGGTCTGCGGACCACGCGCCGGCTCGCCGCGCGGATCACCGCCGTCGAACGGCATGTGGCGCGGATCGCCGAAGGAGAGTTTGGTCAGACCCTCGCAGCCGCTCACGATGCCCCAACCGACGATGAGATCAGCCGGCTCGTGGACGGCGTCAACCACATGAGCGTGCAGCTCGGCGCGCTGCGGAGTTCGCTCGTCGCCGGTGAACGCCAGCGACTGCTCGGCCAGTTGGCGGCAGGATTTGCGCACGAGCTCCGCAACGCGATCACGGGCGCCCGACTGGCGATCGACCTTCACCGCCGCCGTTGTCCCGCAGGGGCCGGAAGTGGGTCGCTACCGGATGAGAGTCTCGCCGTGGCGGTTCGGCAACTCGACATTCTCGAGGAAGAGGTGCGTGGACTGCTTGCTCTGGCGAAGCCGCCGGCGCGAGACCAGCCGGCGACAGCAGCGTTTCCCGTCGACCGGCTGCTGGAGGAGGTCCGCGACCTGACGGCACCGCGGTGCGATCATGCCGGCGTGCGGATGGCCTGCGAACTGCCCACCGACCTGTCAATCATCGGCCGCCGCGAGAGCCTGCGAGGGGCGGTTATGAATCTCGCCCTCAACGGCATCGATGCTGCCGGCCGGGGCGGCACGGTCTGGCTGTCCGCCGTCCAGGCCGGCACGCAGATCGTTCTGTCCGTCGACGATTCTGGCGAAGGCCCTCCCGACACGGTACGGGAATCGATGCACGAGCCCTTCGTCACGTCGAAGCCGGAGGGGATTGGCCTGGGGCTTGCGGTCGCCCGGGCCGTGGCCGAGGAGCACGGGGGTACACTCGACTGGGAGCATGCCGGTGGCCGCACGCGATTTGCGATTTCGCTGCCGGCGCAGACACTGAAACGAGCATCGACGCAGGATGCCGACGTCCCCAGCGGCGGCGCTGACCACTCCCGCCCGCACCGGCTTGAACCCTGACGAGCCGCATCATGAGCCGCATCCTCATCATCGACGACGAGCCCGCTATCGGCTGGAGTCTGCGCGAGATCCTCTCCGACGAGGGGCACACCGTCGAAGTGGCGGCAAGCGTCGAGGCAGGGCTCGAGTCGTGTGCCCGCTTCGCGCCTGATGCCATGCTGCTCGACGTCCGACTCCCAGGACGCGACGGCATCTCCGCGCTGCCTGAGTTTCGCAGCATCGTGCCGGGGGCCCCTGTCGTGGTGATGACGGCCTTCGGCGATCTCGACACCGCCGTCCGCGCCGTGAATGGCGGCGCCTTCGACTATCTTGTGAAACCGTTCGATCTGGAGAGCGTATCGCGGATCATCGCGCGGGCACTGGCCACGTGGTCGCCGCAGGAGTCGACGGGGACTGACCGGATGGCAGCGGTCGGAGCGGGCGTGCTGTTGGTTGGTTCGTCGCCGCCAATGCAGGAGGTGTTCAAACAGATCTCGCTGGTCGCGCCGACCGATCTGCCCGTGCTCCTCACCGGACCGACGGGCACCGGCAAGGATCTGGCCGCCCGCGCGATTCACACCCATAGTTCCAGACGGGGCGGGCCGTTCGTCGCCACCAGCCTCGGAGCCCTGGCACCGAGCGTGATCGAGAGTGAACTCTTCGGACACGTCCGCGGCGCATTCACCGGCGCTGCATCGGATCGACCCGGGCTGTTCGCCATGGCCGCCGGTGGCACGCTCTTTCTCGATGAGATCGGCGAGACGCCCCTCGACATCCAGGTGAAACTGCTGCGGGCGCTGGAGAACCGGGAGGTGACGCCCGTGGGCGCGGCGACCCCGCGGCCGCTCGATGTCCGCGTGATCGCGGCCACGAACCGCGACCTCGAGGAAGCGATCAGAGCCGGAACGTTTCGCGACGATCTCTACCACCGGCTTCACGTCTTTCCAATTTCCATGCCTCCCTTGGCCGCCCGCGGTGACGACATCGAGACCCTGGCGGCACACTTTCTCGCACTGCAGGCCAACGGCCGGCCGGTCCCATCCCTCTCTGCAGAGTTTCTCGCCGCCATCCGCGGCCGCGCATGGCCGGGCAATGTCCGCGAACTCAAGCACGCCGTCGAATATGCCGCTGTCGTGTCCCGTGGGGGCATGCTGGGGTCGGAACACCTGCCGCCACCGCCCGCCGCCTCAGGCACGCCACCCCCCGGCGCAGCCACCGATGAGCAGGTGGTGGTCGCCGTGCGGCAGTGGGTCGACGCGGCCCTCGCATCTGCCGGCGCTGAGACTGGCGACCTGCACGCCACACTCCTATCGCTCGTTGAAACCGCGCTCGCGGAGCAGGTCGTCGCGGCCGCCGACGGCAACCGGACTGCAGCAGCAAAGCTGCTCGGCCTCGACCGGGCCACCCTCCGCTCCAAACTGAGCCGGTGATTCTTTCCCCGCGCGGGGAAAGAATCGGCTCCCAGGCCCCATCTGCTTGGGAAAACAGCGGCATTGGCCCTGGCGGAGCCTGGTACGGGCTTGGCTGGGTGTGGCACGGCGTTTGCATCGTCGTATCGGCATGAATCCTCTGCACATGAAACCTCTGCACCGCAGCCGACACGTGCCTCGCCAGGCCATTCCATCCCGTCCCGGCTTCACACTCGTCGAGCTCTTGGTGGTGATCGCCATCATCGGCACGCTCGTCGGCCTGCTCCTGCCGGCCGTGCAGAGCGGCCGCGAGGCGGCGCGGCGGATGGCATGTGGCAATAACGTCCGCCAACTGGCGATGGCGGTGCATGTCTACCAGTCAGCCAGAGGTTCCTTCCCGCCGAGCATGCTCCACACGCCGGGCACCACCTTCACGAGCAACAACGGATCCTGGTCGATCCACGGCCGTATCCTTCCCTACCTTGAAGAGGGCACGGTGGCCGTGAAGGTCAACTTGGAGCAGGGCTGGGACGACGGATTCAACCCGGTCGATCTCACCAAGAACTGGGGGACGGTCAAGGACGCCCGCATCGGTTCCTCCTTCTGCCCGAGCGATCGCAATCCGGTGATGCGGACCAAGGCACGCAGCGGCACGGAGGTGCCCTATGTGTTCCCACACACCTACGGCTTCAACTTCGGCACCTGGTTCATCTACGATCCTGTCACCGGGCAGGGCGGCGACGGTTCCTTCCACCCCAACTCCCATTTGAAACCCGCCGCATTCAGCGATGGCCTGAGCAAGACGTTCTGCATCGCGGAGGTGAAGGCGTTCACGCCCTACGTTCGTAACACGACCGACCCAAGCGGGTATCCCGCACAGACACCTCCGGCGGATTCTGCGACTGTCGCGGGACTGGCCACGGGCATGTCAGCTGGCGACACCAAGCTCGGCGCGACCACCAACGACAACACCGGTCACACCGAGTGGCCCGACGGCCGTGTCCACCACAGTGGCTTCACGACCACGCTCACCCCCAACACGCGAGTGCCGTTCGTCACGGGCGGCGCCACCTATGACTTTGACTTGAATTCCCGTCAGGAGGGGAGCAGCGCCACGGCCAAGACCTACGCCGCCATCACCGCCCGCAGCTACCACGCAGGCCTCGTCACCACCGCCATGATGGATGGATCGGTGGCGGCGATCGCCGATGGTATCGATCGGACCGTCTGGCGGGCGCTCTCCACGCGGGCTGGCGGTGAGGTGCAGCCGCTGCCCTGAGACCGCGAGCGTGTGGGACCGGAATCGGCCGGCCAATGAGGCGCATACGGTCCGCTGATCTGCTAGGGTGAACGGCCCTGCGGTTCCCGGCTCGACGGCATACCAGTGGCCTTTTCGGCTGCGTGCCCGATGCCGGAGAGTGGCCGCAGGCAGTTCTTCTCTTTAGGAGGCGTGTCGATGGATATTCTCGGTGAGATTCTGAAGCAGGTACTCGAAGGTGCCGCGCAACAGCAGCAGCAGGCCCCAGCTCCGCAGCAGCGGGCCCCCCAGCAGCAGCAACGTGCCCCGCAGCCCCAGGGTGGCGGACAGGGTGGATCGCAGGGCATGCCCTCTGCCAACGATCTTCAGGACATCTTCACGCAGATCTTCGGCGGTGGTCAGGCCCAGAAACTCCCCGAGGTCGTCAAGCAGTTCGAAGAAAAGGGACTCCGCGACGAGGTCGATTCCTGGGTCCGCACCGGCCCCAACAAGCCGGTCGACCGGAAGCAGATCGAGGACGTCTTCGGCCGTCGCGAACTCGACGAGATCGCCGGCCGCAACAAAATCGACCGCGACCAACTGGCTGAGGTGCTCAGTCGGTACATCCCCAAGATCATCGACGAACTGACCCCGAGTGGCCAGATGCAGGCCCGTCGCTAGTCAGCATTCGGTTTCACTCGATCGGCTTATTCGACTATCGAAGGAGCCGGGGGTCGAGGGAAGCCGGAGCGAGTGGGGGTATCCTGCCCTCGAGTCGGAGGCTTTCACCGCCTTCGGCGGTTTGGGCTGCTTGATGTCTTTCCAATGTTGTCTTGTCAGCATCTTCCACACCCGGGCCCGCTGCGCATCCGTCGCGGCGGGCCCGTGGTTTGGCGGACCTGGGATCGCATCGGAGGGTATACTCTGTTCATGGCGATCCTTACTTCCCTCCTTCCCGCCACGACCAGCCCATGGCGGTTGCTACCGCGATCCCTGCTGGTCGTACCGCTGCTGGTCTGCTCGGCCGCGGCCGTAGAGATCAGCCCGGTGGAGATGTTTGTGCCTGCGGAACTCGATGTGGCCTGGCGGGAGGATCCCCGGCCGGCAGCCGATGCCCCCGCGGGCGTGGAAGTGCCGCAGGGGCGTCGCGTCACCCGTCGGGCCCAACGCCGTAGCACCCGGCGACGCCCGCCGCTCGACCAGATGCCATACGAGTCAGTGCCCATGCGTTCGTCGCCGCACGGTGCGCCGCCGGCTGCGGAGATCGATGGCGTCCCGGCCACCCCGCTTGAATCATCAGACCTATTGGGCCCAGAGTTTTTCCCTACGTCTCCGTCCGACGAGAGCACGACGACGGCCACTCAGACCGACACCACGTCGGCGTCCCCGCTGCGTGCCGACAGCGTGGATGCCGCGGGCAGCATCACGACGCATCGCGACCAGCCCTATGGCCATCTCCAGACGGGCCAACCCCACCATGGCCGACAGCGGTTCGATCTCTATCTTCCTGCCGGCTGCAACGCCGGTGGCATGCCGCTGGTCGTCTGGATCCACGGTGACTCCTGGCGGGACGGTTCCAAAACCGATTGCCCGATCACCTGGCTGGCGAGCGAGGGCTACGCCGTGGCGAGCATCGGCTACCGCCTCAGCGATACGGCGGTGTTTCCGGCGCAGCTCGATGACTGCCGGGCGGCCATCGCGGAGATCGAACGGAATTTCGAGGTCTGGGGAATCGATCCCAAGCGGGTCGCCGTGGTCGGCAGCGGAGGCGGCGGCCATCTGGCGGCATTGGTTGGTCTCGCAAACCCGACAACGACCACCCGCTCTGGCCCGACCGACCGATCCGAAGACACCCTGTCCCCCCGGATTGCGGCGGTCTGTGCCGTGGCGGCGCCGGCAAGCCTGACGACGCTTGGTCCAGAGCAAAACCGCGCAGGCTCGTCGGCCAGCCGGCTTGTAGGCGGACCGCTGCCGGAGTTTCGTGAGGCGGCCCAGCAGGCCAGCCCGGTCACTCACATTTCAGCCGATGATCCACCGGTGCTGCTGCTGCACGGCGCTGCCGACCGCGTCGTACCGGTACAACAGTCCGTGGAGTTTGCGTCGGCACTGAAAAGCGCCGGCGTCGATAGCACGCTCGTGATCCTCCCTGACATTGGCCACCAGCCGAGCCTCGCTCTGGCTGGAGCCGGAGGGCAGGCCCTCCTCTCGTTCCTCGACCGCGTCCTGGGACCAGGCATTCGCCCCGACCGCGGCAACGATCCATGAGATCGACACGGAGCGAGGCCGGACCGCGACCGGCGAACGAAAGCGGCGATTCCGGCCCCGAAGCCGCGCCGCGGCGGATCAACCGCCGCCGATGGCTCGCTGGAGCCTCACTCGCCGCGGCCGTGGTGCCGCTGGGAGTCGCGATCGACGGCGTGGCAATCACGCCCCGGCGGCTCGTGACGAGCACGCATACCTGCGGCTCGGCCAGTGGCGTCGACCCACTGCGGATCCTGCAGGTCAGTGACCTCCACGTGCATGGTATCGGCACGCTTGAGCAACAGCTCCTGGAGGGGCTCCATGGAGCGCGAGCGGATCTCATCGTGCTGACGGGCGATGCGATCGACCGTGCCGCATCTCTTCCCGCGCTTGACACGCTGTTGGCGGAGTTTCCCACGGGGCCACGGCGGCTCGCCATTCTGGGCAACTGGGAATACCGCTGCGGGGTCAGCCTCCGCGATCTGGAGAAAACCTACGATAGACACGGCGTTGAACTGCTGGTTAATCGATCGGTCGAGTTCGATCACCGAGGCTGGCGCATGCGGATCACGGGGCTCGACGACATCGTCGGCGGCAGACCCGACGCTGCTTTGGCGGTTGCCAGCGTCCGGCCGCTCGACGAGCATCTCGTGCTCGCCCACTGCCCGATCACACGCGACTCGCTCGCCATGCCTCCCGACCACTCGGTGTCGCTTGTGTTGAGCGGCCATACACACGGCGGCCAGGTCGCGCCCTTTGGCCTGGCCACGATCCTGCCCCGTGGCTGCGGCCGGTACGTGGCGGGCTGGTATCGCGATGATGGACCGCCGATGTACGTGTCTCGTGGCATCGGCACGTCGCTGTTCCCGGTTCGCATCGGCGCAACACCGGAACTTGTGGTGATCGACTGGCATCGATAGACCGCGGACTGCCAACACCCCGGCTCAAAGGTGGAGCATAATGCGGCGCGAACACACGACCGGCACAACCGGCAGCACCGCCAAGACCGCTGTGCGGCACCCTTCCTGCCTTCCTTGTGCAGACTGCGGTAACGAGCGTCGATAGCTTCTGTATGGCGGTGTCGATCCGGCCTGTACGCGTGCCCTGCGGCCCGCGAACGGACTCGGCCGCCCAATCCTTTTTCCTTCGAGATCCCCGTGTTCCGGGGAAGGCCACTACCGCCCATGCCATCGCCATCTCGTCGCCAGAAGCCCGCTCCGACCGCCGTCCAGAATCCCCTCGAGACCTACCTCCGCGACATCAATGCCACCTCGCTCCTCACGGCCGAGGACGAGCGGCGGCTGGCCACTGCCATCGGGCGGGGCGACGCAGCGGCTCGGGACCACATGGTCCGCGCCAACCTGCGGCTGGTGGTGAACATCGCCCGGGGCTACAGCAACCGTGGCCTCCTGCTGCCGGACCTCATTGAAGAGGGCAACCTCGGACTGCTGCGGGCTGTCGAGGGCTTCGATCCGACGATGGGCACTCGGTTCAGCACCTACGCCAGCTACTGGATCAAGCAGTCGATCAAGCGTGCGTTGATCAACTCTGGGAAAACCATCCGTATCCCGGCCTACATGGTGGAACTGCTCTCGAAGTGGCGGCGGGCGACGGCCCGCTTGAACGACAGCCTCGGCCGTACACCGACCCCCGAGGAGGTGGCCCGCATGCTTGGCCTGGCCCGCAAGAAGCTGCCGATCATCAAGAAAGCGATCCATGTCCATCAAAATGCCCCGCAGACGGAGCAGGCGGACGGGGGCTGGTCGCTCGGTGAACTGGTCCGCGATGAAAATGCGAAGTGTCCCGCTGAAGTGCTGCTCGACCACGACACGCTCAGGCACGTGCTGAAACGGATCGACCATCTCGACGAACGGGCCGCCAAGATCATCCGGCTCCGTTTCGGCCTGGGCGGCGTCGAGCCGATGACCCTCAAGGAGATCGGTTTGGTGCTCGGTCTGACGCGGGAAAGGGTGCGGCAGATCGAGTCGGAAACGCTCGCCAATCTGGCCGTGGCGATCGACGGCACGCCGCGGGCCACGATCCGACTCCGGCACGGGGCCTGACGGCGGCGGCCGCATGGGGTAGGCTCTGAGCATGGACCTCACCCCCTTCATCCGCCCCGTCCCCGACTTCCCCAAGCCGGGCATCCTGTTTCGCGACATAACACCACTGCTGGCCGACGCCGCCGCACTCGCTGCCGCCATGGAGCAGTTGGCTGCGCCGTGGCGGAGCACACCGATCGATGCTATCGCCGCAGTCGAGGCGCGGGGCTTCCTCTTCGCCACGCCACTGGCCCTGACGCTGGGCGTGGGCGTGATCCCGGTGCGGAAGCCCGGCAAACTGCCAGCCGATACGCTCGAGCACGAGTACGACCTTGAATATGGCCGCGACCGGCTCCAGATGCACCGCGGCGTGCTCACCCCCGGTGCCCGCGTGCTCGTGGTCGACGACGTTCTGGCCACTGGTGGCACCGCGGCGGCCTGCATGCGGCTCATCGAGGCGGCCGGCGGCCACGTGGCTGGCGCAGCATTCCTGATCGAGATCGAGCCGCTGGGGGGCCGCGAAAGGCTGGCGCCGCACCGCATTGAGGCGACGCTCGTCTACGCGTGAGCGACCGAAAGTTCCCCATGCCCCGCGTCGTTGTCGCCATGTCGGGCGGAGTCGATTCAAGCGTGGCGGCGAGCCTGCTCGTCGAGGCGGGGTATGACTGCGTGGGTGTGTTCATGCGGCATGGCCGACCGGCCATGCCCCCGGCGACTCAGCCAGTTGGCTGTTCATCTGATCCGCTGCCGATCCTGCCATCTGCGCAGGTCGACCGCGGAGGCCATCAGGGCTGCTGCAGCGTGGCCGACGCCCTCGATGCGAGGCGGGTGGCCGACCGACTTGGGATTCCTCTTTTTGCGCTCGACCTCACCGATGACTTCACGCAGATCATTGATTATTTTGCGACGGAGTATGGCCGCGGCCGTACGCCCAATCCCTGCGTGCGGTGCAACTCATGGATCAAGTTCGGCCGGCTCTTCGATCATGCCGACGCCATCGGGGCCACGCATGTGGCCACGGGTCACTACGCTCAGCTGACCCAATCGGCCACCGGCCAGCCGCAGCTCTCCCGCGGTCTCGATGCTACCCGCGATCAGTCCTACGTGCTCTTCGACGTGCCGTCCGCACGGCTGGGCCGGATGCTGTTGCCTGTAGGGGGAATGTCGAAGGACGCCGTCCGCAGCCGGGCGGCGGCGCTTGGACTGGTCACCGCCGACAAGCCCGACAGCCAGGAGATCTGCTTCGTCGCTTCGGGTGAGCATGCCCAGCTTGTCGGCCACCGGCTCGGTGGCTCACGCGCGGGAGAGATCGTCACCCGTGACGGAAGCGTGCTCGGTCAACACCCGGGCATCGAACACTTCACGGTGGGCCAGCGGCACGGGCTCAAGCTGGCCGTGGGCCGGCCGCTCTACGTCGTGCGGATCGATGCAGACACCTGCCGGATCGTGGTGGGTGATCGTGAGGAGGTGCCCGACACAGACCTGGTGGCGGGCGAGGCGACCTGGCTCGAGCCGGTGGGCGACGAGCCGTTTGAGTGCCTGGTGCAATGCCGCGCCCAGCGGGGGCCGGCGCCAGCGGTGGTCACGCCGCTGGGGCCGGACCGGTTTTCCGCCCGGTTCACCGGCGGTCCGGACCAGTCGCCAGGCCCGATTTCCCCGGGCCAGCCGGCTGTCTGTTATGCCGGCGACCGCCTGCTCGGCGGCGGCTGGATCGAGGGCTGACCGTCGCGAGTGGCACGGCCCCGATTCCCGAACTAGGCTGGCGAAGAGATTCGCATCTGGTTTTGCGGTCTTTTCCATCGCCATCCGTGAGTCTCCTGTGAACGAACTGCCATCCTCGCTGCCGATGCCGATCCTGTTAGGGGTAGGCCTCGTGCTTGGCCTGTTTGCCCTGACGATGCTCCTCCTAATCTTCAACTATGGGCAGCTCTGGTTTCAGGCTTACTGGTCGAAGGCGCCGGTCCGGTTCCTGGAACTCCTCGGCATGAGCCTGCGGAAGGTCAATGCGCGGACGATCGTGCAGGCCCGGATCATGGCCACGCAGGCGGGCCTCGGTCCCGATTTCACTGCGCGACGCCTGGAGGCGCACTATCTCGCCGGTGGTGACGTGCCCCGCGTGATCCGTGCGCTGATCGTGGCCCACCGTGCCGATCTTGACCTCGACTTCGACCGCGCCTGTGCGATCGATCTCGCCGGCCGCGACGTGCTCGACGCCGTCCAGACGAGCGTCAATCCCAAGGTGATCGACTGCCCCGACACCGCCAGCGGCAAGTCAACGCTGTCGGCCGTCGCCAAGAACGGCGTTGAACTCAAGATCCGGGCCCGCGTGACGGTGCGGACGAATCTCCAGCAGCTGATCGGCGGGGCCACCGAGGAAACGATCATCGCGCGGGTGGGTGAGGGGATCATCACGTCGATCGGTTCGGCCACCAGCCACTTCGAAGTCATGGAACATCCCGACACGATCTCGAAGGCGGTGCTGCAGCGTGGGCTCGATGCCCAGACTGCGTTTCAGATCGTGTCGATCGACATCGCCGATATCGAGGTCGGGGAAAACATCGGCGCCCGCCTTCAGGCGGATCAGGCCGAGGCCGACACCCGAGTGGCCCGGGCCAAGGCGGAGGAGCGGCGGAGCGTTGCCATCGCCCGCGAGCAGGAGATGAAAGCGTCGACGGCAGAGAATCGCGCTCGGCTGTTTCAGGCGGAGGCGCTCGTTCCCCAGTCGATCAGCGATGCCTTCCGTGCCGGCCGGGTGCAGACCCAGAACCCCACGGTCAGCCCAAGCCCGGCGTAAAGCCAGACCGCCCAGACGACCGCTCTTCACGTCGATTCCTGACAGTTCGGGGAATTCGGCCAAACTTTGCCGGCCCGCCGGGCCGATACCTTCTCCTAGTGGGAAGCGCGTCAGGACGACGCAGGGCCTCGATGGCCTGTTCACCACCGTCAAGGGCCGCGGCCGGCCCCTTTCGTCACAGCCAGCAAGGGAGTGTGGATATGGCCATGCGTCGTCTCCGTGTCTATTCGGGCCCTGAACTCAACCAGCCGAACGTGACGGTGGTGGAGCAGTCCCGCGACCAGAGTGTCCGCATCTCGCTGGGAGAGGTTCTGCCACTGCTGGCAGACGCCGTGGTGAGCAATCGCACCTGGCTCACCGATTTCAAGGATGACGAAATCTCGATCTCGTCCGATCTGCACGACGTCCTGATGGCCTACCGCCATTTCCGCCGGCCGGTGGCCTGAACGCACGGTTGCCGCGGAGCAGCGAGGTTCATGACTGCTGGGGGCGTTACAGCCAAACCCCCCTTGCGAGCGTACGACCCGTGAAGCATACTCGGGGTTCTGAGGTATCGCCCCGCAGACACGCTTTTCATGGCCACTTCAGTCAATCTTGCCGATCTGGGACGCCGCGCACGCATCGCTCGTTTGGCCCGCCGCCTCACGCTCGAGGAAGTCGTCTCGCGGGCACAGTTCACGATCAGCTGGCTCTCCAAACTGGAGAATGGGCAGCTGACACCGTCGCTGGAGGGCCTCGTCAAACTGGCGGAGGTTCTCGAATGCGGTGTCGACACGCTCGTCGAAGGCCTGTCGATCCCGCCGCAGTATGTCGTCATCAAGCGGGGTGAGGGACGGATCGAGTCGGCCCGCGACGAGCGAGACGGATACGTGACCGAGAGTCTCGCCGACCAGTGGCGAGACCGCGCTATGAACCCCATGATCGTACACCTCTCTGGTGTGGGCAATCGCCATCGTCCTGACAACCACAACGGCGAGCGGTTTCTGCTGGTGCTCGACGGCGAGGTGAAACTCGAATACGGCGATGAACTGATCCATCTCGGCACGGGGGATAGCGTCTACATCTATGCCGCTATTCCCCACGTCCTGGCACCGGCCGGCCGTGGGACGGCCAAGGTGCTCAGCGTGTCGTACGATCCCAAGCCCGTGGCCACCCCGGCCAGCAGCGGCCGCGTCAGCCCTGGCACAACTCGCCTTCGCAAGCCCGCGGCGAAGCCTCGGAAACGCTCCCCGGCCCGGCGGGACGGCGGCTGAGAATCGCGACTCCATTCCGGCCCGCCCTGAGCCCACTCCGGGGCTGCCTTCTGGTTGGCTCCGGGTTGGCTCCGGGTGCTACACTGCAAGAAAGGCGAGTCCGTGCTCCGTGTGCCACGCCCGGAGTCTCGCTCAATTCTTTCACCGTGGGGGTCCGATCGATGCCGCTGTCTCGCCGTAACTTCGTGGAAACCGCGCTCACCCTCACGGCCGCTGCGCTGGCCGGCCTGCCCTCCTCCGGGGCCGGGGCCGAGCAAGAGTCCTCCGGAACGGCCAGACCAGCCAGACCCCTCGAAAAACTCCGCGTGGCAGTGATCGGCGTCAACGGTCAGGGCTCGGCCCATGTCACCCAGTGGCTGGCCACTCCAGAGTGCGAACTGGTGGCGATATGCGACTGTGACCCTTCAGCCTACGTGCGAATGTGCGAAAAGCATTTCAAGGATGCGTTGCACCCGCCGGCCTACGTGCAGGATGTCCGCCGCCTTCTCGACCGCAAGGATATCGACGCCGTCTCGATCGCCACGCCCAACCACTGGCATGCCGTGATGGCCGTCTGGGCGATGCAGTCGGGCAAGGATGTCTATGTGGAGAAGCCCTGCAGCCACAACGTCGAGGAGGGCCGCGTGCTGACGCAGTGGGCGCGGAAGCTCGGCCGGATGTGCCAGATGGGCGTGCAGAGCCGCAGCATGACCGGCATGCGGGAAACGCTCGACTTCGTGAAGAGCGGCCGGCTCGGTGACGTGAAAGTGGCACGCGCCATCTGCTACCGCAACCGGCCGAGCATCGGGCTGATCGACACGCCCGCGCCGCTGCCACCCGGCCTCGACTTCGACCTCTGGGCAGGCCCAGCTCCCGCGGTGGTGCCGACACGACAGCGGCTGCACTACGACTGGCACTGGAACCAGATCACCGGCAACGGCGATCTCGGCAACCAGAACCCGCACGAACTCGACAAGGCACGCTGGGGCCTCGGCAAGCAGGAGTTGCCCAAGCGGGTGGTCAGTGTCGGCGGCCGGCTCGGCTACATCGACAATGGCGACGTCGCCAACAGCCAGGTGACTCTCTTCCAGTGGGACGACGCCCTGCTCATCTCCGATGTCCGCGGTCTGCCGATCAAGTCGCCCGTCACGTTCGGCCTCAAGAACGGCGGCCCGTTCATCAAGGCCTGCAACATCTGGTATGGCACGAAGGGCTTTGCCGTCGGGCCAAGCTACGCCTCCGGCGCCGCCTTCGACTACGACGGCAATGAACTCGGCGCCTGGTCGGGGGGAAAATACCAGCATCACTTCGCCAATTTTGTGAAGGCGATCAGGAGCCGCAACCACAAGGATCTCCATCTCGACATCGAGGACGGCCATCTCTCAAGCGCCCTGGCGCATCTGGGCAACGTGTCGTGGGCGCTCGGCCAGACGGTGTCCCCCGGCACGCGACCGACGCTTGCGGCGAGCGACCAGCATGTGATCGACACCTGGGACAGCTTCGAGGCCTATACCCGGGAGAACGACGTCGACTTCACCACCACAAAGCTCACGCTCGGTCGTGAACTCACGATCGATCCCAAGACCGAGCGGTCGACCGACGCCGAGGCCAACCGCCTCTTCACCCGTGACTACCGCAAGGGTTTTGAGCTGCCGCGGGTCTAAGCGGCTGACTTCACGCGAAACACGGCATCCTGCCATGCCGTGTCAGGTCTGCATTCGAGGAGCCGGGGGTCGGGGCGAGTCGGGCTATCCTGCCCTCGAGTCGGAGGCTTGCACCGCCCCCGGCGGCAGGAGCAACTGCCAGAACTCCACGTCGAGCCAGCGGCCGAACTTGAAGCCGGCCTCGCGGACGGTGCCGCAGTGGGCGAAGCCGCGTTGTCTGTGGAGCCCGATGCTCGCCGTATTGGTGGCGTCGATCACCCCCACCATCATGTGCAGGTTCCGCGCAGTAGCCTCCTCGACCAAGGCCGTCAGCAGCGTGCGGCCGAAGCCGTGCCGCCGGAACTGGGCATCCACGTAAACCGAGTGCTCAACCGAATACTGGTAGGCGGGAAACACCCGAAACGGTCCCCACGTGGCAAACGCGGCGAGCACGCCCGGCCCTGCCTCGATCCCGAGCACCGGCAGACCTGCAGCCTGCTTGGCAGCCCACCACGTGGCCATCGTCTCGGCACTCCGGGGCTCATACTCGTAGAGCGCCGTCGTGTGCAGGATCTCGTGATTGTAGATGCCGCGAATGGCCTCCAGGTGTTCTGGGCCGCAGTGGATCACCGCGTGCCGTTGGCGACCGGTCTCCGGTTCAGCCATGACGCCTCACCGGTGTGGGAGGGGGTGTGAGGAGCGACACGACGACGAGCACGAGAAATCCCAGCGGGATCGTCACGAGTCCGGGCTGGCTGAAGGGCACGATCGACGAATCACGACTCCATCCGTAGACCTTTTCGAAGGTGTCGGCCGAAAGCAGGATCCATGCCAGCGACGAGAGCATGCCCACGGTCACAGCAGCCACGATCCCCTGCTTGGTCGTCCGCGGCCAGAAGAGCAACATGACGAGCGAGGGCAGATTCGCGCTGGCGGCGATATTGAAGGCCCAGCCCACCAGGAAGCTGACGTTGAAACTGCGGAAGAGGATGCCGAGCGCCATCGCCACGATTCCCAGAACAACGGCGGCGATCTTGCCACACCGCACCTTCTCGTGGTCGGTCATCGGGATACGGAGCACGTTCTCCACGAGGTCGTGGGCGACCGCGCCGCTGCCTGCCATGATCAGGCCGCTCACGGTACCGAGCACGGTCGTGAAGGCGATGGCGGAAATGATCGCGAAGAGGGTGGTGCTAAAGGATTTCGCCAAGAGCGGGGCCGCCATGTTCGTGCTGGTGGGATCGAGGGCGCCGCTGGTCATCGCGCCGAGTCCCAGATAGAGCGTGAGCACATAGAAAGCCCCGATCGCGGCGATCCCCACGACCGTACTCTTACGGGCCGCGGCGGCGTCCTTGACGGTGTAGTAGCGGATGAGAATGTGCGGCAACGAAGCCGTGCCGCAGAAGAGCGCGAGCATCAGGCTGGCAAAATCGAGTCGGTCGGCGAGCTTTCCGGTGGTGAGCCCACGAAAATAGCCGCCTGGCTTGAGCAGTTCCGAGCCCTTCCGCTCCACAGGCGTGAACGTGGTGTGCGTGCCGGCTTGGTCGGTGTGCTTCGTGCTCGACCAGGTCACGATCGTCGAGTCTTCGAGCACGCTCAGGTATTCCAGGGGACGGAGCGGCCCGGTGGCGGTCTTTCCGGCGTATCGGGCAGGGAGCGACGCGAGTGTGCCGACCGGTCGGAGGTCGTGCTCCTCGGTCTGCGGCCTGCCGTCGACGAGCACCCGGCCGTCGGGCGTGACCGTCCGCACCTGCGGCTTGAGATCGGCGGCGGCGCCCGTGCCGACCGAGAGGCCGCGGTTCAAGATCATGGCGACCAGGATGCCGCAGAAGAAGACGAGCAGGGAGCCCTTGATGAACTGCACCCACGTGGTCGAGACCATCCCCGCGGTGACCACGATCATCGTGACGGCCACCCCCACCAGGATCACGCCCGCGGTGTGTGGCAATCCCAACAGCGGCACGATCAGATCACCCGCTCCGACCATCTGCGGAATGAGATAGAAGATGCTCACGACCAGCGTCGAGATCGCCACGGCCAACTTGATACCGCGGCTGTTGAACCGGCTGTCGAGGGCATCGGCAAAGGTGAATTTCCCGAGCGCCTTGATCGGCTCCGCGATCACAAAGAGCGCCACGATCCAGCCGGCCAGGAAGCCGATCGAGTAAAGAAAGCCGTCGTAGCCGTTGAAGGCGATCATTCCACAGATGCCGAGAAAGGAGGCGGCCGAGAGGTAATCGCCTGCGAAGGCGATGCCGTTGACGAACCAGGGGATCTCGCCATGAGCGGCGTAGTAGCCCTGGGCAGACTGGCCCTTGCGGCCCAGATAGAACGACAATCCGACGACACTGAGCACGAACACGGCAAAGATCACGATCGCGACGGGGGACGACTCGTAGAGCATCGGCCAGAATTCCTTTCGCGCACACGTTCGCCGAGGATGTGTCAGCCGCGGGGCGGACCGCCGCGCTCGACAGTCCGACAGGCGACCATGTAGACGATCGCCAGCAGGAACGCCCCCGCGATCAGTCCCATCCCGTAGGCGATGGCAAGATTCACGCCGCCGAAGGGACGCTGCGAGAGCAGGTCGGGGCGGAATAGGACCAGTCCGATGAAGCCGCCATAGAGCAGCACGTAGATCCAGAAGAGCTTCAGGCCGATGCGGCTCGTGCCGCGGTCGTCGCGGGACGATTTCCTCGACTCCTCTCCGGCCATGCTTGCCTCCCCAGGTAGTGGGACACCGCGAACGCGTCTTTAAAACCGACGAGTGTAGCAGCACCGCCGCCGGCTTGGGCTACGACGCATCTCTACGGGGTGGCTTCGAATCCCGGGCGGGCTTCTTCCCGAGGCCGTTGAGCGGCTCAGTCCGCCACCAGCCGGGCCCCTCGGCCTCCACGTCAGCGGTGTGGGCCTGCAGCCGCCGCATCATCTCCCCAAGCCGCTGCGGCTCCCGCGCGGCCAGGTCGTGCTCCTCGTTCCGGTCGGCTGCCAGATCGTAGAGTTCAGGGTTGTTGAGCGACTCGTCGACGACAATCTTCCAGTCACCCTCGCGGTAGGCCACCTTTCCCCCCCAACGCCAATACAGCGGCACCGGACGGTCCACGGTACCGCCAGAGAGGAGCGGCAGGAGGTTCGCGCCGTCGAGCTTCCGCCCCTCGGCTGGCTCGACGCCGACGGCAGCCAGCATCGTGGGAAAAAAGTCGCTGCCGATCGTTGGAACGCCGCTCTCGGTGCCGGACTGGATCCTGCCGGGCCAGCGGACGATTCCCGGCACACGGTGGCCGCCTTCGTACATCGACCGCTTGCGGCCCCGGAGGCCGCCGGCAAGGCCGCGTCCCGGCCCGTTGGAGCCATCTCCTTCCGGCCCGTTGTCGCTCGTGAAGAAGATGATCGTCGACTCCGCCAGCCGCAAGTCGTCAAGCGCCCGCATCAGCCGGCCGAAGGCGTCGTCCAACTGCGTGACGTTTGCCCGGTAGGTTCGTTCCTCCGGGTCGGAGACTCCAGCGTGCAGCCGCTCGAAACGCTCCTCCGCAGCAATCGGATAGTGCGGCTCGTGTGTCCAGACGCAGAGAAAAAATGGCTTCGTCCGGTCGTGGGTCTGCTCCAGCCAGCGGATCGCCTCGGTGGTGACGAACGGCGCGGAATACTCGTCGGCGCGGCCCACGGGCTGTCCGTTGCGGACGAAGTTCGTGGGGAAGGCGTGGCTCGGGGCGGCATTGTTCTGCGTGCCGAGCCACCAGGTGTAGCCGTGGTCGGAGGGCTGCGGCTGCTCGGCCGCATTGAACAGACCGTTCAGGTGCCATTTGCCGACGTGGCTAGTGTCATACCCGGCGTCGCGGAGGATTTTCGGGAGGGTGTGCTCGCTCGTCCGCAGATGAATGGGACTGCCCTCGGGGATCCAGGTAAAGACACCGTTGCGGTAGGGCGTCCGTCCGGTGAGCAGCGCCGACCGCGACGGCGAGCAGACGCTTCCACCCGAATGGCAATCGGTCAGCCGCAGGCCCGCGGAGGCGAAGCGGTCGAGGTTGGGCGTGATGGCTGCGGCGTTGCCGTAGCAGCCGAGTTCGCCGTAGCCCAAGTCATCGGCCAGCACGAGCACGATGTTGGGACGCGGGTCTACCGCATCGGCGGAGGGCATCCAAGGCGACAGTCCGAGCGCCAGCACGATCGCCACGATGACCATGAAACCGCGAAGCATACGGAAAAGCCCTTCCCAAAAGAATTCTCGTCCCGTCGCCGCGGCGTGCCTGGGCGACGCGTCAGCCGGCCTTCTTGGGCTGCACCTTCCGCGATGCCTCGAGAAGCGGGTCACCCGCCGCCCGCTGCATCGCCTCGAGGTGGGCTTCGAACTCCCGCCGTCGACCGTGGGCAGACGGCTCCGCGGCCTGATCCATAAGCTCATCGGGATCGTGAGCCAGATCGAAGAGCTGCGTCCGGCCGGTCGCAGGATACTCGATCAGTTTCCACTCCGGTGTGACGAGTGCCCGCTGCAAGTGACGGTAGGACAGCAACAGCGCCTGCCGCACCGCGGGCACCTCGCCGCGGAGCACCGGGAGGAGGCTCGTGCACTCGCTCTCGGCCGGCGGCGGGACGCCGACCAGATCGCCAACCGTCGCCACGAGGTCGTGGAGATAGCAGAGGGCCGGTGCCCGCGCGCCCGCAGGCACGCCCGGCCCGGCAAGCATGGCCGGTGCCCGCATCGAATGCTCGTAGAGGTTCTGCTTGCCGAGCAGGCCGTGGCTGCCAAGCGCCAGGCCGTGGTCGCTCGTGAACAGGATGACCGTGTCGTCGAGCCGTCTCTTCGCCACGAGCGCCGACACGATGCGACCGACCTGCGCATCCATCCCCTCGATGCAGGCATAGTAGTCGGCGAGTTCCCGCGAGATCGCGTCTTGAGTCCGCGGCCAGCCGAGGAGCAGCTCGTCGCGAATCTTCAGCTCGCCGTTGTCGAAAGGGTGCTCCGGCAGGAAATTGGCCGGCGGCGGCGGCTCATTGCCCACGAACCGATCGCGGAAACCCGCCGGCGGCTGCCGGGGGTCGTGCGGCGCCGTAAAGGACACCCAGGCGAAGAACGGCTCGTCGACGAGGGACTGCACGAACGCTTCTGCCGCGTCGCCGAAGAGCTCCGAGGCGTGCGTGCGGGTCGTTACGGATGGCACCGGCTCGCCGTGGTCGGAAAACGAAACCACGGGCATGGCGTACTGGTCCTGCATGCCACCGAGGAAGACGTTTCGGCCCGCGGCGAAGCACCGCGTAGCCGACGCCTGTCCGTTGTGCCACTTGCCTGTGAGAAACGTTCGGTACCCGGCCCGCTCGAAGGCCTCGGGCCACGTGTCGCAGCCCAGGAGCTGCTCGTCGATCCGGAAGAGTGACCGGCCGGAGAGCATCATCGCGCGGCTGGGCACGCAGACTGCCCCCTGCATGCTTCCCATACAGTAGGCCCGGCTGCAGACCGTGCCCCGCGCGACAAGCGCATCGAGGGCCGGTGTCCTGATCGCTGAATTCCCCAGCGCGTGGATCGTATCGGCCCGCTGGTCGTCGCTGAGGATCACGAGCACGCTCGGCGGCCGCTTTCCCGGCCGGTTCGTGGCCGGTTGTCCGGGTTCGGCAGCCACCACGGCGGCGGTCAACCACAGGACCACGAGTGGCCCCAGAAGCGACGACGAATTGGCACACATGCGACTGACTCCCTCACTTGGCCGGCACAAGCACGTCGAGCAGGTAGTCCAGCGCCGTCGCATGCTCGACATAGGCCGCACCGGGATAGACGAATTCGCAGGGCACGCCCGCTTCATCAAGCCGCTCCTTCAGTTTCACACCGAAGTTGGCCGAGTGGGTCGGATCCTTCTGATTCTGCCCGAGGGCAGGCGGAGCTTTATAGAAGAGGTAGACCGGCGGATCATCCGCCGACACGAGTGCATACGGGGAATACTGGTTGATCACCGGCAGCAGCCGGTCGCGAGCCGCAAGGAACTCGGCGAACTGCGTGTCCCGCTGCTTGGGGCTCTTCATGAAACCGAAGGCATGCCCGCCGTAGCGGCTGTTGGGAGTCCACTCGTGCATCTGCGCTGGGTCGAGCGTGGTCTGGGCACCGGTCACCGCGGCGGCCATGAGCCGGGTCGACTCCCGTGCCACTGGATCGTTGCTGGCGGGATCGGCCATGTCGTCGTGGAATGCCAGCCACAGGCTCGAACAGGCGCCGGCCGAACCGCCGCTGGCGACGATGCGGGTCTTGTCAACCTGCCACTCGGCGGCCTTGCTGCGGACGGTCTGCAGGGCCCGCGCGGCATCCGTAAGCGGCGCCTTCACCGGCGGGTCGATCTGCTGCTCCATGGCCTCGCTGATAAATCTGTATTCAGTCGAGACCACCGATATCCCCGATTCGAGGAGTGTCGGCAGCATGTCCTTGAGGCCACTGAGCCGGTCGCCGCCCTGCCAGCCGCCGCCGTGGATGAAGAAGAGCAGGGGCGCCGGCGCCGCGGCCGTCGCCCGTGGAGACTTCCAGAAATGAAGCACCTGCTTGGGATGCGGGCCGTAGGAGACGTCGGAGACCGTCGGCGGAGGGTTGAACTGCCTCTCATAGGCCACCTTGAACGGATTCTCGGCAGGCCCGTCGATGTTTTCATTGACCAGATCGGGCTGCACACTCTTCCACCAGCGGTCGTATTCGGCCGCGAGCCGGGCCACGTGGTCAGGATGCGTTTTCGCGAGATCGTTTGTCTCACCAGGATCGGCAGCGACGTCGTAGAGTTCCCATGTGTTGGGAGTGTTCTTCACGTTCACGAGGCTCCACTTCCCCTCTCGAACGCGGCACTGGCGATAGGCGTTTCCGGCCACCTGACCCTTGTCCCAGCGGCCCAGGTGCGTGAACAGCGGCCGGTCGGGCCACGCGGCTGTTGGATCGCGCAGCAGCGGCACGAGGCTTCTGCCTTCGACCGTGGTGGCGACCTTGGCCGGGATCGCAGCCCCGGCAAGTTCACAGAGCGTCGGCAGCACATCGATGTGCGCCGTGACGGCCGGCACGTCGACGCCCGCAGGCAGCGTGCCCGGCCACCGCCAGTAACTCGGGGTCCGGGTACCGCCGCGATACGGCGTGCCCTTCATGCCCCGCATGCCGGCGTTGAACACAGGTGCCCCCGTGGCGGAACCGTTGTCGGTCGTGAAGACCACGACCGTGTCGTCAGCCATGCCCCACTCGTCGAGCTTGCCGAGGAGCCGGCCCATGTTCGTGTCAATGTTCTCGATCATGCCGTAGAACCGGGCGATGTCGGCCCGCTGGTCCGGCTTGATACCGGCAGCCTCAAGCTTCGAAAGATACGGCGTGTCGGAGCCTGGCGGACAGTCGAGGGGGCCGTGGGGAGCGTTGGGCGTGACATAGCAGAAGAACGGCGTGCCCTCCTTCCGGCAGGTGTCGATCCATTCGAGTGCGGCATCAAAGAAGACGTCGGTACAGTAGCCATTGGTCTTCACGAACGTGCCGTCGCTGCGGATCGTTGGATTGAAGTACGAGTTGCCCGGTGCGTCGCCACAGCTGCCGGGAAACGACTGCCCAATACCGCCGCCGCCATGAATGAAGACGCGGTCGAAGCCGCGCTTGCCCGGCTGATAGGCATCCTCGTCGCCCAGGTGCCACTTGCCGAAGATACCGGTCGCATAGCCAGTGACTTTAAGGAGCTCTGGCAGCGTGGTGGCCGAGAGGGCCAGCCTCTCGCGTTCGTGAAGCGTGTGGGTGACACCGGAGCGGAACTCGTGCCGGCCAGTCATGAGGGCGGCTCTGGTGGGGGAGCAGGTGGGGCTCGCATGGAACTCGGTCAGCCGTACGCTCTGCGCATGCAGCCGGTCGAGGTTCGGCGTGCGGATGATGGCGTTGCCGTGGGCCGCGATATCACCGTAGCCCTGGTCGTCGGTCATTACGTAGATGATGTTGGGCCGCTTGGCGGGGACGACCGCCGCCGCAGGCTGTTCCGGTACCGTCGCAGCGTCGCTGGCGGCAAGCGTCCGACACTCGGCGGCGATCCGCTCCCAGGCCGACTCCAGTTCCGCCACGCGGGTCGGCTCACGGGCGGCGAGGTTCGTCGTCTCGCAGCGGTCCTTGGCCAGATCGTAGAGCTCCCAGGGCGTGCCCTTGGCCGCGACGAGCTTCCAATCGCCAACGCGGACCGCACGGTTCCCCTCATGGCACCACCAGAGGCTATCGTGGGCCGGCGCCGCCGAGGGATCGACGATCGCCTTGGCGAAACTCCGACCCCGCATCGGCGGCACGGGCTTGCCGTCATACTCAGTAGGCGGCGCGACGCCCGCCAGCGCGAGCACCGTCGGCGGGACATCGATCACATGCACCGGCTGCGTCCGGAGTTCGCCGCGTGCCGAACATCCGCGCGGCCAGTGCACGATCCAGGGCGTCGCGATGCCCCCCTCGTGCACCCAGGTCTTGTGGCGGCGAAAGGGGGTGTTGGCGCAGCTCGACCAGCCCGGGCCGAGACAGAGAAACGTCTTTCTCGATCCGGGCGGAGCCAGCGGATCGTGCCCCTCGCCGCGGACCATGATCTCGGCCGACGCGCCGTTGTCGCTGGCAAAGAGTACGAGCGTGTCGTCGAACGCACCCATGACTTTGAGCTGCGCGAGAATCCTGCCAACCTGCTGGTCCATGCTCTCGATCATCGCCGCATGGATCGCCATTTTTTCAGACTGAAACGACTGCTGCGCGGGCGTGAGCTCCGTCCACGGCACGGGCCGGTTGATCTCCCCATCTCCGAGAATCTTCACCGCGTCGGGGAAGGGATAGGGCGGGCCAACCTCCCGCTCCATCTCCGCCGGTGGTGTCGTCACGATGCCGAGCGACTTGAGCCGCTCGACCCTCGCCTGCCGCACGGCATCCCAGCCGGCCCGGTAGCGGTCGCGATATTTGGCGATCAGCCCCGGCGGCGCGTGGAGGGGAAAGTGCGGCGCCGTGAACGACACGTCATGGAAGAACGGTGTACCAGCGTGGTCCCGCGCATGGTCGGCCAGGCAGGCGACCGCGTGGTCGCCGATGGCCGTTGTCGCATAGAAATCGGCCGTGACCGGCACCTGGTGCCCATCCTCAACAGTGCCCGTGGCAGAAAAATAATTGTTGTCACCTCCCGTCACGTCGAGCGACCGATCGAAGCCCTGCGACCGCGGGTCGCCGTCGACATGCCACTTCCCGGAATGATAGCTCCGGTAGCCGGCAGGCTTGAGCAGTTCCGGCAGGAGCCGCGCCCAGCCAGGACGCTTCTGCTGGCCGCCGCCAGTCTCTCCCGGCAGCGCATCGCGGCGGATCGCCTGCGGATAGGAGCCGGTGAGGATCGCGCTGCGGGTCGGCCAGCAGCGGGCGGTGTTATAGCCTTGCGTGAACCGCAGGCCGCCGGCCGCGAGGCTGTCGAGATGGGGCGTGTCGATCTCGCTGCCGTAACAGCCGAGATCGGAATAGCCGAGATCGTCGGCCAGGATCACGACGACATTGGGCGGCGCCGCCACGGCGGCCACACCACTGGCCACGGCCAGTGCGATCGCGAGGACCCACAAGAACACACGATGAGAGCGTACGAATGGAGTCACGGTACGGCACTCACTTGGGGCTTGAACCACCGCAGCTCGGCATCGAGGGCCTGTACCGTGGCCGCATGATCGGGTAGGTCCGCGAGGTTTGTCAGTTCGTGCGGGTCGGTGTTGTGGTCATACAGTTGGCGGCCGGCTTCGCCGCCATTCCAGACGGTGTACCGCCAGCGGCCGCTCCGCATGCTCACGCCGCGAACATCGCGATGCTGCACCTCCGTGAAGGCCGGCCGCGCGGTCCAGGCGGCTGCATCAGCGCCACCGGCCCGTACGAGCGGCGCGAGGCTGCGGCCATCGACCCCGGCAGGCAGCGGCACGCCCGCCAGATCGCAGAGCGTCGGCAGGACATCGACGAGTTCCACGGTCTCCGGAGCCGTGACACCCGCCCGGCCCCCAGGCAGCGCGACAACCAGCGGCACGCGGCTGCTCTCCTCGAAGAGGCTGCGCTTCTGCCAGAGTCCGTGCTCGCCGCGGTGGTAGCCGTGGTCACTCGTGAACACCACGATCGTGTTGTCACGCAGCCCGACCCGGTCCAGTGCGTCGATCACGATGCCCAGCTGCGCATCGACGAACGAAACACCGGCCCGATAGGCCTGCACTGCCTCGCGGCCGAGATCACCCGTGAGCCTGCGCTCCTCCGGCTTGCGACTGGCGATCGCCGGCGCCGGCACACCGGCATCGTGCTCCAGCGGCACCTCTGGAAGCTGCACGCCGGTGAGCGGGTGCTTCTCATACCAGGGCTTCGGCGCCACGTAGGGCGTGTGCGGCCGATAGAAGCCGACGGCGAGAAAGAATGGAGTCTTCTCCCGTGCATAGCCCTCGAGCAGGGCGACCGCCCGGGCTGCGGCGATGCCGTCGGTCTGCTCCGCATCGGTGCCATCCGCCGCCAGCCAGCTCACCGTGCCGCCAAAGTTGCCTGGCTCGAGTGAAAAGATTTTCGGCTCATCGGCGACGTCGCGGCCCTTGGGATTGAAGACCGCGTCCCAGCTCGGCGGATCATCGAGGCCACTCGTGCCGATCTGCCCCGGCACTCCAAAGTGGTAGAGCTTGCCGATCCGCTCACTCCGCCAGCCCGCCTGTTTGAACGCCTGCGGGAGCGTGACGATCGTGGGGTCGAGATCACGAAAGTGCGTCTTGTTGTCGCGGATAGTCGTGCGGGCTGGCCTGCGGCCCGTGAGCAGGCTCGAACGGCTGGGATTGCAGAGCGGAAACTGGCAGTAGGCCCGCTCGAACCGCACGCCCCGGGCGGCGAGCCGGTCGATGTTGGGCGACACCGCCCCGGGATCGTCGTAACAGGAGAGACCGCAGCAGAGGTCGTCGCAGATCACAAACAGGACGTTCGGCCGCGGCGACGGTTCGCCACTCCTGGCGGACGATGCCCCCGCGGCGATCGCAACGCACGCCACTGCCGCCAGTATCGCCCGCCGCATCATGGGCACGACTCGATTCCTTATTGGTCAATGGCCGCCAGCACCTTGGCATATGCCTCGGCGCGGTCGTCAGCCTTGAGTTCACGGAGTTCCAGGAGCAAGGGACGCAGGCCTGTCGCCCACGATGGATCGCGGCTGATTCTGGCCTCGACCTTCGCCAGCAGATCGTCGGAATTTCTGCCGGTGGCTGCGGCCGCGGCGGCGATCACGCCGCGGAGATATTCCGCCGCCTGCACGTCGGGATTCGGCGTCGCGTCGGCGTCAAACCGCTTGAGCGACCAGGCAATGCCCTCGGCGATGTGCTCTTGGAACATCGGCTCCTTCCAGGTGAAGTCGTTGTGGCCGAAGTTCGTGTAGAAGACACGACCGGCACCATAGTCGCGGACCCACGACACCGGCACGTGCCACGGCTCCTTGGGCGAACTGGCCTGCATCTCGAGGCTGACGAGCACCCGAAGGTTCTCGGGCTTATACCGCTGGTCGTATTGATAGATCTCGTCCTGCCAGCGAAACCGTGCGGGAAACATCGCCGCTATCCGGTGGCCCGGCTCATGGACGACGAACGCGTGCTGGCCGCTCCCGTTCCAGGGATGTCCGGCGAAGTGGCCGCCGATCATGTCGCAGTAGGCGTCGGAACTCTTGAGCGTGTCGCTGGCAGCATGAAACCCGATGAACGCCTTGCCCGACTTGATCCAGTCGAGGAACGCGCCGAGATCCGGGATCGGCAGCTCGCCGGTCGTGCTCGCGAAGATGACGCCGTCGAACTGGGCCAGCGACGCCGGCGAAAACGCCTTTGCAAACTGCTCCTTGAGGCCCTGCTGCCAGACCGCGTCGGCGGCGCGGAACTGTTCCTCTGCGGCCTTGAAGGCAGCCTCCTTTTGCTGCCAGTCGGCGTCGCTGACACCCTCGGCCCGCTTGGGTGCCTTCGGCTGCGACGGCCGTCCCTCCGGCATCCGCAGGTAGTCGAGATGGTAGAGACCCCGCTCGCGACCGAGTTGCTCGAGCACCGGTTCGGCCGTGTTGATCGAACTATGCCGAAAGCCGGTGGTCACCGTCACCACCAAGAGCCGCGCCGGCTTGCCGGCCTCGGCGGCCTGCGCCTCAATGTGGCTGGTGGCTGCCACCACGCCGAGAAGTACCGCCGCGAGCCGCATAGCCCGTATCGTCCGAGTCATTGCCGCCTTCATTCCCGTCTTCATTCTTTTTCTCCAAGGCACCAGAGTGAGTCATGGGTTCGCAGCAGGATCCGACCGTCGACGCAGACCGGCGTGGCCACTGTCATCTCTTCGACGACACCCTGCCCGAGCAGCGGGATCGTCTCCGCAGCCGGAGCCGGCCAGGCGAGCACGGTCGATTCGCCGTCCTCGCGGGTCACGATGATCCGGCCGTCGACGATCACCGGTGAGGCACTGTATGCGTGGCGATTCTTGGGCAGTTCGGTCGTGGACTGGGTCGTGCCGGTGGCGGCATCGAGACTGACCACCTTCCCCTTGTCGGTACAGACGACGATCCGCCCATCCTTGACGGCCGGCGTCGGCACGTCGGCGCCGAGATCCGTGCGGGCCCAGGCCACGTGCGAACCGGTTACGTTTCCAGTGCCGCCGCGGCGGATGGCGGTGAGTGACTCGCCCCGCGCGTAGGGAGCGATGACAAGGTCACCGGCCACTACGGGCGAAGCGATCGATCGAAAATAGGTGTTGCCGGTGGGATTGAGGCCCCCCACCCGCCAGAGCTCCCGGCCCGTCGCCGCATCGTGCGCCGTCACGTGATCGGCCCCGAGCACGACGAGCAGTTCATCAGGCTCCGCCTTGGCGGCATCGCCGGCGACCACCACCGGCGTCGAATAACTCTGCGCCGCCTCCTCGGGAGCGTCGAGCATCCGGTCCTGCTTCCAGAGCAACTCGCCGCTCGTGCGATCGAAGGCCACGAGATAGCTCGGGCCGGTCTGCATCACGGCGACGATCACCGCCTGCTTCGACAGCACGGGCGATGTGCCCAGATCCCACCAGAGCGTGTCGGCGCCAAACTTCTCCTGCAGGTTCGTCTGCCACGCGACCATGCCGTCGGCCAGATTGAGCGCCGCCAGGTCGCCGCTCTTGTAGTAGACCCAGACATGCGTGCCGTCGGTGACCGGCGAGGGGTTGCAGCCGGTCGCCTTCTTGTGCTTGCCGGGCTTCTCCGTGCCGACCTCTCGCCGCCAGACCTCCTTGCCGTTGCGATCGAGGCAGAGCACGGCGTCTTTGCCGTCCACCGCACACGTCACGACGACACGGTCTCCCCAGACCGCCGGTGTGCTCGCGCCGAGTCCGGGGAGTTTCACCTTCCAGAGCACGTGTTCGGTCGGGCTCCAGGAGGAGACATAGCCAGTGCCCGCGGCCACGCCGTCGACGGCCGGGCCCCGCCAGTTGGGCCAGTTATCTGCTCCTGCGGGCAGCGGGGCGAGCGCGGCGACGGCCGCCCACGCGCAGATAACAACTACGATGAATCGACGATGAACGGTCATGCATCCGCTCCCGCGTGAAGATTGAAGCGTCCCGTAAGGATTCTTAAAAGCCTACGCGATCAGCCGGTCAGCGGCGATATCCCCAGCGGGACAGCCTCGCCGGCTAGCCCCGCGCTACTTCTTGAAGCGGCTGTCGTTGCGATTGCCGCGGGAGAGCGTGTAGGCCAAAAGGTCGAGCACCTCCGATTCGCTCAAGGGATTGAGCAATCCCTTGGGCATCAGCGACTCGCTCGCCGGCACGATCTCGTCGATGTCAGACCGCTTGATCTCGAGAAACTTCGTCGCATCCTCCGGATCGGTCACCAGCACGATGCGTTCGGCATTCTCGCTGACGATCCGGCCGACGAAGGCCTTGCCGTCGGCAGTCTGCACGACGCTCCCCTTGTATTGATCGGAGACCACCTTGCTCGGCAGCACGATCGCCTCGATCAGATCCTTGAGCTGAAAGCGCCCCGCCGCCTGCGTCAGATCGGGGCCGGTGGCGCCACCGTCATCGCCGTAGCGGTGGCAGACGATGCAGCGGGCGGCGGCAAAGGTCCGCTTGCCCCGTTCAAAGTCGCGTTCTTCCTTGCCCATGTGGGCCTCAGCCGTGGCCAGCACCTCATCAGCCGTCCACTCCTTGCCGGGCCCCTCAGGCTTGGGCAGCGGGGGCGGCGTGTAGGCCTTGCGGGCGCCGAGCGTTTCCAGTGCCAGTTTGTCGTTCTCCGAGAGACCGACCAGGCTGTCGTTCTCGATGTTGGTGAGGAACTTCTGGAAGCTCGCACCGCCAGCCCACGAGCGGGCCCGGCCACACCATTGATAGAAGCCCTTGCGGTCGGCGATCGTCCAGGCATCCTTCTCGTTCACAGTGCGAAGCACGTAGGCATAGTGCACCTGCAGTAGGTCGGCCCGCTTCTCAAGCGACTCTCGCACGGCGCTGCCATACCCGGAATTGCGGGCAATCAGCTTCCTCAGTTCCTCCTCGTTGGAGGCGATGTTGATCGCCTGTCCCGAGGCACTCTCGGCCGAGAGCATGCCGACGAGTGTGGTCACGATCCCCGGTGCCCGCACGGCTACCAGAAGGCTTGAGAGTTCGCGGTCGAGATCGAATGCCCCTGAGGGAAACAGCGGCGCAAAACGCTTTGCGATCCGCTCCGCCACGGCCGGCTCCGGTGCCCCCAGCCGGATCAGGGCGAGCTGATAAGCCCGCACCAGATCGATCTTCGTAGCCGTGTCGAGGGATTTCAGATCGATGCCATCAAGCGCCGCAAGCACGGCGGGCTGCGCCGTTGGCTCGGCCTGGTGGGCGACGCCGATGGCCGCCTCGATTCGGCCGCGCGGGCTGGCTACGGCCAGCGCCTGCTGCTGCCAGCGATCGATCGGCTGGTGTTCCAGAGCCACGCGGGCGGCATACCGCAGGAAGCGGTCGGGGCTGGACAGCGCCGGCAGGGCCACTGCGATGGCCGCCTGCGGATCGGCAGCCGGCCGGTGGAATTGCTCGAGGGCATGGCGGGCCTTACGGGCCTCGGCACCGGCGGTGTCGCGGGCCGTCGCGGGAGTGGTCGGCTCCGAACCGGCATAGGTGACGCGGTAGAGTTCGCCCTGGCCACCACGGCCTCCCACGGCGAAGTAGAGCGCCCCGTCCTTCCCGACCGTGACGTCGGTCAGCGGCAGCGGAGTGCGGGAGACAAATTCTTCCTTCACCGCCTTGTAACTCGATCCATCCGGCTCCAGATGGATGGCGCACATCGTGCCGAACGTCCAGTCGCAGATGTAGAGTGCCCGCTGGTATTTCGCGGGGAACTTCGTGCCGTAGCCAAAGGCCACGCCGACCGGCGAACCGGGGCCGATGTCGGCCAGCGCCGGCAGGCTGTCGGGGAAGCTGGCGGGCCACTTCCCAGCGCCGCTGCGCCAGCCGAGTTCACTGCCACTGGTAGCATGATTGACGCGGGTGGGCCGGTACCAAGGGGTGCCGAAGTCCCATTCCATGTCGGCGTCGTAGACGAACATCTCGCCGTCAGAGTTAAAGGCGAAGTCGTAGGGATTGCGATAGCCGCCGGTCCAGATCTCCCACGATTTTCCGTCGGGATCGGTGCTCACGACATAGCCGCCCGGCGCAAGAATGCCGACGGCATGGCCGTTGGCGTCCCAGAGCCGTGTGATGAGCAGGTCTTCATCCCAGTTGGCGGGCAGCCGGCTGGTCGCCTCGGGGGGCAGTTCGACGCGGCGCTGGTTCACCCGCATGCCGCCGAGCGTCTGCGGCTCGGTGATGTTTTTCATCTCGAAGGGCACCTGCGTGTGGTTTCCGCAGATGATGAACAGCTTCTTGCCGTCGGGGGAGAGTTGGATGTTGTGCGGTCCATGTTCACCGCCACCCTTGAACTCGCGGAGCTTCTCGACGCTGTCGAGCGTGTCGTCGCCATTGGTGTCGCGAACACGGTAGAGACCGCTGCCCGGCCCGCCGTTGCAGACCACATAGAGCGAGTCAAACGCCCACAGCAGCCCCTGGGCTGACGAGAGCGGCACGGGAATTTTTTCAACGACCGTTGGCTGTGAACCGTCGAGCGGTGCAGGGGTGATCCGCACCAGTCCCTTGTTCTCCTGATCGCTGGCGATCAGCCGACCCTTGGGATCGGTGGTCAGGCAGACCCAGGAGCCGAGTTCCTCCTTGGGCACGACGAAGAGCCGCTCCACCTCGAACCCCGGCGGAACGGCAAAGGGGGCTGATTGCCGGGAGTCCGACCGGCCACCGTCCAGAGCATCACCCCAGGGACCTTCACCAGCCTTCGCCACGACCTTCGTCGCCACCGGCTTGGCCGGGTTGGCGGCTTCCACGGCGGTCCAGTCCTTGCCGCTGGCCACCGTCCGCTTCGTGCCATCGGCGGCCACGAGCACGAGACGGCAGGAGAATCCGGCCGCACTGCCTTCGTTGGCCACCACGGCGGCCAGTTCGTTGTCGCCGTCGCGGAGCAATTTCGTGATGTCGACCGAAACCGGATTCTGCCAGGACGTGCTCTCGGCGACCTGCGTGCCATTGACCGTGATGGTCATGGAATTGTCGGCCGTGGCGACGAGGATCGCCGAGGTGGCCCCACCCTGAAATTCGGTGCTGAGCCGGTAGCTGACGTCCTCGTTCGGCCCCCAGATCCATGGTGCCAGCTTGGTGTGCGTGGGGGTGTCTGCCGTGGTGGCAGCTGCGTCGACGCCACCGAGGGGCATCTTCTCCGCCGCCTGCTGCCAGGTGGCGGCCGGCTCGGCGCCTGAGGCCAGGCCGCCCAGACCCAGCCCACCGAACGCCAGCAGAGACAACCGCGAAAGAGCAAAGCGACGCATGCACAACCTCAAGGAGAGCGATGACGGTGGGAGCGGCAATCCTGGCCCATGCCAGCGCCACATAACTTTATGATAGTCCGATCCAACCAGGACTTGAAACGCTGGTGCCGGCCTCTCTGGGCGGCGGAGTCGCTGCTCACCGGCGGCCAGGCTCACCTTCCGGCCCAAACGGCTCGACGGGCTCTGGATTCGCCGTGGGCAGCGCGGCCCCGATTCCCTTCCGCCACACCGCCAGCCGCTGCTGCAAAGCGGCGGCGCGGTGCGGGTGGACGGCGGCCAGATTATGCCGCTCGCCGGGATCACTGGCCAGATCGAAGAGTTCCAGCCGGCCATCCTCAAAGTGCTCAATCAATTTTTCGCTGCCCGAGACCTGGCCGTCGCCGGCGAGGATGGCGGCCGCGGGCCGCCCCCCTTGATTGGCGTAGTGGGGATAGTGCCAGGCGAGATCACGGCGGTGGAGCACGCCGCCGGTGAGTACCGGCCGCAGGCTCGCACCGTCGAGCACGATCGGCTCCGGTGGCACTGCGCGAGCGACATCGAGCAGCGTGGCAGCGATGTCCAGGGTGGTGACCGGCACGCTGCTCGTCGCGCCGGCCGTGACGATCCCCGGCCACCGCACCACGAGCGGCACGCGAATGCCTCCCTCATAAAGAAAACCCTTGCCAGCGCGGAGGGGAAGGTTCGAGGTGGGCGAACCCTCGGCGGTCGCGAGGCCGCCATTGTCACTGGTGAAGATGACAACCGTGTTGTCCGTCTGACCGGCCGCTTCAACCGCTGCCAGCACGGTGGCTACCGTCTCGTCCATTTCACTGATCATGCCCGCATACACAGGGTGATCCTGAACCGCCCGGGCCTGATGATCTCCCTCGGCGATCGCGCGGGGGCCGACCGGCGGCGGCAGGGCGGACGCCCGCGCCTGTTCCTCGGACAGCAGTTCGGGGCGGGTCTCGAGCGGCACATGCACCGAGTGCATCGGCACATAGCAGAAGAAGGGACGGTCGCCGCTGGCGGCGATGAAGGCGGCCGCCTCGGCCGCAATCGCCCGCGCGTGATGGGGATCGTCCGGTGGACCACCGCCGGGGCGGACTGTGGTTGATCCCTGGACGTCGAAGCCATGGGAGGGGATGGCCGGCGGCGGCCCCAGATGCCATTTGCCAAAGATGCCAGTCGCATAGCCCGCAGCGCCGAGCAGTTCTGGAACGGTCACCTCGTCCTCTGGAAGGGCGTGGAGATAGTCCGCTGGCAGGAGCGTTCCGCGGCGGTTGCCGCCAATGAAGTTCGTGATCTTCACGCGGGCAGGATGCCGGCCTGTCACGAAGCCTGCGCGGGTCGGCGAGCAGACTGGGCCGGCGGCATAGGCCCGGGTGAACAGCATGCCCGCAGCGGCAAGCTGGTCAATTGCCGGCGTGCGATAAAAGCTGCTGCCGGTGCAGCCGAGGTCATGGGCCCCGAGATCGTCGGCCAGAAAGACCAGGAGATTCGGCGGATGTTTCCGCGGCGCACCGGACGACGGCGGGGCCGCGGCGGGCCGGGCGTTGGCATCCTCTGCAGGCGACGGCGTCCACCAGCCATCGAGGCTCTGTCGCAGGGCGTGCACGAGTTCGGGATGCGCGGCCGCGACGTTCTTCGTTTCGTCGGGATCGTGGAGCACGTCGAAGAGTTCGATGTCGCCGCGGTCATAGCGGGCCTGAGAGTCCGGGTCTGCCAGGCGAGCTTCGTGCCTGGGACCACGGCCGGCGGCGTCTGCCGTGGCCGGCACGATCAGCTTCCACTGGTCCCGCACCGTCCACCGCCAGAGCAGGCTCTTGGCCGGATCGTCCAGGTCGACGAGCGTGTGCGTGAAGCACTCACCGAAGACCTGATTCCGGGCGGCCACCGCC
>Ga0164295_10000458_pt1 | contig 34549 bp, 27 predicted proteins | sample GEODES006metaG_FD_111798 | JGI IMG/M metagenome (GOLD analysis project Ga0164295, IMG submission 111798) | Oligotrophic lake water microbial communities from Sparkling Lake, Wisconsin, USA - GEODES006 metaG | ecosystem: Environmental > Aquatic > Freshwater > Lake | place: USA: Sparkling Lake... | reverse complement strand
GGATGGCCGTGCCGGTGGCCCTGGGGCTGGCGTTCCGGCTGTTTCCTGAAACGCCGCTCGGTCGCCGCGTGATGCCCGCACCGCCGCGGCCCGACGAGGTGGTGCCCGACGCCGACCGGCGGACGCTGCTCCGCGGACTCGTCGGCCGCCGTGGCCGCACGACCACCGAACTGCTGCCGTGGGGTGGGGTGGATGTCGATGGCGTGCCGCACGAGGCGGTGAGCGAGAGCGGCCCGATCGCCAAGGACGTGGTGATCGAGGTGGCGGGCGTGCAGGGCGGCGCGGTCGTCGTGCGGGCCGTTCTGGCTCCACCCGCGGAGGCGCCGCGGCCCCGACCGGCTCCCGACACGACCGTGCCTCGCGACCTCGAACAATCCCTGGAAACCTTCGATTTCGATGCCCTCGACCGCGATCGCGGCTCGGAAACCATGTCCTCCGGCGAGCACCTTGACTCGGCCCCCCCGCGGAAACAGTCTTAGAGTGGTCTGCAGGCGGTCTTTCGCCGCAGGCTGTCTGTGCCCTCCGGAGTGCTTCGATGCCCCTGCTCACCCTGATCATCCTCGGTGTCGGCGTCTTCGCCCTGCTCGTGGCGTTTGCCGTGCTGGCCCGCTACCTGCGGCTCTGGGTGCAGTCGGTCGCCTCGGGCGCCGGGATCGGGCTCTTCGACCTCGTGGCAATGAGCTTCAAGAAGGTCAACCCGACGGTGATCGTCCGCAGCAAGATCATGGCGGTGCAGGCGGGCCTTGGTGACTCCACCGGCCTGACCCTGCAGGCGCTCGAGGCCCACTACCTCGCCGGCGGTCGGGTGCCGCTGGTGGTGCAGGCCCTGATCGCCGCCAACAAGGCGAAGATCACGGAACTCGATTTCAAGCGGGCGGCCGCCATCGACCTCGCCGGCCGCAACGTCCGCGAGGCCGTGCAGACGAGCGTGTATCCCAAGGTGATCGACTGCCCCGGCAAGAACAGCGGCCGCGAGTCGCTCGATGCGGTCGCCAAGAACGGCATCCAGCTCAAGGTGAAGGCCCGGGTCACCGTGCGGACGAATCTCTACCAACTCATCGGTGGGGCCACCGAGGAGACGATCATCGCTCGGGTGGGCGAGGGCATCGTGTCGGCGATCGGCTCGGCCGAACGGCACACCGACGTGCTGGAAAATCCCGACGTGATCTCGAAGACGGTGCTCGCCCGCCGCCTCGACTCCAACACCGCGTTCGAGATCGTGTCGATCGACATCGCTGATATCGACGTCGGCGCGAACATCGGCGCCCGGCTGCAGGCCGATCAGGCCGAGGCCGACACGCGGGTCGCGCGGGCCAATGCCGAGGGGCGACGGGCCATGGCCGTGGCCCGGGAGCAGGAAATGATCGCCGGCATCGAGGAGAGCCGCGCCGCCCTCGTCGAGGCCGAGGCCGAGGTGCCGAAGGCCGTCGCCGAGTCGCTCACGTCGGGCCAGCTCGGAATCTTCGACTACTACAAACTGCGGAACCTGCAGGCCGACACCGACATGCGGCGGACGATCGCCTCCAGCACGGCTCCGGTCGCTGCCGGCGCCGGCACGGTGCAGTAACATCCCCCCGCCCCCAGGAGCCTTGCCGTGATCGCCTTCGGTTGGTCACCGCTGTTCGCCGCCGGCATCGATTGGCTGGAAGCACTCCTGCCGATCCTGTTCGTCGGCTTCTGGATCGTGTCGCAGATCGTCGCTGTGATCCGCAAGATCTCGGGACCCGCCGCGCCGAACCGGCCCGAGCCTGCGGCCCGACCCGTCGCCCGCCGACCAGACCAGCCGATCGGCGACGTGCGGTCAGAGCTCGAACGCCAGATCGAGGAGTTTCTTGGGCAGTCGCCCGCCGGCCGGACCGCACCGCCGAAGGCGATCCCCAAGCCGGCTCAGCAGCGGCGGCCCGAGCGACCGCGGGTTTCACCGGCCGCGTCATCACGGGAGCTGCCTCCGCCGCTGCCGCGGACCCACGACAACCGCATGGCCGGCCGGCAGCTCGTGGCCACCGGCGCCGGCGGTGGCGATGTGGCACGGCACGTTCACGACGCCTTCGCCCAGGAGCTCGGCCATCTGTCATCGCCGCTCACGCAGACCCGTGCCGCGGGAAAGGCAGAGCCGGTCGCCGGCCGCATCCAGGAACTCGTCGCCGCGGTTCGCCATCCGACGAAGATCCGCGAACTCATGCTGCTCCGGGAAATCCTCGATCGCCCCGTCGACAACTGGTCGTAGCCCACGGATGCTGGCGCGGGGATGTTGGCGCGGCTCGCGACGGACGCCGCCACCGCCGCAGGTTCTCCCGGCCGCCCCGCCTGCCGGCCACCCTCGCAACGCGGGGGTTTGCGGGTGCTCGGGGGCTGGTTTTTCCGGCTGGTTTTGCGAGTGAAAATCGCGGCTTGAGCGGCCGCCCCCGCTGGTCTACAAGAACATCGGCAGGGTCGCCCCGGCGGCCCGAACGCAGCGCGTAGACGAGGACGCCCAAGCCTCGTCTACGCGCTCTTTTTCTGGTGTCGAACCGGGCCGGTGTCCACGGATGGATGCACCAGGCATGCTCTCGTTCAGTGCTGGCGATGCGGTGCGACGCGGCTGCGCGGTCGGCGTGTGGCTCGTCGTCACGTCGGTGGCGTGCGCCGCTTCCCCTGATGCCTCTGCGGATCCTGCCGCGCTGCCGATCACCGTCACCGTCGCGGTGGATCACACCTACCTGCGGTGTGGTCCCGGCGACGACTTCTATCCCACCGAACGACTCGTGGCCGGCGCGGCGGTCGAGGTCTGGACGATCGACGAGTCGGGCTACTGCGCCGTGCGGCCCGTGAAGGGGAGCTTCAGCTGGGTGCTGGCCCGCGACGTGCAGCGGGAGCCGCTCGAGAACCGGCCGCTCACCATGAGCGATACCCGGCCCTCGGGCATCGTGGTCACCGATGCGGCCGTCGCGCGGGTGGGCTCGCAGCTCAACGAGCTGCGGCACGTCACCCAGGTGGCGCTCGAGGCGGGCGAACGGGTGACGATCATGGAGCAAGTGGTGGTCGCCGAGGGGCGACATGCCGGGGAATGGCTTCGCATCGAGCCGCCGTCCGGCGAGTTTCGCTGGGCGCGGTGCGAAGACCTTTCGCTTCCGGCCGGACTCGCGCCGCTGCCCGACCCGGCCGTCGCGATGGAGAGGGCCGGCCTGTCGGCCGCCGGAGACGCGCTCGAGGCGATTCGCGACGCGGGTGAAGCGGTCACGCAGGCCGTGGCTGAGATCGACGTGCCGCCGCCCCCCGCACCGCCTGCGAGCGAGCCCGCCACGGGCATGGTGCGGCTGCTGTCGGGATGGCTGCCGCGGGGCACCAACGTCTTCGACCGGGCAGACCAGCCGAGTCCGCCGCCGGCGGTGAGCGCCGGAGCCGCCGCCGCGTCGGGAGACGAACTGGCCGACATCGACCTCGCCATGTCGCTGGCGGTGACGGGCCCGAGCGAGTCGTGGAACCTCCCGCCGCTGCGGGACCGGCTGCGGCAGGCGGCGACGCGGGCCACGTCGCAGGCCGACCGCACCCGGGCCCAGGCGATCGACGCCAGGCTGTCGCGATTCGAGACGATCCAGGGACGCCAGCAGACGCTCATCGCTGGCGCGGCCCAGGAGCCGGAGCCGCTGCGGATCGGCGGCATGTGGTCGAGCCTGTCGGCGCTCGGGTCGCGGCCCGTGCGGCCCGGCGTGCTGCCGGGGGGCAAACCGGCCGGTGGCCAGCCCACCTGGACCCCTCCAGACCAGATGGAGACGACCGGCCGGCTGGCGACGGTCATCTCGCGACGTCCCGATGCTCCCCGCTGGGCCGTCGTGGACGAGACCAACAACGTGCTGGCGTTCGTGACGCCGCAGCCGGGCATCGACCTGGGTTCGCTGGTGGGCCAGCAGGTGTCGGTTCGCGGTGCCCGGGGCTACATGCCGGAATACAAGCGACCCTACCTCGTTGCCTCCGAAGCCCGCGTGCGGATCGCGTCAATGCCCGCGGCGACCTCGCGACCCGACACAACGCAGTAGGAGTTCACCGCTGCTGCAAGGCGTCGAGCTGGCCGGTGTCCATCCAGCGGGCCGCCAGTTCGGCCTGCACGTCGTCCGTCTGGCGACCCGTCGCCGGTGGCGTGCCCATGCGGCGGCCGCTGGCTAGCGCGACGAGCGTCGAACGATCCTGAGGCAGGGTGCGGGTCATTCGGTCGGCGAGCCGTGACACGGCCTCGGGATTGCGGGCGGCGGCGGCGGCGAACTGGGACACGAACAGGCTGATCTCATGGGCGTTGGTGGCGGCCGAGCGGACGATCAACGGCTGGAGTGTGCGGGTCACGAGTTCGAGACCAACGCCGTCAACGTCGAGGAAGGCGTCGACCTGCACGGTCTGTCGCGGACGGACCCCCGGCAACGCCGACTCGGCGACGTAGCGAACCACCACGAGGCACGATCCCGTGAGCTGCTTGGGGGCCAGCGGCCCGTCGTAGGCGCCCCGGCCATGAAACACGCAGAGCCCGCCGCGATCGGATCGTTCGCGGTGCAGGAGTTGGACGGCGCCCACGGTGCCGTAGCCGTCTGAGAGCCGCCAGCGGCCCGGCGCCGTCGGATCGAGCGCGAGACGGCTGATGCCGAGCACCCGCCAGACGTCGACGAGAGCTTCGGGCTTGGTGAGGATGAAGTCGAGCAGCCCCGCGTCGCAGGTGATGCTCGCCGCAGGAAGGTGCCGGTAGAGCGTGGTCTGCTGGAGGGCCTGCTCGGCGACCTGCCGCTCCGCCCGTCCCATGCGATCCAGCGGGATGGCCTCGACGGCGCGACGTCGAACCTCCCGCCCCGACGAGCCTGAGTCGGCCAGGACGCCGGCGATGCCGGCGGCCAGACTCGATTCCCCGGCGGCACGGGCCATCCCCTCCAGTGCGATCGGGCACACCAGTCCAAGGCACACAAGCGCTGACAAGCGCACGGTCATCGTAGTCCCCCCTGACAGACCCTCCCCGGCACCGCGAGCGGTGCCGCCTCGGAAGGGTATTCGGCCTGGGCGACGGGTTTGGGCCAGAGAATCCGCCGCCGGAAAGTCGGGGGCATCTGGCGGCCTTCCCTGGGCTTCCAGGCCTGCCGAAACCACGGGGATTGGGCCTTGGCCGGTCGCCGCAGGTTCCCTACGATCCCGCCCCGGTCCGGCACCGTTCGGCCAAGGTGGACCGCGTCAGGACCGACCGTGATGCCTCACTCAAGCGAAAGCCCCGAAACCAGCGGCGCAGGCCGCCCTGCCCGTGCGTCGCCCCACCGCCCAGGGCTGCTCGGCCGGCTGCTCGTCGGCTGGACGCGGATCTGCCTGCGGTATCCCTGGGCCGTGGTGATGCTCGCGGTGTTGTCGGCGGCAGCCTCGGGGCTCTTCACGGCCCGGCACCTCGGTTACAAGGTGAGCCGCATCGATTTGCTCAATCCCAAGAGCGACTACAACAAGCTCTGGATCGACTACATCCGCGAGTTCGGCGAGGACGACGATGCCGTGATCGTGGTCGAGGGGGAATCGCGGGACGGCGTGATTGCGGTGCTCGAGGAGGTCTCGCGCGAGGTCCGTCGCGAGGAGTCGCTGTTTCGCTCGGTCCTCCACGAGGTCGATCTCTCCCGGATTCGCTCGAAGGGGCTGCACTACCTCTCGCCGGCCGACCTGAAGGCGATCGACCGGTTCATCGAACGCATGCAGCCGGTGCTCGACGGCGGCTGGGCGCAGCTCAAGGTCGGCACCATGGTCGGCGGCCTGGCAGGGCAGATGGTCGCCGGGGCGCAGCCACAAGACCCGCGCGAGGAGCCGCCGGCGGCGGCGCTCGAACGGTATGTGGAGAGCCTCGTCGTCGGCATCGATTCCAGTGCCACAGGCGACGTGCGGGGAGGCGACTATGTCTCCCCCTGGCCTGGCATGCCGGAATCACTCTCGACGCTTCGCGACCTGTCGAGTGAGCACCTGCTCGCCAAGGACGGCCGGCTGGGCTTCGTGCTGCTGCGGCTCACGAAGGAGAAGGGGGGGTTCGCCGGGGCGTCGGCGGCCACCGACGAACTGCGGCAGATCATCGCCCGCGTGGGAGAGCGGTACCCCGGCACTTCGATCGGCCTCACCGGGCTGCCGGTGATGGAAGACGACGAGATGCGCACGAGCCAGCAGTCGATGATCTGGGCCAGCGGACTGTCGATGGCCGCCGTCGTGATCGTGATCATCGCCGGCTTCGGTGGCGTGCGGCACGCGCTGATGGCCAACGGCGTGCTCGCGATCGGCATGGCATGGGCTTTTGCCTGGGCCACCGCCAGCGTCGGTCATCTCAACATCCTCAGCGTCACCTTCACGGTGACCATGATCGGCGTCGGCATCGACTATGGCACCTACTATATCGGCCGCTACCTCGAGCAGCGGCGGCAGGGCATGGGCTGCGAGCAGGCCCTGTTGGAGACGAGCGGCAAGGTGGGCCCCGGGATCCTCACCGGCGCCATCACCACGGCCGTCGCCTTCTTCGCCGCGGCGCTCACGAGCTTCGTGGGCGTGGCGGAACTCGGGCTGATCGCCGGCGGCGGCATCATGCTGTGCTGCCTGGCCGAGCTGTTCGTGCTGCCCGCCGTGGTGGCGCTGGTCGACCGGAGCCGTCTGGGACGCCGTATTCCCGAGCCCGTGCCGGTGCATACCTGGCTGGAACCTGTCTTTCGCCATCCGCGGATCGTGATCCTCGCGGCGGTGGCCTGCACCATGGCGATGGTTGGTGGCCTGCACGAGCTCGACTACGACCACAACCTGCTCAACATGCAGGCCGAGGGGCTGGAGAGCGTCGCCGTCGAGAAGAAGCTCCTCGAGGAGTGCGATCAGAGCGTCTGGTACGCCCTCTCGATCGCCGACTCGCGGGAGCAGTTGCTCGAGCGGAAGGCGAAGCTCGTGGCGCTGCCGGGCGTGGAGCGGGTGGACGAGATCGCCTCGCTCCTGCCGGTTGACGAGGAACTGAAGCGGCCGCTCATCGAATCGATTCGCAGCCGGCTCGCGACGCTTCCGGAGCGGCCGCCGGAGATTCCGGTCGATCGGCTCGATTCCCTCGGCGAGACGCTCGCCTGGGCGCAGGCGGAGGCCTCGAAGCGGCCCGGCGGGCTGCGGACGGCCTGGCACCTGGAGCGGGCCCGCGACAGCCTGCGGCGGAAGGGGCCGGAGGAGTGCTACAGCGCCGTCGCCACCTTCCAGCAGCGGGCGGCGGGAGACCTGCTCAGCCGACTGCACGCGCTGGCGGGCATCGCCAATCCCGAACCGCCGGCGCTCGCCGATCTGCCGCCGAGCCTGGTCGAACGATTCGTCGGCTCCAGCGGCCGTCACCTCCTCAAGATCTACGGCCGGGGCGACATCTGGAACTTCGAGTCGCTCGAGAAGTTCGTCCGCGACGTGCGGAGCGTCGATCCGCGGGCCACCGGCAACCCGTTGCAGGCCTACGAGGCGTCGCTCGAGATGAAGCGGAGCTACGAGCAGGCGGGGCTCTACTCGCTGATCGTGATCCTCGCCGTCCTCTGGCTCGATTTCGGCACCATTCGCCATGCCCTCCTGGCCGCGCTGCCGCTGGCGATCGGCATGCTGCAGACCCTCGGGCTGATGGGGCTGGTGGGCATCGACCTCAATCCCGCGAACCTGATCGGCATCCCGCTGATCCTCGGGATCGCGGTCGATTATGGCGTGCACATCGTGCACGACGCGCTGGAGAGGCCCGGGCCGTACCGGATCAGCGCCTCCACCGCCAACTCGGTGCTCGTCGACGCCCTGACGACGATCCTGGGCTTCGGCGCGCTGATGGTCGCGAGCCATCGGGGCCTCGAGAGCCTGGGCCGGGTGCTCACGCTGGGGGTCACCACCTGCACGCTGACGTCGCTGGTGCTTCTCCCCGCCCTGCTCGCTCTCCTGCCTGGGTGGGCGGCAGCACCCGACGCCGACGCCACCGCCGACGCCGGGGAGGCCGCGGAGCAGGTCGACGACGCTCTGCCGCTGGCGGCGTGAGTCCCACCGGCCGATCGGCCGCGGGATCGCGATTGTGCCGACCGCCGTCCGCGCGGTACTCCCTCACTCTTTCCCATTCCCGCCAGTGGTGATTCATGAAACTCAGCCTGCGCCGTCTGTTTCAACTCGCCCTCCTCGTGGCCGCCGCCGTGCCCGCGCCGCGGCTCCTCGCCGACGGTGGCGAGCGGGTCGTGAACCTCGCGATGGAGGACCAGTTCAAGAATCGGCACGAGACGCTGCGGATGCGTGGCGACGTAGTGGTGCTGGTCTATGCCGAACGCAAGGGGGCCGAGGCATCGATGGCGCTCGGCCGTAGGCTGCACGTGCATTTCCACCCGCAGGCGGCCCAGGCGGCGGCGACCGAGTGGTCGCGGCAGCCGGTGGTTGGCCTCGCCGGCTGGCCGGCGGGGAGCGCCCCGCCCGATGTGCACGTGATTCCCGTCGCCTGCCTCCCCGAGGTGCCCAAAGCGCTCGAGACGGTCGCACGGTCGCGGTTCCGCAAAGACTCGCAGTTTGTGTCGGTGTGGCTCGACTTCGAGGATACGATGCGGCAGCGGTTCGGCGTCGTGCCCAACGAGCCCAACGTGGCCCTGATCGATACCCGCGGCTGCCCGCAGGGAGTGATCTCAGGTCACCTCGACGAGGTGCGGTTCGCGGAGGTGGTCACGGTGATCGACCAGCTGCGGCTGCGATCGCTGCAGGACCGGACTGCCGCCATCCCCGCAGCAGTGACCACGGTCCGCTGAGGCGAACTCACGGTCGGCTCCGCTCCTTCAGCCGCCGGCTCGCGCGGGTGAGCGTGTCCCGCTCGGCTGCCGTGAGGCTTCCCTCGCCGGTGCGGCTGATCTTCGCCAGGATGCGGTCGACCTCCTCGTCGAGCCGGGGGTCGTCGCCGGGGCGGACGGAGAGCGGCCGTTCGTCGTCTGGGCGGACGATCCGCATCCGTCGTCGGCGGGCCAGCCAGCCGGCCGGCACGCTCGCGAGCCAGTCGAACTGCCAGCCCCGCCAGGCGTACATCAGCCCGAACACGGCGCCCCCGAGATGGGCGAGGTGGGCCACGTTGCCGCTGCCCTCGGCGGCACCGCGGACATCCGAGACGAGATACAGGATTCCCAGAGCCCAGACGGGCACCGGCAGGACGCCGTACACGAGCACCGTCTGCTTGGGGAAGTACCAGATGAAAGCGGCGAGCACCGCCATCACTCCGCCGGACGCGCCGACGAGGCGGCCCCCCTGGCCGCCGAAACCCTCACCGACCACCCAGGCGAGGCCGGCGAACACGATTGCGGCGCAGTAGAAGCGGAAGAACTCTCCCCGTCCCGTCACGGCCTCGAGTTCCCGGCCGAAGAACCAGAGCGTGAGCATGTTGAACAGCAGGTGCATCGGCGAATACTGGTTGTTGGGCTGCTCGAGGCTGGGCCCGTCGTGCAGGAAGCCGTAGCTGAGCAGCGACCAGAAATTCTGCGGATGAGTCGGCAGGTCGGACCGCAGGCAGAGCAGGTCGTTCAGCGAGAGCCGCAGCGAGAAGAGTTCGCGGAACAAATCGCCGGTGAGAATGAAGTTGGCCAGCCAGATCGCGATGTTGAGGGCGATGATCGCGTTGACGGCCGTCCATTCCGAGGCGAATGTGGGGCGGCGATCGGAGGAGTAGCCGCGATCCTGGAATCCCATCGCCGATTGCCGCCGCCTGGCGGGTCCACATGACGGAGGCGGAAGGCCGCCTTGCCGAGGGCCGCATCCTACGGCCGGCGGGAGCCCAGGGGCAACCATGGCGGACCGGTGCGGCGGTTGCTGCCCTGCGGGCCAGCGCGTGTGCTACGCTCTGGCCTAAAGATTCCGGGAGATGCTGCCGAGCCAAATCGGCCTCCGGATGTCCGTTTCACGAGAGGACATGACGACGATGGCCACCAATGGCGGGCTGGGCAGGAAACTGCGGATGGGGATCGTCGGAGGAGGACAGGGCTCGTTCATCGGTCGCGTGCATGTCACGGCGGCGGTGCTCGACAACCGGGCCACACTCGTCGCAGGGGCGTTCTCCAGCGATGCGGCCCGTGCGAAGGCGAGTGCCGCCGACTACGACGTGCCCGAGTCGCGTGCCTATGGCTCGTGGCAGGAGATGCTTGATCGGGAGCAGACCCTGCCCGTTGGCGAACGGATCGACTTCGTGACGGTCGCCACGCCCAATCACCTGCACTTTCCCGTGGCGAAGGCGGCGGTGGAGGCGGGCTTTCACGTCGTCTGCGACAAGCCACTCACGCTCACGCTCGCCGAAGCCGAGGAACTCGCCGCGGTGGTGGCGGCCGCCCGGTCGGTGTTTGTCGTGACCCACAACTACACCGGCTATCCCCTCGTGCGGCAGGCACGGGAGATGATCCTGGCGGGCGAACTGGGTGAGATTCAGGCGATCCGCGCCGAATACATCCAGGGCTGGCTGCGGACGCGGCTGGAGAGCGAAGGGCAGAAGCAGGCCGCCTGGCGGACCGACCCCACGAAGAGCGGCGTGGCGGGCTGCTTCGGCGACATCGGCACCCATGCCTACAACCTCGGCCGCTACATGACAGGCCTGCTGCCCGAGGCGATCAGCGCGAGCCTGAAGATTTTCGTGCCCGGCCGGTCGCTCGACGACTACGGCCATGCCGTGATCCGCTACGAGAACGGGGCGCTGGGCACCGTGACCGCTTCGCAGATCAGCCACGGCCGCGAAAACGACCTGCGGATCCAGATCGACGGCACCCTGGGCAGCCTCGAGTGGCACCAGGAGCAGCCCAACGCCATGACCGTGCGGCACAATGGCAAGCCCCACATGATCTACACGAGGGATCCGAACGCGCCGTTCACGAACGAGTCGGGCAAGGCGGCCTGCCGGCTGCCCTCGGGCCATCCGGAGGCCTTCTTCGAGGCCTTCGCCAACGTCTACCGCGCCGGCTTCGATGCCATGGCCCAGGCGGCGACGGGGGGCCCGATCGAGAAGAAAAACACCGTCTATCCCAACATCCACGACGGCGTCGAGGGGATGTACTTCATCGAGCAGTCGGTCGCCTCCAGCAAGACCGACGGCAGTTGGCTGCCGCTCAAGCACCCGCTGGCGAGGCGCTGAGCCCATGGCTTCCTCCGACACCAGATACTTCGTGTTTGACATCGAGAGCGTGGCCGACGGAGACCTCGTCTCCCGCCTGCGGTATCCGGGTGAGGGTCTTGCCGCCGAACCGGCGATCGCGAGGTACCGGGCCGAGCTCATGCAGGAGAATGGCAAGGACTTCATCCCCTACACCTTCCAACTGCCCATTTCGCTGGTGATCGCGAAAGTGGCGAAAGACCTGTCGCTGCAGGACCTGATCGCGCTCGACGAGAAGCACTCGCGGCCCCATGAGATCACGCGGCTCTTCTGGGACGGCTGGCGGAAGTATCAGCGGCCGAAACTCGTCTCGTTCAATGGCCGTGGGTTCGACATGCCGCTGCTCGAACTCTGCGCCTTCCGCTACGGCGTGGCGATCCCCGACTGGTTCGCCGAGGATGCGCGAAACTTCGATCAGCCGCGGTACCGCTACAACACGGCGGCCCACTTCGACCTCTACGAATGGCTGACCAACTCCGGCGCGTCGCGGTTCGCCGGCGGGCTGTCGCTGGCGGCCAACCTGATCGGCAAGCCGGGAAAGATGGAGGTCGCGGGCCACATGGTGCAGGACCTCTGGGACGCTGGAAAGAAGGCCGAGATCCACGACTACTGCCGTGGCGACGTGCTCGACACCTACTTCGTGTTCCTGCGGTCGCGGCTGCTCGCCGGCGACATCGACCTCAAGCGGGAGCAGGCGCTCATCGAGCACGCCCGCGGATGGATCGAGGCGAAGTCCGAAGAAAGCCCAGGCCTCACCCGGTACCTCGCTGCGTGGGGCGACTGGAAGAGTCCGTACTGAGCATCGAACCGGATCGGGCGCATGCTGGTGCACCGGCCCGGCGGTCGCCGGACGCACGGGTCGGCTTCCAGGCCGAGAGCAGCCGCATGGCCAGCTCGCCGCCTGTCGTCACTCGCTGATCGGCTCCTTGACGAGCTGCACGAAGTGGTGAACCCGCGACGAGCCGATCAGTTCGGCAACCTTCTTGTCGGCCGCCTTCTTGTCGGCGTACTCGAACAGGGCGAGCCGCTTCATGCCTTGGTTGAAGACGCCCCAGTAGGCCTTCATCCGCACCTCCTTGGCGACCTTCTTCCGGGCGGGCTTCTTCTCGCCCGGCTTCTTGGGCTCCTTGACCTTCTTCTCCTTGACGACCTTCTCCTTCGTCACCTTCGCCTTGGCGGCCTTCTCCTTCGGAGTCTTGGCCTTGTCGCGGGCCTCCGCCGCGTCCGACTGGGCCCGCAGTTCCTTGCGATTCACAACTTTTCGAGCCATGTCTCCGTCGCCGTCCTTCCGTCTGTGGGTGAATGCGGATGAGAGGGGGAAAGTATAGCGTGTTGGGAAGCCGCCGCCGCGGCCGACTATACTTGTCTGCCATGTCGATCGCCGCCCCCGACGTGCCGCTCGCCTCGCCGTTTGCCGCCTATCGCGGCCTCGACGACGCCCTGCTCGACGACCGCATCGAGGCGGTCCGCCGCCGGATGGGGTCTCGGCTGGTGATCCTCGGTCACCATTACCAGCAAGATGGGGTGATCGACCACGCCGATTTTCAGGGGGATAGCTACCAGCTTTCGCGGTCGGCGGCGGAGCGGGCTGGTTGCGAGGCGATCGCCTTCTGTGGCGTCCACTTCATGGCCGAGACGGCCGACATCCTCGCCAACCGGCCCGACCGGGTCGCGGCCCGCGGCGGCCGCCGGGTGGCCGTCGTGCTGCCCGACATGGCGGCCGGCTGCTCGATGGCCGACATGGCGGCGATCGAGCAGGTGGAGGACGCCTGGGCCGACCTCGGCACCGTGGTCGACACCTCCGACATCACGCCGGTCACCTACATCAACTCGGCCGCGAGCCTGAAGGCCTTCTGCGGTCGCCACGGTGGCATCGTCTGCACCTCGAGCAACGCCCGGGCCGTGCTCGAGTGGGCGTTTGCCCGAACCAAGCGAGTGCTCTTCTTTCCCGACCAGCACCTCGGCCGCAACACGGCCCGGGCCATGGGCATCCCGCTCGACGAGATGGCCCTCTGGAACCCGCACGAGCCTGCCCTCGGCGGCAATCCGCAGGCTCAACTCGAGAACAGTCGGGTGATCCTCTGGCAGGGACACTGCAGCGTGCACGCGATGTTCAAGCCGGAACACGTCGATGCCGTGCGGGCGAACCTACCGGGGGTCAAGGTGCTCGTGCACCCGGAGTGCTCGATGGAGGTGGTCGACAGGGCGGATCTCGTCGGCTCGACGAGCTACATCCTCGGCCAGGTTGAAAAGGCTCCGCCGGGTACGAGTTGGGCGATCGGCACGGAGCTTCACCTCGTGAAGCGGCTGGAGAAGAACCATCCCGAGCAGACGATCCGCTTTCTTTCGCCGGTGATGTGCATGTGCGCCACGATGTATCGCATCGACCTGGCCCACCTCTGCTGGAGCCTGGAGCACCTCGAGCGGGGCAAGCCCGTCAACGTGATCCGAGTGGACGATGAGACAGCGAAGTGGGCCGTGACGGCGCTCGAGCGGATGCTCGCCGTGTCGTGACGGAGAGAGCCCATTCGACTTCCGGATATCGCCGGCTCGGGGGCGGCAAACGTCGCGTCGCCGGGCGAGGAGTTCGGCCCGCTCACCCGTCGGCGGAGTATTCGTCGAGCAGGCTCTCGATGCGGGCGAACACATCGGCCATCTGGTCGGCGTCGGGGAGGAGCGTGACCCGGAAGTGGTCGCGGTAGGGCACGTTGAAGCTCGAGCCCGGAGCCACGAGCACGTGCTTCCGCTCCAAAAGATCGAGCGCGAACGCCTGGTCGTCAAAGGCGGCCAGCCCCCCAGGGAGCCGGTCGGCGTGCACGCGGATGAAGGCGTACATCGCCCCCTGCGGCGGCATGACGGAGAGCCAGCGGCTGCTCGCCACGGCACCGAGCATCGTCGCGCGGGTCGCGTGGAGCCGTCCACCCGGCCGGGTGAGGTCGAAGATCGACTGGTGGCCGCCGAGCGCCGTCTGCACCGCGAACTGCCCAGGCACGTTGGAGCACAGCCGCAGGCTCGCCAAGAGTTCCACCGCCTGGATGTAGTCGCGGGCATGCTCCCGCTCGCCCGAGAACACCAGCCAGCCCACCCGAAGCCCGCAGGCCCGGTAGACCTTGCTGAGTCCCGAAAAGGTGAGGCAGAGGGCCTGCCGGGTGAGCGCGGCCAGCGGCACGAACTCGGCACCGTCGTAGAGCATCTCGTCGTAGATCTCGTCGGCGCAGAGCACGAGATGCCGCCGCTCGGCGATCCCGGCGAGGGCCGCGAGCACCTCGCGGGAATAGACGGCGCCGGTCGGATTGTTGGGATTGATGATCACCAGTGCCCGGGTGCGTTCGGTGACAAGCGCCTCGATCTCCGCCGGGTCGGGCACGAAGCCCCGCTCCGGGCGGCAGGGGTAGTGCACCGCCTTTGCCCCGTGGATCACCACCGAGGCCGTCCAGAGCGGGTAGTCGGGGCTCGGCACGAGCACCTCATCGCCGGGATTCAATAGCGCCCGCATCGCCAGCATGATCATTTCGGAGACGCCGTTGCCGATGAACACGTCGTCGGCGGTGACGTCCATCACACCACGGTTCTGCTGCTGCATCACCACCGCCTCGCGGGCCGGAAAGATGCCCTTCTGGTGCGAGTAGGGATCGGCCTGATGGAGGTTTTCAACCACCGCCACCCGCATCGAACCCGGCATGCGGAAGCCGAAGGCCCCGGGGTTGCCGATGTTGAGCTTCACGATCTCATGCCCTTCGCGCTCGAGCTGTTCGGCGCGGCGGGCGAGGGCCCCGCGGATCTCGTACTTGACCTCGTGGAGGTGTTCGGATGCGCGGAGCGGACGAAGGGTCATGGCGTGGAGATTCCCGGGGAAAAGAGCATCCTACACTCGGTCCAGGGCCTCATTCGCCGAGCGCCGCCTGGAGCGTATTCCACGGGAGCGGCATCCAGGGCACCGCATCGGGCAGGGAGGTGGGAGGCCGCGGCCCGTCGAGGTGACGGGGGGTCGCGTCGGCCTGCTCGATCGCCCGGTCCACGGCGGAGCCCAGCCGCTCCAGCCAGTCCGGCACTTCCACGCCCGAGCCGCTGGCCACACCGAGGAACGTCCCGGCCTTGGCCTCGAACGCGGCGGCTGCACCCTGCGGTTCGCCGGCGACCAGTTCGGCAACCGCCGGCTCGACCAGTGCCTCCAGTTCGTCCTGTTCGAGCATCGCGGTGAACGGCCGTCGCACGCGATCAGCGATGCTCGCCAGCCGCACGCTCCAGTGCCCCTCGAGTTGATCGAGCCTGCCCACGAACCCGGCCGCCGTGTCGCGGGTCTCCTCGCGGAGCCGCTCCCGCCAGGCCTCCGCCGCAGCCGCCGCACCCCGCCGCGCGAGCACGCGGTGGGCCATGTTGACCGGCCGCAGCGTCCAGGCGATCCGATCATGCTCCGCCTTGACCCGCAGGTAGTCGAGCAGGATGTGGAGACACTCTCCGCGGTCTGACTGCGTGGTGGTGGAGTTCCAATCACGGTATTCGGCATGGTTCTCGGCCACGCTCTCCAGCACGAGCCGCAGCCGCGTCGCCGCCTGCTTCATCGGCAGCGCTCCGGTGATCAGGTCTTCCACGAGCCGCTTGGGATGCCGCGACGGCGGTGGATCGGGAATGTCGGGCTCGGCGGCGAGGTCGGTGAGGTGCTCCAGCCAGTTCCGGACGCCTCCGCGGAGGATGCCCCGTAGCGACGACGGCGCCAGCAGGTGCTGGGTGAACAGGCCGGCCCCATACCGCTCGATGAACTCGCGGGTCGCGGCAAAGGCCTTGTCGTCGCGCAGCCGTTCGAGCACCGAGAGCCGGAGCTGGCGGGCGTGGGTCATCCAGGTCTCGAGCAGCTTCGGCACGAGGAGCGACAGCCCGTCGAGAATCCTCGCGGTCCGCGTGGCGGCATCCGCGTTACCCGCGTTGCTACTCTCGACGATGCGTTCGACCAGCGCCGTCGTTCCCGCCTCGAAGACGCGATCGAACTCACTCACGCTCGCGCCCCCCGGAGGACGGCGGTTCTCGAGTGCCTTGGCGAGCTGCACCACCGCGATGGTCTCCTGGACGAGGCCGAGCCGCGGCAGGCATGCGGCCAGCCGCTCCAGCAGCCGCTCCCGACTGCGGGCCCGCACGATCCGGTCTGGGCGGCCGCCACGGGAGAGCGGCACATAGAGGACGGCCTTGCCAACGAGGCGTTCGCAGACGACCTGCATGCGAGCGGCGGTGTCGCCCGAGTCGCCCCGCATCAGGGCTGCGAACAGCCCGCCGACGCTGCCGCGGGCCGCCGCGGCCGTGCCCGGTGTGCCGAGGTGGAGCCTGGCCGAGAGCAGCCAGAGCGTTTCGCCGGCCTGCACCGCGGCCTCGACCAGCCGCTCGGCCGCCGCGTCGCGCTGCCATCGGAGGCGATCGAACTCGGTGGGTGACATCCCCGGCGGCGGTTCCTGGTCGCGGATCGAGACGAGCGTAGCGGCACGAACCATCGTCCGGCGCAGCCGGCGGATGGTGTGCTGCCAGCCGACGATCGAGTCGAGCTCCTCGGGGATCGCCTCCGCCCCGGAGGCGGCATCAGTGGCGCACCAGGCCGTCACGGCCTCGCGGAACAGCCGGAGCACGCCCCGCAGGAACTCGGCCGCATCCTCGATCGATGCCAGACCATCGAGCGACGCGCCGCCCGGACCGTCGACGTCGATCATGCCGCCATCCACCCCGTCGTCGGCGGAGTCGCGCCACACCATCGACTCGTAGGCCGCTGCCACCCGTTCTTCTGCGTCGGGCTGATCGACTTCGTCGTCATCACCGCCGCGATGTGCCCCGCTGCCGCCGACGTCGGGGGCGACAGCCGCCGCCGCGACGACGTCGACCACGCCGCCGGTGTTGGCTTCCACCATCTCCAGAAAGCGCCGAACCCGGGATCGTCCGGTGGCCGAGCGGTCGGCGCATGCCTGGCCGATCCAGCGGGTGGCGGCGGTCAGCCATGCCGGACCGCTGCGGTCGATGGCCGACCCCTCCAACAGCGAGACCCAGTGAACGAGCAGCCCCGAAGCCCCTTCGAGATCACCCTCGTCGAGGAGCGCGTCGGCAGCCTGCGCGTGACTGCGGGGCGACGTGAAGGCGGCCACTTCCCGCCGCCAGAATCCGGCGGGCGGCGGCTCCGCGGCGGTCTCCCGCCGCCGCCGGAGCGCGGCGATCACGTCGCGGGCCGAGTCAACGCACTCGCGGCCCGAGAGGTGCGGCACGTTGGAGACGGTGGTCGTCGCGAAGCGGTCCCACCACGACGCGAGTGACTCGAGTTTCGCAGCGGCCCGGTCGGCCGCCGGCTTCGCCCCGACGAGGCTGGCCTGCCGCCAGGCGGCGGCGTAGCCCTCGAGGATCGATCCGGTCGCGGTGACCAGGTCGTCGACTCGCGGGTCGGGCAGGCTCTCGCCGCCGGGTTCATGCAGGGGGAACTGGCCGGAAAGTCCGAGGATGTTCCAGGGATCGACAGCCGCCCCGCATCCCACGGCCCGGGAGAGGAGGTCGGCGGCCGCGTCGAGTTCGTCAACCGCGGTGTTGGCATCGCCATGCCGCCAGAGCGCCCGCTGGGCCGCGACGACGCGGCTGGTGATTCGGGCAAGCATGCGGGCGCCGGCAGCGGGCACGGTGCCGGCCAGTCGCTCGGCGGCAGCGGCCCGCCCGAGCCGAGCGAACACCGCGGCCAGGGCGACGTTCTCGACCTGCCGGGCCCGGCGGCCCGCGAGCACGGCGTTGATGTGCCGCCGCACGCCACCGAAGGGCTGCCGCATTCGCTGGGCTTCGTCTTCGAGCCGCTGGCGATGGTCGGCGGGGAGGGCCGTGAGCAGCCGGCGATAAAACTCGTCACGATACGAGGCGATCCGCGGCAGCAGTTCCGCCAGCGATAGCGAGGCCTGGAGCGCGCCCGGCCCATGCCCCGAGAGGCCACTGGCCATGAGCATCACACCCGCAAGCACGGCCGACGACTCCCAGCGAAGCTGCTGCTCGTCGACAACGCGGCCTGCGGCGGGGGCCGCGCGGGGCCAGGAGAGAATCCCGTCGAGGGTCGCCTGCTGCACGACCATCCGCCGGTACATGCCGCGTTCGTCGATCCGGGAGGGATCCCAGAGGCCGAAGAGATAATTCGGCCGGCTGGCGGCCGGATGGAGAAAGTCGAAGGCCCGCGGGTCGATCGCCAACTCTTCGAGGGCATCGAGGTCAAAATCGGCCTGCCGAAGGAGTTCCACGGGTACTTCGCCGAGGATCGCGATCGCGCCGGCCACGAGCTGCCGGTACCGGCCATGCGCCGCGCCGGCACCTGCCACGTAGAGCGGGATCGGCCGCACCCGTTCGTGCGGGTAGGGCTCCGACAGACGGCCGTTTTCGAGCACGGCCACGGGCCGCCAGCCGACGTAGTCGTTGACGCGATCGATCGCCCGCTGCACGCCGGTGTCGCGATCGTCGTCGGGTCCGCTTTCGGCCAGCAGCGAGCGGATCGCCGCCATCACCAAAAACGGCCGCTCGATCGCTCCTGGCGGCTGGTGCTCGAGCACGTCGGCATGAAAGCGACGGTAGGCAGGCAGCAGGCTGTCGAACGCCGTATCGATGGCCCACCGCGCCTGGGCGGCGTCGCGGAAGGCCGGCGTGGTCGACTGCAGGTCGGCGAGCCGAGTCCGCAGTTCGGCCGCGACCAGGTCGGCAGCATCGGGCCGTTCGACCACCGTGCCGTCGTCGTCGGCTGGCTCGATCGCCGCGTAGAGGTCGTTCATGCCGCGCCAGACGGCCGCGTCGAAGGCCCCCGACGAGAAGTTGAGGTAGCCGAGCACCATCGCCGCGGCGTCGCGGGATCCTGACGGCTTCGCTGGGTGCTGCATCGACGGGAGCCCGCACGGGCGGGGGCGGGCGGCTGGAAAAAGCGGAACAATCGGCACAAGCCTAGCAGTTTTGTCCCTTTCCGATCACGAACTATCCTTGCGGAGCCGCTGGCCGGCGGCCCATGCCCATCGCAGGACACCATCTCCATGCCTCGCTCCTTCCCGCTCCGCGCCGGCACGCTGGCTGCCTGCGGCCTCTGGACGCACGCAGCCGTCGCTGGCGGAGCGCTGCTCTGCGGTACCGCCGGAGATGAACTCGTCGCCGCCCGCGCCGGTCTGACCCGCGAGTGGGTCGTGCAGATTCCGTTTGATTCCGCCGGCTACAGGCTCGAGCACCTCGCCATCGGCGACGGCATGGTGGTGGCAACGTCGGGTGACGGCGGGGTGCATGCGGTGGCAACGACGACAGGCGCAGCCGGCGCAGCCCGCCCGGGCAGCGTGCTCTGGTCGCAGCGGGTGGGCCGACCGGGAGGTTCCGGTCAGTCGGCCGGCATCGGCGCCGAGATCGTGACCGTCGCCCGCGACCTCGACATCCACGGCCTCGACGCCGCGGATGGCAGCGTGAGGTGGCGACGGTCGTTCGGCCGGCCGGCTTCGGGTGCAGCCGTGCCGGTGGGCGACTGGGTTTACAATCCGCTGTCCGGTGACGGCGTGATGCGGATGCCGACCAATCCCAATGCCAAACCGAAGCCCGCAGCGGGCAGGGCCGGCGACGATCGTGACCGCCGACCTGCCGATGACGATGAGGCGCGAAAGGCATTGGCTGAGCTGCTGCGGCCGATCGCGATCGATGCCTCAGGCCGCGTGGAGTCGGCCCCGGTGCCGTACGAAGGGGGCGTCGTCTGGTGTACGGAGGGGGGCCGCATCGTGGCGGTGGTCCCCATCAAGTCAGGGTGGGAGCGGATGGAGTTCGATCTCAACTCTTCCCCCGCCGGGCCGCTGGTGGTGCGTGGCTCCACGATCTACGCCGCGACGCGGCGGGGCGATCTGGCGAGGATCGACGACACGTCCCGGGAAGACGTGCACGATATCGGGTTGACCTGGCATGTGGTGCTGCCGCACCCGCCCGAGGGCGGTCCGCTCGTCGGTGGCGACACGGTGGCCGTCTCGCTCGGAGACGAGGGCATCATGGCGTTCTCAGCGCAGACCGGGGACGAGCGTTGGCGGAGCTGTATCGCCGGCCGACTTGTCTCGGTGACGGGCGACCGGGTGTGGTGTGTCGATCGCGTCGGCCGCCTGGCGAGCCTCGACCTGGCCACGGGCATGCCGAGCGAGTGGATGTGCCTTGGCAGTTTCACGCTGCCGGTGGCCAACACCGTCAATGACCGGCTGATTCTGGCGTCAGCCGATGGCCTTGTCGTGTCGCTCGCTCCGCGGCGAACGGTTTCGGCGCTGCCTCCCCCCGCGCCGCCGAAGCCCAACTGGAAGCCGGCGGACGACGTGGCCCCGCCGGCCGATGACGCGGATGCCGCTGAGCCGCCCGCGGCCGACACGCTGGAAAACCCCGCGACGTGAGGCGTGGGAAGAGTTTGGCCGGGAGCACTGGCGAGTCGCGCCACCCACGGCTTACGCCCGGGGGCTTGTGCGGGAAAGCGTCGACAGGGATGAACCCGATGGCCGCGGGACCGTTCATCGCACCCGGGACGGGCGGGCCGGCACGCGGCGCTGCGGATCCTGACGCCAGGCTCTTGTGAGCAGGCCGTAGAGCTCGCCATCGTGTCGGGCGAGGCGATGGGGATCCTGGAAGAAGCACTCGCTCGCCACGGCGAAGAACTCGACGGCACTCTCCGCGGCATACTCGTCGAACGCGGTCGATCGCCCCTCGTCGAGCGCGATCTCGAACCGCTCCCGACAGGCCTCGATGCCGTCGATCCAGGCCTCGCGGTCGGCCGCCGGCAGCGGTGGGACGCCGTCGATGTCACCGTCGAGCGCATCGACGAGATGGGCGACCTCGTGCATCACCACGCTCCGCGGGCCGTCACGCAGCCGGCCGCCGTCGACCACGCCCGGCCAGGAGAGCACGAGGCTGCCTCCCGACCAGGTCTCCCCCATGCGAGCCTCCTGCCACTCCAGTGCGCCCCCACCATCCAACACCGTGGACCGGGGCACCAGGTAGTCGCCTGGATAGACGAGCACCGACTTGAGCCCGTCGAACCACTCGCCGCCGAAGCCCAACGCCACGATGCCCGCCTGGCCCGCGACCGTCACTCGGATCTCGTCGGTGATCTCGAGCCCCCGGCAGCCCTCGAACCGCTTCTCCGCGAGGAACACGGCGATCCAGCGGCGGAGTCGCTCGGTCTCGTCGTCGTCGAGCCACTGCGACTGCTTCACGCCACGCCGGAGAATGTCGTGCCAGGCCCCGGGAAACGGCAGGTCACCGAGGGCGCGACGACGGCGGGCACGCATCCAGGAAAACAGCATGACACCCGCCTCACGGCCATCCGCCGGGCTACTGCGGCGGTACCGGTGAGAGGGGCATTCGCCGGAGAAACAAATCGAGGGCCATGATCAGGCAGCCGATCGAGAGCGCTACAAATGACAGCACGAGCATGACCGTGTCGATGTTCATCGGCGAGCGACGCTGGGGCTGCGAGTCATCTGCCATGGATCGAGCTCCTCAAACCGTCGTCGAAGGTCACGCCTTCAGCCGGGTTGTGACCTTGTCGCCTCGCTGCACGATGCCGCGAGCATAGGCCTTCACGATCTCGGCGACGGCATGGTCGGGCAACACCGTCTTGACCACGGCCCGGCCGATGTACTCGCCCCCCCGGTAGACCTCGAGCGTGTGCCCCACCTGAAGGCCGTCATCGCTGCCGAGCGACACCTGGATCGTGCCTGCGGCGACCGCGGTCACGTCGCCGTCGAGCGTGGGAACGCGATCCTTGGGGAGGCTCTCGATCGCCAGGCCATTCTGCTTGAGCAGCACTCGGGCATTGGCGACCTGCTTCTCGAGCTGGGCTTTGCGTTCTTCGGCGATCGTCAGTTCGGCCTGTGACTCGGCGAGCGCGGCGGAGAGTTGGGCCGACTTGTCGACCTGGGAGTCGACCTTCTGCTGCTGGGCCTTCACCTGCGTCTGAAGAGCGGCGACGTTCTTGTCGGCCTCCAGGAGGTCTTCGCGAAGCTTGCGGACGTCATCGACTGCCTGCTCCATCTTCGCCTGCCGCTCGTCCTTCTCGGAGCGGAGCCTCCGCAGTTCCTCGTCTTTCTGCACGATCGCTGTCTGCAGTTTGGCCAGCACCTGATCGCGGGATTGCTCCGACTCGGCCACCTTCGCCTGGAGCCGCGTGATGTCGTCATCGAGCTTCTTTCGCGCCGTTTCGGCCTCCTCGATCCGGTACCTGTAGCCCGGTTGCTGGCCGGGCAGACAGTCCTTTGGGGCGCGCTCGACCTCGTCCTTCCAGTTGACGTGCGACGTGTAGATGACGCCCGCGAACGTCATGAGCATCAGGCTCATGACGAACACTGCGAACACGAAAATCTTGCCGATGATGTTCATGAAATCCCTCGCCGGCGAACCGCCGCCGTCCATTGTCGACGGCCGCGGCCGGCCCGGGCAAGCCTACCGCTCGTCTAGTGATCGGCAGAAGGGTCATGCCGGCTCAAGGAGCCCAGGACGCGCCCGTTTTGTCGACCCGCCGGCCCTTCCCGCGGGCCCACGGCGGAGCGATTCCAGCGTCACGGCCACTACGACCGCCATACATCCCCCGGCCGGCAGGCTTCCCCAGGTCAGCCATGGGCTCGCCCGGCCGTCCCGCCGCACCGCGGCCCGCAGCGTGGCCACCGCCCGGCGTGGCCCCCGGGCCAGCAGCCGTCCCGAGCCATCGATCCAGGCCGAAAAGCCCGTATTGGCGGCGACCACGATCGGCGTGCGGACCTCGATTGCCCGGAAGACCGCCGCCGTGAGGTGCATGTCGAGTTCGCTCGATCCCCAGAACCAGCCGTCGTTGGTGAGGTTCACGATCACGTCGGGCCGGCGCCCGCCGGCTGCCAGCTGCCGCACGAGCCCGCGGATGGCCTCCGGCAGCGCCGTCTCATAACAGATGGTGGGCGCGACCTCGTAGCCCGCGATCCTGATTCCCACGGGTGCCAGCCCAGCCGACAGGCCCGCGGGCAGGGGCGTGAGCCGGTAGAGGATCGGAAACGTCTCCGCGAACGGGACGTACTCGCCGAACATCACCGGGTGCATCTTGTCGTAGCAGGCCAGCACCCGCCCCTCGGCGTCGAGGAACAGCCCGCAGTTGAAGTGCTCGGCGCCGGTGACGGCCTCGGGCGTGACCCGCTGCTTGTCGACGCCCACGAGCCAGGTCGTGCCGTACCTCATCGCATAGGCCGACAGGGCGTCGAGCCGTTGCCGCTCCAGGGCCGTGCGGCAGAGCGCCTGGCGTTCGGCGTCGTCTGTCGCGGTGGGCTCGTCGGCAGGCGGCCCGAGCATCTCCTCGACGACCGGCTCAGGCAGCCGCTCGGCTGGATCGATCTCCAGGAGCCCCCATCGCCACATCGTCTCGGGCCACACGATCAGGTCGGGCCGCGCGGACGTGCCGGAGGCGGCGAGCCCCTTGAGCGTGAGCGTGTCGTAGTGCTGGGCCACGTCGATCGCCGCATCGGGATCGTGCTTGAGCTCAGTGTCGACCGACCCCTGCACGAGCAGCACGTCGAGCGGCCGATCCGTCGTGACCGGTTCGCCGGCAAGCCGCCAGGCACCGTACCCGACCGTGAGCAGGACCGCGACCGCCGCGACCGCCGAGTCGATGGCCGCGGCCCGGCGGCACCGCGTGGCCAGGAGCGTCGTCGCCGCGGCCGCCACGGCCATCACCACGCCGCCGACGCCCACCGCGCCGAAGGCGTCGGCAAGCTGGATGAGCGTCGTCCATCGCCACTGGGTGTGGCCGAGCATGCCGAAGGTGAACCCGCCGAGGAGGGTGCCGCGGAGCTGCTCGCAGCCCATCCAGGCGATGACGGCAGCCGGCACGAGCGGCCACCCCCAGCGATGCACCAGCCGCCGTGCCGCCCAGACGAAGAGCGGCACGTACAGGGCGAGGTAGGCGGAGAGTGCCAGCCAGCCGAGCGACGTGGCCGGATGCGGCAGCCGCAGCCAGTGGATCGCGAACAGCCAGTGCACGAATCCAGCGGTCCAGAGTGCGAGCCCGGGATGTCGGCCGGGCAACCGCGTCGACCGCACGAGGACCAGCCACGGCAGCGGTGCGATCCATGCCAGCCACCAGAGGTCGGCCGGCGGCTGCACGAGGAACATCGCCGCGGCCCCCGCGAGCGCTGCGGCCCAGACGTCGCGGTCGTCCGTCGGCCAGCCGTCGGGCTCGCCGCCGAGCCGTGCGGCGGTCACGGGCCCACCTCGAACTCGGCGATGGCCATGCCGGTCGCGAGCCGGTCGTCCTCGTCGACGAACTGGCGGACGAGCCGTCCTGACAGCGGCGCCTCGAGGTCGACGGTCACGCCCCCCGCGGCGAGTTCGGCGACGCGGTCTCCGATCAGCACCGCCGCGCCCGGCGGCACCAGCCAGAGCGACAGCACCAGGGGCATGTCGCCGAGTCCGAGGTCGGGAACGACGAGCTGCTGCCGCGGCGAGGGCAGGAGAGGATCCATCGCGATCACTGCTGCTCGCGGAGCCAGGTGAGCAGGACGCGGCCCACCGCTTCGAGCGATTCCGCCGAGCAGGCCTCGGGGGTGTCGGCGGTGGTGTGCCACTGCGGATAGTCGAAGTCGATGATGTCGCAGGTGGGAATCCCGGCGATCATCCGTAGCGGCACGTGATCGTCTTCGACGGCATACTTCGGCCGCGGCACGAACTGGCGGACCTCCAGCCGGCGGGCCACGTCCCAGATCGCGTCGACCACGGGCCGCGTGTCGGGCCAGTCGACGCTGTGCTGTTCCTGCCAGATGGAAAGATCGCGGTCGGCAACCATGTCGACGATCGCGCCGTAGCGGTAGGCGTGCTGCAGCCGGCCAGCCTTGCGGTCGGCCGCGTACTGCCGCGCGAAGAAGTTCGATCCGAGGCAGTAGGGGTCGCGGGGCGCCACCACGTATTCCTCGGCGTCGAAGAGGACGAAGTCGACGCCCACGGGCGGGGCGAGGCCGGGCATCGCGGCGGCGAGTTCCATCAGCAGGGCCACGCCGCTGGCGCCGTCGTTGGCGCCCACGAACGTGCCCTGGGGATCGACCGGGTCTCGATCGGGAAATGGCCGCGTGTCGTAGTGGGCTCCGATGAGCACGCGATCGACCCGGTCGGGATGCCAGGTGACCACGAGGTTTTCCATGTGCACCGGTTTTCCTGAACGGCGGTCGCGGATCTGAAAGGCCTGCCCGGCGACCGTCCCGCCGTGCTTCCGGAAGTGCTCGGCGAGCAGGGCCCGCTGCCGGTCCATCGCGGGCGAGCCACTGGGCCGCGGGCCGAGCTCACAGATCGCCTCGAGGTGGGCCAGCGCCCGCGCGCCGGAGAACGAAGCTTTGCCAGCGGCGGTCGCATGGACCGCGGCGAGGGCGAACAGAGCGATACTGGTGCGGATCGTCGCAGCGTGACGGATCATATCCATATTCTATCCCTATCCCCGCGCGGCCAACACAGGCCGTTTCTGTAGGACGGTGGAGCCGGCTGGCGGGAAGGCCTACACTCCCCCCGGGGCCCATGCCACGCTTTCGCCGCTGCGAGATTCCGCCGATGTCGCCTGCCTCCGGTCTCCGCTCCTCCGTCCGTGCACGCCGTTGCTTCGCCCCGGCGTGGTCCTGCTGGCTGTGGGCAGTCGCCAGCCTGATCGTCGCGGCCGTCGAGGCCCGCGGTGGCGGCGGCGCCGAGAATGTCTTCGTGGTGGTCAACTCCGCCAGTGCCGACAGCATCGCCGTGGCCAACGCCTTCATCGCGGCCCGCGAGATACCGCCCATCAACGTCTTCATGCTGCCGTGGCAGGATAGCGTGGAAAACACCACGCTCGCCCGGTTCCGCAACGAGCTCATGGTGCCGATCTTCAAGGCGATCGACTCGCGCCGGCTCGCGGCCCAGATCGACTACGTGGCCTGGTCGAGCGACTTCCCCTGGCGAATCGACTACAAGGACGAACTGCCCCCTGATCTGGTCAACAAGGACACGTTTCCATCGGCATCGCTGACGGGCATGACGATGCTCTTCGCCTCCGCGCTCAGCGGCGGCCCGGCCTGGCTCGATCCGGAGAGCAACGACTACTACCGCCCGCTCGGCAGGGATGGCGTGCCTGCGACAACGCAGGGCTTCCGGAGCTGGTACGGCTGGGGGAGCGACGGCGCGCTGCTCGAGGCCGGCGGCGCAAGGTATGTGCTGTCGGTGATGCTCGGGGTGACCTCCGGCCGAGGCAACACGCCCCGCGAGGTTGCCGCCTACCTGCGGTCGGCCGCGAAGGCCGACGGCACGCGCCCGCAGGGGACGATCTACTTCATGACCAATGCCGACGTGCGAACGACCACCCGCAGCAGCGTCTTTCCGGCGATGGTCAAGGCGCTGATGAACCTGGGCGTGAAGGCTGAGATCGTGTCGGGGGGCGTCCCCGGGGGAAAGCGGGACGTGGCGGGTTTGATGGCCGGAACGCCCGACTTCGACTGGCGGTCGAGCGGCAGCACGATCGTGCCGGGGGCGATCTGCGAAAACCTGACGAGCTTCGGTGGGATCTTCACCCCGTCATCCTCGCAGACGCCGCTGTCGGAGTTTCTGCGGTTTGGGGCTGCCGGTTCCAGCGGCACCGTGATCGAGCCCTATTCGATCCCGGCGAAGTTTCCCCATGCCGCGATCCAGGTGCATTACGCCCGCGGGGCCAGCCTGGCGGAGGCGTTCTACCAGGCGGTGCGGTCGCCCTACCAACTGCTCGTGGTGGGCGATCCACTCTGCCAACCCTGGGCCCGCATTCCCGAGGTGGAGGTGATCAACACCGCCGACTCGCGACTGCTCCAGCCTGGCATGTTTCTCTCGGGAACGATCGCCCTCGAGCCGCGGGCCACGGTGCCGGACGGCGGCGTGGCCGATCGCTTCGAACTGTTCATCGACGGCGTGCGGGTGACGGAGTGCGGTGTCGGCGGACGGCTCTCGCTCGACACCACTCCACTGGCCGACGGCCACCACGACCTCCGGGTGGTGGCGATTGAAAGCTCGCCGATCGAGGCACAGGGGCGGAGCATCGTGCCGGTGTCGTTCGCCAACCACGGTCGATCGATCGAACTTGTGGTCGAGCCCCTGAAGACGACCCGCAAGGGCACGGTTCGCGTGACCGTGCGCGGCAAGGGAATCAGCGGGGGGGTCGTGTTCGCGACGGGCCGCGTGCTTGGGCGGACGACGGGGCCGGAGTCAACGATCGAGGTGCCGGCCGAACTGCTCGGCCGCGGCACCGTGACGGTGCGGGCGACTGGTCGCGGCGGCCCCACGCCGGCCGACGGCGTGAGCGCGATTCCGGTGACGGTCGAGATCACGGACTGATCGCCGGCACCGCGACGCGCGGACCCACGTGAACTCGGATGTCGCTGGACCTCGGGTCACACGCGTGCGTCACGCGAGCACGCTACCGCAGCTGGTCACCGCAGTGGGTTGGCGGCGGGCAGGGCGGCGACATCGGAGCGGGTCTGTGACGCCGACCGCGACTCGGCGGCCTGGCCATGGTGGGCCTGCGAGAGATGATCGACGAAGTCGGTCCGTGCCCCCTTGAGCACGAAGACCTCGCTCGAGGCGTCGGCCGAACCGTGCGGTCGCACGATGCAGATCACCTCCGCCTGACCGCCGTGCTGACGCACGTGATCGAGCAGGGCGGACTCACCCGGGGAGAGGGCCGCGGCCTGAGCCTGCCGAACAGGGGGCGACGTTCGAGGCATGGGCAGCGGCGTTGGACCGCCGTCCGCAGCAGCGGCGGCTGTCGCCACCCCGGTCGGGAGGGCCGCGAGGCCCTCGCCCAGCGCGGCTGTCGATGCCGTCGGCACCGCATCGGCGCGGTCGCGACGGTCGAACGACACCGTCGGCATCTCCGACGCCATGCTTGGAACGTGCGGGGCCGCCGCGACGTCGAGACCGTTGCTAGGATAGACGTTTCGGAAGACGAAGGTGAGGCCCGCCTCGTCGAGCTGGTCGTGGATCGACGGCAGTGCTGCGAACAGGCCCTCGTTGTCGGCGGGATCGGCCGCGTTGCAGACGCCGATCAGCGTGCCGTCGATGGCGAACAGGCCGCCACCCGAGCGGCCCTGCACGGGCTGACCCGCGACCTGAATATTGGCGGGGCCAAGGTACTTGTCGACGGCCGTGATCCGGCTGTGGTGGATCGTCGGATCCTTCCCGCCGTCGCAGCCAACCGTGACGACCGGCGCCCCGACCGGTGACGCATGGTCGGTGCCGCCGACGCGGACGGCCTCGATCGGAGCCTCGGTGAAGATGCTCACCAGTGCGAGATCGCGCTTCAGGTCCCACGAGATCACCTGGCCGGCGATGCCCCGCGGTCCTTGGGGCCCGAAGAGATCAACCTCGATTCGCCCCTTGCCCTCGGAATCCCGGAAGACATGGCCGCAGGTCAGGATCAAAGCCTCGCCCTGGCGGCTGTCGATCACGGTGCCGGTGGCCCAGGAGACTCCCGTCGTGTCTTCCACGCGGAGGCGGGCTGTGGCACTCAGCAACTGCTGCTCCAGTTCGGCGCGGCTGCCCGCGCCGGCCTGGGCGTCGGTGAGAGGTTGTGCCAGCGGGGGCGTGCGGCCGCCGCGGGTGTCGGCGAGCCCGCGGGGAGTCGCACCCAGCGGCGACACGGAAGGCTCGGCCACTCGGGGCGCCGCGGCGGCAACCGGTGGCGGCACGACGGCCGGTTCGGTGTCCAGATGCGTTTGCGAGGCGGCGAGGGGCACGGGCACCCCCGGGATCGGAGTCGGTTCGGCGGCCGGCTGGGCGGCCGGGCCCGCCAGGGGAGACGCGGCCCCGAGGGGCGCCGCGGCCTTCGCCATCAGCAGTTCGAGTTCGTCTCGGGTGGTCGCGCCGTTGATGCGGCCGACCTCGTGCCCCTTCACGAGCAGCACATAGCAGGGGACGCCCGTCACGCCGAATCGGCGGACGATGTCTGCCTCACGATCGACGTCAACATGCCGCACCATCCAGCCGGCCGCCGCGATCTCCGCCACCAGTGGGCCCATCTGCCGGCAGGGGCCGCACCACGATGCCGAAAAATCGAGCAGCAGCACCTCGCCGGAGCGGGCCGCCGCGGCCGGATTCGCTTCAGCTCGCGGAGCAAAGGCCACGCAGCCAAAGGCGGCGATCCAGGCCGCGATCGAAGGCAGACGCATCATCGGTCACTCCACGGGCTGGTGCGGTGGCTTTGCCGTTTTGACCCGCACGTCCGGAAGTGGCTCGCGGGGGAGCGGGATAGTGGCGGCGGCCCCGGGGAGCGACAAGCCCACTTTCACCCCCAATGGCCTTGCCCAGTCGGCCGGCATTTCCTCGATTCCCTGCCGATTCCTACAATCCGCCGGCAGCAGACCCCCTCGCCCCGGCGTTCATCGCATGCCAGCCTCCCCTCGACGCCGCATCCTCGTCACCTCAGCACTCCCCTACGCCAACGGCCACATTCATCTCGGGCATCTGGTCGAGTACGTTCAGACCGACATCTTTGTCCGCTTCCAGAAACTCCGCGGCCACGACTGCATCTACCTCTGCGCCGACGACACGCACGGCACGGCGATCATGATCCGCGCCCGCGCCGAGGGCCGCAGCGAGCGGGAGCTGATCGCCGAGATGCGCGAGGCTCACCTGGCTGACTTCGCCGGCTTCCAGGTCGACTTCGACCACTACGGCTCCACCGACAGCCCCACCAACCGTCGGCTCTGCGGCGAGGTCTGGGGGGCGCTGCGGCAGCGCGGGCTCGTGGTCTCCCGCGACGTGCAGCAGCTCTACGACGCGACCGCCGGCACCTTCCTCGCCGACCGGTTCGTGAAGGGCACCTGCCCCCGATGCCGCACGGCCGACCAGTACGGCGACACCTGCGAACAGTGTGGGGCCACCTACGCGCCGGCCGACCTGATCGATCCGGTGAGCACGCTCTCCGGCGCGCGGCCCGAGGTGCGTTCGGCCGAGCACCTGTTCGTGACGATCGAACAGCTCCATGGCTTCCTCGCCGAGTGGACGCGGTCGAGCGGCGCCCTCGATCCGCGGATTGCCAACTACCTCTCCGGCCACTTCCTCGGCGAGCCCCTCCGCGACTGGGACGTCTCCCGGCCAGCCCCCTACTTCGGCTTCGAGATTCCGGATGCCCCCGGGCACTACTGGTACGTCTGGTTCGACGCGCCCATCGGCTACCTGGCAGCCACGGCCGAGTGGTGCGAGTCTCACGGGCAGGACGTGGCTGCCTGGTGGGGCCGAGGCAACGCGGGCACGCCCGCCGAGATTCACCATGTCATCGGCAAGGACATCGTCTACTTCCACACGCTCTTCTGGCCGGCCATGCTCGAGGCGGCCGGACTCGCCCTGCCGACAAAGGTTCGCGTGCACGGCTTCCTGACCGTGAACGGGCAGAAGATGTCGAAGAGCCGCGGCACGTTCGTGCTAGCGCGGACCTGGCTGGACCACCTCGATCCCGCCGCCCTCCGCTACTACTACGCGGCGAAGCTTTCCGGCGGCATCGACGACATCGACCTCAACCTCGACGAGTTCATGACGAAGGCCAACGCCGACCTCGTGGGGAAGGTCGTCAACCTGGCCAGCCGCACCGCGCGGTGGCTGGAGGCGACGGGGCTGGCCGCGACGTATCCCGCCGACGGCGGCCTCTTCGATCAGGCAGCCGCGGACGGCATCGAGATTGCGGCCGCGTACGAGGCCGGTGACTTTGCCCGCGGGATGCGGCTGGTGATGCTTGCCGCCGACCGGGCCAACGCCTTCGTCGACGCCGAGCAGCCCTGGAAGCTGGCCAAGGCCGGCCCCGAGGCCGCCGGCCGGCTCCAGGACGTGGCGAGCGTGGCACTCAATCTGTTTCGCCAGATCGCCGTCTACCTCGCCCCCGTGCTGCCGACGCTGGCGGCGCAGGCGGGCGACCTCGTGGGCGGGGCGATCCGCTCGTGGGAGGAGTCGCAGACGCCGCTCGCGGGCCTGCCGGTCGCCCCCTTCACACCGCTGATGAAACGAATCGAGGCCGCCCAGATCGCGGCGGTCATCGATGCGTCGAAGGCCGCCGCCGTCGACGAGCAGCCGATCCCAGGAGAAACCCCGATGGACGCCAACGCCCCTGCCGCAACCGACTCCGCTGAGCCCCTCGCCGCCGAACCGCTCGCCGCGGAGTGCACCATCGACGACTTCACGAAGATCGACCTCCGTGTCGCCCGGATCGTGGCGGCAGAGGAGGTGCCCGAGGCGAAGAAGCTGCTCAAGCTCACGATCAGCCTCGGTGGCGACGCCACGCGAACGGTATTCGCCGGTATCAAGGGTTTTCATGAGCCCGCAGCCCTCGTCGGCCGGCTGGCCGTCGTGGTGGCGAACCTCGCACCGCGGCAGATGAAGTTCGGGCTCAGCGAGGGCATGGTGGTGGCGGCCAGCGGTGCGGGGGCCCCGGGTGTCTACCTGCTCGCGCCCGACTCCGGCGCCCTCCCGGGCATGCGGCTTCACTAAATCCGTCTCGGCCCGGGGTATAATCCCCACGGCTGGAGCATCGGACCAGCGGCAGGAGCCTTCATCACCTTGCACGCGGGAGATCCCATCATGGCCAAGACGATCGTATTTCCGACCGACTTCTCCACCGCCAGCGACGCTGCGCTGGAGCACGCGGCCACGCTCGCGAAGTCGATGGGGGCCACCCTGCTGATCGTGCATGTCGAGGAGCCGCCGCTGGCCTACGGCGGCGGGGAACTCTATTACGGTATCCCCGAGCCCGATTCCGAGCGGATCCTGAAGATGCTCGAGGACGTGAAACCCAAGGATCCAGCGGTGCCCTTCACGCATCGGCTGTCGATGGGAGATCCGGCCGGTGAGATCGTACGGATCGCCACCGACGAGGGAGCGGAACTGATCGTGCTCGGCACCCACGGCCGCACCGGCGTGACGAGGCTCTTGATGGGGAGCGTTGCCGAGGTCGTGGTTCGGCGGGCGCCGTGCCCGGTGCTGGTCTACCGGGAGACGGCGGCCAAACTCACCCCGTCGAAGGCCGCTGCGGCGGGCTGATCATGGCACGGCGCGAATGACGGTTCGCCCCATTCTCGAACTCCGTTGCCGGGTGAGGGCTGCCGTCCGCGGAGTGTTCGACGCCCGCGGCTTCCTCGAGGTCGACACGCCCGTGCTGTCGCGGGAGGTGCTGCCGGAGGCCCACATCGATCCGATCACGGTACACCTCGACGGCGACGACGCACCGCGGTTTCTCCAGGCGAGCCCCGAGGCGCTGATGAAGCGGCTGTTGGCGCGGGAGGCGGGATGCATCTACCAGTTCGCCCAGTCGTTTCGCGCCGGTGAGCGGGGCCGCCAGCACGACGTGGAGTTCTGCCTGCTGGAATGGTACGAGCCCGCGGCCACGCTCGACGGCACGGCCGACCTGCTCGAGGCCCTCTGTGCCGCGGCCCTCGACACCCGCGGCATCGATCGCATTTCCTGCCAGGAGGCCTTCACCACGCACGCCGGCGTCGACCCGTTCGCAGCCACTGCCGGCGAACTCGAGGCGGCGGCCCGCCGACTCGGTGCCGTGCCCGCCGCCCCCGGGTTCGGAGAGTCGGAGGCCGAGCGTTGGAACCGGGCGTTCGAACGGCTGCTCGCCGAAGCCGTGCAGCCCCGGCTTGGCCACGGCCGGCCGGCGATGCTGGTGGAATGGCCGGCAGCGCAGGCCGCGTTCGCCCGGCTCGACCCCGACCGCCCGGAGGTGGCGCGGCGGTTCGAACTCTTCATTGCCGGGGTCGAACTGGCCAACGGCTGGGAGGAGGAGACCCGCGCCGAGGTGCTCGCGGAACGGATCGCCGCGGCGAACCGCATCCGGGCCGCGGGTGGCCGGCCGGTCCTGCCGGTGCCGGAGCGGCTTCTCGCCGCGCATGGCGATACGATGCCGGCTGGGGTCGGGGCGGCGCTGGGCTTCGACCGGCTGGCGATGCTGGCAGCGGGCGCCGATTCGATCGCTGCCGCCCGGCCCTTCACCGGCGAGGCATGACGCTCACCGCTCGAGGTCGATGGCCATGACCTTCCAACGCTCGACAACACCCGTCGTGCCGGCCGCGGTTGTCCTCGGTGACACCACCAGTCGCAGCGTCTCCTCACCGCCACCGCAGGAGGCGAGCGCTACCCGCACCGTCCAGGCGTTGTCGTCGGTGCCGAGCGGCTGGCAGCTCGTGACCTCGGGCTGCGTGGCGTGGCAGGCGGCCACCGCCCGCACGGCGTCGAGCTGGATGAATCGCTCGAGCCGCCGCACTTCGACGTTGGTCTCGGTGGGGTCCGGCGGCAGCGAGGCGTTCGAGGCGACGACGGCTCCGCAGAGGCCCAGCGCCTCGGCGGCGCGGCCATCGCGGACGGCGTCGATCCAGGCCCGGGCCGCCGCTCCGGCGCGATGGGACGTGATCCAGCGGTCGACCACCGCACCGGTGACGGCCTGCGCGCCAAAGCCCACGGCGAGGGCCAGGCCGGCCAGCGCGAGCAGCCGACCCGCCTTGGCCGTTCCCGGGCGGGCGAGGTCGGCCAGGGCAGCGATCGCCACCGCTGCGGCCACCAGCGGCACCACCCAGGCGAACCGGGTCACGAGGGCCATCGCCGAACAGATGCCAAGCACCAGGGCAGCGACGGCCAGCGGGCTCACGGGCCGGTAGTCGGAAATCGCGACGGTCTCTCGCTCGTCGGCCACCGGGGTCACCGGTTCACGCGGAGTTCGGGCTCGGCCTCGAGCTGCTTGCGGCGATTGGCATAGCGGATGATGAAATCCGCATTCGTACCGGGGGCCACGACACCCGTGTCGAAGGCCCTGGTGGGCACGGCGAATGGCCCATGCAGCGTCGAGCCTCGCACCCACTGCAGCCAGCGGCGGTCGGGAGCCAGGCCGAAGAACATCCGAGCCTCGGGTGTCGCCTGGATGAAGTCGCGGGGCACGGCCGCCGTGTGGAGCGTCGTGGCCGTGAAGCAGACCACGATCCAGGCAGTGGCCGCGGCGACGACCGGGCAGCCGAACATCTCCACCGGCTTGCGGAACTTGACCTTCGTGCGGGAGACGCGATCGCTCACCTCCCGGAGCACCAGCAGGATCAAGGCGAACAGCCCCCAGACGCAGATGACGTCGAGCAGATAGTCGTAGCTCTTCAGCCGCGGCTGAAGGAGGGCCACGGCCCACTCGAACCAGGCGGTGGCAAACGTGGCGGCCGCCAGCACGTTCAAGAACATGATGGCCGAACTCCACAGGCCCTCGCGCCACAGGGCGAAGGTCACCACGACGAACAGGGCCAGCAGCGCCAGGCTGATCATTTTTTCACGCCCCCCTTGGCAGCTACGACCGGCGGCGGCTGCTGCGGCTGGGCCGCCACGAACACCCGCTGGACCTCCTCCATCGACGTCACGCCCTCGAGCACCAGCGCCATGCCCGCCTCGCGGAGCGGCTTCATGCCGTCCTGCATCGCCGCCTTGCGAACGGTCGCG
>Ga0164295_10000455_pt1 | contig 34787 bp, 25 predicted proteins | sample GEODES006metaG_FD_111798 | JGI IMG/M metagenome (GOLD analysis project Ga0164295, IMG submission 111798) | Oligotrophic lake water microbial communities from Sparkling Lake, Wisconsin, USA - GEODES006 metaG | ecosystem: Environmental > Aquatic > Freshwater > Lake | place: USA: Sparkling Lake... | reverse complement strand
TGCACGATGGGGAAGGGCTCGCCCCAGTAGCGCTGACGGCTGAACAGCCAGTCGCGCAGCCGGTAGTTCACGGCGCCCTTGCCGGCGGCGCGCTGCTCGAGCCACTCGACCATCGCCTGCTTGCCGGCCTTGACCTCCATGCCATTCAGGAAGCCGCTGTTCACGAGCTCGCCGTTGCCGGTGTGCGCGGCCTTGCTCAGGTCGCCGCCCGAGATGACCTCGACGATGGGCAGGTCGAACTGGCGCGCGAACTCGTAGTCGCGCTGGTCATGCCCGGGCACGGCCATGATCGCGCCGGTCCCGTAAGACGCGAGGACATAGTCGCCGATCCAGACCGGGATCTGTGCGCCCGTGACCGGGTTGGTCGCGAAGGCGCCGGTGAAGACGCCGGACTTCTCCTTGGCAAGGTCCGTGCGCTCTAGGTCGCTCTTGGACGCGGCCCGCTCACGATACGCCGCCACCGCGCCCGCTTGTGCAGCCGAGGCGATGCGCTCCACGAGCGGGTGCTCGGGCGCGAGCACCATGTAGGTCGCGCCGAAGAGGGTGTCGGGGCGCGTGGTAAAGACGGTGACCTTCGCGTCGTGGCCCACCACGGCGAAGTCGACCTCGGCGCCGATGCTGCGCCCGATCCAGTGGCGCTGCATCTCCTTGATGCTCTCGGGCCAGTCGAGGCCCTCGAGGTCCTCGAGCAGGCGGTCGGCGTAGTGCGTGATGCGGAGCATCCACTGCCGCATCGGCATGCGCACGACCGGGAAGTTGCCCCGCTCGCTGCGCCCGTCGATGACCTCCTCGTTGGCCAGCACCGTGCCGAGCTCAGGGCACCAGTTCACCGGGACCTCGGCCATGTAGGCCAGGCCCTTCTTGTAGAGCTGCACGAAGATCCACTGGGTCCAGCGGTAGTAGTCGGGGTCGGTCGTGTCGACCTCGCGGCTCCAGTCGTAGCTGAACCCCAGCGCTTTGATCTGGCGCCGGAAGTTGTTGATGTTCGTCTGCGTCGTGATCGACGGGTGCGTGCCGTTCTGGATGGCGTATTGCTCGGCGGGCAGGCCGAAGGCGTCCCACCCCATGGGGTGCAGCACGTTGAAGCCCAGCATGCGCTTGTAGCGGCAGAGGATATCGGTCGCCGTGTAGCCCTCGGGGTGGCCGACGTGCAGACCCGCCCCGGAGGGGTAGGGGAACATGTCGAGGCAGTAGAACTTGGGCTTGGCCGTGTCCTCGCGGACCTCGAAGGTCTTGTGCGCGTCCCAGTACTGCTGCCAGCGCGGCTCGATGACCGAAGGCTCGTATTTGCTCAAGGCGGGTCTCTCTGAAAGGCAGGGCGTCGAGGCGCGGAGTGTAGGGCCGCGCCGCGCGCGGTCGCAACGTGCGGGGGTCGAGAAATGAACGCGACCGTGGCATGGTGCGGGCCATGCAGACGACAGACCCCGAGCATCGGCGTGACCCGGGCGGCCTGATCGGCCGAAAGATCGACGACCGCTACGAGGTCACCGGCTTCATCGGCAGCGGCTCCGTCGGCCAAGTCTATCGGGCGCGAGACCACCGCCTCGAGTATCGCGAGGTCGCGATCAAGGTCCTCAAGCAGGGGCTGCCCGAGGACCAAGTCGCGCGCTTCAAGCGCGAGGCGCTGCTCACGGGCGGGTTGTCGAGTCCCTATCTGGTGGCGGTGACCGACTTCGCGATCTTGCCAGACGGGCGCCCTTACTTGGTCATGGAGCTGCTGCGCGGCGAGCCGCTGTACATCACGCTGCACAAAACACCGCGTATCCCGCTCGACCGCGCGCTCCACCTGATCGACGGCCTGCTCGCGGGCCTCGAGGCCGCCCATCGTGCGGGCGTGGTGCACCGCGACCTCAAGCCCGAGAATGTGTTCATCGTCGAGGAGCCGGGTGTCCAAGACCACGTGAAGATCGTGGACTTCGGCTTCGCGCGGGTCTTTCAAGGGTCCGGCGCCCTGGACGTGACGGGGGATGCGCCGCTCGTCATCGGCACTGTCTCCTACATGGCCCCCGAGCAGCTCAGGGCCAAGCCGGTCGACCACCGCGCCGACCTGTATAGCGCGGCGGCGATCCTGTTCAAGATGCTCGCCGGCCGCTTGCCTTACGAGACCAGCCCGATGGGCACGGCCGTGGCGGCGGCGGCGCACTACCGCGCGCTGCAGCTCGACGCCCCCCCCGCGAAGCTCTCGGCCTTCGCGTCCGACCTGGCGGACGAGCACCTGCTCGAGGCTGTGCTCATCCGCGCGCTGCAGCCGAAGTCCGAGGACCGCTACGAGAGCGCGGGCGAGATGCGGCGCGCGCTCGCGAACGCCGTGGGCAAGCGGGTCATGCCGCCCTCGCCGACGGCGCCGGGCGCTGGGGTGAGCCTGTGGGACCGACCCGCGAGCGGTCCCGAGGCTGAGGTCCTGAGGGACGCAGGCGGCGCCGCGCGCCTCTCGGACCCCAACGCGCCCAACCCGACGGCCGCGGAGAAGCGCAAGCTCGCGCTCACGCTGGTCGCCGTCGGCGTCGTGGTGTGCTCGCTCGTCGCGGCGCTGATGCTCAAGCTGGCCTTCTCGCGCTGATCATGTCGATGGCGCCTGCGGCGTGAAGCCTCGGCGCATCGTGTTCTCCGAGACGTGCCGGGGATCGACGAACGATAGCAGGTAGTCTGGGCCGCCGGCCTTGGTGCCGCCGCCGCTCATCCGGGCGCCGCCGAACGGGTGGCGCCCGACGATGGCGCCTGTAATCGGACGATTGATGTACAGGTTGCCGACGCGCAGCTCGGCGCGCGCCTGCTCGACGCGGGCGGGTGAGCGGCTGTAGAGGCCCGCCGTGAGCGCGTAGGGCGTGTCCATCGCGATGCGCAGGGCGTCGTCGAAGTCCCGGGCTTCGACGACCGCGAGCACGGGCCCGAAGAGCTCGTCCTGTGCGAGCGGGTCGCGCGGGTCGACGCCCGTGACGACCGTGGGCGGCACATATGCGCCGCTCGCCGGGACACTGTCGGGCACAGGCGCGGCGAAGCGCTTGAGCCCGCGCGCTTCGGCGGCGGCCAGCGCGGCCAACAAGCGGTCGCGCGACGGTGAGTCCACGACGGGCGGCACACGGGTCCGCGGGTCGGCAGCGGGCCCGACGACCAGGCCGCGCGTGGCGGCGACGAGGCGCTCCACAAAGGCCGCGCGCTGCTCGGGCAGCACGATGACACGCGAGCAGGCGCTGCACTTCTGGCCTGCGAAGCCGAACGCCGAGTGCACGACCCCGAGCACGGCCTCGTCGAGGTCCGCGTCCGAGTCAACAATGATCGCGTTCTTGCCGCCCATCTCGCAGACGACGCGCTTGAGGCTCGCTTGGCCGGGCAGCGTGACGCCCGCTTGCCGCCAGATTGCGAGGCCGACCTCGAGGCTGCCGGTAAAGGCGATATTGACCACGCGCGGGTCGGCGACCAAGCGCGCGCCGACCTCCTCGCCGAGGCCGGGTACGAGGTGCAGCGCGCCCGGCGGCACGCCCGCCTTGAGGCAAATCTCGAAGAACATCGCGGCGATCGCGCTCGACTGCTCTGCCGGCTTGAGCACGACGGTGTTGCCCGTGACGAGCGCGGCCGTCGCCATGCCGGCCAGGATCGCGAGCGGGAAGTTCCACGGCGCGATGACCGCGGTGACGCCCCGCGGCACATAGCTCAGCACGTTCGTCTCGCCCGGCGGCTCGATCATGCGGTGCCCTACGTCGAGGCGCAGCGCCTCGCGGGCGTAGTACTCGCAGAAGTCGATGGCCTCGCAGGTGTCTGCGTCCGCTTCGCGCCACGGCTTGCCCACCTCGCGGACCATCAGCGCCGACAAGGCGTCTCGCTGCGCGCGCATCCGAGCGGCGATGTCGAGCAGCCGCTGGGCGCGCTCGGCGGCGGGCGTCGCACGCCAGGCCGGGAAGAACGCGTGAGCGCCCGCGATCGCACGTTCGGCGGTCTCGGAGGTCGCGAGGCCGACGCGCGCGATGACCGTTCGGCCATCGCTCGGGTCCACGCGGTCGAGCGCGCGGGGGCTCGGGGTGGGCTTGCCGTCGATCACGGCGTCGATCGTGCGGCCCAAGCGCGTGTCCGTCTGCTTGAGCGCAGCGGCAAAGGCCGCCCGGACCGCCGCATCGCCGAAGTCGCGGAGCGGCTCGTTCACGAACGGCGTCAGGCGGTCCACGCGGCCCGCCTCGACCGGCACGGGCCCGAGCATCGGCGAGCGCAGGATACGCTTGGGCGCGGCGAGCAGCGCCTCGTGCGACGCGCCGTCCACGAAGCCCATGCGGAGCCAGCTCTGGTTGCTCGTATTCTCGAGCAGGCGGCGGACCAGATAGGCCATGCCCGGCAGCAGGTCGCCAATGGGGGCGTAGACGCGCACGCGGTGGCCGCGACGAACGCAGGCCGCCTTGATGGGCTCGGCCATGCCGTACAGGCACTGGACCTCGAAGCCGTTGGTCGGCACGCCGCACTTCTCGGCCGCGGCCATGCCGTAGGCCAAGCTGCGGACGTTGTGAGACGCGAGCGCCGTTCGCAGGTGCTTGTGGTGCGCGAGCAGCTCCGCGGACAGCGCCTCGAAGGTCGCGTCGGCGTCGCTCTTGTCGAGCCAAACGGGCGACGGCCAGCCCTCCTGCGCCGCGCGGACCGTCTCGAAGTCCCAATAGGCGCCCTTGACGAGCCGGACGGTCACGCGGCGCTGCGTCCGCTTGGCCCACTTGACGATGGCCTCGACGTCGCGGTCCGCGTCCCGCAAGTAGGCTTGAACCACCACGCCCGCGTGCTCCCACCCCACGAGGGACGGGTCCTCCATCGCGCGGAAGAACGCGGCATAGGTCAGCTCCTTGAGCGCGCGCTGCTCCATGTCCAAGTTCACGAAGGCGCCGAGGGCGCGGGCGCGTTGGAAAAGCGGCACGAGGCGGGCGGCGGCGGCCTCGACGCTGGCGTCGAAAGCGAGGGCGTCTAGGCGGCAGTCGAGCGCGCTGAGCTTCACCGAGACATTGAGGCGCGGGATTGAGCCGCGGTCGTCGGCGTCGAGCAGGGCGTCGGGCTTCCACGCCTGTGTGGGGGCGGCGAGGCCGTCGAGCAGCGCGCGGTAGCGGGCGGCGTAGGTGTCGCTCTCGGCGTCGCTCACGGTCGCCTCACCGAGCAGGTCGACGGTAAAGGCCTGCCGCTGTCCGCGCAGCTCTGCCAGGGTCGGGAGCGCGCTGGCGTGGTCCGCGCCGACGATGAATCGCGTGGCCATCCCCTCGAGATTCTTGGCGATTTGACCGGTCGCGATGCGCGTCGCGAAGGCGCCGAGGCCCGCTCCCTTGAGCGCCATCTTGATGACGGTCGGCGGGTTCACGCCCGGCCGCAGCAGGTACTCCTGAATGTGCCTGGCCACCTCTTCGGGGGTCGCGAGCGACGGAAACACGTCGACGAAGCGGAACATCTCGGTCTTAAAGACCGGGTCGCGCATGGCCCACTCGAGGACCTGACCGCTCCACCATGCCTTGTCGAAGAGGCCGGGCGTCTCGCCCTTCATCCGCGCGAAGAGGTCCTCGCCGATCTCCCGCACCCGCTGCTCGCTGACGGCCATGGGCACCTCCGTGGACGAGCATAGCAGTGATGTGACGCGCGCGCCTCACGTGGGGACCCGCGGCTGGGGTCTGCTGACCCCAAGGGAATGCTTGCTCGGCCCGCGGCAGGCTTGCGGGCGACTGGACGGTGTTGGCACTCTCCGTGCACACGCAATGCGTAGTTCCACGGACCACCGTGGGCGAGGGGGTCGAGATGTCGAAGTTCTCCAGTTTTGCTCGGGTGACCACGCTCGCCGCGCTGACGACCATCGCGCAGCCCGCGGCCGCCGCGGTGACGCCCTTCGGGCAGCGCGTGAACGACGCGATCGAGCGCGGCCTCGAGTTCCTGCGCCAGAACCAGGGCGGCGATGGCGGCATGGATGACGGCGAGGGTGGCGGGACGACTGGCCTCGCGATGCTCTGCTTCCTGGAGAAGCGCTCGGGCGCGGACTGGAACGCCCCTCACCTGGGCTATGCGGGGATGGACGCGGCGGACCAGGACCGCGTTCGCCGCGGCATCAACTACTGCCTGTCGAACGTGCCGGGATTCAGCGGAGATACGCCTTACTCCTACTCGACCGGCGCGTGCCTGATGGCCGCGAGCCTCTACCTCGTCACGGGCGGACCGGACGACGTCGGCGCGCCGCTGCCTGTCTCCCAAGCCGTGGCGAACGCAGTCAACGGCCTGCGGGGTACGCAGGGCAACGGCGGCTGCAACGAGGGTGGCTGGAACTACCGGGGCCCTCAGGATTCGGGCGATCTGTCCACAGCGCAGTTCGCGATGGCGGGCCTCTCGGCCGCCTCGGCCTTGCGTCCAGACGCGGCCGCCACGCTGCCCAACGCGGTGCAGTTCGTCTCCGATGCGAAAAATGGCGACGGCGGTCACAAGTACCGCAGCTGCCAGGGCTATGCGTCGACGTCCCCGATGACCGCGTCGGGGATCTGGACCTACCGGTTGGCGGGTTTGCCGACGGGCGATGACCGCGTGCAGTCCGCGATGCGCTGGCTGCGCGACAACTACCGCTACGACAGCATGGTTCAGATCAACGGCTGGAACAGCCAGTACTACTACCTGTGGGCGGCTGCGAAGGCGCTTGAGGTCACGGGCGACGACGGGGCCGGCGCACCTCTCTACTCCGAGGCGATCGGCGGTCAGCGTGATCCTGCAGCCGATGGCTACCCTGAGGAGTCGCGCCGCTGGTATTACGACTTCGCCTACTGGCTCGTGACGACGCAGGACGGCAGCGGGCGCTGGTGCACCGCGGCTGAGTGCTGGAACCGCTACTCGGCGACGGCTTACTCGATCCTCGTACTTGAGCGTTCGCTCGGCGGCGTCTGTATCGTGGACGACGACGACGACGGCTTGTGCTCGACGGACGATAACTGCCCGGACGTGCCGAACCCCGACCAGACGGACACGGACGGCGACGGCGTCGGCGACGCCTGTGATAACTGCCTGAACGAGCCCAACCGTGACCAGGTGGACGACGACGCGGACGCCATTGGCGACGCATGCGACGACCTCGTGTGCGCGCCAGACGGCCTGCCGGACCTGTGCGATGGCCGAGACAACGACTGCGATGGTCAGGTGGACAACGGGTCCGACGGCGCGGAGCCGATCGCGCCCGGGCCCTGCGCCACAGGCCAAGCGGGCATCTGCGCCCGCGGTCAGCGCGCGTGCTTGGACGGCAATGTGGTCTGCCTGCCGGACGCCGCGCCCGGCGTCGAGGTGTGCAACCGCCGCGACGACGACTGCAACGGCACCATCGACGACGGCCTCGTGAATGTGTGCGGGGTGTGTGGGCCGGACCCGGTCGAGACGTGCAACGGGCTCGACGACGACTGCGATGGCCAGACGGACGACGGCGAGCTCTGCCCACCGAGTCAGGTCTGCCTTGAGGGCGCGTGCCGCCAGCCGTGCGATGGCAACGAGTGCTCCGAGGCGGGGCAGTTCTGCAACCGCGAAGTCGGGCTATGCGTCGAGCCGTGTGTGGGCGTCGAGTGTGAGTTCGGCCTCACCTGCGATACCACGGTCAACCAGTGCACCGACCAGTGCGCCGGGGTGGTCTGCCCGGACGCGACGCAGCGCTGCTTCGAGGGCCAGTGCGTCGAGAACTCGTGCCGCGCGACGGGCTGCCCCGACGGCGCCATCTGCGACGGGCTGGAGTGCGTGCCCGACCCCTGCGCGAACGCGATGTGCGCGACGGGTGAGTTCTGCCGCGGCGGCCAGTGCATCCCGTCTTGCGCGCAGGTCTCTTGCCCGCTCTACGAGGCCTGCGTCGACGGCGCCTGTGTGCGCGACGACTGCGCCGGTGTTCGCTGCGCGGACGGCGAGGCGTGCCGCGCCGGCGCGTGCGTCGCCGATCCCTGCATGGGGATCACCTGCGGCGAGGGCGCCCGCTGTGTCGACGGCGTGTGCGCCTTCGACGCGTGCTCGACCACCGAGTGCCCGCCGGGTCAGGTCTGCACGGTCGCGACGAGCGGGACCACGCAGTGCATTAGCCAGGCGCCCGAAGATCGGCCCGTCATCGACCCGAACGGCCCGGATGCCGGCCCGTCGGGCGAGACCGACGGCGGTCCGGGGGGGGGGAACGGCGGCGGCGGTCCTCGACTCGACGCGACCGTCGCGCCGCCTTCGGGTGCGGACGGCGGCGCAAACGGTGACCCCGCCTCCACCGCGAGCGGCTGCGCCTGCAGCTCGACCGGCGGCGGCGCCAGCGCGGGGCTCTGGCTCCTCGGCCTCGCAGGCCTCGGCGCCGCGCGCCGTCGTCGTCGCGCCTGAGCGCGCGGTGGGCGCTGAGCGCCTGAGACGCTCAGCGGTCGGTCAGCGCCTCAACCGACCGACGCTCCACCCAACCTGTCGAGCCGTCGGGCAGCGTGACGTGTGAGAATCCATCATCGACGCCCCGCACGCGGACCTTGACGCCGCTCAGCAGGCGCGCCGTGGTCGGATAGTGGGCGCCCGGGCCCTCTCGGGCGTCTGCGTAGCGCTCGACCACCACGCCGTAGGTCGCCGCCCGAAGCACGACTGCGCGGCCCACGAGGAGCCCGCCAAAGACCAACGCGACCAGGCCCGCGCCGACGGCGCTTAGGCCAGCGCGCGCCCCCCGGGGCGTGCCCGTTGCGCGCCGCGACACGGCCCACAGGCCAAAGGCCGCGACCCAGGCCGCCGCGAAGGCGCTGGCGACCAGGTTAGGGGGGAGCGCCGTGACCAAGCCGGTGCCCATGTCGTCGTCGCCGGGCAGCACGGTGCGTTGCTCGCCGGCGTGAGCGGCTGCAGTCCTCAGGACGAGCGCGCGCGCAGCGTCTAGGTTGTGCTGCACATCGGCGTCGTCTGGTGCGGCTGCATGCGCCTGCTCAAGCGCCCAGATCGCACGGCCATATCGGCCCGCCGTGAGCTCGGCTGTGCCCAACGCGTACCACGCGTCTGGCGCGTCCGTTTCGCGCGCAATCTCGGCAAAGCGCGCGGCGGCCTCGGCGGCGCGGCCCGCGTCGAGCGCATGGACAGCTTCAGTGTAGCGCGCGTGAGTGCCCTCCGTCGCGCCCGCGGGCGCGGCGAGGCCGCACAGCAAGAGCGCGGCGCAAGCGGCAGCGCGAACCCCGCTCATGACACGGCCCCGTCGATCTGTTCGACGAGCGCGCGAACGCGCTGGACGGCCTCGGCGAGCACCGTCCTTCGGTCGGCCTCGGGCGCAAAGCGGGCGAACTCGCAGTTCTCAAGCTCCGCGACCACGGCGTCCGCGAGGGGGCTCGGGACGCTGCGCTCGACCAGGAGCGCGCGCGTGCGGCTGTGCGTCTGCCCGCGCAAGGAGAGTGTGAGCCGCGCCTCAAGAAAGGCCACGAGCGCGCGCGAGAGGGCGGAGAGGGCCTCGCCCGGCTGTGGGCTGCGCGCGACTTCAGTCAGCGCACGCTGCGCCTGAGACGTCGCCTGGCGAATGGCCCGCTCGCCCGCGCCGCTCGCCCGGCGTCGCCCCCAAGCGCGGCGCAGGGCGTCCGCGCCCATCGCCAACGGCGGCAGAGCCACGACCAGGGCAAAGAGTGGGTGGGTCGAGAGCGGCGGCCTCGCGGGGCTCAGCGTCGAGGTGGGCCGCACCGGGCGAAGCGAGGGCGGTGCGGACAGCGCGTCTGAGGCTGTCGGGGCTGTGGAGGCCGTTACGGACCTTGATGCAGGCGCGGTGGCGGGCACAGGGGGCGCTGCGAGCTGGCCAGTCACAGTGACCGTCATCGGCACCGTCACGGCGGTCTGCCACGTGCCGCTGTCGGGGTCAAAGTGCGGCAAGCGCAGCACTGGGATCGTGAGCGCGCCGAGCTTGCGGGGTCGCAGCTGCCAGCGCGTCACGCGTTGTCCCACGAGGCGTCCGTTCTGCTGTGCGCGCTGCTCCGTGTTGGTCGGGGGGTAGACCTCGAAGTCGGGCGTCTCCAAGCGCGGGACGGGCACGTGGTCGAGGTGGCCGTTGACCGTTGTGGTCGCGGTCAGCTCGACCCCATGGTCCGCGTCGACCTGCGTCTCGCTCACCATCGCCTCGAGGCGCACTTGCCCCACCGCCGGCCCGCGAAAGTCGGCGGGCTTGCCCGCCTCGGGCAGCGCCTGCACCGTGATGGGGAGCGCCGGTCCTTGGCGGCTGGCCTTTTGGCGCCGACCGCTCCCGAAAACACTGCGCTCGCCCATCACGAAATCGCCTCGCACGCTCGGCAGGCTCAGGGCGCCCGCGCGGAGCGGCACGAGCACATATTGGGCCACGGGAGAACGCACGAAGCGGGTATCCCGAATGCTCACCGTCTCGCCGCCGCGCTGAGCGGGGCGGCTCTCGCGCCAAAAGCCCTCAAGTTCGATGTTGCCGATATCGCTCTGTTGAATCGAGGTCGACGCGTTGACGTACACCCAGAGCGTCGCGGTGAGCGGCTGGCCAAGCCAGACCGTGTCGCGGTCGACGTCCCAGGCCAAGAACGCGAGCTCGTCGTAGGCGCCCGCGGGCAGCGTCGTCGGGCGCGCGGGTGGTTCGGAGCCGGGCGGCGGCGTGAGCTGCGGCATCGCCGCCTTCGGCGCGCCTCCGCCGACGACCAGAATGGCAAAAGTCTGTGATTTCAGGGTCTTGCCATCCGCGCGGAGCGTGAACGGCCCGATCTCGACGCGCCCCGGCTGAAGCGCTTGGAGACCCAAGATGATGCGCTGGTCGGAGCGCCCGTTAACGAAGGTCTGGCGTTGCTGCTGAGACACGACCTGCCATGCGGACAGATCGGGCGGCGTCACGGTCGCGGGCTCGTCGCCCCCGCGCGGATCTGTCTCTACGGTGAGGGTGTAGCGGAGCGTCTCACCGACGCGGACCGAGGTCTTGTCCACGGCGGCGGAGATGCGCGTCCCCGCGGCCCAAGCGGCGAGCGGTGACAGCAGGCAGAGCGCGACGAGCAGCGCGCTTCGCAGGCCGGTCGCCGTCAATAGTCCTCCATGCTCGGGACAGTCTTCAGCGACCGCAGCAGCTTCTCCAGCTGTGGGTTGCCCTGGTTCTTGTCGAGCTTGTCGAGGACCTCGTTCATGTCGACTTGGTCGAGGCTCTGGCTCTGAGGCGGCGGTGGCTGGCTCCCAGGCGCCTGGCTCGGCGGCGGCTCGTCGCCTTCGCTCGGCGGCGGCGGTTCACCCTGGTCGCCGGCGTTGTTTGGGTCGTCCTTGCCGCCCTCACCGTCGTTGACGTCGAGGACATAGGTGTTCTCGAGCGGCGTCGCGGTGCGGACCACGGCCAGCACGGTGAGCGGGCCGCTCTCGGGCGCCTCAGCGCGCGCGGTCGGCCCCGGCTCGCCGAGCGGCTGCCCGTCTAGGCCGAAGAGCTGGATAGTCAACGGGCCGCGCTGTGGGTCGTGAATCGGCCGGACGACCCGCTTCGACTTCTCCGGGATCGTGACCTTGAACCAGTCGTCGTCGCCGGGGCAGGCCTTCAGGTTCGGGCGCTGGCCGTCCTGGGCGTCGACGGGCGTCTCGAGGGCGTCGTTCTCCTCGGCGTCGTCGTCCGCCGGGCAGGGCGGCGGCGTCTCGAGAGCCAGGGTGTACTTGACCTCGGCGCGCCCCGCGCCCGACACACGGATGCGCCATGCGCCGCTCTCGGGCGCCGCGCGGAACCCGATCGACGCGCGGCCCTTCGCGGCCGGCTCCATCGGCGCGCTCGCCGCGGCCTCGAACGGCGTCGACGGCGCGAAGAGCTCGACGGTGAGCGCGCGGGTGTCGTCCTCGTCGTCTGTGGGCGTCACCTCGCCCTCCACGCTGACCCAGAACGCGGACCCGAGCGCGAGGTCGGCGGTGTACCAGTCCTCGTCGTTCGGGCACAGCACGCGGTCTTTGCTCTTCTCGGCGGACCACGGCTGCGCCGCTGCATTCGACGAGTCGGGCTCGTGGTCGTCGTCTCTCAGGCGACAGGGTGGGTTGAGCTTGAAGTAGGCGACCTCAAGGTTCCACCGGGCGTCGTCGTCCGTGGGATCCAGCTCAACGACACGCTGAAATTCGCCCAGCGCCGTGGCCCAGGACTGCTTCTGCATCGCCAGCAGGCCCTTGGCGAAGGCGACGCGCTTGCGCAGGTCTGTCAGGCGAGCGCGGGTTTCCGCGACCTCTGGGGAGTCGCCCGAGAGCACCGCGTTGCGCTCGGCCACGAGCCGATAGGCCTGGTCGAGCGACGTCTCAGCCGCCTCGATGACCTCGGCTTTTTCCTGCGAGAGGAGCGCGAGTCCACGCGCCAGATGAACCTCGGGCGCGTCCTCGTCCACGCCGCTCAGGGTCTCGACGGCGGCGGGAAAGGCCTTGTCCTTGAACTGTTTGCGGGCGCGCTCGACCGTCGAGTCGTCGCAGGTAAAGGGCCCAAAGCCGGCAACGGCGGCGGCCAGCAGGAGTGTGTGCGTCGGCCTCATGCGGCAGCCCTCCGGCGCTCACTGAGCCGCATCTCGATGAGCAGCAGCAGCAGCGCGGGGATCAGCAGGAGCTGGAAGCGCTCGCCGTACTGGTGCTTGATCGACGCCTCGAGCGTGGTGCGCTGTTGCTTCTCAAGCGCCCCCAGCATGCCCTCGAGCGCGGCGGTCTTGCCATCGTCGAGAAACACCCGCGTCTCGTTCGGATTGGCGGGATCAGACAGGCGGGCGAGCTCCTCGAGCAGCTTGAGGTTCAGCTTGCTGTAAATGGGCTTGCCCGTGCTGTCTTGCTGGTAGCCGGCGTGTTGGCCCGAGTTGTTGTAGAGCGGGATAGGGTCGCCCGTCATCGTGCCCAGGCCAATCGCGTAGATGCGAATCCCTGCCTCGGCCGCCTTTTGTGCGGCCTTCTTCGCCGCCTCGCCTTGCGCCGAGGCCACATCTTCGCCGTCCGTCACGAGCAGCAGCACTTGGCTGCGCCCGCTCGTCTCCGCCTTGTCGCCCCGCCCCGTGAGGACCTTGACCCCTTCGTCGATCGCCGCGGCCAAGTTCGTGCCGCCGACGGGCATCTGGTTGGGGTCGAGGCTCTGCAGGTAGAGCCGGATCGCGCTGTTGTCGGCCGTCAGTGGGCTCTGCGTGAAGGCCACGCCGGCGAACGGCACAAGCGCGACGCGGTCGCCGTTCAGGCGCGACATCAACTCACCGATACGCTGCCGAGCCGCCTCGAGGCGCGAGGGCAGCACGTCCTTGACGAGCATCGACTTGCTGATGTCGAAGGCCACGGCGATGTCGACGCCCGTACGGCGCAGCGCCTCGGGGCGCCGGCCCAGTTGAGGGCGAAGCGCGGCGACGCAGAGCAGCGTGAGGGCGAGGCCAAGGAGCGCCTGCCGCGCGAGGCGGCGCTGTGGCAGGTGCGCGGCGAGCAAGCGCGCAACGAGCGGCGCGTCGCCTGCGCGGGCGATGGCGCGTCGGCGCGCGGCCGAGCCATAGAGCCACGCGCCGACCGCGAGCAGGGGCGCGAGCAAGACGAAGAAGAGCTCAGGGCTGCCCCAGCGCATCAGGGGAACCTCCGAAGCACGGTCTGCGAGAGTAAAATCTCGAGCAAAATCAGGGCGATGGCCGGCAGCAAGAAGCGGTTGAACAGCTCAGTGCGCTCGGCGGCCGCATAGTCGACGAGCCGGGATTTCTCGAAGGTGTCGAGGATCGACTGGAAGTCGCGCTCGAGCGACTCGGGGTTGGTCGCGCGGTAGAAGCTGGCGCGCGTGGCCTCGGCGATGTCCGTGAGGAGCTTCGGGTTCACCGGCTGGTCGACCTTTTGGTAGAGGCGTCGGCCGGTGGCGAAGTCGACCATGTCGGTTGGCTGGCGTTGGTCGCCCTCGCTCCCGACGAGGATCGTGAACACGCGGATATCGCGCTTTGCAGCCTCACGGGCGAGCTCCATCGGCGAGACGTTGCTGCCGTTGTCCTCGCCGTCGGTCAGCAGGATGATGACCTTGGTCTTGGCCTCACTCTCCTTGAGGCGAGCCACGCTCATCGCGAGGGCGTTGCCGATCGCCGTGCCGGAGCCGTCGATGTCGCCGAGTTTGAGTCCCTGAAGCACCCGCAGCATCACGCCGTAATCGAGTGTGAGCGGGAAGAACAAGAAGGCGTCCTTGCCGAAGCCGACGAGGCCCACGCGGTCGTATTTGCGGGACTCGATGAACTTGCGGAGGGTCTCGATGGCGGCCACGAAGCGGTCCGTGGGCTCGAGCCCGCGGTTCTGCAGACGCACGAGGTCGGCGTCGGAGATGTCGACCGTGTGCATCGAGCCCGACAGGTCGAGCGCGACCACAATGTCGATGCCCTCGACCTCTGCAGTCTCGTCCCGAGCGAGCTGGGGGCGCAGCGCGGCCACACAGACCAGCGCCACCGCCCCGATGCGGAGCGCGAGCGGCAGGTGCACGCAGCGCGCGCGCCAGCCTCGACGCACCGGCGTCGCACGGCCCTTGACCGGGAACTTAAGGCCGACGGCGTCGTGCCAGCGGCGCAGCCAAGACCAAAGGCTTACGCCCAAGGCCAGAGCGACGAGCGCGCCGAGCGCGAGCCATCCGAGGGCGGGGTAGTCCGGCCAGATCATGACGCACCTCCGCTCGGCGGGGTGCCCGCAGGCGCACCCGACGCCGCGGACAGCTCGGCTGCCCGAGTCAGCGCCACGATGCCTCTCGCCGCGCGCAGGGTGGTGTCGGCCGCGCTCTCGGTGGGCGCGAGGTCCGCGAACTTCACGAGGTCGGTCTCGTCCAGGAACGCCTCGATCGCGCGCCGACCCTCGGGGGTCAGGGTGTGCGTGGTCGCGCGCAGGTGGGCGCGGATCTCGTCGCTCGTCATCTCGGGCGCGCCGAACGCGTATCGGCGCTCCAAGTAGTCGCGCACCACCTCGGAGAGCCGAAAGTAGAACTCCTTGGCGCGGCCCTGCTCCGGCAGGTGCTCGGCCTCAAGGCGATCGAGGCGCTCGAGCGCGATGACGTGGGCGGGGCGTGTGTCCACAATGGGCAGGGCGGCGCGGCGGCGGGCGTCCAGCCAGCGCTTGATGAGCCAGCCCATACCAACGCCGACGACGGCCGCCACGAAGGCGCAGGTCGCGATGAGCGCGGGCCAGTTCGTCGTGCGGAGCGCGACGGGACCTAGACGCTCGATAAAGTCGCGAGCGGGCGGGGTCGTGGCGGCGCTCGACGGCGGACTTGACACCGCGCCCGGCGGGCTGCTCGGTGGCGCCGCGAACGTCCGCAGCTTCGGGTCGTCCTCGCCCGGCAGCAGGCGTTCGATGGGCACCTTGCGCCCGGGGACCTCGACCTGCCCCTGCCCGCCGCCCGCCTCGAGCCATTTGAGCTGCACCGGCGGCACCTTGAGGCTCGCTTTCGGCTCTTGGGCGCGGACCTCGAAGACGCGCACGGTCTCGAGCTTGCCATCGGGGCGAGGGCGCGTGACCGCGGCGGCGTTCCCCGCCTTCGGTGCGGACGGCTCCGTGGCGCCGGGCGGCAGTGTGACCACGACAGACACGGCGTCGGGGTGCACCGCGACGAGGGTGCACACGAGGGGCTGCCCGACCTTCACGACCTCGGGCGTGCAGGTCACGGTCACATCGGGCGGGGGCCCCGACGCAGGGGGGGCCGCGCTCGCGGGCGGCGCGGCGCTGACCGGCGCAGGCGCAGATGTCGGCGCGCCCGCGTCGAGCGCAAGGGGCGCGAGCGCGGCGAGCCACGGCAGGGCAAGGGACGTCGCGAGGCTCATGCGCGCTTCGCCCTCAGCCGAAAGTAGTTCAGCAACGGCGCGGCGTAGTCACGGTCACGGGTCGACACACGAATCGGCGTCACCCCTTGGCGACTGAGCATGCGGTCGCGCGCGCCGAGCCGCGCTTGCACGCTGGCGCCCCACGCGTCCCGCACGGCAGACGAGCCCGCGTCGAGCGCCATCAGGTCGCCGCCCTCGGCGTCCTCGAGCAGCACGAGACCCAGGTCCGGCAGGACCTCCTCGGCAGGGTCCGACACGCTCAGGGGGATCAGGTCGTGACGCCGCGCCGCGATCTGCATGGCGCGCTCGTAGCCGTCGTCGAGGAAGTCGGAGATCAAGACGACGACGCTCTTGCGCTTTGTGACCTGCCCGACGAACTCAAGCGCGGCCGAGAGGCGAGTCCCGCGGCGCTTGGGCTCGAGCGAGAGGACCTCGTCGATGATCCGCAGGACGTGCTTGCGGCCCTTCTTGGGCGGCACGAAGACCTCGACCTCGTCCGTGAACGCGACGAGGCCCACGCGGTCGCCGTTCGAGATCGCGGAGAAGCCCATGAGCGCGGCGAGCATCGCGGCGGCTTCGCGCTTCTCGGCGCGCGTGGTCCCGAAGCTCATCGAGCCGCTCATGTCGACGACGAGCAGCACGGTCAGCTCGCGCTCCTCGACGAAGCGCTTGACGTGCGGCGTACCGGTCCGTGCGGTCACGTTCCAGTCGATGAAGCGCGGCTCGTCGCCCGGCGCGTACGCCCGCACCTCGTCGAACGACATGCCGCGGCCCTTGAAGACGGAGTGGTACTGCCCGGCCATCTGCTGGTCGACCAGCCGTCGCGTGACGATCTCGATCTTGCGGATCTGCCGAAGCAGGTCGCGTGACACCTCGCCCATCGCTGGCCTCCGCCCTCAGGGCACCTCGACGGCCTCGAGGATACGCGCGACGAGGGCGTCGCTCGTGACGTCCTCGGCCTCGGCCTCGTAGGTCGTGATGACACGATGGCGCAGGATGTCCGGCGCGATGGCCTTGATGTCCTCGGGGACGACGTACCCGCGGTGCTTCATGAAGGCATGGGCGCGCGCCGCTCGGGCGAGCCAGATGCTCGCGCGCGGGCTCGCCCCGAACTGCACGAAGCGCTCGATCTCGGCGAGCCCTTTGACCTTGCCGGGCTCGCGCGTCGCGAAGATGATGTCGAGCACGTACTCGCGTACCTTGTCGTCGAGGTAGATCTCGCCGATGGTCTTGCGCGCGTTCAGCAGCGTCTCGGGCTCAATCAGGCGGCGCACCTCGGGCGGGCTCGGGTTGAGCTGACGCGCGACGATCTCGCGCTCCTCGTCGCGGGTCGGGTAGCCGACCTTGACCATGAGCATAAAGCGGTCGATCTGCGCCTCGGGCAGGGGATACGTGCCCTCCTGGTCGATCGGGTTCTGCGTCGCCATGACAATGAACGGCTCAGCAAGCGGGTACGTCGTGTCACCGAGCGTCACCTGCTTCTCCTGCATTGCCTCGAGCAGCGCGCTCTGGACTTTGGCGGGCGCGCGGTTGATCTCGTCCGCCAAGATGATGTTGGCGAAGATCGGACCCTTCTTGGGGGTGAACGCGCCGGTCTGCGGGTGGTAGATCAGCGTGCCGACGAGGTCGGCGGGCAGCAGGTCGGGCGTGAACTGGATACGCTGGAACTGCGCGTTCAGCGTCGTCGCGAGCGTGTTCACCGTGAGCGTCTTGGCCAGACCCGGCACGCCCTCAAGCAGGATGTGACCACCGGTGAGCAGGCCGAGAATGACCCGCTCAACCATCTGACCCTGACCGACGATGACCTTGTTGACCTCGGCTTGAATGTCCTCGACGAAGCCGCTCTCGCGCCGGACGAGCTCATTGAGCAATCGAACGTCTGTCTGCACTGTCTTCTCCTGGCCACTCCGCTCGGGGCGGCAAGTATCCCGCCCACCGTCGCGAGTCAACCGCCCGCGGGCCCGCGGTATTCCGGCCGCGCGGGGCTGAGCGTGAGTGACTGCGCGGATCGTGCTGTTCGAGTTGACAACACGGAACTTCGCTCGCACACTCCCGCGGCTTTTTACGAGGAGCCCATGAAACCTTCTGCCGATTTCCTCATCGACCGCCGGGTCGTCGAGCGTCACATCGAGAAGGGGCTGGTGAGCCGTGCCGACGTAGACGCGCGTCTCGCAGGCCTGCCCGATCTGACTGAGAAGACCGCGACGACGTCGATTCCGATCGTCAAGGTGTCGACCCGCCGGGCGTCGATCCCGCGTCCTCTGATTCAGAAGCCCGTCGTCAACATCGACGACCTGCCGTACGACGACGAGGACGAGGACGACGACGACTGAACGTCGGGTCGTTCTGGTCGTTCTGCGCTTGACGTCGGTCGGCGCGCTGTCGTCCGATCAGGGCGCGCATCGGCTCGTCCAGCGCGCTGAGACCGGAGGCAACGTCGTATGAGTGAGCGCCGCGTATTTCACGCATCCACCGAGGGCCACGTGCACGCCGAGAGCGTCGCGGCTTCGGTCACTGCCCCAGCGGGCGCCGAGGATGCGCTCGTCTTCACCACCCATGTGCTGTCGCTGAACGCGGCGACGCTGCTTCAGCTCGGCCTCATGGACGCGCCCGACGGCGAGGCGGTCGAGCGCGACCTCGATGCCGCGAAGCACCTGATCGACACCCTCGCAGTACTCGAACGCAAGACGCGGGGCAACCTCACAGACGAAGAGGCGAAGCTCCTCACGACCGTCTTGTACGAGCTGCGCTTGCGGTACGTCGAGGCGCGCGGGTGAGACGCCTCGCGCGCGCGCCGGCCGCCGCGCTGGTGGCTGTCGCGCTGCTCGTCGCGGCCTGTCGGACCGACCCGGCGCCGGCTGCGGGCGTCGGCGGACCTGACTTTTCGGCGGTCTTCGCGTCCGTCGCGCCCGCCGTCGTGCGCGTCATGGCAGGGCGCACGGACGGGGACCGATTCTTGGCCGCGCGCTTCGGGAGCGGCTTCGTCTGGGACCTCGAGGACCACATCGTGACCAACGACCATGTGGTGGGCACAGCGCCGGCGCTGCGCGTGTCGTTCGAGCCCGAGGTGTGGTGGCCGGTGGCGCTCGTGGGGCGCGACGCGTCCACTGATTTGGCGCTGCTGAGGGTCGATCGCTCCGGGGCGTCCGGGCCGGCTCCACCGGGGCAGGCGCTCGTCTGGCCCGCGCCGCCCCTGCACGGGGACGCTGCGTCGCTGCGGCCCGGCGCTTGGGTCGCGGCGATCGGCAACCCCCACGAAATGGTCCGCACGATCAGCGTTGGGGTCGTGAGCGCGACTGGTCGGCGCGGCGCGCGCCTCGAGGGCACGCCTCAATACGCCGACTTTATTCAGACGGATGCGGACCTCAACCCCGGCAGCTCAGGCGGCCCGCTCGTCGATGGCCTCGGCCGCGTGGTGGGGCTGAGCACGGCCGTGATGGCGCGCGCTCAGGGCATCGCGTTTGCGACGCCCATCGACCAGGTCGAGACGGTGGTGGAGAGCCTGCGGACGCGCGGCCGCTTCGTGCGCGGCTTCGCGGGGTTCACAGTGCGCCCTGTGCGGATTGGCGCGGCCGCCGAGGCGAGCCTGCAGCGTGTCTACGGCGCGCTGGTCCAGAGCGTGGTGCCCGAAGGACCCGCCGAGCGCGCAGGTCTCAAAGGAGGCGATATCGTGCTGAAGTTCGGGGCGACCAAGGTCGAGGATTCGACGCTCCTGCCGTGGCTCGTCGCTGCCAGTCCGCCCGGCGCGGTGGTCGAGGTACGGTACGCGCGGGGCACTCAGCGCGGCGTCGCCCTGCTGACGCTCAGCGAGGCGCCCTGATGTCCGCTGACGCCGCTCCCTGGCTGTGGGCGCTCGGTGCGATCGGCGTGCTGGTCGTCGCGACGTGGCTGCATGTGCGCTTCTGGGGGCGTGCCTATGCGCGGCCGTGGAGGGCGCCGGAGCGGCTCGAGGCCCGCGCGGCCGACGGCACGCGCCTGGCGTTGCATCGTTGGCCCGCCACACCCGGTGGCCGGGGCCGCGGCGCGCCCATCATCCTGTGCCACGGGGTCTCGTGCAACGCCCGCACGTTCGGCGTGGACGAGGACCTGCCCATGGCGCGCTGGCTCGCCGACGAGGGCTTCGATGTCTTCGCGCTCGACCTGCGCGGGGCGGGCGAGAGCGAGCGGGGCGGACCGGGGGCGCGTGGCTTCGACGCTTACGTGGACTTGGACGCACCGGCGGCGATAGAGGCCGTCTGCGCGCACACAGGCGCAGCGCGCGTGCTCTGGGTCGGTCACTCGATGGGCGGACTGATCGGGTATCAGCTGGTCGCGGACGCAGCGACGCGGTCGCGAGTCGCGGGGCTCGTCACGCTCGGCAGCCCCATTCGGGCGCTCGACGCGCGGCCCGAGCTGGTCGCGGGCGCGGGGCTCTTCGTCGGATTTCGACCGGTGCTCTCGCGGGTCCACATGCCGACGCGCTTCGTGGCGCGGCTCGTCGTGCCCGCAGCGGGGCGCGTGCGCGGGTGGCCCGAGCGTTTCTTCGGGCACCCGGAGAACGTGCCGCCCGTGGTCTTGCGTCGCTTTCTGGCGCAGGCGGTCGAGCCCGTTCACGGCAGCGTGCTCGACGAGCTCGTCCTGCGGGTGCGCCGTGAGGCGCGGCGCGCGGGCGGTGGGGTGGCCGACATGCGCGCCGCCGTGCGGTCGAGCGGCGTGCCCGTCTGGGTCTGTGCGGGCTCGCTCGACCGCATCGCGCCCCCGCGCGCGTGTGCGCTCCAGCGGCCTGCGCCGGGTGAGCCGCCTCCCGTCGACCTGCTCGCGCCGCGCGGCCACTGTGACCTGGTCATGGGGCGTCGACTCGACGTCGAGGTGCTCGCGCCGCTCGCTGCGTTTTTGGAGACACATGTCGCGCGGTGTGAGACTACCGCGCCATGAATGACACCACGACGACCCGCCGACCCACGGCGGTGGTGGCGGCCGTACAGCTCCCGGGGGTGGACGACGCTGAGCATCAGGCGTCCATGGCGGAGCTGGGGCGACTGCTTGAGACGCTGGGCTACGAGGTCGTCGGTCAGGTGAGCCAGCGACGTCAGACGCTGGTGACGGGCACGGTGCTCGGCGAGGGCAAGCTGACTGAGCTCGCGGGGTACACGGGCGGGTCAGGCGAGCTGCCCGACATGGCGGCGCTCGTGAATCGCCCGAAAGACAAGGCTCGCCAGCGACGCGAGGTCTTGGAGCGAGACGGCGACGACGCCGATGAGGGCGCGCCGGCGTCGACCACGGAGCACCGCGCGCGCTTGGTGGCCGTCGACCACGACATCACCCCGAGTCAAGCGCGCAACCTGGAGCGTGCGTGCGACGCCGAGGTGCTCGACCGCACGGGCATTATCGTTGAGATCTTTCATCGGCACGCGCGCAGCCGCGAGGCGCGATTGCAGGTCGAGATCGCGCGGCTGACTTACCAGGTGCCGCGCATGCGCATGAGCGGGCGAAGCACCGAGCGTCAGCAGGGGCGCGGCGCGGGTGAGAGCCAGCTCGAGCTCGACCGACGCAAGGTCCGAGACCGGATTTCGCAGCTCCGCGATGAGCTCGAGCGCATCGAGCAGGAGCAGGGCACGCGGCGAGTGCGCCGGGCCGATGCGCGCCGCGTCGCGCTCGTGGGCTATACGAACGCGGGCAAGTCGTCGCTGATGCGCGCGCTCACCGGCAGCGAGGTCTACGTCGCGAACAAGCTTTTCGCGACGCTCGATGCGACCGTGCGGGCGCTGAACCCCGAGACCACGCCGCGCATCCTCGTCTCGGACACGGTCGGCTTCATTAAGAAGCTGCCGCACGACCTCGTCGCCTCGTTCCGCTCCACGCTCGACGAGGCGCGTGAGGCCTCGCTGCTGCTCTTCGTCGTCGACGCGGCCGACCCTGCGTTTCGGAGCCAGCTCGATGTGACGCGCAGCGTGCTGTCCGAGATCGGCGCGGAGACCATCCCGTCGCGTCTGGTGCTCAACAAGTGGGACAAGGTCCCGCCCGACCTCGCAGCGACGCTGACGGCTGAGTTTCCCGACGCCATCGCGCTCTCGGCCCACAGCCCCGAGGACATTCGGCGCTTGCACGCGCTGCTCGTCGAACACTTCGACGACGCGCTCCTCGAGGTTCGGGTGTGCGTGCCCTACGCCCGGGGTGCGCTTGTCGGTGAGATCCGCTCCAGCGCGCGCGTGCTCGACGAAGAGTGCGACGAGGTCGGCCACCAGTTTCACCTGCGGGTCGAGCCCGCGTTCGCGGCGCGGCTGCGGGCGCAGCTCGGCGAGGACAACGTTCGATGAGCAAGCGCAATGGCAGTGGCCGCGGAGCGCCCCCCGTGAAGCTCCCCGCAAAGCCGGTCAACGAGGCGTTTCGGCAGGCGCACGCGCACCATCAGGCGGGGCGGCTCGCCGACGCTGAGCCTCTTTACCGAGCAGTGCTCTCCAAGGACCGCTTCAACGACGAGGCGCTCCACCTGCTGGGCGTGCTGCTCTACCAGACGGGGCGCGCCGCTGAGGGCGAGTCCCTCGTGCGTCAGGCCATCGAGCGCCGCAAGCGGATCGCCCCGTACCACGACCACCTGGGGGTCATCCTTCGAGCGCTCGACCGCCCCGCCGAGGCGGCTGAGGCTCAGGCGCGCGCGCTCGCGCTGGAGCCTGAGAATCCGACGATTCAGAGCAATCTCGCGGCGACCTTGATTGACCTGGGGCGGCCGGGCGAGGCGCTGCCCTTGCTAGAGAAGGCGCTTCAGCGGCAGCCCAAGTTCGCCAACGCCTGGAACAACTTGGGGCTGGCGCGTCAGCGGACCGGTGAGCTCGAACAGGCCGCCGTGGCCTATCGGCATGCGATCGCCCTCGATCCGCGGTCGGCCGTCTACCTCTGCAATTTGGGCTCTGTCGAGCACGCGCTCGGGCAGACAACGCAGGCGATCGAGACCTATCGGCGCGGGCTCGCCATCGATGGGCGGTCCGCCGAGCTGTGGAGCAACCTGGGGCACGCGCTGACCGAGGGGGCGCCTGACGATGCGAAGCGCGCGCTGGACCAAGCGGTCACGCTGCGCCCGTCGTACGCAGACGCTTGGCATAACTTGGGTAATCTGGCCGCTCTCCAGCGGCGCGACGACGATGCCCGCGTTGCCTACGAGCGGGCGCTGACCTCGAATCCTGTTCATTTTCGGGCGCTGACAGACCTGGCGACCTTGATTTTGAGGCGCGGAGAGTTCGACACGGCAGCAGGGCTTCTCTGGCGTGCGCTCAAGGTCCAGCCCGCCAGCGTCGACGCGCTCGCGTACTTGCTGCCCTTCTTTGGCTTCGTGGGGCCCGAGGCCGGCGTCGACACGGGGGCGTTCGAGGCCATGATCGCGGACGCCCTCCGGCGCGGCGCGCTCCCGAGCGCGCTGGCGTTCGGGACGGCGGAGTACCTGCTGCGCGCGCACTCTGCGTGGGCGGACGTCCCGCGCGCGCCGAACGCGCCTGCGCCCATCGAGGCGCACGCCTCGCCTGCGCTCCTCGAGGCGCTCGGCGTCGACGCGCTCTTGCTCGCCGTCCTTGAGGCGGGCGTGTGCCCGGAGCTCGGCTTCGAGGGCCGATTGCGCACGGTACGCGCCTCGCTGCTTCAGGCCGCCGCCACCCCCGCGACCATGACACTTGCCGCGGCGATCGCCCGCAATGGCTTCATCGCTGAGTTCGTTCTGGACGAGACAGGCGCCGAGGCGGCGGCCATCGCCGCACTCGAACAGCGGGCTGCGGCAGACGATCCGAGCCTCACTGCGGCCGAGGTGGTCTCGCTCGCGATGTATCGCCCGCTGCTCGATCACGCGGCGCTGCCGCATGCCCGTCGCCTCGCCGGGAGCCACGCGCCGCTCGCTGACCTGCTCCGACGCACGGTCGACGCGCCGGAGACAGAGCGCGCGCTCGCTGAGACACTGCTCACGTTGACGCCCATCGAGCGGGAGACCTCCGTTGCGGTGCGCGCGCAGTACGAGGCCAACCCGTACCCTCGCTGGCAGACCCTGCTCGCGACGACGCCGCGCGCGTGGGACTCGAGTTTTCGCTCACGCTGGCCGCATCTGGCGACGCGCACGCTGCGTCCCGCGCGCCGTGTGCTCGTAGCGGGCGGCGGCACAGGTCAGGAGCCCATCCGGCTCGCGCGCACACACGCCGAGCTTGATGTGCACGTCATCGACTTGAGCCGAAGGAGCTTGGCCTACGCGGCGCGACAGGCGCAGGCGTTCGGCGTGGCGGGTCGCGTTCATCTGGCGCAGGCGGACCTGCTCGACCTCGACGCGCTGGGCGACCGACTCGGGCTCTTCGATCGCGTCTACTGCTCAGGGGTGCTGCACCACTTGGCAGACCCGATGGAGGGGCTGCGGGCGGTGGTCTCGCGGCTCGCGCCGGGCGGCGTCGCCCAGATCGCGCTCTATAGTCGCGCGGCGCGGCAGGGCATCAACGAAGCGCGCGCGGCCGCGTCTCAGCTCGGGCTCGGGACGTCTCCGGCGGACGTGCGCGCCCTGCGACGCCAAGTCATCGCGCACGCCGACCGCGCGGCGTTTAAGCAAATCCTCGGGTTCCGCGACTTCTACTCCGTGAGTGAGTGCCGCGACCTGCTGCTCCACGTTCAGGAGCACCAGTTCGATCTCACGGAGATCTCGACGATGTTGCGCGCCATCGGGCTCGAGTTCCTCGCCTTCACGTTCGACGACCCGCGCGTCGAGCTCAAGTTCCGCGCAGAGCAAGGCGAGGCGCGGCTCAGTGACTTGGACGCGTGGAACGCGTTCGAGCAGGCGCATCCGGACACCTTCAAGAGCATGTATCAGCTCTTGGCGCTTCGGCCGGAGGCCGCGGCTCAGGCGGGCTGACCCCGCAGCGCGCACCACGTGACGAGCCGCGCTTGCACGGCCTCGTCCGCGACCGGCCGGGCGACGTGGGCGAAGCGCAGCTCACAGGTGCAGGCCTCACCGTGTGGCGCGGGGCGCCGCCACGCGTGGTCCCATGCGCCGGGGTTGAGCCATATGCCGCCCTCGGCCGGCGCGTCGTGGGTCGCCGAGGCGCGGCGGCGCGCGCGGCGGCCCGTATGCGTGGGCTGCGCGCTCAGCGTCTCGTGAACGGCGCGGTGGGTATGCCCGAAGACAACGACAGGGGCGGCCGTGAACCGAAACACGCGCCGCGCCGCGCGTGCGAGGCGAGAGTGGGAGTCCGATGTCGGCCGGAGCGCCGTGAGCACTCGCAAGACGACCGCCATACCGAGCAGCACGCCCAGGGGTGCGAGCACGCGTGGCCAGAGCCCCTCGACGAAGAGCTCGCTGGCCAGCGCGGCCAGCACGGCGAGCAGGCCGACGCCCACATGACCCATGTAGAGCGCCTGCATCACGCCCCAGACCTGATTCGAGATCGGTGCGACGGCCAGCGACTCGAGACGCTCAAGCGAGTCCCGCGGGATGCGGGTCAAGCGTGCGAACATCTGCATGCGCCGACGGCGGAGGCGCTGCCGAATGGCCATGCGCTCCCGCAGTCGACGCTGAGTGTCCCGCGCGATCTGCGCGCAGCGCCACCCGAGCGCGATGTACTCGCGGGCGAGCACGGAGAGCGGCAGGTTGCCCTTGCACCTCGCCCATCGCCAAAAATCGCCCATGCTCCACAGGTCCAAGTCGTGCAGAGGGAGCGTGCGAATCCGGTTGGCGAAGAAGCGCGACGACAAGTGAACAAAGCTGTGCGCCAGCCGCGACGCGTGCTCGAACGCGCGGGGGACGAGGGGGTCGTCGAACGTCGTGTATGGGTCGAAGCGATGGCCGTGCTCGACGTACGCGAGGCGCGGCGCCCAATAGAACCAGCGTGAGACGGTGACGCGTCGCCCGACCGCGCGCCTCAGGGCGTGGGGCACCTCGGCGGCGATGTGGTCACGCAGGGCCTGTCGCACAGGCCGAAAGCCCAAGTCCGCATCGTGGTTGCCGACCACGAAGACGAGCTCGTGCCCGGCCGCGACGAACTTCGCGAGCGCCTTGAATGTCCTGTGGTGCGCCCGCGCGATGACCGCGAGCTTCCACTGCGCGCGGGCCGAAGTGTACTCCATGCCGTAGGTGCGCTCGTCCTCAGACAGGCTCGGGTCACCCTCGGGCCGCAGGTCGATGTGCATGAAGTCGAACGTGTCGCCGTTGAAGACGAGCGTCCAACGCGCGCCCTCGGGCGGGTTGAGCCGGTGGTGCTCGACGAAGCGCTCGATCGCGCGGTCGAGGCCCACGAGCCGGCGCCGCGCCGCGAAGTCGAACGGCGCGCGGAGCGCAGAGCCAAGGTGCAGGTCGGAGATGACCAGCAGCTCAGCGCGCAGCTCGGACGCGAAGGTCAGCATGCCCTCAAGGTACGGAGGCCACGCAGTCGATGCAACCTTCTGCGGCCCGGCGTCGGTGGTCAGGCGCCCACGCGCGCGCGGGCGTCGGCCAGGGCCTGCTCAAGCGCGGCTTGGTCGCGGGCGTCCGCCATGGGAAGCGCGCGCTGGAGCAGGCCGATGGCCTCGTCGAGCTCGTCGCGCGTGGCCTCGCGCCGCACCAGCAGGCGACCCAGATTCGAGAGCGCGATGGGCAGATCAGGCCGTCGCTTCAAGACCGTTCGGTAGCGGCCCTCTGCTTCGGCGAGCTGCCCGGTGGCGAGCTCCTCGCCCGCGAGGTTGACCTCGAGCCGCACGCGCTCGTCTGCCGGCGCGCTCTCGAGCGCGGCGCGATAGAGCTTGACCGCCTCGTCGTGGCGACCGGCGGCGCTCGCCGCGAGGGCGCGCATCTCCTCGAGCACGTGGCGTCTCCCGAAGAGACGCAGCAGCGTCTGCCCGTCTATCAGCGCGCGCAGCCCCGCGTCGTCGTGGGCCGAGAGGCGAGCCAGCGCGTCCCGCTGAAAGGTGCGCTGCGCCGCGGCGACGCGCCTCGGCAGCCACAGCAGCGCCATGGTCAGGAGCGCGAAGACGGTGCCGCCCCAGACGATCAGCGCCGTGCGATGCCCCTGCAGCAGCACCATCGGCACCACCGAGACGAAGACGAGCAGCCAGCGGGGGTGAAGTTCGATGCGCACAGGGGTTGGACCTCGACGAACCGACCAAGTTCCCGACGCCCCTCGGGGCGTCGAGGTCAGAGGTTCTTGCAGCAGCGAAAGCCGACGTTCGCGCTCGCAAAGCTGCGCGCGGACAGGCCGGGGAGCCGCACAGTCTTGGCGCACGTCTGGTCGGTCTCGCGGTGCATCTCGGGGATGATCCGCCACCCCGCGCCCTGGTAGACCTTGGCGTCGGGGTCGGCCTCGTTGGGGTCGCCGTTCCACTCCCACAGGTTCCCGTTCGCGTCGACGACGCCCTCGTCGCTCACGCAGCGGTCGTACTCGCCCGTGGGCGCCTCACTCGCGACGCCGCTGGTCTCGAAGATTTGGCGGATGTTGCAGGCGTCGGCCTCGAACGTCTCACCAAAGGTATAGGCCGCGCCGCTCGACCCCTCGCACGCGCGCGTGAGTTCGTCTCCCGTGCACAGGCGAAAGCCGTCGCCGAGCGCCTGGCACGCCGCGCTGGCTTCGGTCCAACGGACAGAGTGCCACGGGCGCACGCCGGCGCGCGAGCACGCCACTGTCATCTCGGCCGGCGCCTCGAATGCGTCACCCTGGGAGGCCGCGCATGGGAACGCCTGCGACTCCGTCGCCAACGGGTGGCTCGCCTCGTACTTGAAGATCGCGTAGCGGTGCGTATCGCCTTGAATCTCGATGAGCTCAGGCGCCATGGGGCACGAGAACGGTCCGTCCAGAACGGCGCGCTGCGTGACCTCATCGCACTGCGCGTCAGCGGGCGCGGACGGGGGCGCGGCGTCGGGGGGGGGCTCCGGGGCCGAGCCACCCTCGACGCTGCAGCCTGAGGTCAGGGCAGCGATGCTGAGCGCGAGCGCGAGGGTCAACGAGGAGCGGTCCATGGTCTCTCCGGTCAGGTCGGCGCGCCGGCCGACGCGGAAAGCGATACTGTGGCCTGATGCTGACGCCCGCAAGACGTACGATCACGCGGCCGCTCTTGTTCGAGGGGAGAACCCTCCATCTCGGGGAGCATGGCGCGGTTGTGCTGATGCCGGCCGAAGCGGGCGCGGGCTGGACCCTGAACGGCTGGTCACGCGCGGCCTGGGAGCACGACGACAACGCGCCCTTGGCAACGAGCGTGGTGACCCCTTCTGGGCGCGTCTCGACTGTTGAGCACCTGTGGGCCGCGCTCGCGCTCGCGGACATCGACGACGTTCATGTGACGGTCGACGGCCCGGAGGTGCCCATCCTTGATGGCAGCGCGTGGGAGTTCCTGCGGGCGCTCGAGGCGTCCACATGCGACAGCGGACCCGTGACCGCACGCAGTCCGTGGCAGTCGGACTGGGCAGGCGTCGCGTTCGAGGCGGGGCCCGCGTATGTGTCCGCACGGCCGCGCACGGACTCGCAGTGGCCCCTGCTCGAGGTCGCGTCGTCATGGCCGGGTGTCGCCGGTGGGCGGCTGGTCGTCGACCTGAGCGAGGCGGGCACGCGTTCGCGCCTCGCGCGCGCGCGGACCTTCGGGCTCGTGTCGACGTTGCCGCGGCTGCGCGCAGCCGGCCGCGCGCTGGGCGCGGATTCGACCTGCTGCATCGGCCTGACGGACGCCGGCGAAGCGCTGCCCGAGACGCCTCTTCGGTTCGACGCAGAGCCGCTCTGGCATAAGGCGCTCGATCTGCTCGGAGACCTTGCTTGGCTGCCCAGTCCGCGGGCCGTCTGCGTCACCGCGCTCGACGCGGGCCACACAGCGAACGGGCGGCTCGTGCAGGCGCTGCTCGACCGCGTGGGCGCGACTTGAAACGAGCGCGCGTTTTTGTCACACCCTGCACACGCATGCCTGCTCTCAAGGACCGCACCATGAACCTCAACGCCCCTGTTCGCGTCGCTCGATACGCCACCCTTTGCCTCGCCCTGTTCGCGTCAGCAACGTCGCTGACCGCGTGCGGGGGCGCGCAGGTCGAAGACGCGGCCTGGGCTCCGGGTCCCGCGATCCCCGGCCTCAACATGAACGGACGCTGGTACAGCCGCGATTTCGGCGACATGGAGCTCCTGCAAGACGGCGCCAAGGTCTCGGGCAAGTACGACCATCCCCGCGGACCGGAGCACAACGGCACAGTCCGCGGCGAGCTGGTGGGCGACCTGCTCAAGATCGAGTGGATTCAGCCGGGCGATGCAAGCGCGGCTGTGTTCCCAATCAAGGGCCGAGCTGTCTTCCGCGTAGCCCGCGACGGCATGTCGCTCGACGGCGTGTGGGGCTACGACGAGGACTATCGTCAGGGCGGCGTGTGGCAGGCGCAGAAGTCTAGGCAGGACCAGTAAGCGCGGCGCACGCGTCCACGAACGCGCGCGCCTTCGTGAGCGTCTCGGCCCACTCTTCGGCGGCGTCGCTGTCCCACACGATCCCACCGCCGGCTTGGTAGTAAGCGGTGGATGAGTCTGTCCACGCTGTGCGGATCGCGATGTTCAGGTCGCCTCCACCGGCGGCGTCGAGGTAGCCAATCGCGCCGCAATAGAGGCCTCGGCGCGACGGCTCGAGCGCGTCGATGATCCCCACTGCCGCGAGCTTGGGCGCGCCGGTGATGCTCCCGCCGGGAAACGTCGCCTCGAGCAGAGCGCTCAAGCGGGTCTGCGCCTCGAGGCGCCCCTCGACGACGCTGACGAGGTGGTGAACGGTCGGGTGGGTCTCGAGCGCCCACGCGCGACTGACCCGCACCGAGCCCGGCTCGCAGACGCGACCAAGGTCATTGCGCTCGAGGTCGACGATCATCACGTGCTCCGCCAGGTCCTTCTCGCTCGACTGCAGCTCAGCGATGAGCGCGGCGTCCGCCTCGGGTGAGGCGCCGCGCGGCCGAGTCCCCTTGATCGGGCGGGTCTCGACGCGCCCATCGGGCCACCACCGCAGGAACCGCTCAGGGCTGATGGACGCCACGACGCGTCGACCATCGAGTCGAATGCACGCCGCGAAGGGCGCGGGGCTGCGGGCCTGGAGGGCATGAAACAGGCGCGTCGGATCGGCCAGCGGAGAGAGCGGCGCGGCGAAGCGCGTCGTGAGGTTCACCTGGTAGGCGTCGCCTGCGTGAATGTGGTCTCGGATCCGACCGAGGGCGCGGGCGTGCTCCGCCTGCGTTCGCGTCGCTCGCGCAAGGCCTGTGACCAGATGAGCGCTCGGGGATGTTGATGGTGCGCGCGACAAAAGCGCGTGCACGAGAGCCTCGCACGCGGCGTCGCTCACCCCGATGACCTCGCCGCGGGTGTTCACTCGGTCCCACAAGTAGACGGCCTCGTATCGAGCCGCCCAGACGGTCGGCAGGTCGACGTCTGCGCGCGCATTGGACGGCCAGCGCTCGTAGGCGCGCCCGGCGTCGTAGCTCAGGGCGCACGCCACGAGCGGCCACGGTCCCGCTGCGGGATCAAAGCGGGTCGGGTCGACGCCCGCGCTCGCGAAGCGCTCCAGCGCGCCAAAAGGGTCCGGCTCCTCTGCGCCGAGCATCAAGGTCGCGACGGGCCGCAGCGCGAGCCACGACCAGCGGGCGTCGGGCGTGACTGGACCGCCGCTGTCGAACAGGGCTTCGTGCCCACGCAGGCCAAGGGAACTCGCCAGCGCGCCGGGTGGTCCAAAGTCGGCGGGTCGGCGGGTCGGCGTCATGGGCGGCATTCGAGGCTCTCAGTGGCGCGATTTCAATCGCTATCGAGCGTGGTCGGCTTAGCATAGGCCCAAAGTAGGCGGGCGGCCCCCGCTCAGGGAGACAAGATGTCCGCACGCTTTGCCCCCGCCCGCGCGCTCGCGCTCTCGTTGCTGTGCTGTCCTTGGTCGTGCGGCGCGGCGCCCGCTCGCTCCTCCGGGTCGGCCGGCGCGTCTGCCGCTGCGACGAGCGCCCCAAACACGGGGGTCGCCGCCTCGGGCGCGGTCACGGCTGCGCTGCGCGCCGAGCTCGACCGCACGATGAAGCAGCTCCGGTTTCAGGATTACGAGGCGCCCTACTTCGTAGGTTTTCGCCTCATCGAACATCGGGACGTCGAGGTCGCAGGTCGCTTCGGCGCCGTGACCCGCTCCCGCGACACCCGTGGGCGCTCGGTCGCTGTCGATGTACGCGTCGGCGACTACACCTTCGACAGCGCGCCCGAGTCGGGCGACTTTAGCTTCGACGAGAACATGACGTTCGAGCCCTCGAGTGTGGCGCCCGTGGACGACGACCCCGAGGCGCTGCGCGCGACGCTCTGGCTACTGACCGATACCGCCTATAAGAAGGCGCTCTCGAGCCACCTCCGCAAGCGCGCGCGCAAGGTCACCGATGTCGATGAACAGCACGTCGACAGCTTTAGCCGAGAGCGGCCGACGCAGGCTGCTGCGCCGCTCGGTCACTTGGAGGTCGATCCAGCGCGGTGGTCGGCGCTGGTGCGCCGTGTGAGCACGAAGTTTCGCGCCGACCCGCGGATCATCGAGGGCGAGCTGCGGTTCACGGCGGACCATGAACGGACCTATGTCGTGACGAGCGAGGGGACGACGGTTGAGCGTGACACGGTGATTTACTCTGTCGCGATGTCCGCCATGGCGCGGGCGCCGGACGGGATGCTGCTCGACCAGGGGCAGACGCTTTACGCCCGCAGCCCCAGCGAGTTGCCCGACGAAAAGGGCCTTGAGCGGATGGTGGACGAGGCAATCGCGAACCTCGCAGCGCTGGCGGCGGCGCCCATCGCTGACCCCTACACGGGCCCAGCGATCCTGGAGCCCGAGGCGACCGGGGTGTTCTTTCACGAGACGGTTGGCCACCGTCTCGAGGGCGAGCGCCAGCAGAACGAAAACGAGGGGCGGACGTTCAAGGGTCAGCTTGGCAAGCCGATCCTGCCGGAGTTCCTCTCTGTCCGAGACGACCCGACGATGCGCCGGTGGGGCAGTGTCTCTCTGAACGGTCATTACAACTTCGACGACGAGGGCGTGCCCGCGCAGGACACGGTGCTTGTCTCGGGCGGCGTGCTCAAGACCTTCCTGACGAGTCGAACGCCGGTGGAGGGCGTCGCCCAGAGCAACGGGCACGGACGCGCGCAGGGGACGCAGCGACCCGTCGCGCGCATGGGGAACCTCGTCGTGGAGAGCACGCGCCGTGTGCCACGCGCCCAGCTCCGCGAGATGTTGGTCGCCGAGGCGCGCAAGCAGGGCAAGCCGTACGGCCTCGTGATCCGCGACATCACGGGCGGATCGACCAATACGAGCAACTTCGGCTACCAAGCATTTAAGGGCACGCCGCGCATGGTCTACCGCGTCGACGCCGCGACGGGCCAAGAGACGCTGGTCCGGGGGGTCGAGATGGTCGGCACCCCGCTGACGGCCGTCAGCCGCATCGTGGCGACGAGTGAAGAGACCGGCGTCTTCAACGGCTACTGCGGCGCCGAGAGCGGCTACGTCCCCGTCAGCACGGTCGCGCCTGCGGCGCTGTTCAGCGAGATCGAGCTGCAGCGCAACCAGCGCGACAAGGAGCGCCCGCCGGTCCTCACTCCGCCGTGGGCAACCTCAGCCGACGCAAAGTGATCCCATCGTTCTCGAGTCCGCGTAGGCTGCCTTGACCCGCGAAGCGCGCGGGTTGACAATCTCGGCCCCCGCTCTTGAGGCATCGGTCATGAACGCGAAGCATCTGCTGGCCCTCTCTCTCATCGTCGCCGCCCCCACCCCTGCGCTTGCGTCGAAGCCGTCGGGCGTGACTCCCGGCCTTCGGGCGGACGCGGGTGTAACGCCGGCGGCGCGGAAGCGATTTGACCAGAAGCTGCGCGTGGCGCTCGAGGCGCATGTCGACCTGCAGGATGGCGCGGCGACCGAGAAGGCCGTGACGGCCGCGGGGTTCACGGCGCAGACGTGTGTCGATTCGGCGTGCTTCGCCAAGGTGGCGGCCGCCACGAAGGCGCGCTTCATCGTGACGGGCGAGGTCACGAACGCCGACGAAATCTACCGTGTCTCGCTCACGGTCTGGGACGCTGCGACCGAGACCGTGAAGGACGCGTCCCGCGATTGCGAGCTCTGTGCGACCGAAGAGGTCGAGAAGTCGGTCGGCGAGGTTGTCGGGGCGCTCAAGGCGGAGTTCGCGAAGCCCGCGCCCGCGCCCGTCGCGGCGACGACGCCCAAGGCCGCGCCGACGGTCGAGACCACGCTCGTCACGGACCCGCCGGGTGCAGAGGTCAAGGTCGATGGCAAGGCGGTCGGCCAGACGCCCGTCAAGCTGCAGCTCACCCGCGGCGACCACGAGGTCAGCCTCTCGAAGGCCGGCTTCCTCCCTGAGACCCGCAAGTTCACCGTCGGGGACCGCGCGGCGACGCAGGAGTTCCTGCTCCAGCTCGACGCAAAGGCCGCCGAGGCCGCTGCGGCCGTCGCGCAGAGCGAGTCGGCCCCCGGCGCGCAGCCGGCGCCTGCGGACGAGGGCGGCGCCCGCGGGCACCGCGGCTTGGCGATCGGGCTCACGGTCGGCGGTGCGGTCGCCCTCGGCGTCGGTGGCTACCTGATCAACCTTGAGGGTCAGGTCACCTGTACTGACGGCCGCGGCCGCACAGAGTGCCCAAAGGTCTACAACACCAAGTGGCCGGGCGCAGCCGCGATCGCCGTGGGGGCTGCGTCGGTCGGGGCGGGCATCACCTTGTTCACGGCCTCACCCGCGCAGGGCAGCGCGGCGGTCATCGCGCCCACTGCAGGCGGCGCTCAGGCGAGCTTCAGCACCCGCTTCTGACAGCGGGCACCGCGTCCCGCCGACTCGCTCGACACCACGCGTCGACCGCGCTCAGGCGCAGCCTTACTGACCGAGGCGCTTCTCGACCAGCTTCAGGTACTTCGTCGCCTTCTCGTTGCCGGGCTGCAGGCTCAGCGCCTTCTCCCAGTGCTTGCGCGCGTCTTGGAGCTGCTCTGCCTTAAAGCAGGCCATGCCCAGAGCGAGCAGATAGTCGACATTACGCGGCGCATACCGGACGGCGTTCGTGTGGCTCCGCACCGCGTCCATGAACTTCTGCTCCTGGAACGCCGTGTCTCCGAGCCCTGCATACGCCGCCGCGCTGCGAGGGTCGGCACGGAGCGCGGCCTCGAAGCTCTTGCGGGCCTCGGCGTACCGGCCCTCCTTGAGTGACTTGCGGCCCTCTGCGACGAGGACGTCCGCGCCAGGGCCCGCGGGGGCGGCGGGCTTGGCAGCGCTGGCGGGGGCGGGTGTCGCGGCACGCCTCGCCGCAGCGGCTTGCGCGGCCTGCTGGGCAGCCTGCTGAGCGGCGAGGCGCTTAGTCTCTGCGGCGGCGCGGGCCTGCTCTGCAGCCTGCTGAGCGGCGACGCGCTTGGCTTCCGCGGCGGCGCGGGCTTGCTCTGCAGCCTGCTCTGCGGCCAGGCGCTTGGCATCTGCGGCGGCACGGGCCTGCTCGGCGGCCTGTTGGGCGGCGAGGCGCTTCTCTTCAAGCGCGCTCAGCGTGGGCGGCGCAGTGGGGGCTTGGGTCGCGGCGACCTTCGGCGCTTGGGTTGCGACGACCGTCGGCGCTTGGGTTGCGACGACCGTCGGCGCTTGGGTTGGGACGACCGTCGGCGCTGAGCTCTTGGGCGCCGCTTCAACCTTGGCGGCGGCGAGCTCACCGATGCTCGGTGGGTTCTTGCCCGAGGCTGTTCCATCGGCAGGGCTGCGGGTCGCGATGACCGCGGTCCCCAGGCCCAGGATAAGCAGTACGCCGCCGACGATCAGGGGGAACTTGCTGCGCTCCTCTTTTTCGGCGGCCTGATGGTACTCGTCGAGCGCGGCGACGCTGGTCTCACCCAGTTCAAACCAGTCCGGCTCTTCGGCCTTGTGCGTCGCAGGCGCTTGAGTCGCCTTACCCGCTGTGGGTTCGGCCTCCCGCTTTTGCGGCTCCGACCTGAGCACCTCGGGCGCCGCAACGCTCGCGATGCTCACGGGCGCGTCGGTGTCACGCTTGCCCTTCTTGTTCTTTTTGCCCTTCTTGCCGCCCTTTCGGTCCGCGCCGTTCGAAGCACCGAGCGTCGACTCCGCGGAGAGCGCCTCTTCGACGTTGTCTCCCGCAGACGTCGGCTCGGCGTCGAGCGGGGGCTCAGCCGCAGGCGGGGGCTCAGCCGCAG
>Ga0164295_10000454_pt1 | contig 34847 bp, 29 predicted proteins | sample GEODES006metaG_FD_111798 | JGI IMG/M metagenome (GOLD analysis project Ga0164295, IMG submission 111798) | Oligotrophic lake water microbial communities from Sparkling Lake, Wisconsin, USA - GEODES006 metaG | ecosystem: Environmental > Aquatic > Freshwater > Lake | place: USA: Sparkling Lake... | reverse complement strand
CTCAAAAGAAACATCACGTACCTTGGCAATTAAAATTTTATCGTGGTAAGTTTGAGTAGTGTTCTCTGCATCATTCAATAATTCCTCATACAACTTCTCTCCTGGGCGTAAACCGCTATAAGTGATATTAATATCAATATTGGGAATTAAGCCATATAAACGAATCATCTTCTTGGCTAAATCAGATATAGCCACTGGCTGGCCCATATCAAATACAAATATCTCGCCTCCATTGCCCATACTTCCCGCCTCTAATACCAATTGGCAAGCTTCAGGTATGGTCATGAAATAACGGGTAATATTAGGGTGCGTAACGGTCACAGGGCCGCCTTTTTCGATTTGGTCCTTAAATCTTATAATTACTGATACATTAGAGCCTAAAACGTTGCCAAAACGTGTTGTAATGAATTTGGTAGGCATTGAGGTCTCTTTAGACAAGGCTTGAACATACATTTCGGCCATACGTTTACTAGCCCCCATTACATTGGTAGGATTTACTGCCTTGTCGGTAGATATCATCACAAAACGCTCTACCCCATGTTGAATGGCTAAATCGGCTATTACTTTTACCCCTATTAAGTTATTACGAACGGCCTCTGTTGGGCATAATTCCATCATAGGAACATGCTTATATGCTGCTGCATGATATACATAATGTGGCTTAAACTCCTCAAATAAATTAGACATTCTATTCTTATTGGTCACGTCAGCTAAATAGTTCAAGCAGTTTACGCGGGTATCACGCTCAATTAATTCAAGCTCTAAAGCATGTAAAGGTGTTTCAGCTTGGTCACATAAAATAATTAACTCAGGGCCAAAAGGAATTAATTGTCTTACAATTTCAGAACCAATGGAACCCGCAGCACCTGTTACTAAAATACGTTTGCCTTTTATCTGCGCTTTAATTTGATTATTATTAATTAAAATAGGATCACGCTCTAGTAAATCTTCAATTTTAATAGATTGTAATTGTCTACTATTAAATTTACCCTCTGCCCATTTTGCATAAGGGGGAACACTTAGTACCTTAATATCATGATCTAAACAAAAGTCAACAATTTCATTTTTTCTTTTAGTAGGAATAGTATAGCTAGCTATAATTAGTTCATCTACTGGTTGAATAGCAATTAATTCTTTAAAGGCATTAAAAGTAATAATAGGTGCTCCATTTAAATTCTTACTTCCTTTTTTCTTATCATCGTCAATAAAGGCTAATACCTGAATATTTGCTTGGCTATCGTTCTCTAATACTCTTTGTGTTGCTACACCTGTATCTGCAGCACCAAAAATAACTACAGTCTTTTTCTTCATCTTATAATTTTTAGCATAGGCAAATAAATACCTTACTAAAACACGATAAGAAATTAAGAATAAAAAACTAAAAATTGTATAAAGAACAATTATTAAAGTGGTTAAAGATAAAATAGACCCATAACCCAAAGCCAAAGTATTAATAACTAAAATAAGAAAGGAAGAACTTGCAATGGCTAATAAAATTCTTAAGGCGTCTTGCACCCCTGTATACCTAACAATACCAGTATAAGATTTTGTAACAATAAACACTAAGGAATTAATTAATGTTAATAATACCATTGCATTAACAACATTATTCCAATTCACTAATTTAACGGTAACATTAAACTGAATTAATATGGCAATAAATAAAGCTAGAAGAGTGGCCCCTAGGTCTAATAAAAGAATGAAAAATTTTGGTACAATACTGAAATTCTTAATCTTAAACATATTGTTTTTAATTTCATTCAAATTAAGGGGGGTATTTGAAGTGGTAAATGAAGGAGTCTAAGGCAAAGTTAGAGAAATAGTTATAATTAGTGCTAAATAGCCATAAATTAATGGCAAGTAAGGGCTTAGGCTAGTGTGTTACCCCTTTACTGAATAAAACATTGGTAAATGTTTTTATAAGTATTTGAAAATCAATGAATAAAGACTTTTTAGCTAGGTATTCCTTTTCTAAAGCCACTTTTTGTTCTAAACTGAGCTCATCTCTGCCATTTACTTGGGCCCAACCAGTTATGCCTGGAATAAGCTTATCTATCCCTGCTGCCACCCTGAGGGCCATTAAATCGTCTTGATTATATAAGGCAGGCCTAGGTCCAACAAATACCATTTCTCCTTTAATTATGTTAATTAGGTTGGGAAGCTCATCCAAACTCAATTTTCTTAATAGTGCCCCAATTTTTAATAGGTATTGTTCTGGATTGGTTAGTAAGTGAGTAGCAACATTGGGAGTGTCTTTTTTCATAGTTCTAAATTTATAAATATGAAAAAAGGAATAATTCACCCCTACTCTTTTTTGTTTAAAAAAAACAGGAAAGCCATCTTGTATAAAAATTAGAAGGCCCACTAATAAAAAAATGGGAGATAGTAATATGACTAATAAAATTGCAGCTACTCTGTTTAGCATCTTATTAAATTAAGAATTCATTCTTTTGAAAAAATATTGAACAGATACACCCAATACACCAATACCGTATTTTATACTTCTGCTTAAATTAATCGAAGAGGCTTCTGAGAAATATTTTGTAGGACAAGTAATTTCAGCAATTTCAAAACCCTTTTCAAATATTTGAGCAATTACCTGATTATCAAAAATAAAATCATCAGAATTGGCATTATAATCAATTGCTTTTAATACTTCAATTGAATAGGCTCTATAGCCTGTATGGTACTCACTTAATTTTTGGCCAAGGAGTAAGTTTTGAATGCTAGTTAAAAACCGGTTAGCTATGTATTTATAAATTGGCATACCCCCTTTAAGCGCTCCGCCCCCTAAAATTCTTGATCCAAAAACCACAGGGTACAAATCTTGAGAAATGATGGAAACCATAGAAGTAATTAACTTGGGTGTGTATTGATAGTCCGGATGCAGCATTATAACAATATCTGAATTAATTGCAATGGCTTTATCATAGAGCGATTTTTGATTGCCTCCGTAACCTCTATTAACATTATGGCTAATAATATGCTTTATATTTAAGTTCTTAGCAAGCTCAACTGTGTTGTCGGTTGAGTTATCGTCGCACAAAATAATATCATCAACAATATCAAATGGTATTTCTCCAATGGTTTTTTCTAAGGTTTTGGCTGCATTATAAGCAGGTAAAACAACAGTAACTTTTTTATTATTAATCATAGGTTATAATAAGCTGCAATTTAAGATAATTAATTCTTATACTTAATAGTCCAGTTTTTATTTTTATCAGATACTTCTATGTTGTAGAATTTTGGGTCAATAATGTTCTTTGAGTAAGAGCGGTATTTCAAGCTATCTGAATTTCCTATATAGAACCCATTTTTAAACTTAGTCTTGGCGTATACCCAAATAAGATACTCATAGGAATCAAATTCGGTTTTTAAATCTATAAAAAATGGTTGACTACTTATTGAGAACTTGGCAGTACTTTCTGATGAAATATTACCAAAAAGAGTATCAATGTTTTTTTGAATGCCAGGGTTTTGAGTAAAATAATTTTCTAATCTCGATTTTTGAAAAATTATCTTTTTATCAAAATCAAATAACCCTATAGAATCTTCTAATTTAAATAAGGACTTTCTTTGTTCTTGGGTTAAATTTTCATTTAGCCTATATATAGAATCGGTTAAGTTATAATTATTTAGAATTTCTTCTTTTTTTGTAGCTGGAAGTAATGTTAGGGTTGTACTATCAATATCACCCTTAGGAGAATTAGTTAATACCCTTCTTAAATAAAAAGGATTTCCTATAATAGGCTTGGCTCTATTAAAATAAACTGGGAAAATTGATATAATTAAAAACAGGAACATCAAAGCATTTATTATATACTTATTAGTAATTCTTGTATAAATGATATAGGTGCTAATAATAATTAATAAAATTAAAATAGGTAATAATAAACGAATATCAAATGGTGTATATCTAAATAATAAACCATATAGTGAAAAGGCAATAAAACAATAGGCGAATAATAAAAGTAGTTTAGTCTTGTATTTTGACTTAAATAGAAGAACATGAGATAATATAATTAGTAGGGCATGTATAATACTACCAGCTGTATCCTCATTTAAATGGTTATTTATCGTAAAAGGTTCACTTGCCCAATTATTACCAGGCATATTTTCAGAAACACCTATTAACTTATGCAGTGAATGATTTACTGAAAATAATAAATTATTATAGCTATTAATAGGAATAGAAATAAAATCAACAATATGCTTAAAATTATTAGAAAGCATATTTTGTATACTTACAGTACTATTTACAATCGTGGCTTTTTCATCAAATAAATCTTTACCAGTAATACTTCCAAAAAAATAAATATTTCTTAAAAATAAGGGGGCTAGAATTACAGCAATAGTTATACAAGAAATTAGAACTGCAAAAATTATATTAGCATTATTTTTCTTTTGTAATAAAAGAAATAATAAATAAAGAACAATTGGTGCTGCAAAAATTGCAATATGGTATTTGGTTAAAATGCCTAAAGTGAGCGATAATGCTAAAAATATAAAATTGGTATTAAAACTAGCATTTGTTTGAATAATTAGTAGGGCAAATAGTATAAAACTTAAAAAGAAAAAACTAGCCAGTAAATCAGTTTGGGTGGTAGTAGCTTGAAAAAGGATCATTGGCAGGCTTAATAAAGCTAATAATAAAAAAAACTGGCCCTTCAATCCTATTTTTAAAATACTGAAAATTAAAGTGGCTGAAAAAAGAATGAAAATAAAAGATGCGAACTGAACCAAATTTGAAAAGGCATCTGTACCAGCTAAAATTTGAAAATTAGCAATCATATATTCAGACAATGGAGAAGTTAAAACCTGTCTTACAATATTAGTTGGATATGAGTAAATATTTTTATTTTGTATCCAGTGTTCTACCCTTGGTAAATGATATGCCATACTATCCCAATTATTGGGTGGGATAAAAATGGCAAGAAGTAAAAGCGGAAGAATTATTACAATGAAAACGAATAGTAGAATATTTTTCTCTTTTCTAGGAATTATAACTTCTTGAGAAAAAATACTAAATACATTTAGTTTTATTTTTTCTATATTCAAATAGATGATTAAGCCATTTATTAACCCCCAAGAAATTAGAACATAATTAAAGGAGAATACATTAAATAAAGAGAGGATTTCACAAATGATATAAGAAATTAATGCAATACCAATAAATGCCTTTATGTTGGCTAATCTTATATCAAATAAATAACTATGTTCATTTGAAATTGAATCAGTTCCAAAAAATAAAAGGGATAATAAAATAAAAGCAAGTAATATTAAAAGAATATACATTTAAGTACTTATATTATATAGTTAATAGATTTGTTAGGCTGTAAAACAAAGCTAATAAATATATAGTCAAATTTTATAATTTAATCACCTATTTGTAATCTATTTTAAATGGGCAATATATAAATAAAAAGCCCCCGAATAAATCGAGGGCTTTTACTATATATTATTTAGGGGAAGTATTATTTAAAATTTACTTTCCTAAATTCTTAAACACTTTTATGTTATAATATTTATCATCATCATAGCTTCCATATTTGGAAGCATTCTCAAATAACTGATTAATAATTTCTTTAACTCCATAGACTGGAGTGAAGCCTAATGCTAATTTAGCATACTGAATAGAGACTTTATAGTTTCTAAAGTCTTGTACGTCATTAATAAGTACTTTCACTTCTTTCCCTAAATTTTTTGACATCTCAGCCCCAACAATATCTCCTATTTGTCCTAAAGTGTAATTGTCAGAAGCTACATTAAATACCCCTGAAATATTGTCCGGCGCTTGAATCGATCTTATAAAAGCCGAGCAGGCGTCCTGTATATGGAAGATTGGCCTCCAAATAGAAGGGTTATTCACTGTTATTTCTCCAGAAGTCATAGCGTTTTTAAACATTGTATTTACAACTAGGTCAAAACGCATTCTATCACTATGGCCACAAACAGTACCTTGCCTTAAAGCTATAACTGAAAACTTATCATCAGCTAAATGTATTACTCCATTCTCTCCTTGTAATTTAGAAATACCATAAGGATATGAACATGTAGTTGGTGATTTTTCATCATATAATTCATCAACAGTATATCCATAAACAGAACATGAGGAAGCATAAATAAAACGTCTCACCCCTGCTCTTTTAGACTCATATGATAAATATGCCGGGCATGCAGCATTTTGTATAAAATTTTCAGAAGGAGAAAATTCAGCCATTGGATCATTTGATACACCACCTAAAAAAATTACTGTATCAAAACCTATTAATTCATTATGGGTAACTTGTAATAAATCTTTTTGAATTAATTCAACTTTAGGATTCAGATTATTACCAAACCAAAGTTCATCTATTACTGTTACTTTGTATTCTAGCCTTAGCAATCTTTTACAAAGTTCTGTTCCAATATATCCAGCACCACCAGCTAATAATATTTTTTTCATGCCTATATTTTAGTAAAATTATTAGAATCAGTTTTATTAAGCCATTCTTTTACAGATAAGCCATTGATATCTTTTGGCGTTGCGATAAATGAATCTTTCAACTCAAAAAACTTATTCTTTAAATCAGCATCACAAATAGACCAATCAATATCCTCTGCAAAAGGAGAAATCCCAGCTTCGCATTCTCCATTATATGATCCCGAACAAAAATATTCTATATACGAATCTTCCAAGAAAAAATTACCATGTGCACATCCTTCTGGAACCCAAATCCAACTACTAGATGTATTTGTTGATTTAGCTGGCATATCAAAAGCCATAATTTTTCCTTGTGTAGTTGAACCTTGGCGTAAATCCAATACTAAATCAACCATATGGCCTGCAATTGTTCTTATTAGTTTCCCCATATTTGGATTCCACTGAAAATGTAAGCCGCGTAAAACATTTTTTTGAGAAAAACTTTCATTTGACTGCATGATACCATTAGGAAAGATATTCAAATCATTATTTATAAAGTCAGAGGCGCGAAAAGTTTCAGTAAAAAATCCTCTTTGGTCCATAAAACGTTCGAAATTGATGAGCTTAACTCCAGGAATTTGTTGTTGTGATATTGATGTTATTTTCATAGATTAAAATACTAGTGGGAATTAATAATACGAAATGATTCAAAAGTTTTCATAAAGCCGTCTTTAGCATTAACAGGAAGTGGTTTATTAATTGCTTGTTTTATTTTTTTATTAGAAACTACGTATGTTTCGGTGAGTTTTTGTAATTTTTCAGAATTAAGAGGTAATCTAAATAAATCACCTAATTTTGACAGTAATTTAATTATATATTTTGGTATTTGCAAGATATATACTTTTCTCCCTTGTTTTTGACCAATAATACTAATAATCTCATTTGTTGATAGTGCTTCATCATCAGCAATATTATATATACCAGAAGATATTTGTTCATTTACTATTATTTCATTAATAATAAAACATAGATTTTCTATACTGCAAAAAGATCTTTTATTTTCAAATTTTCCTAGTGGCCATGGAATACCTTTGGAGACAAAATTATAGAGTAAATTTAAATTTCCCTTATTACCAGGTCCATGAATCATACAAGGGCGCAAAATATAAAATCTCTTACCTTCAGGAATTTGTTTTGATAAGATGTATTGTTCTGCTAGTAATTTACTCTTTCCGTAATGCGTTAATGGGTTAGCAATGCATTCTTCAGTTAACTCTCCATGAACGACGTCAGCAACAGCTTTTACAGAACTTAATGTGATGAATACTTTCGCATTCGATGCAAGGAAGGCATCAAATACTTTTTTTGTTAAATTGGTGTTTATCTGATAATACTCATCTGGATTTGACGTATTTTTAAAGTCATGTGCTTTCCCAGCGAGATGAATAACAATTTTTGCGCCATCAATCTTTGATTCATTTCCTCTGGAAGATACATCAACAATATTAATTTTAAAATAATTTAAAAATGAGGTTCCTATAAAACCAGTTGATCCAGTTAAAAATATACTATTCATATTAAACAACTACAATGAATTAAGCAGATTAGCATAATTTGAAACTACAACCTCTTTTGAATAATTATTGATTATTTCTTTATAACCATTCAAGCCTAACTCTTTCCTTAATTTCTCGTCATTTGCTAATTTTTTTATTGCATTAGTAAAATTTACATCTCTATCAGTTGTTATAAGCTCTGCGCAATTTTTATCTTGTAAAAAATTGTATAAAGGTGTTTTCTCACCAGTAATTACAATTAATGGCTTTGCACAAGCCATAATTGTATAAACCTTAGAGGGAAATCCTTCTTGTTCCATTTGCTTATTTATAGCAATAAAATGTATATCTACGTAATTATTTATAATAGGAATTAGTTCTCTCCTTTGATATGGAAATATACGGACATTAGTTAAATTGTTATCGCAAACTTCTTTTTCTAAATATTCTTTTTGTACTCCTTCCCCTATTATCCAAAACTCTACATTTTCACCTGAAAGCTCTTTAGCAGCAAATATTACAGGCTCCCAATCTTGGAAGAAACCAATATTCCCTGCATATAAAATTTTAATTTTTTTATTACCTTCGCCAAATATTTCAGGAAGTGATTGTTGATTTTTTAGAGGCTTGTATAGATCAGTGTCAACAAAATTTGGGATAATATGTAATTTTCTAGAATCATTAAACCTTGTCAGAATCGTAGAATAAAAAACTTTATCAATAGTTATTACTGCATCAGAGTTATTATAAATAATTTTTTCGAATTTCTTTAGTAGATTAATAATTAATGAGGACTTTAAATACCCTTGATTAATCAATAAATCTGGATAGATTTCCTGAACATTATAAATTGCTTTCGCTCCTTTAATTTTTGAGATTAATAAAGAGATAAAACCTATACTTAGCGGGGGGGAGGGGCTGAGAACAAAATTGAGGCTTTTTAGTGATAGTCCTAAAATTAAAGAGGCTATATGCCAATAAACAAAAGAAACAATACGCTTTAGAGTATTCTTATATTTTTTCAGTGGTATATGGTAAACTTGAATTCCATTGAAATAACTTACATAGTACAAACCAAATACTTTTTTTGAAAATGGCTGATTTTTAAGTTCTGATTGGATTATATTGTAATGTGGTGTAGTAGTTAAAACTACCACATCAAAACCATTATCAAACAACCCTAATGCTATATCATTGTATAAATATGCTGTTGATACGCTATCAGGACTAAAAGCGATAGAATGGATTAATACCCTTTTTAAATTTCTTGGCTCCAAACTACTCTTTTAATGTAATCAGTATAGCTTATAATAATTCTAACTATCTTTTCAGATACATTTGGCATTGAATAATCTGTAACCCTCCTAAATGATCTTTCCTCTCCTCTCTTTTGAGATTCTAGGTGAATTAAACCTTGCAAAATTCTTTCTGGATTTAGTCCGACCATCATAACTGAAGCTTCTTCCATTGCCTCAGGACGCTCATGTGCTTGTCTAATATTTAGGGCTGGGAAATTCAAAATCGATGACTCTTCAGATATTGTACCACTATCAGATAGAACAGCCTTTGAGTGTAATTGTAAAGCGTTATAATCATTAAACCCTAATGGCTTTAATAGTTGAATATTTTTATGTAAGCTCAATCCACCAGCTTCAATCATCTTTCTAGTTCGGGGATGAGTGCTTATAATGACAGGTAAGTCAAATTTTTCTGAAACAATATTTAATAAATTAATTAACCCATTAAAGTTTATTTGATTGTTTATATTTTCTTCTCGATGTGCAGAGACAACAAAATATTTATATTTTTTTAAGCCAAGTTTACCTAATATACTAGATTGTTCTATGGATGACAAATAATGATTAAGTACCTCAAACATTGGTGATCCAGTTTTTATAATTCGATCAGCAGGTAGTCCTTCTCTTAGTAAATATTCTCTAGCAATATCACTGTAAGTCAAATTAATATCTGAAATATGATCAACAATTCTTCTATTAGTTTCCTCTGGTACTCTTTGATCAAAACATCTATTCCCTGCCTCCATATGGAAAATCGGAATATGTCTTTTCTTTGCAGGAATTGCACATAAACAGCTATTAGTATCGCCCAAAACTAAAAATGCATCTGGTTTTATTTCTTCTAATAGAGGGTCTATTTTAATTAAAATATTACCAATGGTTTGGGTCGCAGTCTGTCCAGCAGCATCCAAAAAATAATTAGGTTTACGAATTCCTAAATCATCAAAGAATATTTGATTTAATTCATAATCATAATTTTGACCGGTATGAACAATGAAATGTTCAATTGCATTACTATTATCAAGGGCGGCCATAACACGAGATAATCGTATTATTTCTGGTCGTGTTCCAACTACTGTTAGTACTTTTAATTTATTCATATAATTAAACTATTTCAAAATAAGTATCTGGGTCTTTTGAATTATAAAATTCATTAATCCAAAATATTGTATATAACTCCTCTTCCCCTATATTCTTAATATTATGTGTATACCAAACAGGCATATCTACATATGCAGGCTCTTCTCCTGACAAATAATAATTGAATACTTCAGTTGTTCCAATTTTTCTTAGTTGAATCAATGCTTTTCCTTTAATGACTGAAAATCTTTCAATTTTTCTAGTATGGAAGTGATTACCCCTTGTAATACCTGGCTTAGTTGTTGAAAAAGAAACTTGCCCGCCCGTTTCTAATCTTATAATTTCCACAAAATTACCCCTTTCATCAATATTATTTATATACTTAATTGGGTAATGATTGTTAAAATTAAAATATGTCCTGAAAGTATTAAATAAGTTTATTTCAAATGAGTTATTGAAATTTGGTATTTGGCTATATTCAATATACTTGGTTTTAAACTTTAATAATAGATCAAGTATTTCAGAAACTTTATAACTATTTGTATGTTCAATATTGATACATTCCTGTGAATCTTTACCAAATAAGTCTAAAATTATTTTTATAAGGTCATGTATATAAATTAGATTAAGAGAGGCGTCGTTTTGAATATTAGGATTTTCGTTAATAACTAATTGATGGCAAAATGTAGATATAACTGAGTTATAATATGGTACTCCAAAGGCGCCAAACACATTTGGAATGATTAGTCCTTGAAATGTTCCTTCAGATGAACTTACCCAATTAGTAAATAATTCTCTTGCAACTTTTTTAGAATTTCCAAAGGAATTATTTCTTTCTTCCTGGATTGATGAAGAAAATATAACCTGCCCTTTAAAATCTGTTCTTTTAAAAGATTCAACCAATTTTTCAGCTAGACCAACATTTGTGTTATATATAGCATTGTCATCACTATGACGATTTAGTCCTGCTAAATGGACAATAATATCACATTTTGAAACAAAATAGTCAAGTGTAGGAATCTCATTGAACCATCGCCTATTAAACTCAATTAATTCAAATTTAGTTTTATCTAATTCTAAAGTACGACACAAATGCCATCCAATAAAACCATTTGATCCTGTAACGCCAACTTTAATCATAATCAATACGGATATTGAATTGCGTCAACTTCTCCTAGTATGTCCTTCCTGATAATAGGTAGTTTTAATAATAACTTTTTCATTCCTTCAACATCTAAAATTGATGTGTTATGTGAATGATATTCATCTAGATTAGCAATATCAGGTATTCCTTCTGAAAAATACTGTTCGTAGTTTAAGTCTCTATTGTCAGCTGGAATTCTATAGTATTCACCCAAGTCTTCGGCCTTAATCATATCTTCTCTGTTAACAAGTGTTTCATATAATTTTTCTCCATGTCTTGTCCCGATTATTTTTATTTCACTTGTGGATTTATATAATTCAATTAGAGCTTGTGCCAATGTACCTAATGTAGCGGAAGGTGCTTTTTGAACAAACAAATCACCCTGGTTAGCGTTCTCAAAAGCGTATAGTACTAAATCAACTGCATCTTCCAATGTCATCATAAAACGAGTCATTTTAGGATCAGTCAATGTTAAAGCTTTATTTTCTTTTATTTGATCTATGAACAAAGGTATAACTGAACCTCTAGAAGCCATTACATTCCCGTAGCGAGTTCCACAGAAAATAGTCTTATTGCTATCTAAAATTCTTGATTTTGCAACCATTACTTTTTCCATCAAAGCTTTAGACATACCCATTGCATTTATTGGATAAGCGGCCTTATCAGTACTTAAAACAACAACTTTTTTAACTTCAAATTCTTGTGCTACTGTTAAAAGATTATCAGTACCTAGGATATTTGTTTTTACTGCTTCTATAGGAAAGAATTCACAAGAAGGAACTTGTTTCAATGCAGCCGCATGAAAAATATAATCTACTCCTTTAACTGCCGGGATCAAACTATCACGATCACGTACATCTCCGATATAAAATTTAACTTTTTTGTTTTTAACTCTTTTTCTAAGATCATCTTGTTTTTTTTCATCTCTGCTGAAGATTCTAATTTCGGCATATTGATCAGTGTTTAAAAAACGGTTTAATACTGCATTTCCAAAAGAACCAGTTCCTCCAGTAATTAGTAAGATTTTATTATCATTCATTTAAAAATTTTTATAGGTAATCAAGGTTTTATTCAAATAACTAAATGTTTTATTTGCTGAAATTTCCCATGAATATGATTTTGCCAACAAATAAGATTTTAATGCTAAATCTTCTCTTAATTTTGAAGAATCAATTAGCTTCGAAATTGCAATAAAAATTTCATGTATGGAATTTGGGTTAAAATATATTGCATTTTCTCCTAATATCTCAGGCATTGGACCTTTATTTGAACAAGCTATAGGAAGTCCAGATGCCATTGACTCTAACAAAATATTCGGCATATTTTCACAGCTAGATGCAAAAACAGCAATATCTGCTGAATGGTAATGTGTATTTAAATATTCATATGATACTCCCCCTAAATAATTAATAAACGAGTTTTGAGGATCTAATTCGCAAATCAAATTTTCAACTTCTTTAGCACTTGAACCCCTAGGTCCAATTAATATTAATTCAATATGATATTTTTTTTGATAAAGTAAATTTATTGCTTTAATTAAGTTTATGTGATGCTTATATGGATCCGTCTTAGAAACATAAATTATTTTACACTTATCCTTTTGGCTGTATTCTTCTTTTTGCTTTCTTGGTTTAATAAAAAATCTGTTACTAATTCCATGAGGAATAATTATAGATTTATTTTTTAAAATAGGTAATTTTGCGGAAACTTTTTCTGATGCATAATTTGTCAAAAATATTAACCCATTTGATTTCAAGAATGATTTAGATTGAAAATGATTTAGTAAGAGGAATTTAAATGATTTCAAGCCTATACCAAAACTTAAAGCTTCTTCTCTTTCAAATGGTAACATATTTCTACACATAGTAACCATTGGTTTAAAACCACTACTATCAGAACCGCCTGGAGAAAATAAAATCTTACAATTACTTTTTTTTAATTCATATTTGATCAAGAATACTCGCCAGAATAATCTAAAAAATAAATTTTGGTTTAAAAAAAAATTTGTTTTTTTTTCGATCCATTCAACATTCGATATTTTATTTAATGTTTTTTTAGAGCCCCAAACAATAATTTTTTCAAAATTATATTTCGTTGGATTTGAATAAAACAATAATTCTTGTAAATGGGTTACACCTCCCCCTTCTAACAAATTTGAAGCATCAATTCCAATTATTCTCATTAATTACTTTTTAATACCCCTTGCAACAATATGTACTACTTTTAATACTTCTATATTCTCCATGTGGGCTTCATTCATCCAATTAGACAATGTTTGAATATCTTGAGGATTGTCATATTCAGGTCCTAACCAATCAAATGTATCCAATAAAGCCCACTGTAATAATTGCTCTTTATTTAATGGTAAAATACCGCTATAATTTGCAACAGGAATAACCCTTTTTAAATATTTGCCAAAAATTGGGACTTTTCCTAAGGTTTGACTTAAATTAAATAGGAAAGGTGTGACAGTTTCTAATAATGTAAATAATTTCTTTTGATTCATTCTTTTTGTAATAGGTCTTAGCCAAAATTTTGGCAATAATTTGCTTTTATAATTTTTTTCATAAAAGTCTACACAAAATTTTCCATTAAGCTTAACTTGATCAGCAACCGACATAAAAGCTTTCTTTACATCAGGTGTATGCTGCAAAACTCCAAGTGAGTATACAAAATCAAAGGAGTTAAGATCAAACGGAAGCTCATATATGTCACCTTGCATCAAATATAGATTTTGATGATTAATTAAATTCAAATAACATGCATCTACAGCATTTGAATAGTCTAATGCAACTACAAAAGCACCTGACTCAAGTGCAACTTCAGCAAATCTACCCGATCCACATCCACAATCTAAAACCCACTTACCTTTCATGTCATTTTTATCCCAAAGTGTTGAATTCCAAAATCTATTGCTAGAAATAGCAGCCCCCGAATAGCTATCAAGTTGTGTTTGTCTAAATTTATTCCACTGAAATCCAAAATTATTTGCATAATTAGATTCTGGTACAAACCTTGGGATTGAATCTATAATTTGATAACTATGAGAACTATCAGAGTTTATTAAAGTTCCACTAACTATATCATTGCTAATGTATTTTTCATTTACTAAATTTAATTTAGAATGTGTTTTTGGACATCTTAAAATTTCTAGAAAGTCTTTTTTCATATTTATTAAAATTTAATATTGTACTCTTTTCGCCATAATTCGAATAATACTAGAGCGAATAATCTTTCACTATTAGATCTGCCATTTTTTTGCCCATTTATCATTTTAAGAACTAAATTTTTATCAAAAATAGTATCGTCATCCGAAAGTAAAACATCTTCAAAAAAATTGAGCCACGGTCCCCCTTTTAGCCATTCTGACAAAGGAATACTAAATCCTTGTTTTCTGTTAAAATCAAATTCATTCGGTAAGATTTTCTTTGCTAATTTCTTAAGTATAATTTTTTTACTGCTTGTATTAGCTTTTAAGACTGTAGGAACCCTTGAGAAAGCAAACTCAATAATTCTGTAATCTAAAAACGGTGCTCTAATTTCTAAAGAATTTAACATACTTGCTCTGTCAACCTTTACTAAGATGTCTTCTGGTAAATAATTTTCAAAATCTGTACGAGTTGCTCTTTGAAGTATATCTTGTGTAATTGGTATTCGCCCTTGTCGAATTAGCTCAGCATTGAGTGTTAATTGATTGTTATTTAAAAGTTTTTTTCTTGTTGCCTTATCAAAATATGTTGCAATTAAAGGTAAGCCTGTATTAAAATCAATATTTAATCCCTGTATCCAATTTCTACCTTTAAAACCAAGAGGTAAAAAGATCTCTGAGAATATTGCAGCATTTTTACGAATTAATGGATGAATAAATTTTAATTTATCTTTTAACATTAATAACCTACTATAATGATTGTATCCACCAAATAATTCATCACCACCATCACCTCCTAAAGCAACAGTACAATGGCTTTTAATTAAATTACTTACTAAATATGTAGGAATCATCGAGGAATCAATAATTGGTTCATCAAATTGTTTTGCAAGTAAAGGAAGTATATCAATAGTTGCATCAGCAGCATCTAATTCAATATGATTAGTATTAAAATGCTTTGAAATTAATCTAGCATGTTTTGTTTCATCAAATTGTGAATATCCAGGAAATCTTACTGTAAATGTCTTTAAGTCTTTTTTTGATCTAGCTGCAAAAGCTGTAATTATACTAGAGTCAAGCCCGCCACTCAATAAAACTCCTATTGGCACATCAGCAACTAATTGTTTTTTAATAGCGTCATTTAATAATTCGTCTAGTGTAAATATTAACTCATCTTCATCAATTTTTTGATCATTGAATTCTGGTATTTGCCAATATCTTCTAATTTCTAATTTACCAGAATTAAGGTCAAATTGCAAAAAATGTGCAGGTGGAAGCTTGTTAACTCCTTTAACTATTGATAAATTACCAGGCACGAACCCCATTGATAAAAAACAATCAAAAGAGTCATAATTAACATAATTAGTCTGTTTATATAATAATGCTTTCAATTCAGAAGAAAACTTAAAAACATTGTTTACCAAAGAATAAAATAATGGTTTTTCTCCTGCTCTATCTCTAGCTATAAAAAGTGTATTTTTTTCAATGTCATAAATACAAAATGCAAACATTCCATTCAACTTACTCAAAACCTCTGGTCCCCATGCTCTATAACCATTAAGAATAACCTCGGTGTCCGTGTAGGTATTAAAATTATATCCTAAATTTGTTAAAACAATTCTTAGTTCTTTAAAATTGTAAATTTCACCGTTAAAAGTAATAACATATCTATTAAAAAAATCAAGCATTGGTTGATGCCCTGCTTTTGATAGTTCAATAATTGATAATCTCCTGTGCCCTAAGCCAATATTATGATTATCTGACCACCACTCACCTGCATCATCAGGCCCTCGATGACTCATGGTATCACGCGCTCCTTTTAACCATGAATAATTATCAACATTTATTTTAGAAGCAATTCCAACAATTCCACACATAGAATAAAAAATTAACTATTAAACTAGTATTTAAGAAGTACTAATTTACGAGTAATACGATAAGATAAAAAAATTCCAAACGTATAGGAAAGGCTACTTAATAAGTCCCCACGTAGAATGAATAAAAATAATCCTAAAAAGGAAATATAGAAAATAAATCCAATTAATTTAGAACTAAATTTATTTTTAGGTAAATCGTTCATTAAATAATCAGAAACTGAAAATTTTAAATCTAGAAATGAAACTAGATAGCCTAAAAAAAAAGTACCTAAAATAACTCCTATTATTCCAAAATTTAAATATTCCTCCATCAATAATGGTGCTGAGATATTCAAATTTTGATTTGTAGTATCAAAACTGTAGAAATTCTTTCCTAAAAAGGTTCCGCTTCCTTCAGGTTTATTATTCCAAATACTCCTTGGTATCCAAAATAAGAAAACACCAAATAATTGCTTACCCCATTCTATTCCAAAATCTTTAACATAAGAAATAGTATTTGAAATATTTTCATAACTATCAAAGTGTCCTTGAAAAAAATACCCAATATCAAAACTACCGGAACTATCTGCTCCACTGGCAGGAGGCGAAAAAGCTGCTCTAAATGCATTTTGATAAAATGACCCAAGAATCCCAAATATAAATACAAAATTAAATAAAAATTTAATTTTCGAAATACGTTTAAAAAAAAATACTAAAATAAGTAAATATGCCATAAATGCATAAAATCTACTTGAAGCAATTGGATTATTATAATATAGAAAAAGATATATTAGTAAAATAAATGAGATAGCGCTTTTCTTCTCTTTAGATAATAAATAAAATATAAATAAATAAAGAATTAGCGACTTAAAAACAATATCAATTACTAAACTAATTGGATTATAACCACCAAATAAATCAAAAAATATAGAACGTGTTAAATTAAAGCCACCTAATAAAGTAAAAATTATGTGCAGTATTAATAAACAATAAATCGTAAGAGTAAATGATGATTTTTTAACATAAAAATAAATATTTAAATCGTTATTTAAATATTTATTAGGGTGGTATTTTGGTATTGAATAGTCTAACATAAAAGTTATATTATATATAATTATTATGATATTCGTATTTAAAATTTGCGAAACAGATTGGCTAGACATCCATACCGCTTCGACATATTGTAGATAAGGCACAATTGTTAAAAATAAATAACTGTAAAAAAAAAATACTAGTCTAAGATTTAACTTTTTCTTAAGGCCATCATAAATAAAGAAGAATAACGAAAAACTAGCGTTAATGAAAAATGTCCAGTAAATAAAATTATTACTAGTATTTCCCATTAAATTAAATACGTTATAATTAATAAAAAAACATATAAATAAAATTAAAGTCTTAAGGCTCATTAAAGCTTATTTAATTTGATTGATTGAATAAGCTTTTCAATCTCTATATTTGAATCAAAATTCTTACTAGCAATTTTAAAGCTTTCTTTGCCCATATTTTTTAATTTAGTAGAGTCACTTTTAACAAATATATTCCAAGAATCTACAATTGACTTAGGATCAGACAAGTTTAAAACCCAGCCATTTAGTTCTTCCACAACTGATTCTGAAGAATTTCCACACTTTGATGATATCATTATAGGTAAAGATGACCACAATGCCTCAACAACAGAAAGTGGATTAGGATCAATTAAAGATGGCAATAGAAATAAATGTGATGTATAATAACAATTCTTTATTTGGTCTTGATTTAAGAACCCCTTTAATTCAACTATATTTTCTAAACGATTTTTCTTAATAAAACTACTAATGATTTCCCTATCAGGCCCTTCTCCTGCGATAACAATTTTAATTAGGTCCTTATTTAAGATTAAATGATTCTTTATTATACCTAAAAAATTAATTACCCCTTTATCATGCTCATTTAATCTACATGGCCAAAAAACAATTTTCTTTTCTATTTGATTCGATGATTCGCAAAATTGATCGATACCAATCTTATCCTCTCTAATATAAAATGTCTCATTAATTAAATTTGGGAAGAAAATATACTTAAATGGTTTGTAATTAATTTTTTTTAAAAATTTAAGTGCACTTTCTCCGGGTAAAATAAAATTATTTGAAAGGTTTATTATTTTTAGTCTTATAAAATTCATGAAAAAATTATTGAAATGCACTGCATTTTCATTTAATTCTAACCAAAAATAAGATTTCCATTTCTTGAATTTTGAAAGAATTAAAATCAAAATAATTGAGGGCTGACTCCACCCGCCCCCTAATATTAAATTATCAATATCTGAGTTTATAAGTTTTAATATAATTTTTGGATTTAAATAAAATGACCTCCTTGTGAAAACTATCTTAATACCTTTTTCAAAATAAAACTTGAATTTTAATGTTGATTTATCTATTTCCCAATAACGATGGGCAGCTGTTTCCCCTAAAAAATATACTTCAAAGTCGATATTTTCAATTTTCAACTTCTCGCACAATAAATTGAATGTATAGATCCTGTAGGGAGTAGGTACATCAGTAATAATTGTAAGCTTTTTCAAAATCTTATTATTTAAAAACAATTTCTATATTTGAATATTAATGAACTATTCAGGATTATAAACAAATGGTGACCCATTAATTATACCGTCACAAATTATATCAAGTCCTCTATTTTTACCTGATTGTAATTCGGAGATATCTTTGATATCAAATTCAAATGGAGTTGTTTTATTTTTATTAGATTTTACAAAAGATAGAGGTATCATACGCCTAAAAAAGAAATGAAAGGCATATTTTCTTGCACGTGTAATTTCTGGCTCCGGCATACGTTCTCTAAGTGGAAGAGAATTAAGTACAGTTTCGTATTGTAAAGGAGTATTGACATCTATAGAAATTCCTTTATTTCTAATCCATGCTTCACCTGCAACGATCACTGGAATACCTTTTGCCGCAAGTTCAACACCAGTTTTAGTTCCATAAATTATTGCAGCATTGCATTCTTCTGCAAGTACATAAGTACTAATAGTATTCTCTGGACCAATTAAAATAATACTTTTTGGGAGGTCCCCAAATTCTTTTTTAATCTCCTCTACCACTAATTGACGAGAAGGAAGTGTACCTGTCACTTCTGCAGGATGTACTCTAATAACAAGTTGTATTTCGGGATTTTTAATAAACCAATTAATAGAATATTTTATCCATTCAAGCATGCTACTAAACGCATTATTAGGATAATGAAGTTGCGCATCCCACATTACATTTGTAAGCAACAAAATGTATGGTTTGTCCTTTGAAATACACAACTCATCATATAAAATATTTTTATCAAAAACTGTATCTCGGTGAAAATGTATCCAGTCTTTTGAGCCAAACCATCTACTATTGAGATATTCTAATATTTCATTGTTACGTTTTTCTGACCAAGGAATATCTTCCCAAATATTGACTGGCTCTGTCATAAGTGTTCTATGATAGGTCCCTTGATGACTAAACATAAATGTTTCCTTCCTATAAGCTACGTGCCAAGTTACTATTGGTATCTTCAAACGCATTAATGATTCTGCAAAAACCCCTTGAGGAACATAAATACCATGATGAAGCACTGCACGGTAAAAGCTAATCTTATTGCACAACTTTTTAATTGCAATCGCACTTATAATCGAAGCCTCAAGATATCTTCTTAAGATCTGTTCAGAATAAGGATCGTTCAGTTCTGCTTTTGCATAAAAACGAAGTGTGCCTGCATACGCATGCTCTCCAACAGGTATTTCTTCAAAAATATATTCTTTAATCTCTTCTCTTCTCAGTTTAAGAACAAATTCGTTGACACTTTTTCTTTGCTCTAATGTTACAAGTTCACCAATTCGATGTACTTTGCAACCTATTGAATCATACATTTTTGCTGCAGGCTTAAAGCAGGATATGCAATGTATATTAGGTGGGCCATTCTTCGCAAATTGCTTTTCGTTCCTGTCCCAATCAATATTGCTTTGTAAGCATCCCGGCAAAACTTCATCACAAAGCAATACATGTGTTTGAAAGCCACGTTTCTGGATAGCGAGCGACAGCATGCTTTCTATATGAGTAGCGCCAGTATATCCGCCTCCTCCAGTACAGAAAAGTATCTCTTTATTTGTATTTTCTGAAAATTTGTCACTTCGTTTGCCAATCAATTCTGTCCATTTAGGCTGGCCAAAAGCAGAACGATAACTCCTTATAAAGTTCCTTATGATAAAACTATTTTTTACAAAAGTCTTTATGCTTTTCATAGATATGCAACCTCTTCTACTAATCATTTCGCCTCCAGTTTTCAAAGATCCATGCATAATCGTAGGTGGAATTATGCGTATTAGCCAATTGAATTCTTAGTTTATCTCTGTATTGAATACTCCATTCACCATAATTATGAAATTGTATCTGAATATTCTCAAAACGGCTTATATAATCCACTTCTATCAATCGTGACAGCAAGTCAAACTCTCCACCCTCAATATTCATCTTACAAAGATTAATATTCTGAAAATTATGTTTATCCATAAACTCCGATGCATCGTATATACTGGCTTCGATTATTTTCTCGTTAGATATTTTATCAAGTCTGAATGTGGAAGAAGCTAAATCTTCGATAGTGAATTTCAAAATAGAATTATCTTTTCCTAAACCAAAATTATAAATCTTCACTCTTTTATCTGAACCAAATCTTCTTTCTAAAATAGCTACATATTCAGGAACTACTTCAAACACATGTACAGTAGAATCAGGGTGAAGTTTTAACATTCTCGCAGTCCAATCTCCTTTGTAACCACCAAAATCAAAAATCACTGAGTTTGCTGGAAGTGAGTATCTGTGTCGGTAATCAAATTTTCTATCATTCTTGATCCATTGCAATGCCAATAGTGCATCAGCATCATTTAATAAATAAGCAAGGTACCATTGTTTTAATTTGTATTTTATTTTATTAATTAGAGTCATGTTATTTTTTAATTATTTATGAAAAATTATTTATAACCACACTTTGATCATGTTATATAATGAATCAACATCCAAGCCATGGTGAGCCAAAACTTCTGAAGGTTGACCTGATTTTGGGATATCATTTACTGCAAAATTGACTACTTTAGCTTTGATATTTTGTTGAGCTATTACCGAATTCAGTTTCTGTCCAAGCCCTCCTTCAAAATAATGGTTATCGATAGTAGCGATTGAGTTGAAAGATTTTACATTTGATTCAAACCACTCAGTATCTATTAAATTCAACCATGAAAAATTCATGACTGCCACAGATATGCCTTGTTCTTTTTCAAGTTTTTCAGCTACTTGGTAAGCGTGCTTGAGAAACATTGGACCATAAGATACGATTAGCATATCAGTTCCAAATTTTACAAATATCCCTTGGCCTGGTATACATGTTTGCTCATTCCATTCAAATGGAATCTCAACAGGCACACTTACTAAACGTATGTATACACTTGTCTTGGCTTCATTTATTGCCCAATTTACAATACTTTTAGTTTCTTGCTCACAGCATGGCTCAACTACAATTAAGCCAGGACAAGATGAAATAGACGCTATATCTCTAACAGCTTGATGAGAATGACCAGGACCTGCGGGTAATAAACCAGACAATGAGCCAACATATATAATTTTAGTTTTTTCTGTAGAATTATTATATATCTGTTCGTTAGGTCTGCTAGATAAAAAACAAGAGAATGAATGAACAATTGGGAGCATACCTCTTAATGCCATTCCTCCAGCAACTGAAACCATGTCCTGTTCTGCGATTCCGCACTCAATGAAGCGATCAGGGAATTGATCTTTAAAAGGAATCAATCCAGTATCTAATATCAAATCGGCATCAAGTGCAACGATATTCTTATTTTTTTCGGATTCTGAAATAAGTGCGGCTGAATAAGCCTGTATTAACTTTTCCTGTTTACCAACGGTAACTTGAGAAGTTTCAATACGGTTAATCTCTTCATAAACAAGATTCCCTAGACCATTAGATTCAAATTCAACTTTGGCAGCATTCAGTAATTCAATTGCAGCTTTAATATAATTATCAGCGTCAGGCGCACCACTATGGAATTTGTAATATTCAACATCAGAGTCAAAAGAACTGTGTTCCATGAAAGAAACACCTTTGCCTTTTATTGTATCTGCAATGATTACTTTTGGTTGATTGATAACTTTTTTTCCTTCTTCAACCACTTCCAATAGTGCTTCAATATTGTTTCCATCCACTCTATATACTTTCCATCCAAAAGATGCAAGTTTTGCTTCCAGATCACCCAAATCAGATACTTTATTTACATAAGTATCTGATTGTAATTTATTATGATCAATTATAACTGTTAACTCCCCCATCATAAAGTTCTTTGCAGAAATCAATGATTCCCAGAATTGTCCTTCCTGCAACTCTCCATCTCCTGTTAAAACGTAATAATTTTTACTGATCTTTTTTATCCTATCTGCGAATATCATCCCCTTTGCCTTTGAAACACCCATACCTAGTGAGCCCGTGTTGGTAACGATACCCCGGGTAAGAACATCTGGATGACCAGGCAACCCGTGTAGACGCCTTAGTTGGTGAATCAATGAAAATTCAAGATTTCCTAAACCGATCATCACGCTGTAAAGCGCAGGTGCATCGTGACCTTTTGAAGAGAAGAACACAGGCGAAGTATTTTGATCTGCTTTGCCTGATTCCATCTCCGAAAGCATTAGGCTCATTATTTCCATGCTGCTGAAGCTACTGCCAAGATGGCCCGAACCGGCGTTAGCCACCATATACAGTACATTGAGCCTACACAAGGAACTAAGTAATTTAAGTTTGTGAAGCTTGGTTAGACTTGAATTTTTAATACGTAAAAATTCTTGAAAAGGAATGTAGATTAGTTTTCCATTTACGATTTCACCTATTTGATCACCCATGTTATATTATGTTAAAAGGTTTGATTTTTATATATGTTAATAAGCTTGGATCTATTTTAATATAATGTTCTGCTAAAATCCAATCTTCGGGTTCATTAATATCAAACCCTTCCATATTTCTGCTTATGAATGGTACGATTACATTACCTGATATACTATTTTGTTCTAACAAAGTATTTGTCCATGCAATTTCAAGACTTGCGTCTTGGATGTAAATTTCAGGAAGGGCCGCATATTGTGAACTATGCCAAGGCGAAATTCCGTTCATAAAGGGCATTATTGGATTCATACGGTCACCATTTACAATCCACATTTTTCCGGGGTGCTGTTTTGTTTTCTGAACTGCGCGCAATGAATCTGCAAATTTTATATTAGAAAATTTATTCCATGCTCTTTGAATTGTTTCCGGAAGTCGAAATGGACTAGTTGGTCTTAAAATACTGAATGCATCATAATGTTCGCCATTTTTAGCAAGTATCGAAATAAGCCAATTTACCCATTCAACATCAGAAGATTTATCACCAGAAATATTTTCTGGTCTAAGTGCTGGAACCTCAGCTCCGTAATATCTTGCAATTTTTGCATATTGCTCACTGTCTGTTGCACACAACACCTTATCAAAAATACCACTTTGTATTGCGCTACAAATGGTATATGCTAAAAGCGGGTGCTTTCCTAGTAATCGAATATTTTTATCAGCTATTCTTTTAGAACTAGAACGCGCCGGGATAAATGCAACTATTTTATTTTTTTTCATTTATGATCTTTCGAATTCATAGTTAGCGAAGCCTTTTGTTGTAACATATCCTTTCCTGACAAATTCAAAACTATGCAATTTCAAAAACTGTAGAATAGACAAACATTCTACGCTATCTTCATGAACCTCAATCAGAATATGACGTAATTTAGTCGAAGATAATACCGAAATTGCACCTTGTAAAACATTTAATTCAAATCCATCAACATCAATTTTAATATGAGTAGGGGATTTCAATTTAAATATTTTTATTACTTCATCCATAGTAAAGCTTATTACTGTTTGTATATCCACCGGCTCAAAGCTATTTCCAAACATGTCAATAGGAGCTCCTAATGCATGTTCTGCGGCACCTGATAAATTAGATGACAGAAAAAATTTTGAAACTTCTGTGTTTAAACCCAATGCAATTTGAAGTGGGTAAATTTTTTCACCAAGTTTATTAATTAGCACATTTTTGCATAGTGAGGCAAAAGTCTCTGGACTGGGCTCAAATGAATATACAGTAAAGTCGTCTTTAGTTGCCGTAGCAGCGACTAAAGAGTAAGCACCAATATTTGCACCAATATCAAAAAAAACATCATCTTGACGAATATCACGTAGCAACCATTTAATTGTAGAAGGTTCCTTTTTACATGACTTCAGTCGAGATAACTGAGAAACTGTTTTAACATCAATGATAATTTCTTTTTCGGTAAAATCAAGTTTACCGGTTGAATTAATAGATTGAAGTATACGAACCTTAATCGGACTATAAATGCTTTCTATTAAAAATTTTATAGGCAGTACCAAAAAATTATCAATGACCCACCACTTGAATTTTGATGCTTTAGATTGTGTTATTAACATATTAGTTATTGTTTAGTTTAATTTATTAGCTTAATTCGATACTACCAAATGGATGATATCTATTTACTCGTTTGTAAAAAAAAATCATTAATAGAGATACAAGTGAATACGCAAAGGCGGTAGTATATACCCCTTCATTTAATGTTTTAACAAATGTTTTTAAGACCAAAAACAATATAATTAGCGAGCCTAGAGTAATATACATGGGTAAATGGTAGCCAATCTGTATAAAAAAATTTGCAATTAATTTCCAGATATTGAAAATAAAAATAGCATATAATAAAATTAATGCCGGGAAAAGAAATCTTGTCAAATCGATTCCCGAAATAAATCCAAAAACGGGAGTGATAATGAAGTATGAGAGCCCTAATGAAAGGAAAGTTAAGCTAGTCAGTATCCATATCACGTTGTTAGTAAATTTTATGTATATGTCTTTACTAATTGTCAAGAGGTATTTTGTATAAGATGCTAACATCGGATCTGTAACGCGCCATACTGACTGACAAAGATTCTGCAATATACTGTAAATACCGAAATCATAACTTGATAATGTATTTCCAAATATCAACAAATCGATTTTATAAGAGAGATCTTTTAAAAAAGACCAGCCAATATTGCGGGCTCCGTGATAAAAAAAATTCTTTAGGATATCTTTTTTTAAAAATCTGAAATTAAAACGAGGTAATAATTTACTAATATATATCATAGCAAATATTTGCGCTGTTATGACGCACAATAAAACTGTGTTTATACCGACTGGGAGAATCTTACTAATTGTATACAGAAAAAAAATATTAAAAAACCCAAACAATAAAGTTTGTATAGCAAATTCTTTACTACTGATAATTAAAAATGAAAAGCTAGAAATTGCATTAAAAAATAGACTTGTAATACTATATACAACTACCATGAATAAAGAAATGTTCTCAATTTGATTTCCAAAAAAATTCGTAGACTTTAAAATGATAAGCACTATTGTCCCGATTAGTAGTCCCTGTATGCTGGTTAAGAAAATAAAATTTGCACTTAAGATTGATCGATCATGCTTGGGAATTAATCCTATAACAGATTGTCCAATTCCAAACCTAGCAAGGGTAATCAATACCGCTACATTCGCTTGTGTGAGAATTAAAATACCTCTTTGTTCCACACCAAGGAGTCCTATTTGAAGTTTTAGTAATAAAAATGAGAAAGCAAGAGAAATAATGCTTATAAAAATTGTTTTCGAAGAAATTGATAAGTATTTCTTAACCATATTTTAGCAGAATTTGATCTGACAGCTATAAATAAAATTATTAAATTGGAAATTCACTTACCAGGTATGAAATATTCTTGAGTTCAGAGTAAACATCTAATGATTCCAGGCCTGGCTCTCTAGTTCCATTTCCTGAACTTCCAAATCCGCCAAACGGCATATGAGGTTCGCTTCCAAAGGTTCCGAAATTAATGTTTGCAACCCCAGCCCTTACCTTTTTTGCAAAAGTCATTGCTTGATCAATATTTTTTGTATGTATAGCTGCAGTCAGGCCATATTCAGTATCATTTGCAAAAGCAATAGCTTCATGTAAATTTTTTACAGAATGTATCGTAGCAACAGGACCGAAAAGCTCCTTACAGCTTATTTCGTCAGTAGGCTTAACATTATCGATCAAAGTGGGTGGATAGTAATATCCTTTTAGATCCTTATTATTTGGAATTGACCCTCCACAGAGTACACGAGCCCCATTATGAATTGCAGTATCTACAGATTTTGCAATCCGTTGCTGCTGCTTTTCCGATATCACTGGACCTAAATCTGCAGTTTCGTGCACTCCAAGTTGTAAATTATTTGCCTTTTCAATAAGTCGAGATGTGAATTCATTGTATATATCCTCAAAAACAATAATTCTACTTGCAGCAGCACAACGTTGACCAGCATTACTAAACGCGGATAATGCTGCCCAATGAACAGCATGATCTATGTCTGCATCACTGCAAACAACAAAAGAATTTTTTCCTCCAAGTTCTAAAGATATCCTTGCTAACCTTTTACCTGCTGCAGTAGCAATCCATCGTCCAACTTCTGTAGAACCCGTAAAACTAATAACGTTTACTTTAGGATGATTAACTAAAGCAGATCCTGCCTCTAATCCTGTTCCTTGTATTACATTCAAAACACCATCAGCTATACCTGCGTCTTTAGCGAATTGAGCGAATAAGATTGCAGTTTCTGGGGCGTCCTCAGACGCCTTTAAAACTACTGTATTACCACAAATTAAGGCTGGAAACACTTTCCAAGCAATATTGGCAATTGGTGTATTGGCAGGAACTATAAGTGCAGCTATTCCATGCGCTTGTCGCACAGTAAAACTCTGTTTTCCTGGCATACTAGAAGTTAGTGTTCTTCCATGTAAACGCATTCCTTCACTAGCAAAATATTCGCCCTGCATTATGGCACCATTCACTTCACCCAATGCATCTTTGATTGGTTTACCAGTTTCAATTGCCACACAATCTGCTAATACTTGGCGAGATTGCTTCAATATGTCTACTAAAGTCATCAACAATTGGCCTCGTTTAATTGGGGTTAAATTACTCCAATCAATAAAAGCCTTTTCAGCAGCATTAACAGCAATATTGACGTCTTCAACTTTCGAAGATGTCACTTTACACATTATGCTTCCTAGATGCGGATTATATTTATCTATGACTAACCCATGGATTGACGGAATTAGTTTATTGTTAATCCAATTATTAATTGTTTTCATAAATTATATTAAATTGAGGTCCACCCTCCATCTACTACTAGATTTGACCCTGTCATATAACTTGAAGCAGTTGAAGAAAGAAACAAAACTGCTCCACAATACTCTGAAACCTCTGCCATACGACCAACAGGTATTCTATTACAGTAAGATGTTATAAATTCCTCCTCCTGTTTGTTATAAACACCAGCAATTGTTAGTGTGTTTACTCTTACTGAAACTCGTGCCCAATAAACAGCTAAATATTTTGTAAGATTAATGATTCCAGATTTAGATGCTGAATAGGCAACTGGTTTAAAGAAGATTTCACCACGGTCACGTTTGTATTTATAAATATTTTGGTCAGGTGAAACAATTCCATAAATAGAAGAAATATTAATAATGGAACCTTTATGATTCTTTGCCATAGCTGCTCCAAATACTTGGCAGCATAAAAAAACTCCTTTTAAGTTTACATTCAATACATTATCCCAAGAACTTTCAGGATATGACTCAAAAGGACCATTTTCTTCCGATGGTGCAGAAGGGGGAGAATCAATTGCTGCATTATTAATAAGAACTGTGGGTGTTCCATATTTTTTCTCAATTGCCCTAAGTGCATTTTCTAGTGATTGTTTGCTTGTAACATCCGTAATAATGAAAGAATAATTTTCATTATTTTCTTGCTCCTTTAACTTTGGAGTTATACTTAGGTCTAGTCCAACTACTTTTGCACCCCTATCTAGATAGGCTTGGGCATATGCGTGACCTAGATTACCAGCTGCTCCAGTAATAACAACTATTTCTCTACTAACATCAAATAATTTATCCATAAATTAACTGTTTGTCTTTGCAAAATAGATAAGGTCACAAACTTCTCTTACTGCGCCCTCTCCTCCTTTGCTTTTAGTTTTATAATTTATATATGGCTCTACTTCCAAATAACAATCAGCAACTGCAATTGGGAAACCTACGATTTCAAATGCCGGGATATCATTTATATCATTCCCTAAAAAAGCAATTTTCGATAAAGGAATATCTAATTCTTTACTTAGTTTTAAGACTACTTCATTTTTGTTGTCAACACCTTGAATTGATTCAATATTTAATTTCTTTGCACGAACTGAAACAACTTTATTTTTTTCAGTTGAAACTATTATAACTCTAATTCCAATATTTCTTAATCTGGAAATACCAATACCATCACTTCTATTGCATTTAACAGACTCAATTCCTTCTTCATTTACATACACAAAGTTATCTGTAATAACTCCGTCGAAATCTAAAACAAGAAGTTGTATTTGATTGAATTCTAAACTCATTTTCACTAACTTTCTAAGTCATTATAATTAACAGGCTCCCCTGCTTTTATATCTCTATTTAAAATTCTATCAATAACTTGATTAGATTCCCTAACAGGGATAAATTGAGTACTAAAAATTTTTCCAGACAATTTATCGATTGTTAGCTTTGTGCCTTTAGAAAAGTCATCTAAAACTACCAGCGATTTACCCAGTTTTTTAAACACTTTTTCTTCTCCTATTTCTGAGTTTGGTTTTTGGGGAAGCATGTATTTAACTCTTTTAATATCCCTAACAAATTTTCTGAATCCCTCTGGCTCAAGTGCAAAACTATGATCAGTCCCTTTCCATGCTCGATTTAATGTTACATGCTTTTCGAAAACTCTAGCCCCTAATAGATATGCAATTGGCCCAGAAAGTGTTCCATTAAAATGATCGGATGAGCCAATTATACAGTTTGGAAATTCGTTAATCAGAATTTGAATGTTTTCTAAACCAAGCTTATTATATTCACAAGGATATTCAGAAACACAATGTAAAATTGATAAATCAACCCCGTTTTCAAGGAGTAAATTGACGCTTGATCTTATCTGATCAATCTTACCTCCTCCAACACTTATTACAACCGGTTTAGCTAATTTTGAAACTCGATTAATCAAAGGAAGATTACCTAAATCAAAAGATGCAATTTTTATAATATCAGCATCTAATTTTTTTAATATTTCTAAACTTGGCTCGTCAAAAGGGGTGGACATAAACTTTACTCCATATTTTATACAGTCTTCTTTTAAGATGGGCAAAAAATCTGGATTTAATTCAAGTTTCTCACGATGAGCGCCATAAGTTTCTGCGAATGCATTTTCGCTTCCATAAGGCGCTAGATATGCCTCCTCTGAAAATAAATATTTATTATTTCGAGTTTGAAACTTAACAGCGTCTGCTCCAGCACTAGCAAAAACTTTAATATACTCTCTTGCTAATTCTAAATCACCTTGATGGTTTTGACCAACTTCAGCAATGATAAAAGGTTTGTCTTCAATTAAAAGCTGTTTAAACATAATTTTGTGTTTTTAAATATTCAATAGTTATTTTCAATCCTTGTTCCACATCAAAAAGTGGAGAATAATTAATCAATTTTTTCGCTTTTGAAATGTCTGCCAATGAATGTTTTACATCACCCAATCTTTCATCAACGTAATTTGGGATCATAGATTCAAATTTCAAATACTTTACTATCAGACTCCATAACTTGTTTAGACTAGTCCTATCTCCCAGGGCTATATTGAACACTTCATGAGTTTGAATTTCAGGATAATTTAATAATGCTTTAACATTTGCTTGAACAACGTTTTCAACGAATGTAAAATCTCTAGATGTTTCACCATCACCAAAAATTGATGGTGAGGTTTGCCTTAAAGCAGAATCAATAAACTTTGGAATTACAGCAGCATATGCATTAGTTGGAGATTGTTTTGGCCCAAATACATTGAAGTACCTCAGACCAATAGAGTGTAAACCATAAGTTTGACTAAAAATATCTGCATATAACTCATTAACTAACTTTGTAACTGCATATGGAGATAGAGGCTTACCTTCATTACCCTCTATCTTTGGTAAACTAGGACTATCACCATAGGTGCTACTTGATGCTGCATAAACAAAACTCTTTAGTGTATTGGATTCTTTTGCTGCAGTTAACATATTTACAAATCCGCTAATATTTACATTATTAGTAGTTATAGGATCAGCAATACTTCTAGGGACACTTCCTAATGCCGCTTGATGAGAAATATAATTTATCCCTTCAACGGCTTTTTTACATACTTCAAAATCTCTTATATCTCCTTCAATAAACTCAAAGTTTTTTAACCCGATAAAATCTTTTATATTTTCATAATATCCATTTGAAAGATTATCAAGAACTCTAATCTTTCCCGCATTATATTTTATTAAATATTCAGCCAGATTAGATCCAATAAATCCTGCTCCACCTGTTATCAAAAAAGAATATTTTGATAAATCAACTTCATGATAAGCTAAATTGTATAGTTGTTTGTTAAACATAATTTATAATCTTGAATCTATAATTTTTCTTGGAAGTACCCCCTTAACATCATAAACAACTCCTGCTTGAGCAAATGATCGAACATCTAAATTTAAAAACTCTTTATGTGCTACTGCCAAAATCACAGCTGCAAATTGATTTATAGGAAGTTCAGTAATTACATTAATTCCGTATTCATTCTTCACCACAATTGGATCCACTAAAGGATCATAAACATCTACATTAATATCAAAATTTACTAACTCTCTATAGATATCAATAACACGAGTATTCCTCACGTCTGGGCAGTTTTCTTTAAAAGTAAAGCCTAAAAGCAATACTTTTGATCCAATTACTTTAAGATCTTTTCTCATCATCAATTTTACTACCTCTGTGGCTACATGTTTGCCCATTGAGTCATTTAGCCTTCTACCTGCCAAGATAATTTCAGGATGGTACCCTACTTCCTGAGCTTTTTGTGCTAAATAATAAGGGTCTACCCCAATACAATGACCTCCAACAAGTCCGGGTTTGAATTTTAGAAAATTCCATTTTGTTCCTGCAGCATCTAAAACTTCATTTGTATCTATTCCTATTAAGTTGAATATTTTACTAAGCTCATTTACAAAGGCTATATTGATGTCTCTTTGTGAGTTTTCAATGACTTTAGCCGCTTCTGCCACTTTAATACTCGATGCTTTGTATGTCCCAGCAGTTATAATTGTTTTGTACAATTCATCAACCTCAGTTGCAATTTCATGATTAGAACCACTAGTTACTTTTAGAATTTTTGTTACTGTATGTTCTTTATCTCCGGGGTTAATTCGCTCAGGTGAATAACCACAAAAAAAGTCTTTATTGTATTTTAATCCACTTACTCGTTCGAGCACCGGCACCATCTCATCTTCAGTTACACCTGGATAAACGGTTGATTCATAAATTACAATATTGCCCTTAGTGAGAAATAAAGCAATTGTCTCACTAGCTTTTACCATGGGTGTTAATACAGGTCGATTATGCTTGTCAGTTGGAGTTGGCACTGTAACAATATAAATGTTACAATCTCTTACCATGTTTTTATCTGATGTAATTTGTAATCCTAAATTTTTTGAATTATCAATGTCCAATACAGAATTCAACAATTTATCGTCTATCTCTAATGTTGAATCATGACCAGTATTTAATTCTTTAACGCGTTGATCATTCACATCAAAACCAATTACTTTATACTTTTCAGCAAAAGCAACAGCTAGAGGTAGCCCTACATATCCTAATCCAATAATTCCTATTTTTTTTTCACTCAAATTCATTTTCGATGTTTAATATTTTTGCGTACAATTCTGTGCAAAAAAAATTTATTTTAATGACTTCCGATACTTCCCAATTTTTGATAAAATTATTTAAAAAAGCAAAAGAATGATTTAATGTTTTACGTATATCAACAAATTGGATTAGGACGAATGGACCACGCTAATCCAAATCTCTTATATCAATTTCATAAATAGTCCGGCATCTTTCAACTTGTGCTCAGTAAATTCTTGAGGCAAATACAAGCCTATACGTATTTTTTTATCTATTAAAATTTCAGCTTTTTCAATGAGATTATATAAATATGGTTTATCAATATTGCCCACCAATACTAAATCTACAAAGGGACTATTTTTTCCTAAAGCAAGGTCGCCAGTTAAATAAACATCGTCTACATTCCCTAATTTATCAAATACATTTTCAATAATCTGATCCAACCCTACATATTGTAATATCACACCCCTCAAAGATTTAAACATCGGGTGCTTTGTATTAACAGTATAATTCTTAGTTTTAGTATTATTCGATTCAGTAAACTCTTGTATAAGTTGCATTTCCAATAATTTATTTAATTCCAAGCGAACTGTATTACTACTAACTTCTAAATCACGCTCCAAGCCACGTAAATACACAGTACTGGCTGGATTGAGTAGTAATTTAGTTAGAAGTTGTACTCTAATTTTTCCAGTAAAAATTTTATTTAAGATCATTGTGATAGTTATATAGCTCAATTAGGTATAAGACGGCTTCGCCTCTCTGAATCACATGTGAAGTAAAAGTACTCAATAAAATGTTAAAAAAATGTATAATATTGAGTAGTAAAATAATTCAGTAAAAAAAATATAGTAATATTTGTTTACTGAATCTTTTTCTTAAACATGTATTTGAAAGTGCAATTATATGAATTACAAAAAGTTATGAAACCATTTTATTATACAAACTAACAAAAATGAGATATATAACATACAGAAACCCTACTAAAAAACTAAATAAAAGAATGTATAACTTCCCGAATTTATCTTTTTGTAATGGTAATATTGGGCGGTCTATTAATTGAATTAAAGGTGTTTCTTTTCTGAGTGTTATTTTGGCTAGTTCTAATTGAACTACCAAATTTGTCAAAATAGCAGTATTGGCTTGAACATCAATTTGTTTTTTCTTAGTTGGTGCACCTTTGATGTTATATGCTGGATTCATATTATAAACATTATCTGTTTCAGAAGCAACACCAGTAATTGCACCCATCAATGCATTTTTTACACTATCTACTTGTTTCTGCAATACATTTACATTAATTCTAGCTTTCTTACTTTTGGTTTCAATATAAAAATTAGAAGTCTCTTTTGCTAAGCTTTCACAGAAAATTTTTGAGAAAAGCTCATTTTCACTAGTTACTTCAATGGATAAAATAGTTACTTTTTTATCCTTTTGCATAATACTTAATTTTTTTGGGTCAATTAAGCTTGCATGTATTTTTTGTAAAATAGAATCTTGTTGTAATGTAAAATTAGATCTATCTGCATAAGGTAAAAATTGAATATTTTTTAAGGATGGCTTTTTCTCCCAATCTTCTCTCAATTCATTAATTTGAATATAATATTCAGCTAGTGTTATTATTTTACTGTTAATTAATATGGGTTCTAATAAAACTTTCTCAACTAATAATCGGCTTTTCATTAATTCAGCTAAATTGCTAGCAGCAAAAGCTCCTCCTCCTCCAGCACCACCCAAATCAATACCAAAGCTACTTGCTAGACCTAGTGCGCTGCTAAGTCCACCACCTCCTCCACCTTTATCTTCCTCCATTGCAAATGTTAAAACAGCCTTATAAGTGGGCTTTTCAAACAGAGCAATTGTAATGCCAATTAAAGCTCCAATAATTACAAAAATTAAAATTCCTTTCCATTTAGATTTTAAGAAACTTCCCCATTCTTTAATTTTAATAATTAGTTCCTTCAATGAAATTTCATCATTGTCTATATTCGAATTGCTTATTTGATTATTTTCTAAAGCCATTTTGTAAAATTAAAATTTATATATAGTAGAGGCTATTTTTGTAATAAACTAACTGTAGCTAAAGCTGCCACTATTTGTGCAATTACAGTTGTAAATTGAACTATAGTAGTTATTGCTTTATCCTTTTTAGCATCTGTTTCAGGAATAACTACTTCAGCACCTGGTCTTATAGCAGGGTTTACTCTAAAAATACCAAGCATTTTTGTTCTATTTGATTTTCCATTAGCATAAATAACATAAGCTCTGCCTCTTTTAGCATATTCGGAAATTCCACCCGCAGCGCTTATACATTCTCCAACAGTTAAGCCATCTCTATAAACAATATTCGTAGGTCTTAAAACACCGCCACTTATTTTAACTCTATTATCCATTTTAGGAATAACAATTTCATCTTTTCCTCTCAATACTAAATCTAATTCAGAACCTGGGTTT
>Ga0164295_10000453_pt1 | contig 34895 bp, 33 predicted proteins | sample GEODES006metaG_FD_111798 | JGI IMG/M metagenome (GOLD analysis project Ga0164295, IMG submission 111798) | Oligotrophic lake water microbial communities from Sparkling Lake, Wisconsin, USA - GEODES006 metaG | ecosystem: Environmental > Aquatic > Freshwater > Lake | place: USA: Sparkling Lake... | reverse complement strand
CGCCGCGCTTCAGAAGTGCTTCAATCCCACCATTTCGGAAGAGCTTGATCCAGTCGTTGATACTGTTTCGATGGCGTCCCACCAAATGCGCCACCGCGGCGATATCCAGTTCGCCTTCAAGCAAGAGCTTAATGGCGAGAAGCCGCTCTTTCTTCCATCCCGTCTTCTCAGCACGGTGCCTTTTGCCGATCTCTGATGCTTCGTTATTAAAGTCTAGTCTGCCTCGTTTTCTTGCCATGCGAAATCCTTACAAAAAATGCAGTTTCGCCTAGGATATTCTGCTAAATGGTATAACTTTAGAATTGGGTAGAAGAAAATCTCATTGAAGCCACGCTTTGGCCTCATGATGGATGATTTCATCGACTCACGCGGTAAAACCTCCGCGCGACGTTGCTGGTTGTGGTGTCTGTCCATGTGCCGACCTGGCCGACGGGGATATCGAGCCATTGCACCAAGTCTGGCGACCACTGCACGCTGTAACTGAGGCCGGACTGTGTGGGCCAGGTAATCGTGACATTTCCTCCTGACACGATGGCGGTGGCTTTGAAGTTCACCGGTGTGACGGCGCTGACGGTGTAGGTGCCTGCGATGGTCGAAGTGGTGGTGCTGCCGTTGCTGTCGGTCACGCTGAGGTTATAGGTGATGACTTTGCCGGCGGTCTGCACGGGGATCGCCGCGCCATATACACCATCTCCCGCGAGCCCATCGCCGTGGAGGCCGTCATCATGCATCATGACGCTGACAGGCGGTGCGCCGGTGGTGGTGACCAGGGAAATGTCGTCGAGGTAGGTCTTGGGTCCGGTCGAGCCCCCCACATTGTTGCCGATGAATTGGAAGCGCATCCGCAGGGTGTTTACGCGCTCGGTGGGCAGGAGTGTGTAAGTCCGGAGTTGGATGGGGTGATTGCTGCCATCGGATTCGCCGTCACGTGTGACCCAATTCGTGCCGGTTGCGTCGGTGGCGAGTTGAAGATTCCAACCCAACCCGGCGGTGAGATTTGCGGTGCCTACCCAGAACTGGAGCTTGCCCTCCGAACCGGTCGCGTTGACCGCATTGGGCGTGTGAATCATCGTCGCCGTCGCACTGGCAGTGCCTTTGTCGAACTGCACGCCGCAGATGTTTCCTGCACCGTGATTGGCAACAGCGAGTTGCTTGATGTTGCCTGCGCCTCCGGTGCTGGTGACAGTCCATGGATACACCGCGCCCGTGCCATCCCAACCACCCGTGGCGGTGGCGGTGTTTGACATTGTCTCGGCGAAAACGGTGCTCGTGGTCTGTGTGCCGTCGCTATAAATCATCTGGGCTTTCGTGACCGTCGCGCCGGACCCGGTGGTGATTTGTGCGGTGACCCAGACGTCATCCACATACGTAGGAGTGTTCGGCGAGGTACGAGTGTTCGTGATCGTAGGCGGCGGGATGATGCCGGTGCCTGTGAGATTGATGTCAAAGGCAGCGCCGACACTTGTGTCGCTGCTGGCGATGTGCAGCGCGGCGGTTTTACTGCCTGCGGTGCTCGCATTGAACTGAATGACCATCGTCGTACTACCACTCGCGGCGATGACGCTCGCAGGTGGCGCTGTTACCGTAAAGTTTGCGCCGTTCGTGCCATCAATCGTCGCGCCAGAGATGTTGAGAACGCTGGTGGTGCTGTTATTGAAAATTGTAAAGGTCTTCGACAAGGTGCTGCCGACATTGACGCTCCCGTAGGCCACGGTGCTCGTGCCATCGGTCAAAAGCGTATCGCTTGGCTGCTTTACGCTGATTTGCGTGACGACAGCAGCGGGAGCCTCACGAACCGCAAACACGGGATAGGTCGAAGTATACGGCTCATAGCTCACGATGCCCTGCTGATTGCGCGATGGCGCGGAAGTCGTTGTCACGCCGAAATCGACGAGCCATGCCTGCGTCGGCGTGCCGGTCTTCACCGAAGTCGATGACCAATACGCGGTGGCGGTCGCCGCAGGAAACAGCACGCGGTTGATGCACGGATTCGTCGTCACGACTGTTGAAGTAGCGCGTGGGATGTCTTGCAGCGATTGTAGTTCTTTCACATTCGGCAGTCGCCAATTGCTGTAGCCTGCGGTGGTTAGACCTTCGGCATAAGTCAGCGCATTGACCCAACTTTGCGCCGATGATGGCACCTGCGTCCACATGAGACCGGTGTCGAGGTCAGTGATCGTGCCGTCGTTGTTGTTGCGGTAATGATGGCCCGTGGTCGGCTTAGAGCCGCGCACATAGCGTGCGTGGAACCGCAATGTGCCGCCTGCACTGATGGTGGAGATCTTCGGATGAGGACCGATGCCGCCGCCCGTGTTGGTGCACCAGACTTTGGTGTTGTCGCCATAGAAAAGATCGCTGGTCCAGAAGTAGCCTGGCGTGCCGCTGGCGTTGTTGACGAAGTAGGTGCCGTTGAGTGCGGGATTGCGCTCGTGATCGAGAATGCTGAAGGCCTCCTGCGCAGTGGGCAGACGCCAATCCGTGAAGCCTGCCAAATTGAGCGTGGCGGCACTCGTGCGAGCCGTGTCCCAGATCATCTCGCCGCTGTCGGTCTTTTGCCAAATGAGGCCAGTGTTGTTGTCGGTGATTGTGCCGTTGCCGTTGTCGGTGAAACTCGGCGCATTGATTGTGTAGTCACTGTCTTCGCCGAACGTGGCCGTGGCATTCGTCGTCTGGCCGGTATCCGGCAGTTTATTCATACTCCAGGGAGCCATCGGATAGTAATTGAAACGCGAGGCACTCGAGTAAGTCGCTGGGGCACCCGTGGGGTCCGTCGGAGTCTGCTGACTCACTGTCACCGTGTGCGCGACGCGATCCACCGCAGCCGTCACGGTGTAAGTCGTGCCGCTCACGGTGTAAGTCATCACCCATCTATCCGTCGCCGGGCGGGTGAAGCTGGTGATCACCGCGCCCGACAAAGGCGCACCCGCAGCAGACACCGTGCTCGCTGTCGGCTGCGGATCGATTTGCCCGCCAAAATTCACCACCGCACCGTGCATGGCGTTCATGAGATAAGGACTCTGCGGCCCCGTCGCCACCGAACCACGCGCATGGTAGTGATAGCCCCACGTTCCATGGCTGTGCCCGCCATCTACATCGAGCGCCTGCTGCGCCGAACCATCGGGCTCCAGATAGCCATAGATCGGATAACCATCGAGCGCCCACGCGCAGGGCTTGTCCGACGTGAGCACACTATAAAGATGGGTCGGAGCGATGTGATAGTGATAGTCATCCGCGCGTCCACAGTGACCGCCATAGGCATCCAACTCGCCAATTGCCTGTGAGAACTGCCCGGTGTTGTTGCGCGGATTGAAGATCGGAATCCCATTCGCACCCAGAGCGACCGCACCGCGCAGGAAATTGCCCGTCAGCGAGATCGGTGCTACGGCAGGCACCGGCACCAACGGGATCTTCCACACATTTGGCTGCCCGTAGCCCAGTGAAGACGTGGATGATTCAGGATTCGTCACATTGCTGAAGTAACCCACCGGATGCGGCAACTGCTGCTGCCACGCCGTAATACCCACCATCGGATTTGGCATCAATGTCGCATCCGGCATCGAATCGCTCTCCACATAGAAATAGCTTGCGTCGTTGTAGATACGCACGCCCGGCTGAAAAGCGCCAAACGAAGCCTGCATCAGCGCCGCATTCCCGGGCGGTGTTACCGTGGGTTGCGCTGCGACCAACTGGAGGGGTTCCGTGAGCAAAGGCTTTGGCTCAGGTTGACTCCTTGCTTTGGCCAGAGCCGTGCGCCTCGCCCTGATCTCATCCGCGATGTGTTGCCGTAGCGTCTCTTTGTTCAAAGGCACCCCATCTGCGTCTGTGGTATGAGCCTGCACCCCAATCGTCAAAAGGAGAGCGAGCACCGTGAGGTAAGTTTTCATGAGAGTGCGTTGAGCCTGTTGAAAGTTGTAAGGTGAAACTGGGAAGAAGAGGCCTCGTCCGCGCCCCGTGACGCGATCTATGTTGCCGAGGTCTCGGGCAATTTCGTGGATAGGATCAGTCCTGAATGGTAACATTTTCGAGAATTCTAAGCATAATCTTCTGATTTCTTTACTGTCATTTCCTCGGCGGAAAGGGAGGGATTGACTCCACTTCGCTCCGTCCAAGCGTTTTGGCTTCGCCTTGTGACAATTGCTCACGACCGCTCGCTCTGCGTTCAAACCCGACTCGAGATTGCTCGGCAGCATTTTTGGCCCATCCCAGAAACGCCACGACCCCAATCCCGCATACGGGGTTGGGGTCGTGGCGGACAGGGAGGGATTCGAACCCTCGGTGACATTACTGCCACACACGCTTTCCAAGCGTGCTCATTCGACCACTCTGACACCTGCCCTTGGAGGGCGTGACCCTAGAAACCCAAAAGGATATTGGCAATCTCTTTTTGAAACTTTCAGATTCTCCGTCTTGCTTCATTGAAAGGAACACCAGAACTCAATCGCTTGAGACCCGTGCCAAAATCCACAAAAGATCGGAAAGCCGATTGAAAAATAATCGAACCTCCTGGCTGACAGGCTCACCCGACTCGTGAAGCACAAGGACACTTCGTTCCGCCCGCCGTGCCAAGCCTCGCGAGAAATCAATCCCCGCACGGGCCAATGACCCCTCCGCACCAGGCCGAGCCCAACCGGTAAACTTGATTCCCTGCGCTTCGTAGCCGTGAGCCTGCTCAGTGACCCAATCCAAGTCGGCTTGAGTGATGGCAGCATAGCCCTTTTCTGCGTAGCGGCCGTCATCTTCCGGAAGGCACGCGAGTTGGCCCATGAGCCCGACCAAGCGCTCTTGCAGTTGGTCGATCAATGAAATCCATTGCGGATCGCTCGCCGCCGCGCGGGCCAGCCCGAGTGCCGCGTTCAGTTCGTCGACATTCCCAAGCGCCTCGATGCGCAGTGAGGACTTCGCAATGCGCCTGCCAAACAGAAGGTCGGTGTCGCCGGAATCGCCCCGGCCTGTGATGATGCTCATGCAGAATTTTATAGGCGAAAGAAATTTCAATGTCCATCCGCGTTGATCCGTGATTCCTATCGGTGGTCTATGAAACTCGCAAGACTCGGTGACGGCCCCGAAATTTTCCACACCCTCCAGGGCGAAGGTGCCAGCGTCGGCATGCCAGCGGTGTTCATCCGTGCGTCCCGCTGCAACCTGCACTGCAGTTGGTGTGACACCGACCACACGTGGAATTTTGAAGGAACTCCGTGGCCACACGTGAAGGACGCGACTCCAGGATACCGCAAACACCACAAGGCCGATGTCACGATCGAGATGGATCCGATAGACGCCGCGCAGCGGATCATGGCGTTTGACTGCCCTCGGACCATCATCACCGGCGGCGAACCCTTGCTGCAGGAACAGGCATTTCTCGAAATGATCGGGCACATCCGCAAGGAGCACCCCGAGCATCAATTTGAAATCGAGACCAATGCCACTCGGGTCCCCTCACCCGCGCTTCATGAGGCGGTGAACCAGTTCAACCTGTCTCCCAAACTCTCGAACGCCGGAATGCCCACATCGCTCCGCATCCATCCGGCCGCGCTCGAATTTTTCGTAAACTCTCCGAAGTCCTGGTTCAAGTTTGTCGTGGCCGGACCCGCCGACCTTGTGGAAATCAAGCACCTCGCCACCCTCCATCGCCTCCCCCGCGAACGCACCCTGCTCATGCCCGAGGGCAGCACCTGCGAAGAACTCGACCGCAGCGCAAGTTGGCTTGCGGAAATTTGCCGTGACGAAGGCTTCCGCTTTTGTGACCGCCTCCACATCCGACTTTGGGGAAACCGACGCGGCGTTTGATCCCACCCAGCAGTTCACCCTGCTAAATTTTCCTCGATTTCACGCAACTTCTCGCTGCAGCCTGGGTTTCCTCTGCAGATCAACCGCGCCGCCATGAACCACAACACCACTCCAACCGATGATTCTTGGGAATCCGACGCCGTTTGGAAGCTGCTCGATCAGGCGCCAACCGTGACACCGAGTGCACGATTCATCGACAATACCGTGAGAGCCGCCCGACTCTCGCATGATGTCCGGCCGTGGTGGTCACGCCTCCTTTCCCCTGCCCCTCTCGCTGGATTGGCGACTGCCACTGCTGCATTGACCTTCGCGGTGATGTCTCTTTCTGGCCCGTCCGCCACATCTCAAACCCGAGTGACCAAGGTGGAATCCGCCCAAGCGGTCGCCATCCAAGACATCGCAGATGCCGAAACTTTGAGAGCGGCGGTCGATCACATGGACAAGTTCAGCGACAACGAACTGGTCAGCCTCATCGGGTTTTAAAAACTTCCCACTCGGGTCCGGCTCCGCCACGTTTGGTGCGTGAAATGCGGTTTAATTTTTGATCTCGATGGAACACTGGTGGACTCTCTCGATGGGATCGCCGCATCTTTGAACCATGCGCTGCATGCGTCCAATCTGCCGACCCATTCACACGATGCGGTTCGCGGGTTTATCGGAAATGGTGCCCGCGTCCTCATCGAACGAGGTACCCCTGCGGGTTCCGCAGATTCGCTCATTGAAGTGGTAGAACAGGCATTCAAGGCGCATTACGATCTTCACTGGCCAGCGGGAACCATCGCCTACAATGGCATAGAAGACCTGTTAGAAACTCTGCAGCGCCAGGGTCACGAGCTCGCGGTACTATCGAACAAGCCCCACCCATTCACCGAGGCGATGGTGGCTCGCCTGTTTCCGACGATTCGCTTTGCCGTGGTGTTAGGACAGCGCGCAGGGATTCCCCACAAGCCGGACCCAACGGGCGCACTTGAGATCGCCGCCACGCTCGGACTGGCTCCAGCTCAATGCTGCGTCATCGGCGACTCCACAATGGACATCGAAACCGCGCTTAACGCCGGCATGCGCCCCGTCGCGGTGACATGGGGATTTCACGACCGCGAGCGCCTGATTGCCGCTGGGGCGACAAGCCTCGCCGATGACCCTGCCGCGCTCATGTCGGTGATCAGTTAGAACTCCTCGACGCTCTAAGGCGATTCAGCTCGTCCACTTGGCGGTTGAGGGTGAGAAAGTCATAGACCCATCCCACGAGAAAAAGGCCGCCAGTTAGAAGCCAGACGATTCCAGTTCCAAATTTCCCAAGATAAAAACGGTGGATCCCGAGATACCCAAAAAACGTCTGGAGGATCCACGCAACTGAATAGTCATAGCGACCGGATTCAAATCGGCCCGACGCGCGACGCTCCATTCCTGGAATCAAGAAAAGATCCACAAGCCAGCCGATACCGAACAGCCCAGCCGTACAGAACCAAATCACGCCAGTGATGGGTCTGCCAAAGTAAAACCGATGGGCACCCGTAAATCCTAAGACCCACAAAAGGTAGCCTACAGTTTTTGAATGGGTCTTGGTCGGGAACGCGCTCACTTGCCGATCTTACACCCCCATGCAGGTTCTTCCATGAAAATCCACTACCGAACCGCGCTGCCAACATGGACATGCGAGGCCGCGAGCTGCTTGCGTTAGACGCTGGCCTCCTCCATCCGTGGGTAGTCAGAGTACCCGACTGGCCCGTCGGCGTAGAAGGTCGAAGGATCGGGTTCGTTGAGCGGCGCCCCCTTGTGGAAGCGCGCGACGAGGTCCGGATTCGCGATGGCCGATTTTCCGAATGCAACGGCATCGGCCCGTCCAGTCGCAATCGCCTCGCGTGCGCTGTCCGCCGTGAAGCCCTCGTTGGCAATATAAACGCCACCAAAAGACTCCTTAAGCGACGGCCCGAGTGCTGGAGCATCGTACGACTCGCGGGCGCAAAGGAAGGCGATCTTGCGCTTCCCGAGCTCGGAAGCAGCGTGATGGAAAACCTCTGCGATCGCCGAGTCCCCCATATCATGGGCATCCCCCCGTGGCGCGAGATGCACGCCCACACGGTCGGCACCCCAAACGGACACCACGGCATCGGTGACTTCTAGCAGCAATCTAGCACGATTTTCAATCGACCCGCCGTAAGTATCGGTCCGGTGATTGGTCGAGTCCTGCAAAAACTGATCGATCAGATACCCGTTGGCCCCGTGGATCTCCACGCCATCGAACCCGGCCGCTTTCGCCTGGGTCGCAGCGTGATGGTAGTCTGCGATGATGCCAGCGATTTCATGAGTTTCAAGAGCTCGCGGCGTCACGAAATCCTTCGGCGGCCGGATCAAGCTAACCTGGCCGGCAGCGGCAATCGCGCTGGGTGCCACCGGAAGTTGGCCGTCGAGATACACCGGGTCAGAAATCCGCCCGACGTGCCAAAGTTGCAACAAGATCGTTCCACCCACTTGATGCACGGCGTCGGTGACGAGCTTCCAGCCGACCACCTGCTCGTCAGACCAGATGCCCGGAGTGTTTGGGTACCCGACACCCTGAGGAGAAATCGAGGTCGCCTCAGAAAGGATCAGGCCGAAGCTGGCACGCTGCGCGTAATACTCCGCCATGAGGAGGTTAGGCACTCGACCGGCCGAAGCTCGGCAACGAGTCAATGGGGCCATGACTATTCGGTTGGAAAGTTGCAAAGCGCCAATTTGAATCGGTTGGAATAATGGATCTAACATATAGTTTAAGGGAATCAAGAGGTAATGAAATTTAAGCGAGTGATGGATACAAAATCATTTGAGATCAAAAAGAATGGCTTCGGTATCACCCGCAGTGCCAGTGATTTCGAGGTCGCTAGGACTTTCGAGGGACGCGGCATCCCCGGCCTCTAGCAGGACGCCATTCAAGGTGAGTGATCCTTTCGCAACATGCAGCCAGAGGCCCCGCCCGTCGAGCAGCTGGTGAGTGGTCCGAGTGCCGGGTTGCAATTTCAGTAGATAGATGGACGCGTCTTGAGCGATGGACGCTGAGCCATCACGCCCGTCGAACGAAATCACCAACGTCTTCGGCTCATGCTCTTGCCCCTGCGTTGGAGTCCATTCCGTGTAAGATGGGTCCAACCCTTTTTGGTTAGGCTGAATCCAAATTTGCAAGAAATGCGCTGGCTCGGTGGCAGAGGGATTGAACTCAGAATGCTGAACGCCCGATCCAGCTCGCATCAACTGAATTTCGCCGGGCATCAACACGCGGCTATTTCCCATCGAGTCCTTGTGAGCAAGTTGCCCCGCAAGCACATAAGAGAAAATCTCCATATCGCGATGAGGATGGCTGGGAAATCCCCCACCACCGGCGACTCGGTCGTCATTGATCACGCGCAGCGACCGAAAGCCCATGTGCTTCGGATCGTAGTAATCCCCAAAAGAAAACGTGTGCCAGCTGTCTAACCAACCGTGATTTGCATGACCACGCTGACCCGCGCGACGGATAGTGAAATTCAATTCAGGATTCATACCCAAACCATAACCACAAACAACGCCATGCCCACCCCCAATTCCTCAATCCAACAATTCGGGATAATGCTTGCGTGCCAAGGACAGCGATAGATCAAGAACCCCCTGACTCCGATGGTGGCGGAGCGCCTCATCCGCCATCGCCGCACACTCCGCGTGACTCAGTGAGCGGATTGCATGGCCCACGCGCGGCACTTGCTGCGGCCCCACCGATAACTCTTCAACCCCAAGACCCAACAACAAGGGAGTTAGGCGAATATCGCCTGCCATTTCGCCGCAGATTCCCGTCCAAATTCCATTGTGGTTGGCGGCATCGATCGTGTGCTTGATCAAGCGGATGACCGCTGGGTGAGTCGGGCGATAGAGATCCGCCACGTGCGGATTCACTCGGTCTGCAGCGACCGTGTACTGGATGAGATCATTGGTGCCGATCGAGAAAAAATCGACCTCGGGTGCGAGCAAGTCCGCGCAAAGAGCGGCGGCAGGCACCTCCACCATGATTCCCACCGGAAGATCGTGATCAAAGGGAACACCTTCTGAATCCAACTCGTCCATGCAGCGGCGGACGATCTCCTTGCAGCGCAGCACCTCCGACAAACCGGAAATCATCGGGAACATCACCGCGACTTTACCCAAGGAGCTGGCTCGTAAGATGGCACGGATTTGTTCGCGAAACATGGCAGGACGAGCGAGCGAAACCCGGATTCCACGCCAACCGAGAAATGGGTTTGGCTCAATGTCGGTGAGAGGCTCAACCGGCAATTTATCCCCTCCGGCGTCAAGTGTCCGAATGATCACCGAATGCGGCGCCATCTCACGGGAAACCCGCGAATAGACTTCTGCCTGCCGAGACTCGTTGGGCATCTCCTCACTATTGAGTAACAAAAATTCAGTTCGATAAAGTCCGATGCCCTTGGCACCGCTGCGCTTCACGAGTGGCAACTCATCGATCAACTCAATGTTCGCAGAAACCGTGAGCGGGCGGCCATCCACCGTCTCCGTCGCCGCTCCGCGCATGGCATCCAATGAGCTACGAACCTTCTCCTTGGCCAGCATCAGCGTCCGATAGCGTGCCAAGGTCTCGGGCGAGGGATGCAAGATCAACTTGCCCGCGTAGCCATCCAAAATCGATGGCGTTAGGGCGATGATATCGATGACCGCGGCATTGAGTCCGACCACTGCAGGAATGCCAAACGCTCTTGCTAGAATCGCAGTGTGGGAATTGACGCTGCCTTGTTCGGTCGCAAATCCCGTGACGTGCCGACGTTGCATCGAGGCGGTTTCCGTCGGCGCAAGATCATAAGCCACCAGCACGTGATACTCAGGAGCCCCGGGTTGGCGAACATCGCCATCGATATTAAAATTCCTCAATACCCGCTGAGCCACGTCCTCGATGTCAGCCGTGCGTTCACGCAGGTAAGGATCTTGGATCCGCCTCATCGCCTCGAGGAAATTTTGCATCACCGCATAGAACGCATACTCCGCATTTTGCAGGCGGCGTTCGATGGCGAGAATCACGCGATCCACCACCGAGCGATCTTCAAGAATCATGATGTGCGCCTCGAAAATCCCGCTTTCATTGTCGCCGGATAAATCCTCGAGGCGGCTTTGGAGTTCGATGAGTTGCCGCTTCGTTACCTCGAGTGATTGAAGAAACCGCTCGCTTTCGTGTGCGACCTCCGACTCCTGAATTTCATAAACTTCCGGCGGAGAAAACCCGCGCGCAACCACCTGGACCGGAGCGATGGCGATCCCGGGAGACGCGGGAATCCCCTCGTGAATCGTCTCTCGTACATCATCGATACCGCGCATCATCTTCCCCATAGTGGTTCCATCAGGGGTAATGATTCAAGACACAAATTGCCAACCGCAGGCACACCCACTCTAACGATTCCTGAAACTCACAGTTGCCTATTCTCGATCCCGTGCAATTCTTACCAAATGAAACGCATTGCCCAGCTCCTCACCGCCGCCTCCGCGAGTGTTTTTGCCAGTCACGCACAGGCCGAACCGATCGCTTTAGGCGCGCCACTCCCGGCAATTGCTCAGCAAAACCAAAATGGTGAGCTAGTCAAATTGGCCGAGGCGGGCGCAAACGGATACACACTCGTTTACTTTTACCCCAAGGCCGATACCCCCGGTTGCACCAAACAGGCCTGTAGCCTCCGAGACTCTTACGCGACGCTTACCCAGAAGGGTGTCAAAGTTTTTGGCGTGAGCGCAGACAAGGTCGCTTCGCAAAAGGCCTTCAAGGACAAATACAACCTGCCCTTCGACTTGCTTGCCGACGCCGATGCGAAGGTGACCAGCTCGTTCGGAGTGCCCACCACCCTGGGATTTGCCAAGCGCCAGGCCTATTTGTTCAAAGACGGAAAGCTCGTCTGGAGCGACACCAGCGCCTCGACCGAAAAACAGGCGGAAGACGTCCTGAAATTCATCGCGACGCAGTGAAATACGATTTTGGGAGTGATTCGGCGGCAGCGGCCCCGCGCTTTTTGGACCTAGTCCCGACCTTCCTCACCCTTCCCGCTTGCCCAAGGCCGCTTGATGTCTACCCTTCGGGCATGTCTTCCACGTTTGGCCAAGTTTTTCGCATCCACACTTTCGGAGAGTCACATGGCGGCGGAGTCGGTGTCATTATCGACGGCTGCCCCCCACGCATCGCGGTTTCCCAGGAGCAAATCCAGCACGAGCTCGACCGTCGCCGGCCCGGCCAGTCGGAAATCGTCACCCCGCGCAAGGAGGCGGATACCGCCGAGATTCTCTCTGGCCTCCAAGATGGGGTCACACTGGGATCACCGATCGCCATCGTCGTCCGCAACACCGACCAACGTCCGGGTGCCTACGATGAAATGGCCGTGAAATACCGCCCCAGCCACGCGGACTACACCTACGACGCCAAATATGGCATCCGCTCAGCCTCGGGCGGCGGTCGGGCCTCAGCCCGCGAAACCATCGGCCGGGTCGCCGCCGCCGCCGTTGCACGCCAAGTGCTCGACTCGCTCCACCCAGGCATCGAGGTCCTCGCATGGGTCAAATCGATTCAAGAACTCACCGCCGACGTCGACCCAGAAGCCATCACCGCCGAAACCATCGAATCAAACATCGTCCGCACCGGCGACCCTGAAATGGTTGAGCCGATGATCGCGCGCATCAAGGCGATCCGTAGCGATGGAAACTCGGTGGGCGGCGTGATCGAGTGCGTGATCCGCAATTGCCCCGCTGGCCTTGGCGAACCGATCTTTGACAAGCTGGAGGCCGACCTCGCAAAAGCAATGCTCTCGCTGCCCGCAACCAAGGGCTTCGAGATCGGCTCTGGCTTCTCGGGCACGCTCCTAACCGGCCGCGAACACAACGATGCCTTCCGCATGATCGATGGCAAGGTCCGCACGCTCACCAACCGCTCTGGCGGCATTCAAGGTGGGATTTCTAACGGCGAAACCATCCTTTTCCGCGTCGCCTTTAAGCCCACCGCCACCATCATGAGCAATCAGGAAACGGTCACCTCCGACGGCGAAAATACCGAGCTCCAAGGCCGCGGCCGCCACGATGCATGCGTGCTTCCTCGCGCCGTCCCAATCGTCGAGGCAATGGCCACCCTTGTACTAACAGACCATTTGTTAAGACAACACGCCATCCAACCGATTTCCTAACCGAAACCCAAAGCACCTTGGGAACCATGTCCCTCACCTCGATTCCCCAACTCAGCCTAGGTGCCGCGGTCATGGTCGTCTTCGCGCTGTGTGCAGGGGTGATTCTTTTCAAACGCGTGGCAAGGATCGTGATGGGAACGCTCACGGTCGCCGCAAGCGCATGGATCGCATTTCAACTCTGGCAGCAAGCGCCAGACCTCGCAGTGCAATTGACCGGCAAGCCCAACGCATGGATCACGAATGGATTTCCCATCTGCACTTTCATCACCTCGATCGTGGTCATTCGTAAAATCGGTGGAATCCTCGTACGTCCCTTCGGAGGTGCGGATGACGAGGATCGCCCGCGCTCCGCATTCAGCATCGCATTCGGCTTGTTGATGGCGCTCATCCCCGCAGCCGTGATCTCGCTGGCGGGCATCGCATTCATCCACTACAGCGGTTCGGTCGAAGAAATCCGCCAAAACTCACGAAACCAAAAATCGCCAACCATTCACTCAGAGCCGAATCGATGGATGCAAAATCTAAAAACTGGCATCGAAGCCGCCGTCCCCGTGAGCTGGCTCAAAGCCGTTGACCCCTACGCAGAGCCCTCACGCCTCGCCCTGGCCAAGCTCATCACCGCCAAGTCCCAGGCCCCGTTGAAGCCAGTGATCAATCCTAAAACCGGACGCCCGATCCCGCGTGCCATCATCGTCGAAGATCCAGAGCTTCAAAAGCTTGCCCGGGATGGGAAGTTCGGCACACTCCTGCGGCATCCTCTACTGACCAAAGCGCTCGCCGACCCCAACATCAAGAAACTCCTCCACGAAATCGGCTTCTGATCCGCCATTCTATTAGAAATGGTCGCCAACATTCATTTTTCATCCTCACCTTGCTGAATCCACCCATGTCCTACCTCGTCACCATCGGCCTTGAAGTTCATTGTCAGGTCAAAACACAGACCAAAATGTTCTGTGCTTGCCGCACGTCCTTTGGCGACACACCGAACACGCACACCTGCCCCGTTTGCCTCGGGCTGCCGGGCGCATTGCCGGTGCTCAATCAGGAAGCGATCGAGAAGACTCTCCTCACGGGACTCATGATCGGTTGTGGCTCACCCGAAATCTCGAAGTGGGATCGCAAAAATTATTTCTATCCGGACATGCCGAAGAACTACCAAACGACGCAGATGGAGCTCCCGCTCTGCATCGGTGGAGGCGTGCCACTTTACGATCATTGCTACCCGACCGATGCCCGCAAGTTGATCGCCAACCCTAACAAGACCGTTCGCCTCAACCGGATTCACTTGGAAGAAGACGTCGCAAAATCCACCCACCTCGGCAACTCGTCATTGATCGACTTCAACCGCGCGGGCACACCGCTCATGGAGATTGTGACTGAGCCTGATCTTGAGTCCGGCGAAGAAGCCTTTGCCTATGTCCGCTCGCTTCAGATGATCCTCCAGCAGGGCGGCGTGTCCGATGCAGACATGGAAAAAGGCCAGTTGCGGTGCGACGTGAACATCTCGCTGCGCAAAAATCCACAAGATCCACTGGGCCAAAAAGTCGAACTCAAAAACCTCAACTCGATCTCCGCGATCCGCCGGGCCATCCATTTCGAAATCCAGCGCCAAACGGAGGAACTCGACCGTGGGATTCCACAAATCCAGTCGACCCGCCGCTGGGACGACGACCGTGGCGAAACCCAAATGATGCGGACCAAGGAGGATGCGCACGATTACCGCTACTTCTCGTGCCCCGATCTGCTGCCGATTCAAACTGAACCTTTGTTAGAAAAAGTCCGCCCGCTCGTTCCGGAACTTCCGCACGAACTCGCCAATCGCTTCGAGCAGGACTTCGGCGTGACCGCCTATGACGCCGAGGTGCTTTCCTCCGACAAGGCATTGGCCGTCTATTTTGAGGCAGTCACCGCCCCAACGGTCCCTGGAAAAAAGGTTGCGAATTTCATCATCAACAACCTGTTAGGAGTTCTCAACGAACACTCTCTCAGCATTCTGGACTGCCCGGTGCCGCCTGAAAAAATCCGTGCACTCTTGACCCTAACCGAAAATGGCACGCTGGCAGCCAGCCAGGCCCGTGAGGTGTTCACGGTGATGTTTGTCGAGCCAGCCCAAGACCCCGGCGCCATCGCCGACCGTTTGGGCTTCAAGCCCGCTGAGGCTGGTGAACTCGAAGGACTCTGCGATGTGGTCATCGCCAACAACCCGAGCGAGGTCGCAGCGGTCAGGGCGGGCAACGAAAAGCTGCTCAATTTCCTCACCGGCCAAGTCATGAAGTCCGCGACGACCAAGCCGAATCCAAAACTCGTCACCGAGATGCTCCGAGCCAAACTCGCTTAAAAACGCGGCACTTGTGGAAAATTTCCCCGACTTGCCTGGTTGCCACACGCCTTCAGGGTTGCCTTTCTGGCGTGAGCGGTTATCAAGCGGCGCGATGAAACCACTCTCCATCTTGCTCCTCACCCTTTCGCTTGCCGCCGTTTCCTGTGAACGCCACGAGTTTGATGGCCCCCAAGGCACCAAACAACTCAATCAACACCACGCCGATGCTGCCAAACATGGTGAACACACCGATGAGGCTGCGCACGGCGAGCACGCTGAAAAAGCGGAACATTGATCGCCCCCTTCAGCGGCATCGCGTGTAGCTCACAAAGCACTCGCCAAGCTCAGGCCTTGCGTCGAAGTGACTGATTTGAAATTCCAAGGCACTCGGCAGGTACTCGGCAGGAATCCCTGTGGCAGTCCTCGCCAACTGACCTCCAAAAACCGTATGCCCGGCTAACGTGACGTGAAATTCGTCGATCACGTCAAGCACCGCCAACTCGCGGATGAGCTGCCCCCCACCCTCACAGTGAAGGTGCTCGACCCCTTCATCCGCTGCCAACGTGTGCAGAAATTCAAGCAAGGTCGCTCGATGCACCGCCACCCTCGGGTCAATCTGCCCTCGCGGCTCACCGGTCACCAGCAGGTGAATCGCACCACCATCCTTGGAGAAAATCGGGTGCACCAGATCGAGTTCACCGCCGCGTGAAACAATGCAACGCAGGGGCTGCCGCGTCTTTCCCGGCACCGTGAGTGTCATCCGATCCGCCTCCAACGTGCCCCGCCCCACCAGAATCGCATCGGCAGATTCCCGCAGTTCGAGCAACCGCGCGTGATCCATGGCCGATGTCCAGCCCGACGCAACACCGGCCACCGACGTGATCTTTCCATCCGCCGAGACCGCAAGATTGGTGGAAATTCGAGGTCGTAACATGCTTCAAAGTGTAGCTGTTCTCGCAAATTTGCAAGAAATCCACTCCCCCCCTTATCCTAGCCTTGCCAAATCCCATCGCGCAGTACACTGAGCGGCCGCTAAAAACCTAGCCCCCGAACCATGAACGTCCAAATTGCCCTAACACTTTTGGTCATTTTGATCACCCTGATCGCCTTCATCCGCGAATGGGCAGCTCCAGATGTGATCGCTTTGTCCGTGCTCTGCCTCGTGGTCGGACTCGGTTTGGTGGACTCTGTCAAAATGATGAATGTCTTCAAAAATGAAGCCCCACTCACCATCGCGGCCCTATTCATCATCGGGGGTTCACTCGAAAAATCCGGAGCGGTGGACCACATCGGGCGAGCCCTGCGGGATCGACTCTCCGGCAATACCCGCCTCGCCATTCTCGCATTTTCCGTGATCACGGCGTTCTTCAGCGCTTGGATGAACAACACCGCCATCGTGGCGATCATGCTGCCCGTGACCCTCGGGTTCGCCCGCTCGAAGAACATCGCGGCCTCCCGACTCCTCATGCCCCTCTCCTACGCATCGATCCTCGGCGGCTGCTGCACGTTGATCGGCACCTCGACAAATATTCTGGTGAACGGCACGCTTCGCGAAATGGGCGCAAAGCCCATGACCATGTTCGAACTCGCCCCGCTCGGGATCCCGTTGGCGATCGTCGGCATCGCTTATCTCACCCTCTTTGGCCCCAGACTGATCCCTGCCCGCTCATCGATCACCGGGATGCTGGAAATCGAAAGCCGCACTTCGCCGCTCTATCACCTCCTGATCGGCGAGAACTCACCGATGATCGGCAAACCTCTCGCGGAAACCTCGCTGGCCGATCGCGAAGCCGGTGTGCACGTGATGGAGGTCAGACGCAATGGCGCACGCCTGATGACGCCGCTCTCGAACATCATCGTGGAGAAAAATGACCGTTTTCTCGTTGCGATCCATCGTCGCCGAGGCGGCACCGCGAAACCCGATGCCCTTTTTCAATCGATCGGCGCTCAGGTGCTCTCGACGGTTGATGGCATCGTCTCCGAACTCGTCATTCGCGACGAGTCATCCCTCCTCGGCAAGACCCTCGCCGAAGCGGACTTTCGCCAATCCTACAACTGTGTGGTTCTCGCCCTTCACCGCAACGGCGTCAACATCACCGACCGCATCGCTAAGCTCTCACTGGATGTGGGCGACACGCTACTCGTGATCACCGCGCTCAATAACTTGGATGCACTTGACACCACTCGTGACTTCATTCTGACCGATTCGCCAGACGAACTCCCCGAAGAAATCCACGTCAAAAAAGTCACCCCGCACGTGATTTACTCGTGGATTATTCTCATCGGCGTCGTGCTTACCGCCACGCTCTCGGACGTCCTCCACGGGTTCTACCCGAGCATCCCGATTATTCCGATGCACTACGCCGCCATGGTCGGCGCATTGGCATTGCTCTGGATGAAAATCATCACTCCACGCGAGGCCTACGCGAGCATCGACTGGCAGGTTTTACTGATGCTATACGGTTTATTAGGCTTGGGGATGGCGATGAAGGAAACCCACACCGCCGAATGGCTCGCTGGGGAAATCGTAGATCTATCCAGAAACCTTTTCACCCCCGAACAGCTACCCATCGCCTTGCTCTGGCTGATCTTTATACTGACCATTTGCATCACCGAGGTGCTTTCGAACAATGCGACTGCGGTCATGCTCGTGCCGATCGTGATGACTCTTGCCCAAGAGATCGGTGTGAGTCCACGCCCGTTCATCATGGCGGTCACGGTGGCCGCATCGACCGCATTTGCCCTGCCGATGGGCTACCAAACCCACATGATGGTCTATGGACCCGGTGGATACAAATTCACCGATTTCCTCAGGCTGGGACTCCCCCTCAATCTCATCTGTTGGGTCGTTTCCTGCTTGCTGATCCCGCACATCTGGCCGTTCTAACAGGCCGAACGATCACACGGAAACATCCACCGTGAGATCGTCTCCAAGTCCTTCGATCACGGCCGCAAACGCGGCAGGTTCGGCACCATCTTGGATGGAAATCAGTCCGCGCGCTCGGAACATCGGTTGACCGCTCATTGGTGCGCTTTCAAGCTCGGTTGTCAGCTCCTCGATGTTGCCTCCGGCATTTGCGATGGCCGCCGAAAGCTCACGGACAATCCCGGGGCGATCATTTCCAAACACCTCGACCGCAAAGGTCTGCCGAAGAATGGGCTCATTCACCGGCTCGCGAACCGCCTGAATCGTTAGACCAGAAACCCCAGGAGCCTGCAACTCGTGAATCAAGGCATCCACCGCATCCGATGGGCATTCGATGCGCACAATCCCAGCGAACTGGCCGGCCAGGCGTGACATGCGGCTCTCAAGCCAATTTCCGCCATGACTCGACACGGCATCTGCCAATGAACTGACGAGTCCGGGTCGGTCAGCACCGAGCACCGTCATGACGAGGTAAGTTTGCATGCCACTAGCTAGGCAATCCCCAGCGCAATGACCATCCATTTCTTGCTCCGCGACGCCCCAAGCCTCCAAGTGTCTTGCATCTTCCTCCAAGAACGCCCAACGTGATCCCGTGCGCGGTTCGCCCTTGATTCGATTCATTCTTCTTGCCCTCGTCCTTGGGGCGACGGGGGCTGGCTTGTTGTATGTCACCACCCAGAGGGCAACCCCCGCCTCGCCGCCTACCACCCACGCACCCATTTCGAAGCTGGAAGGGATGACCGTTCCCTTCAACCTACTGCTCTCCGCATCGGCGGCCGCCATCACCCTCGATGCAGGCCACCCCGTCCAACTCGCCACCGACATTTCCTCGCTCTCAGGCAAACTTCAAATGGACCCAAAAAATCCGCGGATCGCCATCAGCATCCATTGGAAAAATGTCGCAATTCCCGGCGAACACCGCTTTGCAAAAATCACCCTTGAGATTCCAGAACAAGAAACCTTCGTTCATGTCTTCGACGCCATGGGTGACATCGACGATTTCATCGAGCTTCCCACTCCCATTTCAGGAAAATGAATGAGGCCCACCATGAATGCTGTGCCCACCATGGTCACCACCACGAACTGGTCATCGAGAATGTCTCGGTGAATTACCGCCGCGTCCTGGCCTTAGCCGATGTTTCACTCGCCACGTCCTGCGGGAATCGCGTCGCACTCATCGGCCCAAACGGCGCGGGCAAAAGCACTCTGTTGAAGGCGATCGCTGGCCTGGTTCCCCGCACGGCGGGAACGATCCGCTGGCGGGGCACCGCAGTGAAAAAGTGGTCGCGCGAATTCGCTTACCTGCCACAGCGCGAGGAGGTCGACTGGTCGTTTCCAATCACCGTGCGAGGATTGGTCGAAATGGGCCGCTACCCGCAAACCGGATGGTGGCGGGCATTTTCAAGCGCCGATACCGAAGCGGTCGACCGTGCGCTTGAGGCGCTCGCACTCCAAGATCTCCAACACCGACAGATCCGCGAGCTTTCCGGTGGCCAACAGCAACGCACCTTCCTCGCCCGCGCACTGGCACAAGAAGCGCACGTACTTCTTCTAGACGAACCCTTCACTGGACTCGACCGCAATGCCTCGCAGTTGTTAGGCGATTTGTTGGCAAAACTCGCGCACGAAGGCCGCCTCGTCATCGCTTCGCATCACGACCTCAACACCGTGCCTAACTTGTTCGATGAGGCTTTGGTCCTCGCGACTCGACCGCTGGCGTTTGGCCCAGTCTCCGAGATTCTCACCCCTGAGATGATCGAGCGGACCTTTTCCGAATCTTCTGTCCAAGCCTGACCCATGATTACCGAGCTTCTAACGAATCCATTCTACCAGCGCGCTCTCGTCACCGCTGGTTTCATCGGCTTCTCGAACGGATTTTTCAGCGGCTTCGTCGTCCTGCGCCGAAACGCGCTTTCCGTCTCAGCACTCTCCCACACGATGCTACCCGGAATCGCCCTCGGCATTTTCCTCACAGGATCGCTGAGTCAGTGGAACGCATTCTTTGGGGCCTTGTTTGCAGCCTTGTTGGTCGGGTTGGGATCGGTTGCGGTGGCACGTGGAAACCGAGTGGAACAAGGGACCGCACTCGCAGTACTTTATACCGCCGCATTTGCTGCTGGCATCGCCCTCTTGCCGAAACTCGACACACGCCAAGAGCTCGAACACTGGCTCTTCGGAGACATCATCGCCGTGGGAAATACCGACATTTGGATCGCGTTCGGAATCGGGGCATTCATTTTGCTCGTCACGAATCTCCTGATGCGCCCCATCCTTCTCACGCTGTTTGAGCCCAACGTAGCCGCCGCACAAGGGGTGCCAGTCCGCTTCATCCAGTACTTGATCTTCACACTGCTTGTCATGGCGCTGGTTTCCTCATTGCAGGCGGTCGGCTGCGTGTTATCGGTCGGCCTGCTGGTGACTCCCGCCGCGACGGTCTCGCTCCTCACCGACCGAACTTCGGCGCTCTTCTGGGGGGGTGGGCTGATTGGTGGCATCGGATCGATTCTCGCGGTGCTGGTATCAGGAAAATTCGGCATCGCACCAGGGCCAGCGATCGTGATCGTCCTCGGCATCTTGTTCGTTTTGGCCTACCTCTTCAGCCCGAAGTACGGCCTGCTGGCACCCAAGCGCAGCTGACAAGAACCTCCCGGCACCTCCCCTTCAACAGCGCTTGCACCCTGGGCCGCCATGCCCTAGAAGTCCACCCGATGAAACGCCAACTCTCTCTCATTTCGCTCGCCATTTTTGCGGTCCTCGCCTCCTGCAAAGCCGACAAGGAACCTGAAAAGCCTGCGACCACCCCTGCCCCAGCCGTCGCAAAGACCTCAAAGGTCCGTCTAAAAACCAACAAAGGAGACATCGTAATCGAGCTTGATGCAGAGAAAGCCCCTGTCACGGTTGCCAATTTCCTCAGCTATGTGAACCAAAAGCATTACGACGGAACCGTCTTCCACCGGGTGATCGATGGATTCATGATCCAAGGTGGCGGATTCGCGCTGGATGGCACCAAGCTCGTTGAGAAAGAGTCAGGAAAAGGCATCGTGAACGAAGGCAAAAACGGCCTGAAAAACTCGACCGGTACCATCGCCATGGCCCGCACCAACGACCCAAACAGTGCGACCTCACAGTTCTTCATCAACGTCGCGGACAACGACATGCTCAATTTCCCCAGCAATGGCGGGTATGCGGTGTTCGGTAAGGTAGTCGAGGGAATGGAGGTCGTTAATAAAATCAAGGGCATCTCCACCACCACGGCCACCCTGACGATGCGCCACCCAAGCACCGGCGAAAAGATCGGAGCCCCAGCCGGCGATGTCCCAACCGAGAATATGGTGATCGAGTCTGCCAAGGCCGAGTGAATCACCCCTAACCAAGCGACATGCAACTCTGGCTCTCGCCGATCATCGCCTTTTTGTTAGGCTCGATCCCCTTTGGCCTGATCATTTCACGGGCACGGGGCATCAATATCCGCGAGCACGGCTCAGGGAACATCGGCGCGACCAATGTGCTCCGGGTGGTCGGCAAAAAATATGGCATCATTTGCCTAGTGTTAGACATGCTGAAGGGTCTCATCCCTACCGTGATCGCGATCTCACTCATCCGATATGAGGGGCTTAAAAACCCGATGCTGATCCCCCAACTCACGCCTTACTCGCAGAGTTTCCCGATGCTCACCGCGCAGTTCTTCCAAGTGCTTGCCGGGTTACTTGCCATTCTGGGCCACAATTACTCGCCTTGGGTCGGCTTCAAGGGCGGCAAGGGCATCGCGACCTCCGCAGGCGTGCTGATCGCACTGATGCCGGCCGCCGTATTAATCCTCGCAGCGATTTGGCTCTTGGTCTTCAGCATCAGCAGATTCGTCTCACTGGCAAGCATCGTAGCCGCTGCCGCACTGCCGCTGATAACTCTGTTAGGATCATGGCTTCATGGAAAGATCCAGAATGACACTTGGAATAAACCACTCTTTGGCTTTAGCGTCCTCATTGCGGTCCTCGCCATTTGGAAGCACCGCTCGAACATTCAACGCCTCATGGATGGCACCGAACACCGCTTCAACCGCAAACCAAAATCCACCAATGGATGAAGCCATGTTGAAATCCGCCGCAATCATCGGCTCAGGCTCATTTGGCACCGCAATCGCAAAGCTGTTGGAAACTCGTCTCGATGAAATCGTCCTCATCGGCCGCGACACTGAAATGGCAGATTCAATCAATCGCGACCATCAAAACCCAGCTTATCTCACCGACATTTCGCTGGCGGAGAATGTCCGAGCATCCTGCCATCTTGCCGAAGCACTCAATCACCCGTTGGTGATCTTCGCCGTCCCAACTTCAGCCACTCGAGAGACCGCGCGCAACCTTCTCGATGCAGGACTCCCGAGCCATGCAATTATACTCTCGTGCGCCAAGGGCATCGAAAAATCCACCGGTGACCGCATGAGCCAGATTCTAGCAGAAATCTTCCCAACGAATCCGATCGCGGTGCTTTCTGGCCCGAACCACGCGGAAGAAATCGCCACGGGGATGGCGACCTGCGCGGTGATCGGCGCGGAAGATCACGACCTCGCAGTGCGCCTTCAAAATGTTTTCACCCTTCCCCACTTCCGATCCTACACGAGCGACGACCTCGCTGGAATCGAGTTTGGCGGTGCGGTCAAGAACGTTTACGCAATCGCCGCAGGGATGGCCCATGGCCTCGGCTTGGGCGACAATGCAGTGGCCGCCTTAGTTACCCGTGCACTCGCAGAAATGACCCGCCTCGGCACGGCGCTCGGCGGACGACTTGAAACATTCTCGGGCCTCTCAGGCGTCGGCGATCTGATCGTGACCTGCTTTTCTGAGCACTCACGCAACCACAGAGTCGGTTTGGCGCTTGGCAGTGGAAAGACGCTTGAAGAAGCGGTCAGCGCACTCGGAATGATCGCGGAGGGCATCCCTAACACGCTGTCAATTCATGAGGCCGCCCGCCGAGTGGGTGTCCGCACCCCCATCATCGATGCGGTGTTCAGCGTTCTCCACGAGGGCAAGCCCGTATCCCTCGCCATGAAGGACTTGCTCAACCGCGACTCACGTCCGGAGTCCAGCTAGGTCCAAGGTCACTCGCCCTTGCGGTCAGTAAAACGAAGCGCGAGAAAATAAAGCCCGCAACCCAAAACGATGGCCACAATGGCACAAATCACTTCATGCTTCGCCGCATGGACCAAATGGGGAGATCGAAGCACTTGCCATTTTCCAGCGCCTCGATCGGTTGGGCGTCCAATTGTCCCCCCACTTTTTGGCCGAGCACCGTGAGTACAGGACACCAAATCGCTGATCCAATCACGGTCAGCACACTGAACTTGAGAAAGCCCATCCGGATAATTCCCGCGGGAATTGAGATCGAGTGACAGATTACCGGCAGCAGCCGCGCAAAAATGATTCCGTCATCTTGGTACCGCTGGGTGAACCTCTTAGCCGCTCGATCTGCTCGGGGGGAATTTGGAAAAATCCCCCAAAGCGCATCACGAACGGACGACCCACAAAAAACGCAACCCAGTACGTGATGGTCGACCCAAGCGACGATCCAAGCGTACCGGGCAACACCACGCCCAACGCCGACAGTTGACGCAGACCCAAATCAAGACGTTATTGCAACGCAATTGGCTTTTGGAGTCGAGCCGTTGCCCAAGGAATCCGCCAGCATAAAGCCGGATCCTGCATGGCACTCGAGAAATGGAAACCCGCTATGAAATTCGAGAGAAAATCGGCCAAGGTGGACTTGGTGCAGTTTTTCGTGCCTATGACACGCGAATGAATCGCGAAGTCGCCATCAAGCGGATCCCACTGACGACCGACGACCCAGCACTCCAAGAGGAATCGACTCGCCAATTGGTCAAGGAGGCTGGCGCACTCGCATCGCTCCAGCACCCCAACATCGTCACCATTCACGACGTGGAATCGGATGCCAATGGGCCCTTCGTGGTGATGGAATTGATCAGTGGAAAAACCCTCGACGAGCTCATCCAAGAGGCACCACTGACATGGCCGGACTTTCGGGAACTCGCGCTTCAGACGCAGGAGGGATTGATCGCCGCCCATGAACTCAAGATGATTCATAGCGACATCAAGCCGTCGAACTTGATGCTCAGCTGGCTGCCGTCCGGAAAATTTCAAACAAAAATCGTGGACTTCGGCCTCGCCACCTTGATCCACGCACAGTCACACGAAGCACTCGAATCTTCAGATTCCGTTTTCGGATCGATATTCTTCATGGCCCCTGAGCAATTCGAACGCGCATTACTAGATTGTCGCGCAGACCTCTATGCGATGGGCTGCGTGTACTATCAAGCGCTTACCTGCATCGAGCCCTTCCAAGGGACAACCGTTGAAGCGGTGATAGATGCTCACCTCGAGCATCGCGTGATTCCCCTGCAAGATCTACGGGCCGACATCCCAGTTTGGGCCTGCGAGTGGATCATGTGGCTCATCAATCGCATGCGGACCGACCGCCCTGCATCGGCGCGCGATGCCCTACAGCTATTCCTTCAAAACGATCAGAACCAGCATCCAACCCTGAGTTTGGGAAAAGCTCGCACGCGCAGCGGGACCGGACCAAGATCACGACTTGCCACCCCTGCTGCACCACCGAGCCCCAGACTCGCGCCACCTCGCGAGGAAGTCCCTCAGGATCCAACACCACGACATTTCAAAATCACAGCACCGCAGCCCCTCCTGCCGCCCGAAGGCTCCAAGCCGAGCCTTTATGGGGCGGCACTTGAGTCTCCAATTCCCACCGCGACTTCTGCCATCCATCATCCCGCTGGAGCCCATGCCACCCCCATCAAGGTCAAGAAGGACTCACGAAACAGCCTCAGGATCACGTTCGCTGCGGCAGGCATCGTGATGCTCGCTCTCGCTGGATCACACCTCTCCAAACGCATCGATCAGCACAGGCAGAGTCAACGCCACGGTCTTCTGCTCGACCAAGCCCGATCTTCTAACACCAAAGAGATCATCCTCTCCGGCCCAGAATTGAACCGCTTCCTCAATGAAGCCGCGAATGCCGACACCGAAGAAATGCAGAAAACGATCTTCCGTCTTCTAACGATCGCAAAGCCGGCCGATGCGACGAACTTCGATTCATACCTCACCGAGTTCGCGAGCACCAGCACCCAGTTGCTACCAGAGGCCCGCAAAACACTGATCCTCTCCGTTATCGGAAAACGCTCGAACCGCGCGATGGTCCCGAGTCTGCTAGACTTCGCACGCAAGACGAAGGACGTGAGCTCGGGGGTCGCTGCTCTGCAGGTTCTGAGCCCATTTTCGGGCGACGAGCAACTCCCCGATCTGCTAGCAGTCGTGCAATTTCACCCAAACCCAGCGCTAAAGAAAGCCGCCGAAGAGGTGCTAGTCGAAACGCTCAAAAGAAGCAAGCAACGCACTGCATTCGCCAAACAGCTCGCCCAAGCAATCGATGGAACCACCGACCTCAAAACTCGTAAAACCCTTATCAAACTTCAATCCGCGAGCACTGATGGATAACCTAACAAAAGCTAACACCGCAAAAAGCTCATCGAGAATACACCACGACTGGACCCACCCCAGCACCTTGGACTCTCCGGAGTTTTTCGACCGCTTTCACCACGGAATCAGCCGCAGCAAGCGCATCTTCAAGGGTATTGAGCCTTGAGAAGCTGATCCGCAAGCTGCTCTTCGCACGAGCCTCAGGAATTCCCATGGCCAACTGCACATGCGATGGCCGCTGCTTGCCGGTCATGCAGGCAGACCCTGCCGCACATGCGATTCCAGCCTCATCGAGAAGGATCAAGAGCCCTGCCGCATCACAGCCATCAAACGATAAGTGACTGGTGTTGACCAACCGATGTCTAACATCTCCATTGACTGTGACTCCAGAAATCCCTCGGGTCACCCGCGTTTCAAAGGCGTCACGGCATGCCGCGAGTGACCCTTCCGCTGCCTGCCTCATCCACGCAGCCGCTGCGCCCATCCCTACGATGCCAGCAGTGTTCTCAGTCCCACTACGCCGCCCGGACTCCTGCCCCCCGCCATGCTGCATCGGCACAAACCCCAAACCCTCACGCACGTAAAGTGCCCCCACTCCCTTGGGGCCATGAAATTTATGAGCCGACAACGAAAGCAGGTCCACCCCCAAGGCCTTCACGTTTAGACCCATTTTCCCCGCCGCTTGAATCGCATCGGTGTGGATGGGCACTCGGTGTTCTCTAGCCAACGCAACCGCTTCCTCCAGCGGCTGAATGACGCCTGTTTCATTATTCGCCGCCATCAACGAAACAAACGATGCTCCGCCAAGAGTTCTCGCAAATGCCTCCATTTCGATCCGCCCACCCGAGGTCACCGGAACCCGGACCAGCTCCCGCGAAAAACTCTCAGCGCAGCGCAAAACCGCACTGTGCTCGATGGCGGACACCACCGCTGCACCGGGTGCCCCAAGGCGATCGAGCGAAACCAGCGCGGCATTCACACTCTCCGTACCCCCTCCCGTGAAAACAATCTCCCCAGCATCTGCGCCGATCCACTCAGCGACCTGCCCTCGCGCTTCATCAATCGCGCGACGCGCCAACTTGGCCGCCGAGTAACTCCCCGATGGATTCGCAAATCCGTCACGCATCCATGGCAACATCGCCTCTAAAACCTCAGGTAAAAGAGGCGTCGTGGCATTGGCATCGAGATAAATCACATCGAGAGCATCCTCTCGCTCGGCCCCAAGATCAACCCGGAATTAATGCCTCAAGGTCTGCACCCACCGCAGAAATGCATCGCCCCACGTCGCCGCATTCCGCAGCCACTCCATCCCAAACTCTTGTGTGTTCTCCCAGACTGAGCCCGTGGAAATGCACAGCAATCCGGTCATGATGAGCAAATTGGCGAGATAAATGATCACGAGCGACAGAAACGTGCCGTTCTCTTTCAAATCAGGCTGGTCCCGCGGAATCATCCAAATCGTCCACACCATGTGAAAAGTCCAAGTAGCCCCGAGCAATGCGTAAAGCACTCGATCCCATTCACCCGAAAACCCCGCGAAATGCCGCGCGAGCAGGTAGATCGCAGCACTCACTACCGACCAAAATGGCACAAAATAAGGAGACAGCGCGATGACCAAATTGGTCTTGTTGGTGGTGATGTACCCCCCTTCGGTGCTCACATGAAAATCGGTGACTCGTCCGCGAAACAGAACCACAAACACCGCATGCGTCAACTCATGACCCAGCACATAAAGGTAGAGGAAAAACCGTTGCAACAAGCCAGACCAAAACCAGCCTAGCATCACCATGACCCCAGTTGCAAAATACCAAAATTCTGCGGTCTTCCAAAAATTCTGATCCACCGTCGCCTGTGAAAACCGCGAAAGGAAAGTCCAACTCGTCACCCAGCACAGCGGCAACATCACCACCGCCAGCGCCCAACGAATCAACCGCTTCATCCAGTCGGCATGGTCGATGTCATCGTCCACCTCTGCGGCAGCTACCATCGCCCAGACGAGCTTGTCGCCCGGCCTGCCGCTCCGCCGATTGACCTGCTCATGCGCTCGGCGACTCGCGGTACTCCACACCTCACCAAACGTAGCCCGCGCCCGCCTCTGATTTTTCAAAGGGCGTCGGGTAACCGGTCCAGATGTCCGCTTTTTTGCCATGGGGAGTCGCGCAGAAACTATTTCGTAAAACTTAACAAATCAAGGCAGTTCGTGCTGACAGTTTCAGAAACCATCCGAACTCCAAAGCTCCACCAAAGACCAACCTTCCCCGAACACCACCCATACCGCACCCGATCAGGTGACTCGCACAGCTGGGCCGGCTAATCTTGGGCGCAATCCATCGAGATCTTTAACCATCCACTCATTCTATTTAATCAACCGTTTAAATTTATATTTTAAATCTTTTTTTGTGCAAATATTACCAATAACTTGCGTTAATTTTTTCTAAAAGATGAGTATTGATTCTAAGGCCACTGATCCCTCTCAACTGGCTAAAGTAAACATCCTAGATCCCACTCGCCATCACTCTTTGACGGACCGTGAGAGCTCTTTGATTTGGGGAGCGCATGCGCCCACACCCGGAATCTCTCATAATTCACGGCTCAGTTTTTGGTCAGCATTCCCCCCCCTTCCATGGCTTACAACCCGAGCCAATGGAAATTCGATGACCTCGCTTGCCACCGCCGACCGCCCCCCCTGACGAAACGGATAAGATGAGAACGAATCCCCTTGCGACAAGCCCACCAGCCAGATTATGAATTGCCACCCCGATGATGGAAGCGGCATGGAATCTTGAACCAGGTGAATCACAAGATGGCAGATGGATTCTGCGATCGCTGGTGGGCACCTGTATGTATTCAAGGGCTGCATTCGCGAATCCACACCACCGGGATCCCTTACAGGGCCTGTAGCTCAGCGGTTAGAGCAGGGGACTCATAATCCCTTGGTCCAGGGTTCAAATCCCTGCGGGCCCACCAGTGGATGCTAAGTTGTCCCCCATGACTTGAACCACCGAGCGGCATGCAGGTGAAAGTCCCACCGAAACGGGCAGCCAAGAGCGATTCTTGAACGCTAACGTACGCATGCCAAACACCGCCCCTCCCCCGCCCTCGTTTGACCCCAGGCAGCCTAAGTGATCGCCGAACCTCGACACTCCACCCGTCGCACGATTTTGCTGAATTTCAACCTTCCCCCCATTCCGATCCGCTCATTTAATCAGACATGGCTCATCACGTTGCCCTAAAACCCAAAATCCAAATCGGCGTCGTACCCACTCACCTCAAATTTGTGGGCGGCATTGCACCAGATGAAAATGGCAAATTTCCCAGAAATTCAGACGGCGTCTTGGAGGTCGTCGCGGGAATGCAGAGGCTCTGCGCCAGCGCGTCGGTCAAGATGTCGATCGTCCAACTTTCATTTTTCTCCGCCTCAGACCCGCTGGATATCGCTGAAATGATGGAAGGACTCAAGGCGCTCGGGCTAGAGATTCATTTTATCATGATGGTCGGCGGTGCCAATCCCATGAACCCCGCCGATGAAGATGCCGTGGTCGCTCAATTGGTCAGCTCGATTCGCTCAGCCATTTCACACGGCGTGCGCCACTTGTCATCAACCAGCATCGAGGAGTGGATGAATCCAACCGAGGTCCGCCGCGATGGCGCGGAATTTGAGGCAGCGATCGCGCAAAACCTCAAGGTCCACCTCCGCGCCTATGAGGAGTCTGGACTCGTAAACTCCTGCGTGGAAACATGGAACATCGAATTCCTCAGACCCGGAGAATTCAAGACCTTCACCAACCTCGAACGGGTTTGGCAATTCGTCCGTGCAGCCAACGAAGCTCTCGGAACCAAATTCTTCAAACTTCTCGTGGATGCCTCGCACTGCGGCAACTCCGGACTGTCGATTCCAGAGAACCAAAAACTCATCGCACAAATCGCCGAATCCGATGAACTTGGTATCTTCCACGCCTCTGCTCCCACAACCCGCGGCTGCCTCTCGACTGACGACGGCTGGATCGCTGCCCTGCTCACCGCTGCCGCGAAAACGGGCAAACTCAAGCAGGTGTTTGTCGAGGTCTTCGACCACACGGATGCCGCACTCGAACTTCTGCGAAACGTCGAACCCGGACACGGGGTGGACACGCGAGATGGCCGCAGCTACAACGACGTGGTAGTCGATGCGCTTGGCGACATCGCGCGCCGTCTGAATAACCTGCACGCCCGCGGATTTCTCAATGACTAACGCACCCATGCATTACACTCACGGCGAGCCATCATTCAATCTGACCACTGCGGAGCTTTCGTTAGAAATCACCGCGCGCGCTGGACATCTTGCGCCGGTGGTTTTTCACCTAACGGGACGCGATGTCTCACCCTACGCGCTCGCACCTTGGAGCCCCACGGAGTTTCCAGAAATCCCGCCACTTCTCTCGGTGCTACGCGGGGATTTCTTCTGCCTGCCCTTCGGTGGACAAACGAATGGACCTCCTCATGGCGACCCCGCAAATGCGCAATGGATTCTAGCTGCACGCGACGATCGGTCGATTCACCTCACCCTTGAGGCTGCCGATTCAGGTGCACATGTTAGGAAAATTCTATCCACACGCGATGGGCATCACGCGATTTATTCCGAGCATCTCATCTCGAACGTCTCGGGCGATTTCAATTACGGCAACCACCCGATTCTCGACCTGTCCCACCTACCGACAGATTCCGGGCGGATCACCACGAGCCCGTTCCGTTGGGCATCGGTTTATCCGGGCCAGTTCGCAAACCCCGCCGAGGGCGAAACGCAAGCCCTCGCCGGAGGATCAGCCTTCACCGATCTCAGCGAGGTAAATCTAGCAAACGGCGGCACCACCGACCTCACTCGCTACCCTAGCAGAATCGGCCACGAAGACCTCGTGATGCTGGTGAATGAACCCGCGAACGATGATCAGCCCTTCGCATGGTCTGCGGTGGTCCTCGACGGCTACCTCTGGTTCGCGCTGAAAAATCCCGCCGATTTCCCCTCAACCCTGCTGTGGATTTCTAACGGCGGCCGCACCGCTGCCCCATGGAACGCTCGGCACCTCGGACGCATCGGCATCGAAGAAGTCTGCTCTTATTTCTGCGACGGCGTGGAGATTTCCCGGGAAAACCGGCTTTCCGCGCACAGCATCCCGACGACCCGCCACTTCAACCCAGATGAAACGGTCTCGCTGCGCATCGTCCAAGCCGTCGCTCTAACACCTGAAGGCTTCGGCTCCGTCCGCCAAATAAAACCTGCCGCCCACTCAGCCGTTACCATCACGGACGAATTCGGCCACGAAATCGTCGTCGCGATCGACTGGACATTCGTGGCCTAACCACCCAGGTTTTCGATAGTTTTTTCAACCCCAATCCGTAACACCTAAAACCCATCGATTCATGAACCAACCACTGACCACCGCTGATCTATCGACTACCTCCACCCACCTCAAGCCACTGATCGAAGGGCACTTGGAAGACACCGGAGGGCTTTTGCGCCTTTCCCCGGCCTGGGTCCCCCGCTCGTTCCTCCAACCCGGCTTGCGGATCAAGCTCCACCCAGATGACACCTACGCCTACGGCCTCAACCGCGGCGGCATCGATGAGCGCTGGTTCGGCTCAACCACTGAAACGGCCAACGAAGGCAGAGCGGCCGATGAGGGACTCTCTTACGTCGTCGTCGGACGCGAACGTTTCACTCTGCGCGATGCCATCGCCGATGTCGGCGCGGACATCATTGGCAAGTCGATTTGGGAAAAGTACGGGAAATGGCCGGTTTATTCGAAGTTTTTCGACAACATGGGGCCCATCCCACACCACATGCACCAGAGCGCGGAACAAGCCGCACTCGTCGGCCAAGAAGGCAAGCCGGAGTCCTATTACTTCCCTCCCCAACACAACAACGTTGGCAACAATTTTCCATACACGTTCATGGGCTTCGAGCCCGGCACCACCCGCGACCAAGTGCGCAAGTGCATCGCCAATTGGAACAAGGGCGAAAATGGCATCCTCGATCTCTCGAAAGCATACCGCTTGAAGGTCGGTACCGGCTGGCTGATCGACCCCTGCATCCTCCACGCGCCCGGATCGCTCTGCACCTACGAACCTCAGTGGGGCTCCGATGTCTTCGGCATGTATCAAAACCTCGTGGAAGGCCGTGAGGTCCCATGGTCACTCCTCGTCAAGGACATGCCCAAGGACAAACATCAAGACATCGACTTCATCATCGACCAACTCGACTGGGAAAAAAATGTCGACCCCAACTTCAAGGACAACCACTACCTCGAACCCGTGACCGCCGAGAAGGGCGAAGGATATCACGACAAGTGGATCGTCTATGGCAAAGTCGATGGGTTCCAGTATTTCACCGCCAAGGAAATCACCATCGAGCCAGGCCAAAGCGCGACCATCAAGGACAACGGTGCATACTCGCTGATCGTGGTTCAAGGCGAGGGCTTCGCCAACAAACTCCGCCTGAATTGCCCGAAACTCCTGCGCTTCAATGAACTTTCTAACGACGAGTTCTTCTGCACCGAATCCGCCGCGAAGCAAGGGGTCACTTTCAAAAACACTTCACTCACCGAGCCGCTCGTCGCACTCCGCTACTTCGGCCCAGAGGTGAACCCAAATGCTCCCGCCATGGGTGCCTACAAGCACCAATGATTTTCAGTTTTTAACGAAACCTAACAAGCTAACAAAACCCAACCTGAACCCTTCATGAAACTTCACAACGCGATGTGGCCCGGCCTAGTCGGCAAGGAACCCGGCACCGACCATCCACCGATCTCGCTCGAGCACATGCTCGAACTCACCGCAGCCGCAAATGTCAACGGCCGTAAATTCGATGGCATCGATTCTTTTCTTTTCCACCCGCACACCGACCCCGATGCCTCGGATGACGAACTGAAGCGCATCGCCGACCTCGTCGCCAGTCACAACCTCAAGATCGGCTCACTGGTCGCGCCGATCTGGCCGGGCACCGTGGGCGATTCCGCCATGGGCGACGCCGAGGCTCGCCGCAAGTTCTTGCTCGCCGTGGAAAAAGCCTGCCGCATCGCATCAATCTTTAACCAACACGGAGTCCGCGAATACGGCGTGATCCGCATCGACTCCGCCAGTTCGGTCGGCGATTGGGCGAAGGACCCAGCAGGCAATACCCAACGGATCGCAGAAACGTTCCGCGAGGCCGGAAAGATTGCCGAACAACACGGCGAGCGCCTCGCTGCCGAAGGAGAAATCTGCTGGGGCGGCATGCACTCATGGCAGGCAATGCTCGACACTCTCGAGGCCACCGCAATGCCTGGAATCGTCGGATTCCAAGCAGACCTCGCCCACACGTACCTCTACCTCATGGGATACAACGCCCCAGAGGCTGCACTCCTCAAGGAAGGCTACACCGATGAGGAGTTCTGGGCTGCATACAAAACCATGACCGATGCACTCCGCCCTTGGACCATCGATTTCCACGTCGCTCAAAACGATGGCTCAGTCCATGGCACGGGCTCGCACGACAAGACCGGCCGTCATTGCCCTGCCGATGATCCTAACGGGAAAATTGATATCGCCAAAGCATCCACCTACTGGCTCAAGGATGCAGCCAGCCGCGGCATGAAACACATCTGCTGGGACGGCTGCATGTTCTCTAACGAAACCCTCGAAACCCCAGCCACTTGGCAAAACATCTTGGCTGCGATGATCCAAGTCGATCAAGCACTCTAACCTATTTTTCATCATGAAAAAACCAATCCGCATCGGACTCATCGGTTATGGCTTCATGGGCCGTACCCACTCGAACGCCTATTCGCAACTCAGCCATTTTTTCGATCACCAACACGTGCTGGTCCGCCAAGCGGTCTGCGGCCGCGATGCGGAAAAGGTCAAGGCCTTCGCCGAGAAATGGGGCTACGCCTCTTACGAAACGGATTGGCGCGAACTCGTCAAACGGGATGACATCGACGCCATCGACATCTGCACACCGAACGACTCACACGCCGAAATCGCACTCGCCTGCATCGCCCATGGCAAAATGATCCTCTGCGAAAAACCGCTCGCCCTCAACGGCGAACAAGGCGAGCAAATGGTTGCAGCAGTCGAAAAATCCGGCCTGCCAAACTTGGTGTGGTACAACTACCGATTCCTCCCCGCCGTGACTCTCGCGAAAAACATCGTGGCCTCAGGCGAACTCGGACGCATCTTCCACTACCGTGCAAACTTCCTCCAAGACTGGACGATCTCCGAAGAACTCCCCCAAGGCGGCGCCGGACTCTGGCGCCTCGACGCTGCCGCCGCTGGCTCCGGCGTCACGGGAGATCTGCTCGCTCACTGCATCGATACCGCTCGCTGGATCAACGGTAACATCACCTCAGTTAGCGCGATGACCGAGACCTTCATCAAGGAGCGTGTCCACACCGCAACCGGACAAAAACAAGCGGTCACCATCGACGACGCCTGCGCATTTCTCGCACGATTCGAGAATGGCTCACTCGCGATCTTCGAGTCGACCCGTTACGCCCGCGGACACAAGGCACTGAACACTTTCGAAATCAACGGCGAAAAAAAATCTCTCGCCTGGGATCTCCACGACTTAAATCGACTCGACTACTTCGACCACGGGGTTCCGAGTGACCGCCGCGGTTGGAGCAGTATTCACTGCTCGGATGGCGATCACCCCTACGCTGGCAACTGGTGGGTTCCCGGCCTCTGCCTCGGATACGAGCATTCCTTTACCCATGAACTCGCGGAGTTCTTCAACTCACTCGACGACCCAAGCGCCCCCAAAGCCTATCCGGACTTCCGGCACGCGCTCGGAACGCAGTACGTCTGCGATGCCGTGTTAGAATCGGCAAAGACGAAGCAGTGGGTCGACGTGAAACAAGCCTAAGGCGTGATATATGCTGGCCTGCTTGCGGTCGTAGGCGGTTTCCTCGACAGGCCTCGCGTCTGGTAGTCGCGCTCATCGCGATGTTTCCGCAGCAGCCCGCTGAGCCCAGCCATTGATCCACCCGCAAATCCATGGTCTCGGCCACGCCACGCTTGCCAGCCCGCCTGACGATGAAGCACGCTCTTAAAGCATGAACCTAAAAAGGAAAATGGAAAGATCGCCAGCACGCGGCAAGTGACGTAAGCTCAAGGCCATGAATGCTCCAGCGAGCTTAATTTGTGTTAACCCCGTGGGTGAGTCGAAAAACGCCCAT